>ENA-OQHY01000994-OQHY01000994.1-human-gut-metagenome-genome-assembly--contig:-NODE-994-length-13639-cov-6.249482_pt1 | contig 13639 bp, 16 predicted proteins | sample MGYA00242570_ERZ504733 | MGnify/ENA primary metagenome ERZ504733 (study PRJEB26092, sample SAMD00036219) | human gut metagenome | host: Homo sapiens | study: EMG produced TPA metagenomics assembly of...
TGACCCGGGATGCACACGCGGTCTCCATGCCGGTCTTTTTCTGCACGGCCTGTGCAATGCGGTTGGTGGCGGTGGTGCCAAGGCCGGCCTCGGCACGCTTGGCCATCCAGTCCTTGCGCTTCATGCGAGCTTCCTCGGTGTTGATGGCACCCTCGGCCACGGCAAGGATAGAGAAGTTGGACCCCTTCTTGGCGCGGCGCTCCACGGCCTCGCACACGCGGTCGATATCGTAGGGCAGCTCCGGCAGCAGAATGATGTCCGCACCACCGGCAATGCCAGAGTACAGGGTAAGCCAACCCGCCTTGTTGCCCATGATCTCAATGCACATCACGCGGCTGTGGCTGCCGGCGGTGGTGTGGATGCGGTCGATGACGTCCGTGGCAATGTCCACAGCGGTGTGGAAGCCGAAAGTCACATCGGTGCCGTAGATATCGTTGTCAATGGTCTTGGGCAGGCCGATGATGTTCAGCCCTCCTGCGAGAGCAGGTTGGCGGTCTTGTGGGTGCCGTTGCCGCCCAGACACAGCAGGCAGTCCAGCTTTGCCGCCTTGTAGGTCTTTTTCATGGCGGCGACCTTATCAATGTTGTCGTCCTCCACCACACGCATCAGCTTGAAGGGGGTGCGCTTGGTGCCCAGAATGGTGCCGCCTAAGGTCAGGATGCCGCGGAAGTCGTCCTCGTTCATTTCACGGTAGTCGCCGTTGATCAGGCCGCTGTAACCGTTGGCGATGCCCACGATCTCCACGTTATCTCCCATGCGGGCGTACAGTGCTTTTGCAACGCCGCGGATGGTGGCGTTCAGGCCCGGACAATCGCCGCCGGAGGTCAGGATACCAACACGTTTTTTCATTCAAATACCCTCTTTCATTATCATTCAGGCAAAGCCGAACGGTCCGGCAAAGGGTGCCGGGCTGACCGGGTCCTACCTTTTTATAGTATTAGAGTATTCCGAAAGGGGAGTGCTGTCAAGAGAAAAACCAAAAAATTACAAGCCTGTGTGCACCGGAAAGCCGCTGCGAAAACTTTTGCAGAAAAACTGAAAAAATGGTTGACAAGCAGCCCGCCGGCGTGTATAATATCCCTTGTCAGCAACGCACGGCGCGGCTGACACAACCGAATATTGGGGATTTGCATAGTGGTAGTGCGGTAGACTCTGACTCTACTTGTGGGAGTTCGATTCTCTCATCCCCAACCAGTTACCGCAGCCGAATAAGCTGCGGTATTTTCGGGGCATAGCGCAGTTGGTAGCGCGCCTCGTTCGGGACGAGGAGGCCGTGGGTTCAAATCCCGCTGCTCCGACCAAAAAGACCAGTACACATTTGTGTACTGGTCTTTTTTTGCTTTTGCGCGAACAAGCTGTAAAACAAGTGGCTCGGAAACACCGACAGGTGTTTCTGAGCCACTAATATCATATCGTTTCCAGCAGTGCAGGCAGCTGGGCAAGGTCGTCGATGACGTAGGGACTGGCCTTTTCCAGCCGGGCGCGGGACTGGTGCCCGCCGGTGTACAGCACACAAGTTGCACCGATGGCCGCAGCCACCGCGGCATCGTGGTCGGTGTCGCCCGACCATCACACAGGCCGCCGGGTCGATGCCGGTGCGGCGCAGATAATCGGTGCCAAGCTGTACCTTGCTTACGCCGTAAATGTCCGCAAGGCCGAGCAACTCGGTAAAAAAGCCTTGCAGACCCCGGGCGGATACCTGCTCGATCAGGTAATCACGGCGGGAGGCAGAAAGCACAGCCTGCTGCCAGCATGCGGGCCAGCGTTTGCAGGGTGTCAACGGCGTGTGCCGTTACAGCGCAGCCGGGCACACCGGCGTTGTAGTGCTCCATAAAGCGTGCGGCAAGTTCCGGGTAGGGGTGCCGCGCAAAATCGAACCCGGCACAGCGGTAGTAGTCCTCGATGGGAAAGCCGAACAGCTCCCGGTAGGCTGCCAGATCGTACCGCTGGGGGTAGCCGTGGGTCTCCAGCATCCAGTTCAGGCAGCTGTGGGTAAAATCCACATCGTCCATCAGGGTACCGTTCCAGTCCCAGAAGATCATACCGTTTGGCTGCATGGAAACCTCCTTGCGTTATTCCGTCACAAACACCTTGCGCAGTGCGGCGTTGCTCTCGATCAACTTTACCAGCACAACGCCCAGCACGGTGCAGCTGATCAGCTCGCCGATGCCAACCGAGATGCCGTTGGTGATGCAGGCCAGCCAGATGGGGGCGCTGGACGTGGGGTCCGGGAACATCACGGCGATCTCAATACCGATGATCACCGCGTTGAAAAGCACCGGGGGCAGGCTGGCGGCAATGGCCAGACCCTTGAAGCGCACATTGCGCAGCTTGTAGGTGACAAGGCAGGCCAGCAGGGTAGCCAGTGTGCCAAAGATCACATCCACGATGGTGGAGCCAGCAGGTTTGCCAGGAAGCAGCCCAGCACAACACCCACGATGTACTCTGCACCGAACACGGGCAGCAGGCACAGAGCCTCGGCCACACGCACCTGCACAGCACCATAGGAAAGGGGCTGCAGTGCCAGACACAGCACCACATAGATGGCTGCCACTACACCGCAGTGCACCAGCTTACGGACGGAAGAATTCTGATTCATGATAATACTCCAGCGGTTTGATTTTGACCGCACAGGAACCGCCAGCTCCTGTGGGTTTTGCCCAGCGCCGCTCGAGTGGCACCGGGGAGCCTAAAATCCTAAGTTGCTCTTTGAGGATACTGTACAAAAAAGCACAGCAGTAGGGAGTATATCACAAAATCGGACGGAATGCAACGGGAATCGGACGATTGAAAATGCCTGCCGCGCTGCTCTGGGCAGATTCGGCAGAAAGAAAGCTCTTATTATAGAGCCGAAGCTGCTGCCTGCGAAAATGGAAAAAGCTGAGCACCTGACTTTCTCGGATGCTCAGCCTTGCTGTACTTGTTTTTGCGGAGTTGCTTTTACTGTTTCTTGCGTTTTGCGGGCTTTTTCTTCCGCACGCTGTAACCAAAGGTGCCCAGCTTTTTGCCAAGGGCCAGATACTCCCCGTGGCTGTACACGATGAGGTTTGCCTTGTCCAAGCACAGCTTGCCTTTTTCGTCCAGCAGGCTCTCGTCCACATCGCAGGCCACCACCTCGGCCAAAAACAGGTCGTGGCTGCCCAGCGGGATGCGCTGGGTGATGCGGCACTCCAGATTGACCGGGCTTTCCTCCAGCACCGGGCAGTCGGTCAGCACGCTGCCGGGGGCGGCGTGCAGGCCGCAGGCGGCAAACTTGTCCACCTCGCGGCCGCTCTTCACGCCGCACCAGTCAATGGCGCGCACCAGCTTTTCGGTGGGCAGATTGATGGCGAACTGCCCGCTCTCGCATAGCAGCTGATGGCTGTACCGCTCCGGGCGCACGCTGATGGATACCATGCTGGGCTGGGTGCAGATGGTGCCTGTCCAGCCGATGGTGATAAGGTTGGGCTTATCCAGCCCGCCGCAGGATACCAGTACCGGCGGCTCCGGGTTCAAAAGGGTGCTGCCCTTCCAGCTTTGCTTGCTCATCCGTGATATTTCCTTTCGTAGGGAGCCCATGTGCGCTCCGAGATGATATAGCGCGGGCGGGCCTTTGTTTCCATATAGATCTTGCCGATATACTCACCGATCACGCCCAGACACACCAGCTGCACACCGCTCATAAAGCAGACGATGCAGACGGTGGAGGCCCAGCCTGCCACGCTGCTGCCCATGGCAGCGCACACGATGGCCCAGATGACCCCGATAAAGCTGACAAGGCTCACCACGATGCCCGCTCCGGTGATGATGCGGATAGCTTGTTGGAAAGGCTGGTAATGCCGTCAAAAGCCAGCGCCAGCATCTTGCTCAGGGGGTAGTGGCTCTCGCCGGCCAGACGCTCGTGACGCTCGTAGGTGACCACATCGTGGGGAAAGCCCACCAGCGGCACCATGCCCCGCAAAAAGATGTTGACCTCTTTGTAATCCGCAAAGCTTTCCAGCACACGGGTGCTGATCAGGCGGTAGTCTGCGTGGTTGAACACGATATCTGCGCCCAAGGCGTTCATCACATGATAAAAGCCTCGGCGGTGAACCGCTTGAAGAAGGTGTCAGTGTCCCGGCGGCTGCGCACACCGTACACCACCTCGGCACCGTCCAGATACTTTTTCACCATCTCGTCCATGGCGTTGATGTCGTCCTGACCGTCGCAGTCGATGGAGATGGTGATATCGCAGCTGTCGCTGTGCAACGCCTCCATCAGCCCGCCAGCACGGCGTTCTGGTGGCCGCGGTTGCGGCTCTGGGAAATGCCGATATAGTGCTCGTCTTGTGCGGCAAAGCCTTGGATCAGTTCCCACGTTTTGTCGCGGGAGCCATCGTTGACAAAGAGCACCCGGCTTTTATCGCTGACCAGCCCCTGTGCGGTCAGACTGTGGATCTTTTCCAGAAACATGGGTGCTGTAATGGGCAGCACCTGCTCCTCGTTGTAGCAGGGGATCACGATCCAGAGTACGGGCTTAGACATTGTTTTATCGCTCCTTATTGATAAAAGTAGTCAGAGGGTCACTGCACCATCTGCTGCAAGGCATCCGGCTCCAGCAGCTTGAAGCTGCTGCGGTAGGTGTCGATGAGACCTTCCTTCTGCATGGTGCTCAACTCCCGGGAAAGGGCGCTACGGTCGCAGTTGAGGTAATCCGCCAGCTGGATGCGGGAGAAGGGGATGCTGAAGGTCAGGCTGTGGGCGCGGGCGGCCTCGCTGAGCAGATAGGCCGCCACCTCATGGACAGCGTGCGCCGCAACCGCGAGGGCGCAGAACCGCTGAAGCCGCTTCTGAAGAAGATCAACGACATCGCGACCGTCGCGAGTATCAGCTCGTGACTGCGCAGCTCGACGCACGCGGACTCGACTGCCTTATGTTCGGATCTGGCGTAGGTGCCGATATGAAGGACGCTGCCAACAACCTCGTAGGCATCGGTCAGGGCGGACTCGGACTTGGCGAGCGCGACTACTACCTCTCTGACGACGCTCAGGTGGTTGCTGTGCGCAAGGCTTATGCCGAATACCTCAAGAAGATGCTCGTGCTCGCCGGCAACGACGAGGCTACAGCGCAGCGCAAGGCGGACGCTACAATGCGCATCGAGACACGCATCGCTAAGGCAAGTAAGGGACAGGTGGAGCTGCGCGACGTGCAGGCCAACTACCACAAGATGACATACAACGCCCTCGTGAAGGACTTCCCGGGCATCGACTGGGGCAACTTCTTCCTTGCGCAGGGCTTCCCTCCGTTCTCGCACATCGACGTGGGTCAGCTTGAGCCTATCCACGAGGTGGAGAAGATACTGGCAGAGGAGTCGCTCGACGACCTGAAGGCATACGCTGAGTCGCACGCCATCAGCTCGGCAGCCGGCTACCTCGACGACAACTTCCGTGCCGTAGAGTTCGAACTGGGCAAGGTGATGTCGGGCGTACAGCAGGACCGTCCGCGCTGGAAGCGTGCCACAGCTCTCGTGAGCGGCGTGCTCGGCGAGGCTATCGGCAAGCTCTACGTAGAGAAGTACTTCCCCGAGTCGTCTAAGCAGCAGATGATACAGCTCGTGCGCAACCTGCAGAAGGCTCTCTCGCAGCGCATCGACGAGGCTACATGGATGTCGCCGGCTACAAAGGCGCAGGCTCAGGACAAGCTCGCCAACTTTATCGTGAAGGTGGCTACCCCGACACATGGAAGGACTACACCAACCTGCACGTCGACGAGCAGCTTTCGCTCTTCGAGAACATGCAGAACATCCGCGCCTTCCTCTCGCAGGACTACATCTCGCGCAAGGTGAACAAACCGGTGGACAAGGCAGAGTGGCAAATGACTCCGCAGACCGTCAACGCTTACTATAACCCGACCACCAACGAGATCTGCTTCCCGGCAGCCATCCTCCAGCCACCGTTCTTCGACCCGAACGTTGATGAGGCTGTGAACTACGGCGGTATCGGCGGCGTAATCGGTCACGAGATGTCGCACGGCTTTGACGACCAGGGCTCGCAGTTCGACAAGTACGGCAACCAGAACGACTGGTGGACAGCCGCGGACAAGAAGAACTTCGAGGCTCGCACAAAGGTGCTCGTCGACTACTTCAGTTCTATCGAGCTCTGCCCGGCAAGAAAATCAACGGCAAGCTCACCCTCGGCGAGAACATCGGTGACAACGGCGGACTGAACATCTCGTTCCGCGCTCTGCAGAATGTGCTCAAGGAGAACCCGGCTCTCAACAAGCCTATCGACGGCTTCACACCCGAGCAGCGCTTCTTCCTCTCATGGGCTACAGTATGGGCAGGCAACGCTCGTCCGGAGTTCATCGACCGTCAGATAAAGACCGACCCGCACTCACCGGCAGAGGCTCGTGTGAATGCTGCTCTTCCGCAGATCGACGCTTGGTACAAGGCGTTCAACGTGAAGAAGTCGGACAAGCTCTTCGTGCCGCAGAAGAAGCGTGCACAGATCTGGTAATTTGTAACGGAAAGCTTTTCAAGGCTTTCTAAAGAAATATACGAAAGCGCCCTGCGTTCGGCAAAACCGGACGCAGGGCGCTTCGCTTTTTGTAATCTACTTAACAATCTTCTTTCCTCTTACAACGTATACACCACTTGCAAGACCATCAAGGTTCTTTGCATTGTGTTTTACGCAAACACCTTCTAAAGTGTACACATTGAAGGTTGTTTCCTCCGTTACTCTGCTACCGTTGATAGCCGTAGACGGAGTTACCGTTAGCCAACCATTGTTGTAAAACAACTCGTAGTTGTCTGCCTCGCCACCACTTACTATGATTTCGTACTTACCGGCTTGCGATGTGGCATCTGCTATGCACGAAGCAACCGGCTTGGTAGTCAGTACGTCTGCCGTCTCTTCATGCTTAAATCCGTCATAGGTGATGTTGAACACGGGGTTCTCCATACCAGTCTCACGAGTAGCGTCCTCAACGGTTACGTAAAGCGGAGCTTGTGTCACAACGAGATATCCGTCTTCAAAATCAACCGCCTCATCTGTGATAGTTCCAGGCTCTATATGAATAGTGTAGCGACCACATTTACTCTCTGTAGTAGCCTCGCAGCTAAGCACGGGCTTGCCTTCTACCTTGTCACCAATAATGGTGAAGGTGAGTTGTGGATTCTCGTCGCCATATTCGCGAGCCTGATTACGAGCCTTAATCGTAGTGCCAAACTCAACAATGTTAGCAAAGTCGTTCCATTGTGCAGTGTTCAGGAAACGCATCTTTGAGCCGGCACGCACCGTGAGTAAGCAACTCTCAACGTTGGCTCCTTTGAAAACGTTAGTGCCATTGAGCTGCGGCATATTCTTAGAGAAGACCTTGAACTCTGTAAGAGACCAACAGTTGGCAAATGCTTCCTTACCTATCGTCTTTACATCGCTACTGAGCGAAACACGTGGCATAAGGTTACAACCTGCAAAAGCATAGTCGGCAACGTCGATAACCCCATGCTTTATATCCACACCATTCGGCTGAAATGGTAAGGCAGCAATAAGAGTAGTCTTGTCGCTATTGTACACTATCCCGTCTTCGTATAGAAAGTTGGCATCGGCAGAGGCTGTCAGCACCACTTCTTTTAGCTTGCTCGTATATGCCCATACACCCTTGCCAAAACTGCTGATGCCGGTCTTTGGGAACACAATCTTCTCCAATCGTGTCTTTGAGAATACCTTGTCGGGCAGACTTGCATCTCTTTCTACAATAAGCTTCTTGCCGTTTTCCATCATGTAATAGTCGGAGCCGGCAATGATACGAGCTTCACTAAGGTCGAGAACGCGCAGATGTCCGCGAGTGCGATTGCCTTCAGCGTCACGTCCTGCCATGCTACGCAGCGTGCGCAGGTCGGCAGCGTTGATGTTTCCACTCACTGTTAGCGTGTCGTAGTTGTAAAACTTGTCGGCATCTATTTGTGCAGCAAGCGTTCCTGCGGCTTCAAGAGCAATGTTGCCCTTTAAGGTTGATGATGCCTTGTCTGGTGTGATGTTTATCACAGCTTCTTGATTGCTTGAGAATTTGTATGCCTGTGGGTCGAGGATGTTTATATCGTAATAGCCGTCGTAGTTGCCATCCCATCCCCAGTTGACATGCACCTTACCTTCTGCGTCATATCCGTCGAGAACGAATGAGTGGCCACCCATTGACTTATCGAATCCGCCATACACAAGAGGCTGCTTGTTGTTAATCTGTTCGTAAATGATGCGCATCCACTCATTGTCAGAATAATCCTTCCTCACGATATATTTGGCATCCTCAATGCCATAGTAGCGTTGCAAGCCTTTAGCCACATTCTCGTGCAGAGCACCGCTACCACCATCGGCTTCGCTGCCATACTCCATACCAACCGCCACACCAAGGTCGTGCATTATGAGTGCCACGGCGTCGCCTTCTTCTAAGGAGTACTTGGAATCGTAGGTCTCGAGCATTGCGTTCCAGTCGTACTTGCTCTTTTCGAAGTCTGCACTTATCTTTGTGCCCGACATATTGTTGGCAGGATAATAGATGGTGCGGCTGCCGATGCCATGCTCCGGTGCGCGATGATAGCGAAGCACCTGAGCTGTCGACGTAGCGGCGCATCCCGTCAGTGTGCGTGTGCCGTTGGTGGCAGTAGGGCAGAGGTTGTTGTATGGCTTGTTCTGTCCCCAGCGAGTTTCGCAAAGAGCTGCTACCGACTCGGCATAGCCATACCCACTCGGCATCTTTTTCACAAGAGCCACTTTAGATGCCTTTGCGCGTGAGACCACCGCCTCGTTCACCATAGAAAGCCACCACTCAAGTTGGGGTTGGTTGACTTCGGCTCGAACTTCGTGTCGCTATATCCTAATATGGCTGGTGAAGTGTCGTCGGTTGCTATAACTGCAAACCCATTGCCTTCAGAACCATATACCACATAGCCCTCTGATGCTTTCAGCTCCTTTATTGCTTTTGTGTCGATTGAGAACGATCCTCTTGCCGCTGCCTTCATTCTTGCGCTACCTAATAGCTTTATTGCCACGGCTTTCATCTGTGTCTTGGAGCGCGGCGCTGCAGAAGCGCCGGCTACAAGAAACATAAGGGCAAGAGGAACGAATGTGTATCTTTTATTAATGTTCATATCGTCTACTTGTCTACTTAACTGAACTTGCTAAAGTTCAATCTACTTAACTATAACTTTCTTACCGTTTACGATGTACACTCCCTTCTTCATTGTTGAGAAGTTGCTCACGTTTGTAGCAACGCGTATGCCGTCGATGGTATACACATCGAAAGTCTTCTCGGCTTTGGATACGCTGTTGATGCCGTTTGTGGTGTCTGTAGCAATGGTAGCCTCCGACTCGCCGTCGAAATAAACCGCTGTTACACCGTAGACGTATTTAGTGTTGCTATCTGCCGTTTTGTCAACAAACGTTGTCTGGTCTGACGGTACTGTGCCCACGAGGTTCCATCACGATATATGCGATACAGTATCACGGTACCCGGACCGTAGGTGTAAGTAATGTCGTCAATCATGAATACGAAAGAGTTAGCTGCCACTGTATTATGGTTGATGGCAAAATACTTGCTGCCTGCTGGCAACTCTACGCTTACTTCCTCCCATTCTCCCTTCGATGTGGTGTGCGTCTCACCAATCTTTGTGAACGAAGCCTGCTTGCTGTCTGTAGTAGAGTAGAGCACGTCGAAGGTCTCCGGATAATTAATCTTCTGGTCGGTATCGTTCTCGTTTTTCACCCAGAACGATATTGTCTGCTGCTCGCCAGACAATTCGGGCGAGAAGAGCCAGTTGTTCTGCGTCATGTCATTGCCTCCATTGTCGGCACGGTGGAAAGCGGCAAGATACTTACTTCCGGTGTGTGCCTTGAAGCCCGGAACCTGCTCGAGTTGCTCTTTAGAGAGCCATCTGTCGAGCGGGTCGGCAAGGGTGAATGCAAACGATGTGCCCTGTGACGGATACTTCATATTGAACGGACCGCCTGTCGTTCCCGCATTGTTTGCCACCGACTTCCAGCCGCCAAACAAATCGGTGCTCCATGACGTGTACGACTCGAAACTCTCTGTTGCAGTCTTCGATTCGGAATCAACAGCTGTCCATGCTACCTCCACTCCGTTTTCTGTCTTTGTGAATGTGGCCGAGTCGGGGTGAGGCTTGGTTGATATCTCAAACTTAGTGGATGCTGATACTTCATTGTCATCGGTGTTCAGGTCGTTGTTGTATACCACGACGGCCTTTAGCTCTACACCCTCCTTGTCCTCAAGGATGCTGATAGGATACTCAAAATTGAATGTCTTGAAATAGTAGGCCTTCAATGGTTCGGCAGGTGTCTCAGAGGCAATAAGTTTGTTGTTGGCATATAGCTCTACCTTATAGCCGCGCGCATCCTTCGAGCCGAAGTTGTTCACCGTGACCTTCACATTCTCCGTGTCGCCCTTTCTTGCTGTCCCCGGAGCTTCTATCTCTGCACTCAAATCGTAGGTATATGTATCGCGTATGAACATACGGTCGACGTACACTACATTGCCGGTGTTGGCCTGCGCCACAAAATTGACAGACACGAAATCCTTATCTACATAGTCGGCAAGCGAAACGGCAGAAGCAGTCCACTTTCCTTCGTCCTTAGCTGCGTCAATGTTTGCTACCTCTTCGGTCGTACCATCGGGCAACTCTACTTCAATCTTTATCTTGGCATTGCTGCCGGTTTCTGCCTTGTGGTAGAAGATGAGTTTCGGTTCGGCAGCGCCGGCGAGTGCTATCTTTCCGGTTCCGAGATAAGCCCAGTCGGTATCGGCCTCCGAAATCATGTGGAAGGCTCCGCCATCGTTGTCAACACAGTCGGGATAATTGTCGTCAATGGTCCAGAAATCTGACTTGCCCGTGCCGTACGTGGTCCACAAACGTCCGTGCAGAAGATTCTTAGCCACGCTCTCAGAGAACGGAAGATCGTAGGGCTTGCCGAGCATGATAGAAGCAACGCCTTGTATGAGCTCTGTCCGTAATCGTTTTTGGCCGAAATCCAGAGCGTTTTAAGAACCTGTGCACCGGTGTTCGTAACCATTGGTATGTCTATTGTTGTCTGTCCCTTAACCGAGGCCACTTCTGTATAAGTGGGATAATAGTCGGAACCGCCACGCTCTGCAATGACATAGGTCACGTCTGAGAGGTCAACATATCCGTCGTAATTGCCGACATTCGACTCCTCCCATGTGAATGTCACCTTGTCGGGATGCTCGGCTGTGCGACGATTGTCGGGTTCAAGCGGCGATGTCTGTCCTACATATATAGCTACCGGCTTACAGTAGAAGCCCGCACCCTGCTCGTTCACAGCTGCCACACTATAGATATTGATTCCGTTTGTTGCGGTATTGTCTGTGAATGTCACTATCGCACCAGGTTCGGCTGATGGTGCCTCTGCCACTACCTTGCCCGAACGGCGGATGAGAAACTTGGTTATATTCTCGAGCTTGCTGCCGCTGTAATTCTTTTCTGGGGCCTTGAATGAGAGAGTGGCTTGCAGTGCTCCCTTCTCAGCGGCTACAACAGAAAGATTGCTAACGCTGTCGGGAGCGTTTAGCGAGATGCCCTCGCCAATAGTGATATCGTCGATTTTCAGACCTTGCTGTCCCTTACTGCTGATGTCGTGGAAGCCGATATACAACTCCTCGTCTTCTGAGGGTGTGAAGGTGGCTTTGCGTACCTCATAGTCGGAGAGCTCTATGGTCTCCTCGGCCAGCAGTGTCTCTGTCATGCCGGCGGCTGTTGCGCTTTTTCCATACTTCACCTCAAACTTCTGCGGATACCATTTTGAGGTGCCCTTGACACGGAACGATAAATTGTATACGCTACCTGCTTTCACCTTCAGAGCCGGCAGTATAAGCCACTCGTCGGCATCTGCGTTCTCCGATTTTGCAGTAGTTGCACATGCGTCCTTGTCGTTTGACCAGTTAGGCTCGTCCCAAGCCCATGTTACACCGTCGCCATTGCCGTCGATTATTTCGTAGAGCGCCATCTCCGAAGCATCGTCAAACGTACCATAGAAAGGTGGCGTGATGGCGTTGCCGAAAGCCACATAGTTGCTCACAACCTCATCGCCCTTCACTCCGCCGTTGACGGGTGTGATGCCATAGCCGTATACGGCCTTGTCGGCATCGGAAGGAAGCGTCTCTGTATAGGATGTGCCGGCGTAACCTTCCTGCACAATCTTTCCTTCGGGGTATCTCACGATGTTATATTTGATGTCGCCCATGTAACCTCCGTAGAGTCCTTCGGTTGGTGCGCTCCACGTGATGTTCACCTTGCCGTTCTGGTCGATGGTGGTAGTTACGTTCTGAGCCGATTTCGGCTTGTCCATACCGACATACTTGCTGCCAAGAAGGCGTGGGCTCGGTCCTGCTTCATTGGCAAGAGTGATGATGAAGTTCACGTTGCCATTGCCTTTCAGCGTCACGCTCTGACGTACCTTGCTGCCTGCTGCTGCCTTACCCTCGGCAAGGGTGTCGGTGCCGTCGGTGATGGTATAGGTGATATCGCCGTTGAGTTCGTCGCCGGCGAACGTCTTTGTGGGCACATCAAAACAAACATCGCCCGTGAGCGAGCCGTTCTTGAAGTCGAATGTAAGATTCTCGCAATGGCAGGTGCTCCGTCCTCGGCTGCAGGCTTCGGGATAGAGAGCATTGTTATCATGTTCTGGCCCTCGAAATCGCCAACAAGCGACAGACTTGCGTCGGTGAGGTCTACAGTGTAGAGCGTCGACTTCTTGTCGGCCTCTACACACGCCCAATAGAAGGTGTTGGTCTTTTGGTCTATCTCACCACTCTGGTAGTAGAAGCTACCATCGCTCAACTTCAGTTGCTTGCCCGTTGAGCCTATATAGGTCTCTGCTGCTGTGTTGTTGTCTATCTTGTAGAGGTTGCCGTCGGTAGCTACACCATAAAGCACGCCCTGCTTGGTCACACCCATTGCCACATACGAGTGGCGCAAGTCGCCAATCTTGGTGCGCGTCATCTTCTCGTAGTCGACGATGCAAAGCTCGTCGCCGTTTCCTTCCGAATTGAGGAAGTCGCCATATACCGTCGAACCATCGGGCGCAATAGCCGTTTCGTTGGCTATGAACGATTTATTGTCAATCGACTTTTCTGCAAGTTTCTCCCACGTGTCTGTGTTATACTTATAATAGTATATCATATCAACACCCCAGAAGTTCTGATACATGATGAAGTAGAGATTGTTGCCAATCCATGCTCCACTGCCCGTAGCACGGAAGAAGTCTTCAACATATAGCTGCTTAACCTTTACGGGATTTTTAGCCATGAATTCATACCATCCGTAAGCGTAATAGTCTTGGCTGACACTGGCCCATCTGTTGTCGAAGAGCACATTGCCCCAAAGCTTCCGACCATCCTCGGATGCCACACGCATAATTGTGTTGCTAATGCTTGGGGCTGACTGCTGCGTAGCTCTGACCTGAGCATTTGCACCACCGAATGCGTAGCTCGCTAACAGTGCAACTGCCCCGATCCTTGATAAAGTGTACTTTTTCCTGACTTCGTCACTCAAAAAACATACATTTTATAACTTGTTGATAAACAATATTTTGTATCTTTGTGTCACCTAATATTGGGTGACACGAAAGGTTTTTTAACTATGTTTGTCCGCAAAA
>ENA-OQHY01000995-OQHY01000995.1-human-gut-metagenome-genome-assembly--contig:-NODE-995-length-13616-cov-1.860331_pt1 | contig 13616 bp, 19 predicted proteins | sample MGYA00242570_ERZ504733 | MGnify/ENA primary metagenome ERZ504733 (study PRJEB26092, sample SAMD00036219) | human gut metagenome | host: Homo sapiens | study: EMG produced TPA metagenomics assembly of...
CGCGGGTCAGCGTGGTCTTGCCGGCGCCGTTGCGGCCCACCAGACCGATCTTGTCTCCCTTGGCCACATGGAAGTTGGTGGGGTGAAGCAGCGTGCGCGCGCCGATCTGAATTTCAAGTCCCTGCACCTCAATAGCCATGAATAACCTACTTGCCTGTTACGAATACTGTCTCTTACCAAAGTCCGACTGTCCATCATAGCGAACACCATGCCGACCGGCTCAGCCGACGCTCATGCGTCCATACGCAGCCGCGCAACTGATCGGCAAGGTGAAGAATGCGACGCCCGGTATGGTGATCGCGACCATGGCGCACGGTATCGAAGCTGCCATCGAAGCCGCTGTGAGCACCGAAACCGACGCCACCGACATCATGGGCGAAACCCACTAACGTACAGACAGCGATGCCCCCGCCGACAACTTCTGTCAGCGGGGGCATCGCTATGCGTTGAACGTTACAGTTCGCGCAACTGGGCGGCGATCTGGATGGATTCGACGCTGGCCTCGGCCTTGTTGCGCGTCTCCTGCCATTCGGTGGCGGGCACGGAGTCGAGCACAATGCCGGCACCGGCCTGCACGCTCGCCTCATGGTCGCGCAGGAACGCGGTGCGGATGGCGATGGCCATGTCCATGTTGCCGGAGAAATCGAAGTAGCCGACGGTGCCGCCGTAGATGCCGCGGTCGGCCGGTTCCAACTCGTCGATGATTTCGACTGCGCGCGGCTTAGGCGCGCCAGACAGCGTGCCGGCCGGGAACGCGGACTTGAACACATCGAATGCGGTCAGCGAGGGGTCGACCTTGCCGGTGACCGTCGAGCAGATGTGCATGATGTGGCTGAAACGCTTGATGTCCATGAGCTGCACGACTTCCACGGACTGCGGCACGCACACCTTACTCAGGTCGTTGCGAGACAGGTCGACGAGCATGATGTGCTCGCTGCATTCCTTCGGATCGGCAAGCAGCTCCTTGGCGAATTTCTCGTCTTCCTCAGGGGTGGCGCCGCGAGGGCGGGATCCAGCAATCGGGAAGGTCATCGCGTGGCCGTTGTCCACCTTGATGAGGGTTTCCGGGCTGGAGCCGATCACGTTGAAGTCGCGGCCCTGAGCGTCGGTCAACGCCATGAAATACATGTACGGGCTCGGGTTCAGCGTGCGCAACACACGGTACACGTCGAACGGGTCAGCAGGCGAATCGATGTCGAGGCGCTGGGAGATGACCACCTGGAACACGTCGCCGTCGACGATGTACTGCTTGGCTCGTTCGACGGCCTGCTCGTAGTGGCTCTTCTCGGTGCGGAAGCGCAGCTCGGGTTGGGCGACCGTTTCGTCCAGGATGTTGACGCGGGACTCGTCCGGAGCCGGGGTGGCGGCATCGCGTTGCATCTGGTCGAGTCGAGCGACGGCCTCGTTGTAGGCAGCGTCGGCGCGAGTGGATTTATCATCCACATTCACCGCATTGGCGATGAGCCATACCGAACCGGATACGTGGTCGACCACGGCGATATCGGTGGCCAGGGCAAGCACGGTCTCAGGCTGGCCGGTCTCGTCCGGAGCTTCGCGCGCAGGTCGGTTCCCAGTGGCGGATGGCATCCCAGCCGACCGTGCCGACCAGACCGCTGGTCAGGTTCGGCAGGCCTTCCACATGCGGGCTTCAGAGTCTTCAACGTGGCGTGAGCGACTTCGACTACGTCACCGGTGACGGGCACGCGACCGGGACCTTGCCCAGCCAGTCGGCCTGACCGTTGTTGGAGCGCAGCTGGGCCATCGAGTTGACGCCGATTAAAACTGTAAACGGCTCCACGTGCCGCCGTATTCCGCCGATTCGAGGATGAAGGTGCCGGATCGGCCGCCGGCGAGACGCTCGTAGAAGCCGACCGGGGTGAGCGAGTCGGCGAGCAGACGGCGCACAATCGGAATCACACGGTATCCGGCGTCGGCCAGTTCGTGGAACTGTTCGCGACTGGGCCAGGTGGCGCCCCACTTCAGGTGTTTGACGCTGCATTCGCTCATATTCGCTCCTTTGCTTACAACTCGATGTCTTGTTTCATAGTACGCGGTCGCTCGGCTTCCCCCAGTCAGGAAAGCCCATTCTACTGCTCGGCCGGGCGATGGCCTTCGACCACGGGCAGGGGGCCGCCTTCGAGGAAGCAGCTGCGCTTGCCGGTGTGGCAGGCGGCACCGACTTGGTCGACTTCGACGAGCAGTGCGTCGCCGTCGCAATCCAGGGACACGCCCTTGACGTATTGCACATGGCCGGAGGTATCACCCTTGCGCCAGTATTCCTGACGGGACCGGGACCAGAAGGTCACGCGGCCGGTGGTCAGCGTGCGGCGTAATGCCTCGTCGTTCATGTAGCCGACCATCAGCACCTCGCGTGTGTCGTACTGCTGGATGACGGCGGCGACCAGCCCCTTGGCGTCACGCTTCAGGCGTGCGGCAATACGGGGATCGAGTTCAGTGGAATTGTCGTATGTAGTGTCTGTCATACCTATCTTCTTTTTGTGGACTACCCTCAGTCAGCTTCGCTGACAGCTCCCGGATTATGTGCGACGTGCGCATAGCGCATTGCCACGAACAATTCACTGGATTGTTCGCCCAGCGGGAGCAAGGTGTATTCGTTTAGCGAACGGTGTAGCCGTGCTTCTTGAGTTCCGCCTTGACATCGGCGATAGTCAGGATGCCGTAATGGAACACGGATGCAGCCAGCACCGCGTCGGCACCTGCTTCGATGGCGGGCGGAAGTCCTCGACCTTGCCGGCACCGCCGGAGGCGATGATCGGAATCTTGACTTCCTTGCGCACGGCGCGAATCATCTCGAGGTCAAAGCCTTCCTTGGTGCCGTCGGCGTCCATCGAGTTAAGCAGAATCTCGCCGGCGCCAAGCTGCTCGGCGCGCTTGACCCACCAAATGGCATCAATACCGGTGGATTTGCGGCCGCCCATCGTGGTGACCTCAAAACCGGACTGCGTATGCTGCTCACCCTTTTCGCGGCGGGCATCCACGGAGAGCACCAGCACCTGGTTGCCGAAACGATCGGCCACACGGCTGATAAGCGACGGGTCGTTGATGGCCGCCGTGTTGACACCGACCTTGTCTGCACCGCAGCGCAGCAGCGAGTCGACGTCCTCGGGCGTGCGTACGCCGCCGCCCACAGTCATTGGGATGAACACCTGTTCGGCGGTGCAGGAGACCACGTCAATCATCGTGTTGCGGTGGGAGCTGGATGCGGTCACATCCAGGAAGGTGATCTCGTCGGCTCCCTGACGGTAGTATTCGGCCGCCAGCTCCACCGGGTCACCCGCGTCCTTGAGGTTCTCGAAATGCACACCCTTCACCACGCGACCGGCGTCAACGTCCAGGCACGGGATGACTCGTACCGCCAACGACATGCTTCACTCCCCTGTTCGGCTTTGCATTACAGTCCTTCAGATACCTACCGCCCGTTACATGCGCCGCACCTGTTTCTGGAATATGAGAATCATCATATTGAGCACCGGTATGGCAGCCGCTCGGCGTGAGAGAATGGCTCGTGGAAGTTGTCCGCCGAATCAAGGAGATTGGCATGGCTGTCGAAAACAGCAAGGTACTGATCATCGTCAACAACTGGGGTATCGAGGAGACCGAGCTGACGCGCCCGCTGCGCGATCTCAAGGCCGCCGGCGCAAGGTGACGCTTGCCGCCACTACCTTGGACCCGTGTGAGACGGTGCAGCACGACCGCTACGAAGGTGAAACGCTGACCCCGGACGCGCGCCTGTCCGACGTGCAGGCTGCCGACTACGACCTGCTGGTGGTGCCCGGCGGCACCTGCAATGTGGATCGTATCCGCGTCAATGAGGATGCGATCACGCTGGCGCAGGAGTCGCGCACGAAGGTAAGCCGATCGCCGCGATCTGCCATGGCGCGTGGCTGCTGGTCAACGCGGGTCTGGTGGCTGGCAAGACCGCCGCGCCCTGCCGCTATATCGCCGCTGATATCGAGAACGCGGGCGGCCATTACGTCGACGAGCAGCTGCACGTGGACGACGCCAACGGCTTCAAGCTCATCACGTCCCGCAAGCCCGACGATCTGGACTACTTCGTGGGCGCAATCAAGGATGCGCTGAAGTAGCTACCGCTCCTTGGCAGCGAGCTGGCCGCAGGCGCCGTCAATATCCTGACCGCGGGTGTCACGCAGTGTGGCGGTGATGCCCGCGCGGTGCAGGATCTCCAGGAACCGCTGTTCGTCTTCCGGCTTGGAGGCGGTCCACTTCGAGCCCTCGATGGGGTTGAGCGGAATCGGGTTGACGTGGGCCCAGTTGTCGCCGTAATGGTTAAGCCTCTTGGCCAGCAACTGCGCATGCTCGGCCTGGTCGTTGATGCCGCGCATCAACGCGTATTCGATACTGACGCGGCGCTTGGAGGCCAGCCAATAATCGTGCGCGGCATCCAACACCTGCTTGGTATTGAAACGCTTGTTCATCGGCACCAGCTCGTCACGCAGTTCGTCGCTGGGGGCATGCAGGGAAACGGCCAGACGCACGGGAATGCCTTCGGCAGTGAGCTTCTTGATGCCGGGGACCACGCCCACCGTGGATACGGTGATGTTGCGCGCGGAAATGCCGAAGCCTTCGGGAGGCATGGCGGAAATCTGTCGTACGGCGGACAGCACGGAGTTGTAGTTGCCCATCGGCTCGCCCATGCCCATGAACACGATGTTGCTCAGGCGGCCCTCTCCCGGCCACTTCGCCGTCGCGCATCATCTTGGCGGCCACACGCACCTGTTCGATTATTTCACCGGTGGACATGTTACGGGTCAGGCCAAGCTTGCCGGTGGCGCAGAACGGGCAGTCCATGCCGCAGCCGACCTGCGAGGAGATGCACAGCGTGGTGCGGGTCGGGTATCGCATAAGCACCGATTCGATGAGGGAGCCGTCGAACAGCTTCCACAAGGTCTTGATGGTGGTGCCTTCGTCCGCCACTTGGCGGGTCACCTCGGTGATGAGCCGCGGGAAAAACGCGGCGGCGGCCTCGCTGCGCTTGGCTGCCGGAAAATCAGTGAATTCGGCGGCATTCACATCGAAATGGCCAAAGTAATGGTTGGCGAGCTGCTTGACTCGGAACTTCGGCAATCCGAGTTCGGCCGCTTTCTCGACGCGCTGCTCGGGCGTCATATCCACAAAGTGCAGCGGCGGCCTACCACGGCGGGCATGGTCCTTGGATAGCACGTCACGGAAGGCACCTGATGTGCCGCCGGGAGTAATGCCGGTTTCCGGAGTGTCAGGATGCTGTGTGGTCATGATGGGTTCGCTTCGCTCTCGATATCAGAAAATAGTCAAACATGCAATAGAAATATCAGAATCCACCATACGGCGTGCCGCATACGAATCAGATGGCCCATGTCTTAGCCATAGCGAACGCATATTGAACGATGATTTCCCCATATATGGCATGTGGCACCGTGCGATATACACACGATGCCACATTGTTCATGCACGAGGCATGCGAATCACAGTCCGGTGATCCACAGCAAGGCGCAGGTGAACGGTGCACTCATCAAAATGGAATCCACACGATCCATCACACCGCCGTCGCCCCTTGAGCAGATGGCCCATGTCTTTGATACCGATATCGCGCTTGAGCATGGAAGCACACAAATCACCGAACGTGCCCACGGCACCGATGAGAATACCCGCCACGATCGGCACCCACCAACGAGTGGCCCATTTCGAGGCATCATACGTGCATGCGAATACGGCAAATGCGCCAGCCATGGCGAAGAGCATCGAGCGACAAGGCCCTCAACGGACTTCTTCGGCGAGATGCGCGGGCTGAGCTTGTGTTTGCCGAGCCAGGCACCGGCAAACAAACCGCCCGTATCGGATAGGGCGGGAAGGAACACCAGCATGATGGCGTGTGCAATCGGATGCCCATTAAAAGTCAGTGAGATGATGACGCAGCTGGCCAACAACGGAATGTACAACACGGTAAGCACGGACACAGCCACATGGCTGAGCCGGGAATGATGCTGTTCCCCGCCCTCATGATTAAACGAGGATTCGAGGCGCGCGCTGGCATCCGTGTTGGACAGTTTGCCGGCAACCGCCAGAGATAGGCGGTTGCGACGCTGATTTTTGCGCTGGCCGCGATGGCGACCAGAATAATCGACACGATGATACTCAGCGACATCGTGATGAGATGGTACGGGGAATAGTAGGTGGCAATGAGGGTGAAGGACGAGCACAGCCACAGCATAAACACCGGGAGGTGCAGGCCCACGGTGGCGAAGTCCACCCTGAGCTCCCACAGCGCCAGAATCATGAACACGACTACCAGCAGCACGAAGAGGTCGACGCTGAGCAGCAGGCACGCGACAATAAGGATGACCAGTGCCGCGCCTGTGGCGATGGCCTGCGGCATGTTGCGGCCGGTCTTCTTGTTGATCTGGTCGAGCGTCTCCTCGGCCTCTTCATGGGGTTGTTCGTTGCGTTCCATAATTCTCCGGACCTGGTCTGAATCAGACTCCATGATCTCCTTCTGCTTGGTCTCCAGCAGAGTATCGATCTCGTCGGTAACGGACTTGGTGACCTTGTCAAGATCCTTCAGCAGGCGATCGCCTTCGTCCTCACCCATCTCGCCGTCCTTGACGGCCTTGTCGATGGTTTCCTTGGTCTTACGGCGAATGTTGCGCACGGCGACCTTGCCATCCTCGGCCTTGCCCTTGGCGAGCTTGACGTATTCCTTACGACGATCCTCGGTGAGTTCCGGCATGGTCAGACGGATGACGTTGCCATCACGGTTCGGGCTGATGCCGAGGTCGGAGTTGCGCAGGGCCTTTTCGACGGCACCGGCCTGGGAAGCGTCAAACGGGGTGACGGACAGGGTGCGCGGTTCGGGAACGCCGATGGAGGCGACGGCCTTAATCGGGGTGGGGGCACCATAGTAGTCCACGGTGATGCCGTTGAGCAGGGCCGGGTTTGCGCGACCGGTGCGGATGCCGGAGAAGTTTTCCTTGGTGTTTTCCACGGTCTTGGCCATCTGTTCCTTGGCCTGGTCGATAAGAGACATATTCACTCCTTGTGTGTTGGTGTTCGTCAGTGTTGTTCGTCTATGAACGCTTGATTCGATTGTGGGCGTTTGCGGCTTACTCGGCCACGCGCGATTCGGCGGTGGAGACCAGCGTGCCGATTTCATCGCCGACGAGGGCGCGGGTCACGTTGCCCGGCTCTTCGAGGCCGAAGACGCGGATGCGCTTCTTGTTGTCGCGGGCCATGGACAGTGCGGAGCGTCCATGACGGCCAGATTGTCCACGAGGCGCGATTGTAGCTCAGGGTTTCAAAACGCTTGGCGTTCTCGTCCTTGCGCGGGTCGGCGGTGTAGACGCCGTCGACGCCGTTCTTACCCATAAGTACCTCGTCGCAGTGGATTTCGAGGGAACGCTGGATGGAAACCGTGTCGGTGGAGAAGTACGGCATGCCGGCACCGGCGCCGAAAATCACCACGCGACCCTTTTCAAGGTGACGGATGGCCTTGAGCGGAATATACGGCTCGGCGACCTGTCCCATGGTGATGGCGGTCTGCACGCGGGTGGCCTGCCCCTCCTGCTCCAGAAAGTCCTGTAGAGCGAGGCAGTTCATCACCGTGCCGAGCATACCCATGTAGTCGCCACGGGAACGATCGATACCGGCCTGCTGCAGTTCGGCACCGCGGAAGAAGTTGCCGCCGCCGACCACGATGGCCACCTGCACACCCTGTTGTACGGCCGGAACGATCTCCTCGGCAATGCGACGAATCACCTGGGTATCGATGCCGACCTTGCCACCACCGAATGCTTCGCCGGAAAGCTTGAGCAGAACTCTGCGCGGATTGTCGCTATCAGTCATATTGTGCCTTTCTCAAAACCGAAAGTGCGAAATTATCCGTAGACAAGCGTATCGGTTTACGACGACACCCCCTAGCAACGACACCCTTGGAATAGCGAAACGCATCCGATTATTGAATAACCGGATGGCGTTTCGTTGAAATTACGCTAAGCGCGTGGAGTAAGCCTTAGGTTCACTCCTCTTCGCCCTTGCCGACCTCGACACGAGCGAATGCGGTGGCGTTGCCACCGACTTCCTTGAACAGGTCGCCGACGGTCTTGGACGGGTCCTTGACGAACGGCTGCTCAAGCAGCACGACTTCCTTGAAGAAAGCGTTGAGACGGCCTTCGACGATCTTCGGAACGATCTTCTCCGGCTTGCCCTCGGCCAGGGACTTCTCGGTGGCCACGCGACGCTCGGACTCGACCACATCGGCCGGAACGTCCTCGCGGGTCAGCCACTTGGCGCCCATGGCGGAGATCTGCAGAGCAGCTTCGTGAGCCACGGCGGCGCCGGCCTTGTCGGTGGCGATCATGGCGACGATGCTCGGCGGCATCTCGGCGGACTTCTTGTGAGCGTAGACTTCGACGTGCTCGCCGGAGATCTTGGCGAACTGGCCGACCTTGACGTGCTCACCGAACAGGGCGGCGGCCTCCTCGACAGCCAGCTTGACGGTGGTGTCGCCAGCCTTGGCCTCGAGCAGCTCGTCAGCGGAGTTGGCGTCGGCGTCCACGGCGTAGCCGAGAACTTCCTCGGTGAACTCGACGAACTTCGGGGTCTTGGCCACGAAGTCGGTCTCGGAGTTGACTCAACCATGTAGCCAACGCCGTTCTCAACGCGTGCAGCCACCAGGCCTCAGCGGTTGCGCGACCCTCGCGCTTGGTGATGCCCTTCAGACCCTTAACGCGGATGATCTCGGCAGCTTCTGCTGGTCGCCGTTAGCCTCGTCCAGAGCCTTCTTGACGTCGAGCATGCCGGCGCCGGTGTCTTCACGAACCTGCTTGATCAGTGCGGCGGTAATTGCTGCCATTGATTATTCTCCTTGAGAAATTTTGCTTACCCGTGAACGATGGGAAGCGCTTATTCAGGCACTTCCCATCGTAGAGCATCACTCGGCCTTGGGGCCTCGGCGGTTTCGCCCTCGGCGGCAGCCGGAGCGGCGGCTTCAGCGGAAGCCTCGGCAGGAGCCTCGTTGGTCAGGAGTTCCTTCTCCCAAGCGCCATCGGCTGCTCGGCGGCTTCGCCCTCGGCCTTGTTGGCGCCGGAGCGCTCCAGCAGACCTTCGGCGACGGCGTCAGCCCATCAGGCTGGTCAGCAGTTCGATGCCGCGGATGGCGTCATCGTTGGCCGGGATCGGGTACTCAACGGTGTCCGGGTCGGCGTTGGTGTCGACGATGGCGACAACCGGGATACCCAGCTTGTGAGCTTCCTCAACAGCCAGGGCTTCCTTGGTGATGTCGACGACGAACATCGCGGACGGGGTGCGGTTCATGTTGCGGATACCGCCCAGCTGCCTGTTGAGCTTGTCCTTCTCGCGCTCGAGCAGGAGGAGCTCCTTCTTGGTCAGGCCGGAGCCGTGCACGTCGGTGAAGTCCATTTCCTCAAGTTCCTTGAGGCGGTTGACGCGCTTGGAGACGGTCTGGAAGTTGGTCAGCATGCCGCCGAGCCAACGCTCGGAGACGTAGGGCATGTTCACGCGGGTGGCCTGGTTGGCGATAGCTTCCTGAGCCTGCTTCTTGGTGCCGAGCGAAGAGCACGGTGCCGTTGTGGGCCACGGTGGTCTTGATGAAGTCGTACGCCTTGTCGATCATGTCGAGCGACTTGAACAGGTTGATGATGTGGATGCCGTTGCGCTGGGTGAGGATGAACTGCTTCATCTTCGGGTTCCAACGACGGGTCTGGTGGCCGAAGTGCAGGCCAGCCTTCAGCATATCGCTCATAGTGATCTGAGCCATGGTATTACTACCTTTCATTGTCGGTTCTTGCCTGGCCATGCGCACCTGCGTGCAGCTGCTCCCCCGGTTTCACGAGTTGTGCAGCCGACCGACACAAGCCGTCGCGAGCATGACGCGAATTTGTTGTGTGCCGGTTGACAATATTGGGTGGCTCCGGGCGCCAGCGACTGCGTCCGTTGCCGGGTGGCACACGAGTTTCGAGAATAGCACGGAGCCGGTACTAAAAAAAACAGGCTCCCCTCTCTGAGGGGAGCTGTCGCCGTAGGCGACTGAGGGGAGTCACGGGCGGTACCGGCAGAACCACCCTCAGTCTCACTACGTTCGACGCTCCAGCCAGCGGGAGCCGAGTATGGACTACTTCGCCTGACGATTGCGCATGTAGCGCAGGGCTTCGCGGCGTTCTTCCTTTTCCAGGCGATCCAAATACACGTGGCCATCGAGGTGGTCGCATTCGTGCTGAAGCATACGGCCCATCAGCGGAGCCCTCGAGCACGACCTCGTTGCCGTCCAAGTCGATGCCACGCACGCGAGCGTAGTCGGCACGACGGGTCTTATACCACAAGCCGGGCACGGACAGACAACCTTCATCGCCATACTGCTCGCCGGACTTCTCCTCGAGTACGGGGTTCAGAACGTAGCCGACCTTGCCGTCGATGTTGTAGGAGAAGGCCTCAGGCTCACGCCGATCTGGTTGGCGGACAGGCCCGCTCGGCCCGGATCGTCCACGGTTTCCAACAGGTCGTCAACCAGGCGGCGCACGGCCGGGGTGATTTCCTTGATCTCATCGCAGGGGGTGCGCAGGACTGGGTCGGGCACGACCCTGATCTCACGGATGGCCACTTTCTCGTTACTCCTCATTCTTCTCGTCAGCCGGCTGGTCCGGCTTGCTGCCGGTGTCAGCGGCATTGTCAGCGGAATCGCCGGTCTCGCCCTCTTCGGGTTCGGCCTTCGACTTCTTGATCTTCTCCGACACGCTAGCAATCGAATCAGACACGCTGGTTTTCATCTGTTCCGAGGCCTGTTTGACCTGTTCGGACGCCTGCTTGACCGATTCGGAGGATTTCTTGACGGTCTCCAGCGTGCTGTCGATGATCTTGGCAGTGGCGGGCAGCGGCTTGTTGGATGGCTTGGGCGCGTACAGATCCTCTCGATGACGGTGGCGTAGCGCTGCAATACCTTGGGACGCACCACTTTCATGCTCGGGGTGAGTGTGCCGTGCTCCTGACTGAATTCCTCATCCAGCACCGCGAATTTGCGCACGGACTCAGCGCGGGAGACATTGGCGTTGGCCTGGTCGATGTACTGCTGGATAAAGGCGCGCACCGCGTCGTTGTCGCTGGCCTCGGCGAGTGTCATGTCGGCATTGAGGCCCTGACCTTCCAGCCAGGAATGCAGCATTTCGGGGTCGAGCTCGATAAGTGCGGACACGAACGGCTTGCCGTCGCCGACTACTACTGCATGAGCCACGATCGGCAGGTGTCGATGACATCCTCCATCGGGGCGGGGCTGATGTTCTTGCCGCCGGCGTGATGATGATGTCCTTCTTGCGTCCGGTAATGAAGGTGAAGCCGCGGTCGTCGATACGACCCAGATCGCCGGTTTTGATCCAGCCGTCGGCAGTCATCGTCTGTGCGGTGAGTTCGGGCTGCTTGTAGTAGCCAAGGAACACGTTCGGGCCGGTCAGCTCAATTTCATCGTCTTCGCCAAGACGCACGCCCATGCCAGGCCCAGGCTTGCCGACCGAACCGATCTCGTTGTCGTCCTCCCAATTGACGAGCATCGGAGCGGCGGTTTCGGTCATGCCATAACCCTGGATGAAGGTGATGTCATCCATGCCGTTGAAAAAGTGGGCCAAATCCACGTTGAGCGGCGCACCACCGCAGGCCAGCCATTTGAGGTTCGGTCCGAGAGCGGAACGAATGGATTTGCCCACCGTGGCCATGTAGAACGAATGGCGCATGCGCTCGATGAACGAATGGCCGCGACCGGCCTGCTCATCCTTGCTCCACTTGACGAAGTGCTTGACCGACTGGGCGAAGATATGCCCCTGGATGCCGGCACCAGCCTTCTGCGAGGCCGCGTTATACACCTTCTCGAACACACGTGGCACGCCCAGCAGGTAGGTGGGCTTGAAGCTGCGGATATCGGCGAGCAGTCGCTTGGCGTCGGGAATGTATCCGACCACGCCGCAGCCACCGATGCACACGTACTGGATGTAGCGGGCGAAGCAGTGCGCCAGCGGCAGGAACAGCAGCAGACGGTTGTCGTCGTACAGCATGCCACGCAGAATCTCGTAGCCGTTAAGCACGATGTGCGTGTAATTGCGGTTGGAGAGCATCGCGCCCTTGGGCTTGCCGGTGGAACCGGAGGTGTAGACCACGGTGAGCAGATCATCGGCTTTGATACGAGCGATAGCCGCATCCAACGTCTCATCGGATACGCCATGCCCGAAGTCAACGACAGCGTCAAGGCCATCGGCCTTGAAATTGAACACGTATTTCATGCCCGGATGATTGACACGGATCTGCTCAAGCGTCTGTGCGCGCTGGAAGTCGCCGGCAAAGGCGATGGCGGGATCGACTTCCTCGACGATGCCCGCGGTCTGACGGGCGGAATCGGTCTCATAGACGGGCACAACCACAGCGCCGATTGCCGCGCAAGCGAAATCAGCCACACCCCACTCATAGCAGGTAGGCGAGTAAATCAGCACCATGGTGCCGGCTTTGACGCCAAGTCCCAACAGGCCCTTGGCCACCTCGCGTACGCGGGACAGCATTTCAGTAGCTGTGGCGCTGCGCCATTGGTGGGTGTTGTCATCCTGCCATTCCGCGATGATGTCATCCGGCGTGCGAGCTGCTCGTTTGGACAGCAGCGAGTAGACGGTGTCGTCATCGGTGGTGACATATCTGGGTTCTTCTACATGTTCACGCATGGTCACTACTATAGGCGAACCAGCCTATGACACGGCAGAACCGTCTTCCGCTACCAGCGTAGGAATCGGTGTGCGGGCGGGGCCGTCTGGTCAGCCCAGATCGGCATAGATGCACATCCATCGAGAACCGATGTACTTCAGTTTGAGGTTGACTCGCAGATTTTCCTGGCCGATGGTCATGAATACCGCCATTTCCAGCGTGTCCTTGCCGGTGATCATGCCGTCGATCAATGTGGGAACAGTGGGCAGATAGCAGAATTTCGCTTTGAGCTCCGGATGAGTGACCATGTGGATGCCGAGCAGGTATTGCATGGTTTGCAGCCGGTCCAGGCATGGTTTTGTCATGGCTCTGTTGAGATGTGCGACGCTGAGTTTGCCACGTATCGCGTCCGCCGATGTGCAGGCGATGCGGCATGCAGCCATGGCCATGGAATGACATTCCTTCGCATTCAGCCCGCCTATGAATGTGGGTTGGATGTGATACCGCACCGGGCGATCCGACAGCTCCACAACGATGAATCCGTCATAACTCGGCAACGGCCCGTACTGATATGTGCCGTGGAAAAATCCCGAATACTCCATGATGACCCCCTTCAAGCCCCCTTGCAACTCACCATCATCGGCGAGCGTCTGTACTACAACATCACGAAAGGCGCGCCAAGTCAAACTACTTGAGCGCGCCTTCGGGCAAGTTAAGCCTCCTGCATGGAGGGCAAACCCCCATTTCAGGGGCAATCGGGATTATCGTGCGGAATACGGGTTGACCACCATGCCGCAACGCTGGAAGTTCTTCACGTCGACGTAGCCGGTGGAGGCCATCGCGCGCTTGAGGCGCCGATGAAGTTGGTCTTGCCGTCCGCCTGGTGGCTCGGTCCGAACAGCACCTGTTCGAGC
>ENA-OQHY01000999-OQHY01000999.1-human-gut-metagenome-genome-assembly--contig:-NODE-999-length-13592-cov-3.135462_pt1 | contig 13592 bp, 13 predicted proteins | sample MGYA00242570_ERZ504733 | MGnify/ENA primary metagenome ERZ504733 (study PRJEB26092, sample SAMD00036219) | human gut metagenome | host: Homo sapiens | study: EMG produced TPA metagenomics assembly of...
CACCATCAGGTGCGAACCATGAGCAGGGTTTGGGGCAGGCACGCCCCAACAAGATCACTTCGGAAATGCAGACGCATTGCAGAAGTGAAGTCCCGGTGGAACACAACATTTTCAAGAATTGAAAATTTGTGGCCACGGGACGGTTCTTGCCCTCTACCGCTGCGCTCAAAACGCATTTTCAACAAATGTTTCCGAATTGTTAAGACGCAAAAAATAAGTAAAAGGTCTCTGCTCATGTATGGGAGTCACCGTTTGCTCCGAACGAAGTTCCTGCCCCTGTTTGTGCAGCGGCGTTGGCTAAAAAGCCGGTATCCCGTTCGGACGGCTCATGAAATTTTCAAGGTGCGTTTCCAGAAAAGAAAAATACCGCCCACGCAGTACAGGCGAAGGATTTTGTCGGGGTGAAACGGCGGCAAAATGATCGGGTGTGTTGCGGGGCGGTACGTTCTTTCTGGGCAATCATCCGCTGAAAGTGGTGGTTATCACGGCGAGAACGTAACCGTCAAATCTCCCGGCGGATGGACACCCATGGGATAATAGTAGTGGAACGTTTCGCGACGTTCCACTACTATTAACATCAGGGAGGACACCATGACATCAACAGAGCTAAAGCACCAGGCACGACAACAGAAATGGGTGGCAGCGATTCAGAATTGCAGAAGCAGCGGTCTTCCGGTACGGCAGTGGTGCAAGCAAAGAGGAATCACACCATCTACATACTATCGTTGGGAACGGGAAGTGCTGTCCATCGCAGATGCGGCACCGGAATTCCCCGGGGCACCTGCGTTTGCAGAGTTACCAGCACCGAAACAGCAGGATCGGAACGTTTCAGAATGTTCCGCCACGCTGCGGATCGGCAATAGCAGCATTGACTTCTATCAAGAGCTGAGTCCGGACCTGCTGAAAGCCCTGGTCGAGGCGCTGCGGCCATGCTGAACGATTTTTCCGGAGCGGATCGGGTCTATATCGCCTGTGGCTATACCGATCTGCGTAAAGGCATAGACGGTTTGGCCCGGATGGTGCAGCAGCAGTTTGAATTGGATCCGTTCACCAACACGCTGTTCCTGTTCTGTGGGCGGCGCAGAGACCGGATCAAGGGACTATACTGGGAAAAGGACGGGTTTATTCTGCTCTACAAGCGGCTGGAACAGGGTGCATACCAGTGGCCGAGAAGTGAATCTGAAGTACGGTCACTAACGCCGCAGCAGTACCGCTGGCTGATGGAAGGCTTACAGATCGAGCAGCCAAAAGCCCACCGCCCAGTATCTGGGCTGAGCATAATATAAGGCAGATTAAATTTCCGAAAAGCATCGAAAACACTGGCTTTTTGACACTTTTTGTGGTATAATTTTCACATGGAAAACGAGAAGAGAATTGCCACAAGTAACGCTGAAATGGTGACCATTTCACGCGCGGAATATGAATCTCAGCAAACTCAGCTCACTGAACTCAAGCTCCAGAACCAATGGCTTCTGGAGCAGTTGGGTCTTGCGAAAAAGCGGCAATTCGGCTCCTCCTCCGAGAAGTTGCAGGAGGGCCTGATGGATCAGCTTTCGCTAAGCTTCAATGAGCTTGAAGCCTACGCCTATGGCACCAAATCCGCTACGCCGGAGCAGGTTGCCGTGAAAGCCCATGCGCGCAAGAAGCAGTCCGGCAGCGTGACCGAGATCGTTCCGGAGGGCACACCCACTGAAGTGGTGGAGCACCGTCTGAGCGAAGAAGAGCTGATCTGCTCCGCCTGCGGCAGCAAAATGGAGGAGATCGGCAAAGAGGTCCGCCGGAGCCTGCAAATGGAGCCTGCCCGGTTCTGGATTCGAGAGGATGTCTACTATACCTACGCCTGCAGGAAGTGCGAGCAGGACAGCGGCGAGGCCAACATCCTGAAAACACCGAAGGAGCCTGCGCTGCTGCCCGGCAGCTATGCTTCCGCGGAGGCGGTAGCGCATATTGCGGTACAGAAGTTTGTGATGTATTCCCCGCTGTACCGGCTGGAGCAGGAGTTTCACCGCCAGGGATTGAAGCTCTCCCGGCAGACCATGTCCAACTGGCTGCTGAATGTCTCTGATACCTGGCTGCAGCCCATCTACGAGGTGCTGCACCGGCAGCTCTGCAGGGAGAAAGTTCTCCATGGCGATGAGACGACGCTGCAGGTACTGAAAGAACCCGGGAAGGCGGCGACCAGCAAGTCCTACATGTGGCTGTACAGGACCAGCGGCTGTACGGAGCATCCGATTGTCCTGTATGAATACCAGCCGAACCGGAAGGCAGAGCACGCGGAGGAGTTCTTAAAGGGCTTCTCCGGCTGGCTCCATGCGGATGGATACCATGGTTACCACAGGCTGCCGGAGAATATCCGGGTGGTTGGCTGCTGGGCCCACGCGCGGCGAAAATTTGATGAGGCGCTGCAGACGCTACTGCAGGAAAAGCGAAAAGATTCTCTGGCAGCGGCCGGCGAGTGCTACTCTCAAGGCTGTTCCAGTTGGAAAAGTCTTTCGCAGAACTGACACCAGAAGAACGACATGCTAAGCGGCTGGAACAGGAAAAACCGGTTCTGGACGCTCTATTGGCGTGGGCAAATGCGGCCAGCGGCAAGGCGGCACCAAAGTCCGCTCTGGGTAGGGCGCTGCACTATCTGCTGGAGCAGTGGCCATACCTGATCCGTTATCTGGAGGATGGGCGGCTGGAACTGAGCAACAACCGTGCTGAACGCAGCATAAAGCCTTTTGTTATGGGCCGCAAGAATTGGCTGTTTGCCAATACACCGGGCGGCGCACAGTCCAGCAGTGTGATCTACAGCCTGATTGAGACAGCGAAAGAAAACGGATTAGATCCGTACCGTTACTTGCTCTGGGTTCTGCGGAATGCTCCCGCTATGAGCCAGATGGACGAGGCTTGGGCCGAACAACTCTTGCCTGCCAGTGCACCCCAGGAATGCAGAATACCAAAAGAATGAACATCTCTGGCCCAGCTGCGGTTGCTAAGCCAGAGATGCTTTTTTATGCGCCGGGAGATTTGACGGTTACGCGAGAACCACCACTTTTGTCAGCAGGATTTGGAATAAAGGGTATCATGGAAGCGTGGGTGCGTCAATATGGTTTTGTAAATTTTATTGCGGTAAAGCGGTAGAAGTAGGACTTATAAAAGAAACCCCGACCATAGTACAGCAAGGAAAGAAAACTGTACTGGATCGGGGTTTGGTATGGGGAGGTCTTTACGGACGCTGCCCCATGCCGCCTTCAAGTGTCAAGGTTTCACCGGACATGAACTTGAAGTCCGGGCTGGCAAGCTGGACGCAAACCCGTCCGATTTCAGTTTCTGCATTTCCGTAGTGACCCATTGGAGGCATCTTCACATTCGCCTTGAACGCATCCGGGTAGGCTTGCTGAAATTGTTCCAGCTTAGCGGTCCATGCCAACGGACAGACGATGTTGACATTGATACCGTCCTTGCCCCATTCGGTGGCAGCGACACGGGACAAGCCGCGGATGCCTTCTTTGGCAGCAGCGTAGGCGCTCTGTCCGAAATTGCCGAACAGACCTGCGCCGGAAGCAAAATTGATCACGCTGCCATGCGATTCTTTCAGGTAGGGATAGCATGCTTTCATATAATAGAACGCTGCATAAAGCCAGAGTAAAGGGCCAGATCAAACTGTTGCGTGGTGTGCTGTGCCAACGGTACTCCGGAAGCCGATGCCTGTGCGTTGTTGATAAGCACCTGAATCCCACCAAAAGCATCCACAGCCTGTCGGACAACATTTGCAACGACAGCTTCATTGTCCCCGCCTGCACAGACATCCGCCTGCACGGGCAGGACTTTGATTCCGTAGTTGCCTTCCAGCTCCTGCTTGGCATCTTCCAGCTTTTTCAGATTTCTACCAGTGATAACAAGGTTTGCACCCTCTTTGGCATAAGCTGTGGCGATTCCATAGCCGATGGAGCCGCAGCTTCCATCTTCAGAACAGCACGTCCTGCACCTGTAATGATTGCAGTTTTTCCAGTTAAAAAGCCCATCGTATAAACCTCTCGTCAAATCAATTCAGAGCGTTTGAATTTTTTATGCCGAAGTTCAACACCATAGATTCAGTCGATATCCAGTATATTATTGGATATTTCCTGTTTCACGATAGCTTCGCCATACATTTTCAAAGAAATCATCATCCTCCGGGATAGGGCGCGGCTCTCTCCAGTCGGTTTTGCAAATACCATTTTCGTACCGCAATTCCTGAATCAGCGGTTGTTCGTTTTTATCCAGCGCGAACGTAAACGTATCTGGAAGATGTGCAAATGGCTTTGTTCCATTTTTCCTGTCGGTGTAAAGCGCACTGCCCCGACTTTTTCCACCATGTGCTCTGTAATCCACCATCGCTGTCAGGTAGGCTTGTTGACTCAGAAGCATATCGCGCAGCCGATACGCCATTGCGAGTTCTCCGCGATTGGAAACCCTCACGATCGTGTGAAAATTTTTCAGTTGCGTCTGTACGACCTTGCAGTATTCACGAATCTGTTCTTCATCACGGATTGCCGCTCCGCAGCGGCTCATAGCGGCAGAAGCCTGTTTCCATAATGTCCGCACATTGCCGGTTTCTGCCGTGCAGGAATTTGCCAGTTCACTCATTTCTTTCAGTGCCGACGCAGCTGCCGTATCAAAGCAGTCGGAGCCTCTCCCTGACAACGCGCCGCAATATATTGCGCTGCACGGGTGCTGCCAACCTGTCCGGCATTCAATGCAGTGCCGCCCGGACGGTAAACGCCATGGCTGGCTGCCACTTCGCCTACGGCAAACAGACTTTTTACATTGGTCTGCCACCAGCAGTCGATTCCCAATCCGCCGTTGTTGTGCTGCGCACAGAGAGCGATTTCAAGCGGCTGAGTGTACAGATCCACGCCTTTATCCCGATAGAAGTCGATTGCAGGTTGGTTCATGTGTGCCAGACGTTCGATTGGTGTACCGAAACAGGCTCCCGCTTTTTCAAGATAAACCCTTGCTTCTGGCAGCAGGGACTTATAATCGAATGCTCCACTCACAGGATTTGTACGGTAATCCAGAAAAACCCTGCGGCCCTTGCAGCTTTCAAGGTAAACCAGAATATCAATGATAGAACTTCCATCTGCCACTTTGCGAACATCAAACGGCCACTGATAGCCTTTCAAAAACAGTTTGCTGAGCATATCGTGGACATCGTTGAAGAAATCCATCAGAAATTCTTTTTCGTCACTGCCGTCTGATTCTGTGGAATAGACGCGCGGCAACACCTGCATATAAGTACCTGAAACATTCCAGCGCGGCGCAACAGAAGCAAGGCCATACTGCCATTCTGTCAGATTTTTTCCTTTTGCCCCCGCCTCTAATGCCAATCCTGTTGCACCGTATTGGCTGAACGGATATACACTGTCTGCATACATTCCTGCTGGGCCACCGGTCGCGTAGATCACATTTTTACAGCGGATCAGCACAAAGCGTTCAGCATCATCCTGCGCCGCAGCATTCAGGCAAAGCAGTCCGCAAACAGTATCATTCTCACTCAGCACACGAATGACCTGCATTTTGTCCAGTACAGGTACACCATCATTTTGTACGGCACGTTCCAGACATTCGGTCATCTGTTTGCTGGTGTACGGTCCAACACTGGTAGCACGGCGGCGTGGATCATGGTCCGTTTTATAGCCGATATATTCGCCATACCGATTCCGAGGAAACGGCACACCAAGTTCAACAAGTTTCAGGAAGCACTGTGTAGAAAGCGCAGCTTCGCACAATGCGATGTCACCATCTACACAGCGGCCCTCATAAAGCGTCTGTGCCATTTCACGCACACTGTCCGGGTCGCCGCCGGAAAGTGTCAGCTTGTAATAGGTCTGCTTGTCGCTTCCTGTGTTGCGGCTGGTACCACCGATCCGGTTTTCTGTAATCAGCAGAATATCGTGCTGTCCCAGTTTCCAAAGGCGGTCAGCTGCATTGAATCCTGCCGCACCGCTGCCGACAACAGCTGTATTGCAACGGTAAACCCTTGCAGTATCGTTACCAACGCGGAAAATTTCGTTTTCCATAGGATTCTCCTTTTTACAGGCGTTGAATATGGAAACCGCCGTCTACGTCGATATAGTTGCCCGTAGTATACCGCAGACGGTCGCTGCACAGCAGACTGACCGCACCGGCTACATCCTCCGGTGTTCCCCAGCGCGCAATGGGAAGGTTCCTTTTTCAATCAGATTGTCGTACTTACCCTGTACTTTGCTGGTCATGTCTGTGGCGATCACACCGGGGCGTACCTCGTTGACCAGAATTCCTTCGGCTGCCAGACGGTCTGCATACAGAGTCGTCAGCATCGAGATTCCAGCCTTGGACACGCAGTATTCACCACGATTGGTAGAAGATACGACCGAACTGCAACTGGATACGTTGACGATCACACCCTTGCGGCCATCCAAAGGTTCCTGTTGAATCATTTGTTTTGCAATCAACTGTGTCAGGAACATATTGCCCTTGGTATTGATTCCCACAACATAGTCAAAACTTTCTTCGCTCATGTCAAGCAGATCTGCCCGGACCTTCGGAGCTACGCCCGCATTGTTGACCAGTACATCCACGCGGCCAAATGCAGCCAGAGCACCATCCAGAATCTTCTGACGATCTTCCTGATTCCCGATATTTGCCTGCACATAGGCACAGGCAATGCCGAGGCTTGCAACTCATCCAGAGCCGCCTGATTCTTTTCCTGCAACCCGGTAGCGACCATCACAATATTATATCCATCCATGCCCAGCTGTTTTGCAATCGCAAAACCAATGCCGCGGCTGGAACCTGTAACGACTGCGGTCTTTTTCATAAGAAGCATCCTTTCTCAGCCACGGAAATTTGCAGGCTGTGTCTTTTTGATTTCGAGAAATTCCTTGTAAAAGGGCATAAACGTCTTATTGTCGCGGATCACACAGCCGGTAGGCTTGTGGGCGCGGATTAAGTCTCCGCACTTTCCGCAGGTCAGGCAAACACGGTTGGGTCGATGCGGCCTTTTTTGACGATTTCATTTGCAAAATCCGGATCGGCAAATGCCATGCGACCAAACAGCATACCATCACACAATCCCTGTTCAACTGCACCGGCAGTGAACAAGTCTGCATAGGCGCGCAGATAACTGGGAGCGGATGCCCAGACGGTCATTGCAGGAACAGCTTTTTTTTACCTCACCGATGCCATGGATCATCCGGGAAAGACCCACAAAGGGGTGTTCATCCGGCTCATATTTGCCGAAATCAAAAGGGCGGGTAACATGCGTGGTGGCATAGGGATTTCCCATCGTCAAGTTGACCATGTCCAGGCCCAGTTCATCGTGCAACTCCCGCACGAGGCGGACAGGCTCCGTCAGGTCAGGTGTTTCACCGCTTTCCGGACTGACACCAAAGCCCCACGGGTAGGCATAACCGTCATAGATGCCAACGCGGGCAGTGACCATGAAGCTCTCGTCTTCGTGAACCTTTGCCGCGCGAATGCCATTTTTTAGCAGACGAAAACGATTTTCAAAGCATCCACCATATTCGCCGGGGCGATTATAAGCAGAGGAAAGCTCTGCCAGCAGGTAGCCATGGCAGCTCTTGATGTCGATTGCATCGAATCCTGCTTCTTTTGCAAGGGCAGATGCTTCACCAAACTTTTCTTCCAAGCTCTTCAGATAATCATCCGTTACGATGCAGGAATCATCCGCTGCGCGATATTGCTCAAGAATCGGGTGACGGTAAGCGATCATCGGGGCAGGCTTGTTATCGGGGTTAGAGTAACGACCGCTGTGATTTGCCTGCATGATTAGATAGGGTGCATAACCGTTGGCTTTTAATCCTGCTTCCTTCACAGCGGAGGTCATTTTTTTGAACTCATCCAGCGTATCGCGGGTCAGGAGCAGCTGCGTTTTGGATGAGCGGCCTTCTTCCACAATGGAGATAGCCTCAAACCAGATCACCGAACTTCCGCCAATTGCTTCATTGACATAACGGCGAATCGTATAATCAGACGGCGCACCTGCCGGTGTGGAATCGGCGCCTTCCATGGGTGCGATGCCCAGACGATTCGGGAATGTGATATCACGCACCTTCAGCGGCTGTGCCAGAATTGTGGTGTCTTCGGCAAATGGAAGCGAAACACCCAGTTCCGAAGCCTTTTCTTTCACTTCAGCAAGCGATTTGTAGTGAAATCTTTCATGTGACATTTGTATGTTACCTCATAAATCTGGGCAGGCGGAAAGAGTTCCTGTACGTTGTTATTCTTCAGCTTCACCATGATCTGCGTACTCTTTGCGGTAATCTCTGGGTGTCATGTTGGTGGATTTCTTGAACTGCCGGGAAAAATAGGTAAAATCATCGTATCCACATTCTGCGGCAATCTGCGTGATACTTTTGTCTGTTTTCGTCAGAAGTATCTTTGCACGGTTGATGCGCAGAAGGATCGCATATCCGATCAGCGTGTGACCGGTTTCATCCTTGAACACATGAGCAATGTAGTTTTTGTTCAGAAATAGCTCTGCGGCAATTTTATCAACCGTGATTTCCTCAGTAAAATGATGGTTGATGTAATTCATAATGTTATATGCCACTGTAACGCTGTGTCCGACTTTCATTGCCATGATATCTGCACATTCACGGTAGATTATTATGAATATCCGGCGCAAATCGGCTCCTACATAAAGTTCCCAGTATTTTTTCTTGTTGTTGTACTCTCGTTCCATTTCCAGAACGATATCGTACAGATAATTCCAGATCGGCTCCGACACCGTGAGAAGATGAGAGAAATTAGGAGGCCTCTTGATAAACGCTGCAATCACTTCCGGATATTTTACTTCATTCTGGAAAAAGTCCGGCTGAACACGGATCAGGTAGCGCTCATAGGGATACTCCAACACCTCCAGCTCATGCTCTTCCAGTGTGTTCAATACAATCACACCGCCGCGACCAGTCTCGTAGGTTTTGTTCCCTACCCGATAGCGGATGCGACCATTTGTAATAAGCAGCATCTGGTAGACATTCTCATAATGGTTATCGAGTTTGAAATGAGACGCGTTATATCTGTGTTCAATCCGGACATCTTCCATAAGTATTTCTCCTTAACGTTGCAGTTTCTCTTTCTGTCTGCGGTTAAGTCTATTATACAATATTAAAGAACAATGTGGCGAGCAAAACATTTGCCAGAATCGCAAAAGGCTGTGCTGCGCCGTAACCTGCGGTGGGTTCCTCGGAGCCAGTGGCACTGATTGCAGCACCCAGTCCCGGTGCAGAAGTACAGCCGCCAGCAATCGCACCGCTAAGAATGATCCAGTTGATCTTAAAGACCTTGTGACCAATGATGAAAGCAATGAGCACCGCGATTGCTTCCACAAAGATTGCAACGATTGCCAACTGCAGACCCGAACCCATCAGGGAATTGACCACATCGTAACCGTAGCGCAGACCAACAACTGCCATAAAGAATGTCAGGCCAGTCTGATACAGCGTACCGAGTGCTTTCTGATCCATACGGAAGTTGACAGGACCGATTTTGCCAATATAGCTGAACACAAGCGCAGAGACCAGAATACCGCCCGCAGCACCAAGAGAAAACTCTCCAAAACTGCCAAGAGGGATTTTGATGTTGCCGATGAGAATACCGATCGCTGCGACAAAGGCAAGAACCATGAAATCCAGAGGACCGTCTTTCAGCTTTTTCTCGTTCGAGACATCTGACTGCAGCTCCAGCTCGTATGCGGCTTTCTCAGCGGCCACATCAATGCCGAAGAGCTTTGGCAGAAAAGAGATCATAATAACGATTACCAGAACGCCGATTGGGAATGCAACGGTATACCCAAGACTGATTGCAGACGAGGCTGCTTCCAGTGCTTCTCCGGAAACAACATGGCCAGCTGCATCCAGTGCTGTGCCGTAAGCGGGTGTGGAAGTCATAGCACCGGCAAACATACCGATGGTTTCAAATTCAGTAACAGAAGGACTTCCCTTCAGAACGAAATGATACGCAACCAGCGAGACGATCATCGAAATAACAGGGATCATCGCACCGATGATAACAAATTTGATGCCATATTTTTTGAAGATTGCACCAATTCCGCTGCCCACCTTCATGCCGATGGAGACAAGGAACAGCATCAGAAAGAATGTAAAGAACAGATTGCTGACAACACCAGTCTTAAGCACACTCGTTGCACTGGAGTAGCCAAGTTCGCCCTCCTGTACACCCTTTGCCCAAGTCTGAGCGATGAAGCCAATCACGATACCAGAAAAGATGCCGCCGGAAACGCCAAGAGAAAAATTTCCGATTTTGATTTTGCCCAGTGCCAAACCGAGCGCAATCGCCAAAAAGATCAGAAAGAATTGATTTGTAAGAACCGAAATCAACGTTGCCATATTTATTCCTCCTCACACATGGAATAACCGTTGTGCATTACCATGCAGAATTGCCGCTTTGTCTGCATCGTTCAGATTCAGTTCGTCAATGCACTTCAAGGTACGGTCAATGTAACCGGGACCCTGTTCCGGGTCAAAAGGCATGTCGGTAGCGAACACGATATGATCCACACCAAAGAAATCAATACCAGCTCGAATGGCAGATGTGGAGCCAAAGGAAGCAGTGTCCGCATAAAACTTACGAATCGTATCAATGGGCGCACCCTTCATTTTTGTGCGGGTCAGCTCATCCCTCAGCTCAGGCGCAGTGCGTCCGCCATACATCTTCAGACCATTTTCAATACGACCTTCGAGCATGGGAATCATTGCACCAACATGATGGGTCACGATTTTAATGTTGGGAAAGTCCTCAAAAATTCCAGAGAATGCCAGACGCATCATGCAACCGTGGTCTGATAGGGCCAGCCAATTGTGAACCACAGCTCATATTTAGAACGTTCTTCCGTCGGAAACTCCGGAACCATCTGACCACCCACCGGGTGAATAAGGATCGGCAAATCGTACTTTTCACAGGCTTCATAAATCGGCCAATATTTTTCTGTGTCAATGGCTTCCCCATTCATATGAGTGTAAATCTGAATGCCCTTTGCACCCATATCTTTGACACGCTTGATTTCTTCAACCGATGCCTGCACGTTATTGAACGGGATTCCAGCGATGAAGCCTTCGTAGAATTCCGGGTTAGCCTCGACGATTTTTTTGATTTCATCATTGCCGATTGCTGCCAGCCTGGGGGACTTGTCCGGTCCAGCAAAAGTTTCAACCGGAGGCGACACGATGTTGGGAATCTGCTTGTAACCGGGGAATTCTTTCAGCACCTCATTCCGACTTTCCATGTTGGACATGGAAGGGACTTTCAGTGCACGGACAAACATATGCGATTTGTTGGGAGCTTCTGCCATACAGATCTTCGCATATTCAGGCGGCATCAGATGGCAAAATACGTCAATCGACTTCATAGTGCTTTCCTTTCATAAATTGGAATATCCTGTTTTCAAAGGCTCTGCTCTCCGGATAGCAGAATCTTTGTTCTGACACACCAATCTTATCATGAACGACTTCTCTTTTTCTCTGATTATTATGACATGGATTTGCACAAAACTGTATCCTCTGTGTTGCTCTATTTTTATTGTTCACAATGCTCAATGAAGGAACGTTCTTTTTGCACACAATATCCAATGGCATGTATGAAAAAGCCGACCGTTATCCTGAGTTTTAGAATAGTTGACCAAATCCACCGTTAAAATTTTGTCCATCTTTACTTTTTACTTTGGAAAGGGATTTAATACTGGGACAAAACTGTTTTACATTTTCTGCGCGATTTTTGGACTTTCCTGTTTTATGGAAGGCTTTTGTATCCCAGAAAGTGTGCTGAGCTGAATCCGCTCTCGAATGTAAGTCTTTACAAATCTATAAATCTGTGGTATATACATTATACGAAACAATGCTTTGAATGATGTATAAAGTGAGGTGCTTGCCATGACCGCCGTGATCTATGCCCGCTATTCCAGTGACAACCAGCGCGAAGAATCCATCGAGGGCCAGATCCGGGAATGCACCGCCTATGCGGAGAAGAACGACCTTACGGTGGTCAAACACTATATTGACCGGGCAATCTCTGCAAAAACGGACAACCGCCCGGAGTTCCAGCAGATGATAAAGGACAGCGACAAGAAGCTGTTTGACATTGTACTGGTCTGGAAGCTTGACCGCTTTGCCCGGAACCGCTACGATAGTGCCCGGTATAAAACTCAGCTGAAGAAGAATAGTGTCAAGCTTGTCTCGGCCACTGAGATCATCTCAGAAGGGCCAGAGGGTATCATTCTGGAATCAGTGCTGGAGGGCTATGCAGAATACTACTCCGCTGACCTTTCGGAAAAGGTCATTCGCGGCATGACGGAAAATGCCTCAAGGGCAAGTTTACCGGCGGTGCTATCCCCTTTGGATATACCATCAATGCAGACCGCCATTTTGAGATTGATCCGATGACTGCGCCGTTTGTAGCTGAGACGTTTCAGCGGTATAACGATGGTCAGACCATGCGGGAAATTCGGGACTGGCTCAATGAAAAGGGCATCAAAAACAAGCGTGGCGGGCCGATGACTTTCAATACCATCCAACATATGCTGAGCAACCGCCGCTACATCGGAGAACTGAAATACCGTGACATCCTGATTCCCGATGCGATTCCACCTATCGTGTCGGTGGAACTTTTCGACGATGTGCAGGAAAAGATTGCCAAAAACAAGAAAGCCCCTGCCCGGAGAAAGGCAGAGGACGATTACCTGCTGACAACCAAGCTGTACTGTGGCTACTGCGGTGCTTTGATGTTTGGCGAAAGCGGTACAAGCCGGACGGGCGAAGTTCATCGTTATTATAAATGTGCCACCGCCAAAAAGAGGAAGGGCTGCAAAAAGAAAACCGTCCGCAAACAGTGGCTGGAAGATCTGGTGGTCAACCAGACCATGCAGCTCGTCCGGGATGATGCCGCCATGGAATCCATCATCGCCAAGGTCATGGAGCTGCAAGACCGGGAGAACACCACTCTTCCCCTCTATGAGAAGCAGCTCCGGGATGCGGAATCGGGTATCCAGAATATGCTCAATGCGATTCAGGCCGGCATCCTGACCAGCTCCACCAAGGAGAGGCTGGAGCAGCTGGAAGAAACCAAGCGTGAGCTTGAAGCCCGCATTGCGGAAGAAAAGTTGGCGAAGCCGAAAGTAACCGAAGAGTTCATCCGGTTCTGGCTGCTCCGTTTCCGTAAGCTGGACATGAGCCTGAAAGATCAGCGGCAGGCGTTGGTGGATACGTTCATCAATGCGATTTACCTGTACGATGATAAGGTTTTGATAACCTTTAATTATAAAGAAGGTACACAGACCATCACGTTTGAGGAAGCGGCTCAAGCCGCATCAAAGGGAAATGGTTCGGATTTGGATTGCATTCCTGCACCACAAGGAAGACAGCTTTTGGTAGCTGTCTTTTTTGTTTTACATGACTATTTCCCTTTAGCTACAACAGCGGATAAGAGGACTTGAACAGCACGGCCCTGCGCAGCAGGGTAAGCAATCAGCAGTGGGCTGTTGCTTAGTGCGCGGTTCCCAACCGGTAGGAATGTCTACCGGGGAGCATGCATTCGTATGTCTTTTATTT
>ENA-OQHY01001000-OQHY01001000.1-human-gut-metagenome-genome-assembly--contig:-NODE-1000-length-13577-cov-3.312416_pt1 | contig 13577 bp, 20 predicted proteins | sample MGYA00242570_ERZ504733 | MGnify/ENA primary metagenome ERZ504733 (study PRJEB26092, sample SAMD00036219) | human gut metagenome | host: Homo sapiens | study: EMG produced TPA metagenomics assembly of...
CACCAGCCCCTTGCCGCTCTGCTCATCGTAGGGGCGGATGACCTGCTGTGCAAAAAAGGCGCACAGCGCGTTGCCAATCTCGTTCAGCACGCTGGGCTGCAGCTTGCAGTCCGGGCAGGGGACGATGCGGTGGGTGCGCCCTGCGTAAAAGCCGATGCAGGGCACGCCGTTCTTGTCTATGCCCACAGGGAACTGCACCTTGTTGCGGTAGCGGTCTACGTCTGGAGAAGGCAGAATATCCACACCGGCACCTCCAGCCCGCCGATGCGGCGGAAGGCATCCAGCACGCTTTCCTGTTTGGCGCGCAGCTCGGCGGCATAATCCAGATGCCGCAGGCTGCACCCGCCGCAGGGGCCTGCTACCGGGCAGTCAACCGGAATGCGGTCCGGCGAGGGGGTGAGCAGCTCGTCCAGAATGCCAAAGGCATACCGGCCGCAGTCCTTCACGATGCGCACCCGTGCTTCGTCCCCGGGGGCGGTGCCGGGGACAAATACGGCCTCGCCATCGGCACTGTGGGCCACACGCTGCCGTCGCTGGAAAGGCGTTCGATGCGCAGGGTCAGGATCTGGTTTTTCTGTAAAGGCATGGTTTCTCCTTGTGTGATGGGCTCAGGTTACAGTTGGGCAGGGCTTGCCGGGTCGGCGTCCTGCTGGGCGGCAAAATACTTGCTGGGCGGCACGCCTTGGCGCGCTTGAACACCCGTGAGAAGTAGAACTGGTCAAAGAAGCTACCGACACCGCAACCTCCGCAATGGAAAGGTTGCCGGCGCGCAGCAGCTTGCAGGCCTCGTTGATGCGGTACTCGGTCAGGTAGTCGATGGGGCTCTTGCCCACGTTCAACATGAACACCCGGTACAGATGGCTGCGGGAAACCCCCACGCTCTTGGCTACATCGTCAATGGAGATGTCGTGGGAGTAGTTGAACTGGATGTACTTGATGGCGTTCAGCACATACTGGCTGGAGGAGGAGGCCGTGTGGGGCTTGCCTGCGCTGGTCTCCCGCATCAAGGCAGCGATAAACAGGTACAGATACCCCACCATGGCTGCCTCGTCCTGTGGCTGCAGCCCGCGGGAGGAATAGATGTTGGTCAGCGCTGCCCGCATCCCGTCCGGGTCGCTGGTGTGGTGCACGGGGCATCGTCCGTAAAGGGCAGCTGCGCGGCCAGCTTGTGGCACAGGCACCGTTAAAGCCCACCCAGCTGTACTCCCACGGCTGCTGCTCGTCGGCGGTGTAGCGGATCAGCTGGCTGGGGCGGGCAAAGAACAGGTCGCCCTCGCTTACCTCCCAAGTGCGGCCGCCCACCTCAAAGATGCCCTTGCCGGATACCACCAGATGAATCAGATAGTGGTCACGGATGCCGGGTCCCCATGTCTGGCCCGGAGCGCAGCGCTCCAAGCCGCAGTTGAAGATGGACAATTCGATATTGTTGGTGTAATTCTGCTTAAAGGATTGCTTATAAACGTCTGGCATGGCAGCTTTACCTCCGTCCTGTCACATTCTGCACCCAGTATACCATAGAATGCCCTGCAAATTCAACAAAAGTACATCTTATTCTTTGCACCTGACGCCAAATTTTGGATTTTTAGGTCAAATAAATTGAAAAAACGCCCGAAATGCTTTACAATAGGCAAAAAGAGCAGAATCGTTTATTCCGGAGGGGAGGAGCTGTCATGGCCACCAGTGCACAACTCAGAAAACAGATCCTGCAGGGCAGCTGGGACGCCGTACTTGCTGCACTTTATGGGGCGAATCCGGCGGTGCTACAACGGCAGCGCGGGCGCTATGCGGCTGCGCTGGAGCAGTTCGAGCTGTATTTCGGCCCTGGGCGGCAGGTGCAGGTGTACTCTGCACCCGGGCGCGCAGAGCTGGGCGGCAACCACACGGATCATCAGGGGGGCTACGGCCTTGCGGCGGCGGTCACGCTGGATATGGTGGCAGTGGCGGCCCGCAATACGGATGGCTATGTGCGGGTCAAGTCCCGGGGGTTCAACAAGCTGGATGTCATTGATCTGGCCACCGCAGAGCCGCAGGCAGGGGAGAGCACCCATTCGGCCAGCCTGATCCGCGGCATTGCCGAGGCTTCCGCGCAGTGGGTAAGCAGATCGGCGGCTTTGACGCCTACACCGCCAGCGATGTGCTGCGGGGCTCCGGTCTGTCCAGCTCGGCGGCCTTTGAGATGGGCATGGCCTCTATCTGGAACGAGGAATACAGCACCGGGCTGACCCCGGCAGAGCTGGCGGGCATCTGCCAGTATGCGGAAAACACCTATTTCGGCAAGCCCAGCGGTCTTTTGGATCAGCTGACCAGTGCGGTGGGCGGCATTATCTTTGCGGATTTTGCCGATCCGCGCACCCCAAAGATCGAAAAGCTCCATGCAGACGGTCTGCTGCCGGAAGGAATGTTCCTCTGCGTCACCGATACCCGGGGCAGCCACAGCGAACTGACGAGCGAGTTTGCGGCGATCCGGCAGGAGATGGAGCAGGTGGCCGCCTGCTTCGGCAAGCCGCTGCTGGGTCAGGTGGAAGAGAACGCGTTCTGGATGGCACTGCCTGTCCTGCGCAGCTGCTGCGGAGACCGTGCAGTGCTGCGGGCGATCCATTATTTTGAGGAGAATGCCCGCACGCTGGCGCAGCGGGATGCGCTTTATGCAAAGCAGTTCCCGGTGTTTGCAGGTCTGGTGAAGCAGAGCGGACAGGCTTCCTTTGCGCTGTGTCAGAATGTGTACTGCACAGCGGATGTGCGGCATCAGGGACTGTCCGTAGCGCTGGCTCTGAGCCAGAGCATTCTGCAGGGCAGTGAGGCGCATGGCGGATGCAGGGCGGCGGCTTTGCAGGCACCATTCAGGCTTATGTGCCCGGGCAGCTGCTGGAGCGGTACCATACAGCCATCGAGCAGGTATTCGGGCAGGGCAGCTGCTATGTGCTGCGCCTGCGGGAGCAGGGTGCAGTCCGGGTGATCTGAACAAAACAAAAAGCCGTGCATAGCCGGAATGCTCCGGGATGCACGGCTTTCTTATAGCTTATTACTGAAGAGAAAAAAGCTGGGGGAGAGAATTTTCGACCGGCTGGTCATTTCGCTGCTGCGTATTATCCAAGTACTGGACGGCAGTGACGGTAGCCTCGCGGGTGATGCCAAGCAGGCGGCCGATCTGCTGAGAGAGCTTGATCCCGGTCTGCACACCTGTCTTGATCACGCGGAAAAGTAGCATGGGCACAAAGGTGAAGGAAAACGAGATCAGCCCACCGTTCCAGAAGAAATCATTGAAGTGCAGATTGTCAAAAAAGCTGCCGACAGCATCGCCGAATTCGCTGCCGCCAAAGGCAGCGCACTGCTCCTCGGGGGAGAGGGCTGCGTAGGAAGAGGGCAGCTGAAGCTTTTTCATAAATAAAAACACTCCTTTCCGGGTCGATGAAAGATCAGCACAGAGCTACCAGAGTAGGCAGACAATTCTGCTGCTCGGCGGCCTCCTGTTCTGCCTTCTTTTTGGCCTGAATTTCGTTGTACGTATTCTTAAAGGCGTCCACAAGATTTTTGATGGAGAGATAGATGCTGCGTGCCTGACAATAGGCATAATAACCGCCCAGACCAGCCATACCGATCGTGGCAACCTTGCTCCATGTGTTCAGCTTGCCCCAGTAGTGCCCAATTGCATCACCAACACCCAAACCATCGTTCAGGGCATTCTGCATACCGGAAACTGCAGCCTGGAACGCATAGCGGCCCATCATGCCCAGCAGGTTTACCGTGGCATTGATGCCAAAGGCCATCACCTGCTCCGGAGTGATGTTGATAGAAAGGGCACCGCCCTCGGTATAGGTCATCTCCTCGGCAGAGAGCACAGAGCAGCAGGCGGGCAGCTGCAGCGGGCGCTGATATGTATGATCCATGATGGAAAACTCCTTTCGCACACAGAACTCCCCAAGGGGCAGTTCATCTAGTAACTGAATTGTAGCATATCTGCACAAAAATGACAAGAGAGCGCGGGTTTGAAAATCATGATACATTTGTGAATATATTGTGACGATGCGTTGTAAAACTGACCTGAATACGCATAAACGCGCAAAACTCCTGCTTTTTTACGGCGAAAAAATGTTGTAGCAAAAATGTGCTGAAAAAGCCGATCAACAACAAAGGCATCTGCCGTACCCGCTGCGCAGAACGCAGCAGCGGGCAAAGCAGATGCCTTGTGTGTTTTACAGGTTGCCAAACGAAAGGAAAACGAGGTCAAAGTGCTTTCGGCACGCGCTCATACAGCGTGGTCAGCGCGGCGATGTGCCCGGCCAATGCAGCGGGCAGGGGCTGTGCCAGCCGCCAGCGCCAGTTTGCGCCCTGTGTGCTGGGGGTGTTGATGCGGGCCTCGCTGCCCAGATGCAGCCAGTCTGCCAGCGGATGATGGCGGTGTCCGAAACACTGGCAAGGCATGCGCAGATCATGCCTTCAGTCAGGGTCTCCGGTGTGCAGCGCAGATACCGGCAGGCGTAGGCTACGTCCTCGGCGCTGGCGTTGCTGCGCCAACCCTCGGTGGTCACGTTATCGTGGGTGCCTGTATACACCACACTGTTGCGGGGGTAGGTGTGGGGCAGGTAGTTGCCCGACTCCCGGCTGTCGAAGGCAAACTGCATGATCTTCATGCCCGGGTAGCCGCTTTCGGCCAGCATCGCCTTCACCTCCGGGGTCAAGTAGCCCAGATCCTCGGCGATGATATTGCCGCCGCCCAGCGCCTGCTGCATGGCGTGGATAAAGTCCCGGTCGGGGCCTTTTTCCCAGTGACCGCCTGCAGCCGTTGTGTTTTCGGCAGGGATAGAGTAGTAACTCTCGAAACCGCGGAAGTGGTCAATGCGCACCACATCGTAGATAGAGGTGGCGTGCTTCATGCGCCGCTTCCACCAGTCAAAGCCGGTGGCCTTGTGGGCGGGCCAATCATACAGCGGGTTGCCCCACAACTGTCCGTCTGCCGCAAAGGCATCCGGCGGGCAGCCGGCTACATGGGTCAGGTGCATCTGTCCATCAGTCTGGAACAGCTCCGGGTGGGTCCACAGGTCACTGGAATCCGGGCTGACGTAGATGGGGATATCGCCCACCAGCAGGACACCTTTGCGGTTGGCATAGGCCTTCAGCGCGTTCCACTGGGTGTAGAAGAAGAACTGCACCGCCTTGTGGTAGCTGATCTGGTCTGCCAACCGTACCTTTGCGGCGGCAATGACCTCCGGCTCCCGGCAGCGCAGGGCGTCCGGCCAGTCGGCAAGGCCTGCCTGCCCCTGCTCTGCCTTTACGGCCATGAACAGGGCGTAGTCCTCCAGCCAGAAGCTCTGCGCGGTGCAGAAGGCCTCGTAAGCAGGGGAGGGGGCTGCCAGCAGCCGGTCAGCAGCCTTTTTCAGCAGCACCGGGCGCTGGTTGTACAGCGCACCGTAGTCAACGGTGCTTACCGGCTGCGCGGCGGGAATCTCTTCGGCAGTCAGATAGCCATCTGCCGCCAGCAGACGGAAATCGATAAAGTAGGGGTTTCCGGCAAAGGCGGAAAAGCTCTGGTAGGGGCTGTCGCCATAGCCGGTAGGGCCGATGGGCAGGATCTGCCAATAAGTCTGCTTTGCCTCGGCCAGAAAATCAACGAATGCGGTCGCTTCACTGCCCAGCGTACCGATGCCAAAAGGCCCCGGCAGGCTGGACACCGGCATCAGAATGCCACTTGCACGCATAACGTGCACCTCCTTAGCCCTTTACAGCACCGGCCACGACACCCTCGATGATGTACTTCTGGCAGGTCATGTAGAGGATAATAATGGGGATGATAGCAATGATGATGCAGGCCATCATGGGAGCCAGCTCCACACGGCCGTAGCCGCCGCGGAAATACTGGATCGCCATGGGGATGGTGCGGTACTTCTTGATATCCAGCACCAGCGTGGGCAGCAGGTAGTCGTTCCACACCCACATGGTCTCCAGAATAGCAGTGGAGATCATGGTAGGCTTCAGGATGGGGAACACGACCTTGAAGAAGATCTGGATGGGGTTGCAGCCGTCGATCATGGCTGCTTCCTCGATCTCCATGGGCACGCTCTTCATAAAGCCGGTGAACATGAACACGGCCAGACCGGCGCCGAAGCCCAGATAGATGATGCAGATGTTCCAAGGGTTGTTCAGGTTCAGACGGTCAGCGGTCTTGGACAGGGTGAACATGACCATCTGGAAGGGTACGACCATGGAGAACACGATCAGCAGGTTCATGAACTTGCTTAGCTTGTTGTTTACGCGGGTCAGGTACCAACCGGTCATGGAGCAGCACAGCAGGATCAGCACCACGCTGGTAACAGTAATCAAAAGGCTGTAACCCATGCTGGAGAGGAAGTTCATCTTGGTCACGCCGTAAACGTAGTTGCGCAGTCCGGCAAAGGTCTCGGCGGTGGGCAGACGGAACACCGTAGAGGTGGTAAAGCTGCCCTCGGTTTTCAAGCTGTTCAGCAGGATCAGCACGATGGGGTAGATCCACAGCAGGCAGAGGAGAACCATTACAACAACAAGGATGACATCCCAAGTTCTTTTCTGTTTCGACATTACTGCTGCACCTCCTTAGAGCGGGTAAAGTGGAGCTGGATCAGCGAGATGACCACCACGATCAGGAAGAACACAACAGCCTTTGCCTGACCAATGCCCTTCCACTGTGCACCGGAGCGGCCGTAGAAGGTGTTGTAGATGTTCAGTGCCAGCATTTCACTGGCGTTGGCGGGTTCGCCTGCGGTCAGAGCCACGTTCTGGTCGAACAGCTTGAAGCTGTTGGTCAGGGTCAGGAAGGTGCAGATGGTCACGCTGGGCATGACCATGGGGATCTTGATCTTGAACAGGATCTCGCGGTCGTTGGCACCGTCGATCTTAGCGGCCTCGATCAGGTCGCCGGGCACGCTCTGCAGGCCGGCCACATAGATGATCATCATGTAGCCGATCTGCTGCCAGCACATCAGGATGACCAGACCGACAAAACCGGCTTGGCATCCAGAGCCAGCAGAGGCTTCTGCAGGTTCGCCAGCACGCCGTTGAGCAGGATCTGCCAGATATAGCCCAGCAGAATGCCGCCGATCAGGTTGGGCATAAAGAACACGGTACGGAAGATGTTGGTGCCCTTGATGCCGCGGGTCAGCACCAGCGCAATGGCAAAGGCGCACACATTGATGAGCACAGTGCTCACCACGGTAAAGACCGCCGTAAAGCCGAAGGCGTGCAGGAAGGTGGAATCCTGAAATACTGCAGTGTAGTTCTGGATGCCCACAAATGTAGTCTTGGAAACGGTAGTGAACCGCTGGAAGGACAGGTAAACGCCCCAGATAAAGGGCCAGATGAAGCCGATGATAAAGGCGACCAGAGTAGGAAGCACAAATATCGGCCAGTATTTACTAATGGCTTTTTGCATGATATACCTCCTGAGGGAGCTGTCTGATAAAAAAGGAAAGGAGGCGGGCGAACTTTTCGCCCGCCTCCCTTTTTAATTCCTAGGGAGATCTCCAGTCAAAGGCTTAGCCGTTGGCCAGCTTGTACTCCTTGGCCCAGCCATCCACAAATGCGGTGACAACGTCGTCCCACTTGCCGGTGCCTGCTGCGTATGCAGTCAGAGCGCTGCCCACGCCGTTCTTCCACTCCTCGGAAGGCATGGTGGAGAAGCACCAGTCAACACTGGTCTTGCCGTCGGCCACATACTGGTTTGCAATGGTGATCAGGGGGTTGGTGGAGTCCTTAGCCTTCTTGAAGGGGATGACGAAGCCCATCTTGTCAGCCATTGCGCTGGTGCCGGTCTCAGAGGTGACACACCAGTACAGGAAGTCCAGAGTAGCCTGAATGTCGGCCTCGGAAGCGGTGTTGTTGACACACCAGAAGTTCTCGGAACCGGTGCACAGACCCTGATTCTCCTCGCCGTCCACGCCGATGTAGATGGGCAGCATACCCAGGTTGTCGTCGCCAGATCCTTCACGTCATTGTAAGCCCAAGTGCCGTTCTGGTAGAACACAGCCTTCTTGCCCACAAACTCAGCCACAGCGTCGTTGCCGGTCTTGGAAGCCAGCAGCTTGGGATCGCAGGTGGAATCGGTGATGTACAGATCCCAGATCTGCTTGTAGTTATCCAGATAGGTGCCCTTGATGGCGTCGGTAGAGCCGATGCGTCTGCCTTGTACTCGTAGTAGATGGGCAGGTTTGCCAGATGGGTCTTGAAGCGCCAGTCAGAAGAACCGTCCATGCCAGCGGAGGTGAAAGCACCGTCCACGCCCAGCTCAGCCTTACGATCCTGAATGTCATCAGCGACCTTCTTCAGGTCGGCAAAGCCCTTGATGTCCTCCTGCTTGTAACCGGCAGCGGTCAGCAGTTCCTTGTTGTAGATGATGCCGTAGGTCTCAATGACGTATGCAATGCTGGTAACAGCATCGCCGTCCTTCAGTGCAAAGGAATCGCTGGTCAGCTCGCCGTACAGCTGGCTGCCGGACAGGTCGTAGCAGTAATCCTTCCAGTTTGCCAGACCAACAGGGCCGTTCACCTGGAACAGGGTGGGAGCCTCGCTCTTCTCCATCTCGCTCATCAGGGTGGTCTCGTACTGGCCGGAAGCAGCGGTGACAACGGTCACAGGCACGCCGGTCTCCTTGGTGTACTCAGCGGCCAGATCCTGCCAATCCTGATCCTGCTCGGGCTTGAAGTTCAGGTAGTAGACCTTGCCGTCTGCCTTTGCAGCGGTGCTGGAAGCAGCGGTAGAACTGGCAGCAGAGGAAGCGGTGCTGCTGGAAGAGCCGCCGCAGGCAGCCAGACCCAGAGCAGCGGCAGAAACGCCAGCGGCCTTCAGGAAGTTACGACGAGTGATCATCTTTTTCATAATAAGTTCTCCTTCTTATTAAAATTACAGATCAACTATATACTCTCCGTCCTTCGACGGAGGGAATACAACATTTAAATTGCCCTTACGCTTTCGCCCTGTTGCAACTCCGGCTGCAGGGTCACGGTCTGGGCGGGGGAGCCATGTTCGATTTGCCGCACCAATAGTTCGATGCTTTGCAGTGCGATCTGCTCGCTGGGCTGGACGATGGTGGTCATCACCGGCACGCAGTAGCGGGACATCGTGATGCCGTCAAAGCCAATCACCGAAACATCCTCCGGTACTCGCAGCCCGGCGCTTACCAGCGCCCGGATGGCGCCAAAGGCGATGACATCGCTCATGGCGAAGAGGGCGGTGAACTCTGCCCGTCGGGCCAGCAGACTGTTCATGGCGTGGTAGGCGGATTCGAAATCGTAGTTGGACAGGCCGTACAGCTTGTCGTTGAACACAATGCCCGCATCCTCCATGGCCTGCTGTGCGCCCTGACGGCGCATCAGGCTGGGGTAGCTGGTCACCGGACCGCCCAAAACGGCGATCTTGCGGTGCCCCTGCCGGATCAGGTAGTCCACAGCGGTATAGGCCGCTGCCCGGTCATCTACGCCCACCATGGAAAGGTTGGGGAAGTCCAACTCATCCGTGACCAGCGTGGTGAGCACCGAGGGGACATTGATACGGTCGAAGCCCCGCTGGAAGTTGGCTACGCTGCCGCCCAAGAAGATGATGCCTTTGGGCTTGATCTCCCGCAGGATCTTTTCGGCGGCGTCAATCTCGTTGGCGTTCTCGTCCAAGTAAGAGACGATGCCGTTGTATCCGTACAGGGTGGCGGCACGCTGAAGCTGCACCAGAAAATCAGAAAAGAAGATGTTCCGGGTGCCCTTTACCACAAACACAAGGCTGCGGGACTGCTGAATCTTCAGCTGTCGGGCGTTGGTGTTGGGCACAAACCCGGCCTCCCGCATCACCTTCAGAACGTGCTCCTTGGTCTCCGGGCGGACATCCGGCCTGTCGTTGATCACACGGGAGATGGTGCTGACAGAGCAACCGCTGATCCGTGCGATGTCCTTGATGGTCAGGTTTGCCATGTCGGCGGGCCTCACTTTCTGAAAGTGTTTCGGGAACGTTGTCGGGAACGTTCCCAGCGACATTAGTATGGCACATTCTGTATAAAAAATCAATAAGTGTGATACAACTTTGTACAAGGTGTGCAATGCCGCCCCTCGCATTTGTGCAGTTTGATTTGCGTGCAGAGCAGCAAATCTGAAAATACCGAAAATTCCCGGTACAAGTCAAAAACGACCGGAAATTATCGTACCGGTTTGTAACTTTTTGCGCGAAAAACGCTTCCCGGTACACAGCTGAATGTGCTATACTATGTGAAAAAAGGAGAGGGGGCAAAATGTTATGATCTTATCCTTACAGGGTTGCATGGCAGTGGGAAAGACCACGGCAGCCCGCTATCTGGAACAGCACTGCCAACAGGTACAGGTTTGTTTTGAGGACAACGCTGCCGTCCTTGCAGAGATAAAGCAGCGTGGGTTGAATAAGAACAGCTATGCGGACTATCTGGAGATCCAACGGCTTTTTTTTGCGCAATGAGCTGCGCCGCGGGCAGAAAGCAAAAAAATACCCCCACGCCGTGATGGATTTCGGCGCGGAGGAGATTGAGTTCTACACCTTGAACTACCCCAAAAGCAGGGGGCTGGAGTGGGAGATGGAAGCGATCCGGCAGGCTTTAGCCCCGGAGCTTGCAGCGGTGCAGGCTTGTATGCCGGAGCACATTCTGTTTCTGGACGCTTCCGAAGCGTCCTGCGTGCCCGTAAAGCGGGAGATGCCACCCGTTCCCGGGAATTCTTTGCGTATTACCTGAACCATCTTCTGTCGCTGAAACGGGAATGGTTCCGGGAAAAGAAAAACGTAACATTTCTTTCTACCGACGGGCTGACCGCTCGGCAGGTGGGGGAGAAGGTAAAACATTGGTGTGAACAGTATATCTAACGCAAGCAAAAAAGCGCTCTCACCTTGTCATCGGTGAGAGCGCTCTGCTGATTGCTGATTATTTTGATCGGGTTGGTTCTTTAAAGATTAGTCGCTGACGTAGGGCATCAGAGCAACGTGACGAGCACGCTTGATGGCGATGGTCAGTGCGCGCTGATGGTAAGCGCAGGTGCCGGTCACACGGCGGGGAATGATCTTAGCACGCTCAGAGACGTACTTACGCAGACGGGGCACGTCCTTGTAATCGATGGTGTCGATGCGATCGACACAGAAGCTGCAAACCTTCTTGCGGCCGCGACGCATGGGGCGTGCGGGGCGAGAGCCTTCGGTTCTTTCAAAAGCCATTGCTTATTACCTCCTATTGGATTTTTAACGGATAGACCGTTTCGTGTCAGAACGGCAGGTCATCGCTGTCATCAATGACGGCGAAGTCGTCGGCATTGCCGGCAGAGTAGCTGGGAGCTGCCTCCACAGCAGCCGGACGGGCAGGCGCTGCGTTCTGGTAGGACGGAGCGGCATTCTGATAGCCGTTTCCGTCACCTGCATTGCTGCTCTTGGGGCCTGCAAAGTTGATGTTGTTGGCAACCACTTCAACGGCAGTGCGGTTTGCGCCGGTCTTATCCTGATACTGACGGGACTGCAAACGGCCGTCCACAACGATCAGGGAACCTTTCTGGAAATAGCGGCAGACGAATTCGGCCTGCCGATCCCATGCAACCACATCGATCCAGTCCGCCACGCTCTGCCCATTGGCATCGCGGCGCCCACGGTCGCAGGCAATGCGGAACGAAGCAACGTTCTTGCCGGTAGTGGTCTGACGCATTTCAGGGTCACGCGCAAGGCGACCCATGATAGCAACAACATTCAACATAGTACGGTTTCCCTTTCTGTCACAGAAGAATTACTCCTCGTGAGCAATGATCAGGCTGCGCATAACGCCTTCAGTGATCTTGTACACACGGTCCAGCTCAGCGGGGAAGCTGGGCTCGCTGGTGAAGTTGATCACGGTGTAGACGCCCTCTTCCTCGTCGTTGATGGGGTAGGCCAGACGGCGCTTGCCCCACTCGTCGATAGAATCGATCGTACCGTTAGCCTCGATCAGGGACTTGAACTTACCCACCAGAGCGGCGGAAGCTCCTCATCGAGAGCGGCGCTGGTAATCAGCATGGTTTCGTACTTTGCCATTTTTGTAGCACCTCCTTTTGGACTTGAGGGCCCTGCGGATCTGCAAGGCCAAGGGTACACAGGCTGCGGTATCGCGGCCTGTGTGGTGTGTCTGTTCAGACAGCAATTTATTATAGCAAGCTTCTTTACTTCTGTCAAGCTTTTTTGACAAAAAGAACGATAAAAAATGTTTTGCATTTTTGGTAAAAAGGACTATAATGTAAACGCTTTCCCTGCAATATGGCAGGCCGGGGCTCCGGCAGTGGCAGGAAAGCGGGAAAAATTAAAGGAGGATAATCCATGTATTCGTTGTTTCGAGATCTGGCAATCATAATCCTGAGCGCGAAATTCTTCGGACTGGTGGCGCGTAAGTGCAAGGCTCCGCAGGTGGTGGGCGAGATCATCGCCGGCCTGCTGATCGGCCCCTGCTTGCTGAACCTAGTGCAGATCAGCGACTCCATCTCCATCTTTGCAGAGATCGGCGTTGTGATGCTCATGTTCACCACCGGCCTCGGCACCAACCTGAAAGAGCTGATCAAGGCAGGCCCCATCGCCACCCTGATCGCTACCGTTGGCGTGGCTGTGCCCCTGGTGGGCGGCACCTTATTATATGGTGCGTTCTACGGCTTTGCCGCAGTTGGCAGCCCGGAGTTCTACCGGGCGCTGTTCATCGGCACCATTATGACCGCTACCAGTGTGTCCATCACGGTGGCTACCTTGCAGGAGCTTGGGCACCTGAAGAGTTTTTTGGGCACGACTATCGTCAGTGCCGCTGTCATTGATGATGTCATCGGCATCGTGGTGCTTACCTGTGTTCTGGGCGCCAGCAGTGGCACCGGTACGGGTCTGGGTAAGGTGCTGTTCAACACCCTGCTGTTCTTTGCCACCGCACTGGGCGTTGGCCTTGTGGTGCACTACGCCATGAAGTGGCTGGATCAGCGCAACCCCCATACCCAGCGTATCACCATCGTCAGTATGGCCTTCTGCTTTGCCATGGCCTACATTGCTGAGGAGTACTTCGGCATCGCCGATATCACCGGCGCTTACATTGCAGGTATCGTGCTGTGCACCATGGATGACGCGCCCTATGTGGAGCGCCGGGTGGATATCAGCAACTACGTTATCTTTGCGCCGATCTTCTTTGCCTCCATCGGCCTCAAGACTGATATCAGCGGCCTGACCCCGGAAATCCTGCTGTTCTGCGTCTGCTTTGTGGTTGTGGCGCTGATCACCAAGATCATCGGCTGCGGTCTGGCTGCAAAGGTCTGCCGCTTCAACTGGGACGATTCCCTGAAGGTCGCGTCGGTATGATGACCGTGGCGAGGTGGCACTGATCGTGGCGCAGAAGGGCTTGGCCATCGGTGTGGTAGACCCGGTCTACTTTACCGCTGTGATCCTGCTGATCGTGGTGTCCAGCGTGGCTACCCCGCTGGCACTCAAGGCCATGTTCACCAAGCGCCGCCCGTGCCGCATCCCAGTCAGGCAAACTAAATCAGGATTGATTTTCATATTGGGGTTCAGAAAGGCCTGCGGGCGTATCTGAGCCCTTTTTTCATCTGTAAAATAGTAAAAAT
>ENA-OQHY01001001-OQHY01001001.1-human-gut-metagenome-genome-assembly--contig:-NODE-1001-length-13564-cov-1.584654_pt1 | contig 13564 bp, 19 predicted proteins | sample MGYA00242570_ERZ504733 | MGnify/ENA primary metagenome ERZ504733 (study PRJEB26092, sample SAMD00036219) | human gut metagenome | host: Homo sapiens | study: EMG produced TPA metagenomics assembly of...
TCCAGGATTCTGACAAAGTGTTCCAGCCTTCCTGATCTTCTTCATCAAAACGGGCGAGAACAGGGCTGTCGATATCCAGAACGCCAACGATTTCATTTCCTTTATGAAGCGGAATCACAATCTCGGAATTAGAGGCGCTGTCGCAGGCGATATGTCCCGGGAACTGGTGGACATCCTTTACCAGCATAACCTGATCGTTTGCCACAGCGGTTCCGCAGACACCTTTACCGATTTCAATTTCAATACAGGCAGGTTTGCCCTGGAAAGGACCAAGGACGAGCCTGCCTTCTCTCATCAGATAAAAACCAACCCAGTTGATATTCAGAAGCGCATCACCGAGAAGGGCTGATGCATTTGCCAGATTTGAGATCTGGTGAGGGATTCCGTCAATCAGACCGCGGAGGCGGATCGAAAGCAGGGAATACAGTGGCTTTTTATCAACTGGCCATTCAAAATTCGAAGTATTCATAAAAAATCTCCTTAAATATTTCCGTTTAACACATCTTCCAATGTAATCTCGTAGAAGAAATCATGTACCATTCCATCAAATTTCTTCCACAAAGGGAGTGTAATGCACTGCTCTTCACGGCTGCAGACCTCGGCACCTGGAACCAGGCAGGCGACTGTAGCGAGATTGCCTTCCGCAAGTTCAAGAATCTCGCCGATAGTGTATTCAGAAGGTTCCCTGGTAAGCTGGTATCCGCCCCCTTTGCCACGGCGTCCTTTTAAGAGTTTCTTCTTTACAAGAATTTTCAGGACAATTTCCAGGTATTTTTCGGAAATTTCCTGGCGGATTGCGATCTCGTTAAGCGGAACATATTCTTCGTCCTTATGCTGGGCGAGATCAATCATCACGCGGAGTGCGTAACGTCCTTTGTAGAAATCATAATTAGTTTCCCCATTTTTTATATGTACAATAGCAGCACCAGAGAGTTTATGAACCCTGGTGCCTTTTACCTATTATACGTAGGTTATATGTGTTTCAAGGAAAAAACAAAAAATAAAATAACCTATTGACTTAGTAGGTAATAGATGGTATTATACAACTAAATTGATAGGAAATAAAGGTTATACAAAATAACCAGTACTGATAAATATGAACGGAGGAAGAAATAATGGCAGAATTTGATTATGAAGTAGTAGATGGAAGAAAGATCCGTGTACGTCCGCAGGAAGTTGTATCGGAGATAGATGAGAATGGATATTTTGTCCGCCAGCCAAATCATTTTACAGAAGGATTTGGAGAAGGAAAAAATCCGGTAGAAAAAGGCAGATACCATCTGGTATGGGCAAAGCTTTGTCACTGGTCTAACAGAGCTTCGATCGTAAGAGAACTTCTTGGACTGGAAGATGCAATCAGTGTCAACAAGGTTGATCATGCAAAGCATGAGAAGAATCTTGGATGGGAATTCGTATACGACAAAGATCATATCGATCCGGTCCTTGGAATCCAGTTCTTAAGTGAAGCTTATTACAAAGCAGATGATGATTACACAGGAAGAACAACGGTACCGGCTTTGATCGATACAAAGACAGGAAAAGTTGTAAATAACGATTACACCTGGCTTACCAATTATTTTGAAGTAGATTTTAAACCGTTCCACAAAAAAGGAGCACCGGATCTTTATCCGGAAGAACTCAGAAAAGATATCGATGAGATGAATGAATGGCTCTTTGATAACATTAATAATGGAGTTTATAAAGCAACCTTTGCAAGATCAAAGGAAGCTTACTGGGATGCCTATAATTCTTTTTATGCAGCAATGAATATTCTGGAAAAACGTCTGGAAAGTCAGAGATTTCTCTTTGGAGATTATGTGACAGACAGTGATGTGAGACTGTATGTGACACTGGTGAGACTGGATATTCGTTACACCTGGCAGCTTGGACATACCAAACACCGCCTGATCGATTATCCGAATCTGTGGGGATATGCAAGAGACCTGTATCAGATTCCGGCATTCAGAAACAACACCTACTTTAAGGATTTCGCAAATCCAAATAACAAGAAGGTCGGCGCATTATTTTTTGAATCTTTCAATGCAAGATTTCTGGATGAGATCAATTTTGATGCATACTGGGGTACACCGCATGACCGTGCACATTTAAGCAGCGATCCGGGCAATAAATTTAAGGCAGAAGAACAGTAGGAGGAACGAATTATGGCAGATTTCGAATATGTAGATGTAAATGGAAGACAGATCAGAGTAAAGACCGAGAGAAACCGCACAGGAAATTGATGAATATGGAAATTTCCATCGTCAGCCAAACCGCTTCACGGAAGGTTTTGGAGAAGGGAAAAATCCGGTAGAAAAAGACAGATATATTCTTTTCTGGGCAAAAGGATGCAACTGGTCCAATCGGGCAGCGATCGCAAGAGAGATTCTCGGACTTGAGGATGCAGTGAAAGTTGAGATCGTAGATGGACAGACCGGGAAGAGAATCTTGGATGGGAATTTGTAAATTCCACGGATCATATCAATCCGGAAACGGGCGCACAGTTCTTAAGTGAGCTTTACTACAATGCGGATGAAGAATACACAGGACGTACAACCGTTCCGGCATTTGTAGATTATAAGACAAAGAAAGTGGTAAATAATGATTACCACTGGCTTACAAATCATCTGGAAACAGCGTTCAGACCGTTCCACAAAAAGGGAGCGCCGGATCTTTACCCGGAAGAATTAAGACCGGAGATCGATAAGCTGAACAAATGGCTTTTTGAAAATGTAAACAACGCTGTTTATCGAGCGCAGTTCGCTGAATCCTTACAGGCATTTGCCGATGGATATGAGACATTTTTCGCAGGGCTTGATGCAATGGAGGAAAGACTTGCAGACAAGAGATTCTTATTCGGAGATTATGTGACAGACAGTGATATCCGTCTTTATACAACCATCGCAAGACTGGATGTGTCTTATTCAAGAAATATCGGACCTTGTAAACACCGTCTGGTAGATTACCCGAATCTGTGGGGATATGCAAGAGATCTGTATCAGATCCCGGCATTCAGACATAACACATATTTTAAGGATTTTGCGGCATCTGTCGATCTGAATGAAGCAGATGAAGAGTATTGGGAAAATACATACTATGATATCGTGGCGCAGGAAACAGACTGGGATACTATCTGGAAGACACCGACAGGAAGAGAATCACTCAGTAAAGATCCGGCACACAAATTTAAAGCAGAAAAATAACAGACGAAAGACGAGGAAAAATATTATGAAAAAGTTGGCAAGCATTTTAGCAGTTACACTGGCAGCAGGAGTCCTGGCTACAGGATGCGGATCTTCTTCAGGAAGCGCTTCAAAGGACAGCTCTTCAGACAGTGGAAAGACAGTAATCAAAGCAGCAACCGGAGACAAACGCAAAACCATATGTCTATGTAGGCGATGATGACAAGCCGGCAGGATACGATGTGGATGTACTGAATGCAGTTTTTGATAAACTTCCGGATTATGAACTGGAATATGAAGTGACTGATTTTGGATCTGTACTTTCCGGACTGAACAGTGGAAATTATCAGATCGGAGTTAACAACTTCTCTTACAACGAAGACCGTGGAGCAAGTTATCTTTACTCTTATCCATATGACAAGATCAGCTATGTATTCGTAACAAAGAAAGGTGGAAAAGAGATCAAATCATTTGAAGATGCAGCAGGACTTTCTTTTGAAGGTGGTACAGGAATCAGCGTATCCAATGCAGTAGAAGCATGGAATGAAAAGAATCCGGATAAAGCGATCAATATTACTTACTCGGATGCAGATACATCTGTATTTTTACAGCATGTAGCAGACGGATCGCAGGATTTTACGATCATCGATCTGGCAATGTACAACTCTTACATGGAAGAATTTAACTATGATGTGCAGAAAAATGATATTCCGGAAGATGAAGCAAAAATGATTGCAGAAAACTCTTATGCATATTATATTTTCCCACAGGATCAGAAAGATTTAAGAGAACAGGTAGACAAAGCACTGAAGGAGCTGAAGGAAGACGGAACCCTGACTGAGATCAGTAAAAAATGGTATGGTCAGGATGCCGCACCGGAGGATGATAAGTTCGAGGAGACGATTAACTAATGGGTAAATTATTTGATGGAAAACTGGTATTTACACAGATACCGCTACTTTTAAAATATCTTCCGGTCACAATGGAACTGGCTGTCACAGCAATGATCGCCAGTCTCATCCTGGGGCTGCTCCTTGCACTTGTGAAGATTAAAAAGGTACCGGTACTGAAACAGCTGGTAAGTATCTATATCTCGGTCATCCGCGGAACGCCGATCCTGGTTCAGTTATATGTGACCTATTTCGGTATTCCGATGCTCCTGAAATATATCAACTTTAAATGTGGAACCAACTACAATGTCAATGGAGTCGCACCAATCGTATATGCATTCGTTGCTCTGGCACTCAATGAATCTGCATTTAACGCAGAGATCATCCGTGCCTCCCTTGAATCAGTAGATAAAGGACAGGTTGAGGCAGCAAGCGCTTTAGGAATGAATTATTTCCAGGCATTGATAAGGATCATCCTTCCGGAGGCAATCGTGGTAGCACTCCCATCCTTGGAAATGCATTTATCGGACTGATCAAAGGAACTTCTCTTGCATTTGTCTGTTCCGTAGTGGAGATGACCGCAGAAGGAAAGATTCTTGCGGGAAGAAATTACCGTTATTTTGAAGTGTATATCTCACTGGCAATTATTTACTGGGTAATTACTTTCGTACTTGAGAGAGTGATCAGCTATCTTGAGAAAAAGCTCAGGGTACCGGAAGATGCACCGGCACTTTTAGATATCAGAGATACAGAGGTGGAATAAGGTATGATCGAAATCAAAAATATATCAAAAACATTTAAAAATAATAAGGTTCTTGATGGGATCGACCTTACCATCAATCAGGGAGATGTCGTAGCGATCATCGGACCTTCTGGAACAGGAAAATCCACATTTTTAAGATGTGTGGACAGACTGGAAAAACCGGAAACCGGAACCATAACGATTGACGGTGAGACACAGGATCTTGCACATATTCATGGCAAAGATCTGACAGAGCTTCGGAAAAAGACCGGCATGGTTTTCAGAATTTCAATCTTTTTTCAAAGAAAACAGCACTTCAGAATGTAATGGAGGGCTGATCGTGGTAAAGAAGATGAAAAAAGAGGAAGCAGAAAGGATTGCGAGAGAGCAGCTTAAAAATGTAGGTCTTCTGGATCACGCAAACCATTATCCGAGACATATGTCAGGTGGTCAGCAGCAGAGGGTTGCAATCGCAAGAGTACTTGCGATGGAGCCAAAGCTTTTGCTTCTGGATGAGCCGACATCTGCACTGGATCCGGAGCTTGTCGGAGAAGTTCTGGATACGATCAAAAAAGCGGCAAATGAAGGATATACAATGCTTCTGGTATCTCATGAGATGAGCTTTGTACGAAACGTTGCAACCAGAGTGATCTTCCTGGACGGAGGAAAGATCCTGGAAGACGGAACGCCGAGAGAAGTGTTTGGAAATCCAAAGAACGAACGTGTCAAAGAGTTCTTTACAAAGATCAACCGGATGGAAGAACCGGATTATTCAATTTAAGAGAAAAACAAAATCGGCTGAGGGATCAGTCGATTTTTTCCAACAGGATAAAAGAAGGGAGCGAAAGCAATGAGTATCAGACTGGTGACAGACAAGGAAAATGTAGATTATCAGGCAGTGGCAGATATTTAGACCATTTTGGACTGAGTCATTTTGGTGCCGCTACAGAAGAAAAAATATTTAAGAACAGCTATGCGACGGCATTTATTTACGATGGAGACCAGGTAGTTGGCTGTGCGAGGGCAATTTCCGATGGCGTGTGTCAGGCTGCAATCTACAATGTGGCACTTCTGGAAGAAGGCTATCGTTTTGGTGACAACGATTATGAGAGAAAATACATCGACAGAATGGGTAAATAAAGAAGTAGACAGTGAATCTGATGTGCGTCTTTATGTGAAACTGGTACGATTTGACTGTGCATATTATCCGGTATTTCGTCTGAATAAAAAGCTTCTCCGCGATTATCCGAATCTGTGGGCATATGCAAGAGATTTGTATCAGACACCGGGATTTGGCGACACAACGAATTTTGCGGCGATCAAGAAGCATTATCATATCGATTGCTGCCCGTCCAATGAATTTGCGATCGTGCCAAATGGACCGGATGAAACCTTATGGATGACACCACACGGAAGAGAAAAATTATCCGGAAAATAAAGAAAGAGGGGAATGAATGATGAAAGCAGTCAGAGTGACAGAAGAATGGCAGAGAGCGGCGTACACTATGTGCGGACACAGGCAATGTGCCTGGGATTTAAGATCCCGCTTGAGGGAGAATTTTCAGATGACACACCGGAAGATGAATATATTCTGGTGATGGACGGAATTTATCCGGTATCCACCTGCAGGCTGCATTATCTGGATGAACATACCGGAAAAATTGAGCGCGTGGCAACACTGGAATCCTATAGGGGAAAACATTACGGACAGGCAGGAATCATTGAGGCGGAAAACTGGATGCGCGAAAAAGGTGTGACAAAAATCTATATCAATTCCAGAAAAGCGGCACTTGGGTTCTATGAAAAGCTTGGCTATACCGCAGATTTTTCACAGGTAAGCGGCTCCAGAGAGTTTGAATGTGTGATGACGGAGAAAGAACTTGCGTAAATTTATGAAAAGAAAACTGGATTTTGGCAGAAAGATATTGTACAGTAAATAGCGACATTGATTATAGAAACAGGAGAGATAGACAAGAATGAAGTACGGAATTGATACACGATGTCAGCATTTGGCTGACGATAATAAGGATGAAATATATGGGGCGATCAGTTATCCAATCTATCAGTCTGCAACATTTGCAAGAGACAGAGTAGGCGGAGGAAGTGGTTATGACTATTCCAGATTACAGAATCCGACGAGAGAACATCTTGAGAAGATCGTAGCATCGCTGGAAGAAGGAATCGATGCACTGGCATTTTCGACAGGAATGGCAGCAATCACAGCTCTGATGGAGATTTTCAAACCGGGCGATCACATCATCATTGATGAGGATCTTTATGGAGGAAGCGTCCGTCTGTTCCACAGCATTAATGTGAAAAATGGACTGACATTTACCAGCGTGGATTTAAGCAGCGTGGATGTAGAGGATTATATCCAGGATAACACAAAAGCAATTTATGCAGAGACACCGACCAATCCGATGATGCGTGTATCCGATCTGGAAGAGCTTGCAAAGATAGCAAAAAAACATGAACTTCTTCTGATCGTGGACAATACCTTTTTATCACCATATTTCCAGAATCCGTTGAAGCTTGGTGCTGACATTGTTGTGCATAGCGGGACAAAATATCTGGGTGGACATAATGACACACTTGCAGGTTTTCTGATAACAAACCGCGAGGACATTCAGGAACAGCTTCGTTTTATCATCAAGACGACAGGAGCAACCCTTGCACCGATGGACAGCTGGCTGATCCTCAGAGGGATCAAGACGCTTGGATCCGTATGGACAGGGCACAGGAAAATGCACTGAAGATCGCACATTTTCTGGAGAAGCAGGAGTATGTGACAAGGGTGCTTTATCCGGGACTTGAATCACATCCGGGCTACGAACTGATGAAAAAGCAGGCAAGAGGATTTGGTTCGATCCTGACCTTTGAAGTAGATTCCAAAGAGAGAGCATATCACATTCTGGAAAATGTAAAACTGATCCAGTTTGCGGAAAGCCTCGGAGGAACTGAGACTCTGATCACTTATCCGATTACCCAGACGCATGCGGATCTTTCCAAAGAAGAGCTTGACCGGAACGGAATTACAGACAGGATTCTGAGATTGTCTGTTGGAATTGAGGGAGCAGAGGATCTGATCGCAGATCTGGAAGCTGTATTAAAGTAAATCAAATAGAATTGTGTATAAAGCGGAAGATATCTGTGACCGAAGGTGTATTACCGGACAGATAGCCGGCAGATGGAATATGACCGTGCAGATAAGGAAGTGGCAGAAATGAGTAAAATAAAGGTAAATGAACAGCGGGCAGTCGATGAATTTCAGGAACTGACTGCGATCGATGCACCAAGCTTTGGGGAGCGTCAGATGGCAGACCGGCTGATCGTGAAATTAAAAAAACTTGGTTTGAAGTAGAGGAAGACAATGCCGGAGAACATTTCGGAGGAAATGCCGGAAACTTATATGCATATCTTCCGGGAGATCTTCCGGGAGATCCGGTCCTTTTGTCCGGTCATATGGATACGGTTGAGCCGTCCAAAGGCAAGAAAGGGATCATCGGAGAAGACGGTGTGATCCGTTCCGCAGGAAAGCAGTTCTTGGAGCTGATGATGTGGCAGGACTTGTGGAGATTCTGGAAGGAATCCGCAGTGTAAAAGAAGCGGGAGTACCACACCGGGATATCGAGATTCTTTTTGCAATTGCAGAAGAGCTTTATATCAAAGGCAGCAGCGTATTTGATTTTTCAAAGGTTCGTGCAAAAGAAGCCTATGTACTGGATATCAGCGGACCGGTTGGAAGCGCGGCATATAAAGCACCGTCTCTGATTTCTTATCAGGTGGTAGTAACCGGGAAGGCATCCCACGCCGGATTTGATCCGGAGCACGGCGTTCATGCGATCGCTATTGCATCCGAAGCGATCACGCAGATCAGTCAGGGACATGTGATGAAGAGACAACCTGCAATATCGGATTGATCGAAGGTGGGAGCGGAACGAACATTGTTCCGGAAAAATGTATCGTAAAGGGAGAAATCCGGAGCTATTCTCATGAAAAAGCGACTCGTTGTGTAGAAGAAGTGGGAAATACCTTCAAAAAGGTGGCTGAAAAACACGGAGCTGAATCAGAACTTACCTGCGAAGTTCATCTGATCGCTTATGAGACAGCAAAAGACAGTGTGCCGGTAAAACGGTTTGAAAGAGTAAGCAAAAAGCTGGGACTTGCAGGAAATCTTGTAGAGACATTTGGCGGAAGTGACAACAACAGCTTTGCGAAGAACGGGATTCCTGGACTGGTGCTGTCAAATGGAATGTACCAGGCACATTCGGTAAATGAATATACGACAATCAAAGATCTTGTGACAGGAGCAGAACTGATCGCCGGGCTGATCACCGATGAGCAGTAGTGGATGTTATTATACAGAAAAGACGCCAAAAGCGTCTTTTTTATATTGATAGAAGAAAAACAGATAAAACATATTGAAATTAAATGTTTTTAAAATAATTCCCTATTAACCTATTGACAAAGTAGGTAAAAGTGGATATAATGCAACTATCAAATTTGAAAGATCACTATAGAGATCACGATACATCAGACAGTAGAAAAGAGAGGTAGAAAAATATGAGCGATTATAAATTTGAAACACTTCAGCTTCACGTAGGACAGGAAGAACCAGATCCGGCATCTGATGCCAGAGCAGTACCGATTTACCAGACAACATCTTATGTATTTAAGAACTCTGCACATGCAGCAGCAAGATTCGGACTTGCAGATGCAGGTAACATTTACGGACGTCTGACAAACTCTACACAGGACGTATTTGAAAAGAGAATCGCAGCACTTGAAGGTGGTGTGGCAGCTCTTGCAACAGCATCCGGAGCAGCTGCAATTACATATACCATCGAAGCACTTGCAGCAGATGGCGGACATATCGTAGCGCAGAAGACAATCTACGGTGGAAGCTTCAACCTTCTTGAACACACACTGACACATTACGGAATCACAACTACATTTGTAGATGCACATAACTTGAAAGAAGTAGAAGATGCAATTCAGGATAACACAAGAGCCATCTATCTTGAAACTCTTGGTAATCCGAACAGTGATATCCCGGATATCGATGCAATCGCTGAAATTGCACACACGCATGGACTTCCGCTTGTAATCGACAACACATTCGGAACACCATATTTGATCCGTCCGATCGAACACGGAGCAGACATCGTTGTACATTCTGCTACCAAATTCATCGGTGGACACGGAACAACTCTTGGTGGAATCATCGTAGATTCCGGTAAATTTGACTGGAAAGCAAGTGGAAAATACCCGGCAATCGCAGATGCAAACCCAAGCTACCACGGAGTATCTTTCGTAGATGCAGCAGGTCCGGCAGCATTTGTAACTTACATCCGTGCAATCCTTCTTCGTGATATGGGAGCAACAATTTCTCCATTTAACGCATTCCTTCTGCTGCAGGGAACAGAGACACTGTCGCTTAGAATTGACCGTCATGTAGAAAATACAAAGAAAGTAGTAGAATACCTCTCTAATCATCCAATGGTAGAGCATGTGAACCATCCGTCACTGCCGAATCATCCGGATCATGCACTTTATGAAAAATATTTCCCGAATGGTGGAGCATCTATCTTCACATTCGAGATCAAAGGCGGACAGGAAGAAGCTCACAAGTTCATCGACAACCTGAAGATCTTTTCGCTGCTTGCAAATGTTGCGGATGTTAAGAGCCTTGTTATCCATCCGGCAACAACAACACATTCTCAGCTGACAGAAGAAGAACTGCTTGATCAGGGAATCAACCGAAACACAATCCGTCTTTCTATCGGTACAGAACATATCGATGATATCATCGCAGATCTTGAAGGTGGATTTGCAGCGGTTCAGGGCAAATAAATATTATACACACAGGAATTTTGGACGGAGGTTTTTCGAAACCTTCGTCTTTTTCGATGTGCACAGAAAATTTTAAGGAGAAAACACTATGACAAAGGCACAGATCAGAAAAAATGCTTTTCTGAAATCCATTCCGATCATGTGCAGTTACATTTTCGTAAGCATGGCATATGGGATTATGATGGAAAATGCCGGATTGGCTGGTACTATTCACTGTTTGTCAGTCTTGCATTTCCGAAAGGAATTGCGGCAGTCAGGAATGTTGAAAATGCTGTGCGATAAGCGGAAATCCGGTATTTTCGGATGGATCTCCCTTTGACCAGATGAACAGATTATGCTATGATATGTACCGATACACGCGTATTTTTTATTTGACAACAATCCAGATGGAACTTCTGTTCAATAAAGAGGATTATGTGTCAGGATACATTCTTTTTACAAGGAGAAAATCAATGAGTATAGATATTACGATCGAGGAAATGGAAACGCTTCCTGCAGAGTCCTACGAACTTTTTGATATCCGTGGCGAGATTGAGCGCGCCCATGGAATCCTGCCGAATTCAGTGGCAAGCTCAGCAGATGCACTGATGGAGAATCCGCCGGAAGATAAGGAAAAGAAGATCATTATCTGCTGCAGCAGAGGACAGATCAGCAGGGATATCGCAGAAGAACTGCAGGATCAGGGATATGAAGCATACAGCCTGAAGGGCGGTTATGTTGGATGGCTGATGGCAGATATGAAGAAAAAGGAAGCAGATGATGTCTGTGAACATGTGGAGCTTAGTATCCGCAAGAAGTTCAAAAAGAAGATATGGTCCAAATTTACAAAAGCTGTCAGAGAATATGAACTGGTCAAAGAAGGTGACCGGATCGCAGTATGTATTTCCGGTGGAAAGATTCAATGCTGATGGCAAAGCTTTTCCAGGAATTAAAGCGTCACAACAAATTTAACTTTGAAGTAAAGTTCCTGGTGATGGATCCGGGATACAGTCCGGAGAACCGGAAGGTCATTGAAGAAAATGCAAGGAAGATGAAGATTCCGATTCGGATTTTTGAATCCAATATTTTTGAATCGGTATTTGAGATCGAAAAATCACCGTGTTAATATCTGTGCAAGGATGAGAGTGGATATCTTTATAATTTTGCACAGCAGATGGGCTGCAACAAAATCGCACTGGGACATCATTATGATGATGTGATTGAGACGATCCTGATGGGAATGCTCTACAGTGCACAGGTGCAGACTATGATGCCGAAGCTTCACAGTACAAATTTTGAAGGGATGGAACTGATCCGCCCGATGTATCTGATCCGTGAGGATGACATCAAGGCATGGAGAGATTACAATGATCTGCATTTTATCCAGTGTGCATGTAAGTTTACCGATACCTGTACAACCTGCAATAATGAAGAAAATCAGTCAAAGCGTATGGAAATCAAAAAACTGATTGCAGAGCTTAAGAAGACGAACCCGTTTGTGGAGGGCAATATTTTCAAGAGTGTGGAAAATGTCAATCTGGATACGGTTGTCGGCTACAAGGCAAAAGGTGTAAGACACAATTTCCTGGATACTTATGATGATTAAAAATGACTGGATGTGCCGGGGCATATCTGAGATATAAAGAAGAATGAAATTCCCGCCGGACAGGTACAGGATCTGCCCGGCGGGAATTTTGAGATTAAATGACAGGAATATTGACCTGTACCAGAATTTCTGACGTTGATCAGGATAAAACGGTTTCCTGCTGGTTCTTGATATCGTGGTAAATAACAAAACGTCCACGTCCGTTGTGCTTAGCTGTGTACAGAGCATGATCAGCAAGGCGGTATAACTGGCTGAAAGATTCAGCATCCGTTGGAGCAACAGCACAGCCGATACTGCAGGAAAGTTTCCGGCCATTTAGTTCCGGGATATCTACATTTTGAAGATTTGTATAGAGCTTTTGCAAATGCAGATGGATACTGTAATCCAGACGTACATTTTTCATCAGGATCATAAATTCGTCACCACCGACACGACCGATGATATCGGTTGTCCGAAACTGTTCTTTCAGAAATCCGGCAAATATTTTCAGTACCTGGTCACCGGTTGCATGTCCATAAGTATCATTGATCTGCTTGAAATAATCCATGTCGATCATCATTAAAGCCTGTAAATCTTCAAAATCTTTTTCGCGCAGCCATTCGGAAATCGTGTGTTCTGCATAAACTTTGTTCAGAAGTCCGGTCAGAGCATCTGTATGCGCCTGGCGAAGAAGCGAAGTCTGATTCTTCTGGTTGATCTTCCAGAGTGCGAAGATCAGAAGCAGCACAATGCAGATAAAAAAGGCGAACAGAATGATTTCAAAGTTGTTGATAAAAGCAAAGTGCTGACGGGCTTCGACAGCAGGAACGATATAGCAGAGCATCCAGTCGTTGTACTTTAGTGGCTGGTAGGAAATATAGCGTGCATGTGATAAATCTGCTGTAATCTTGCGGCAGTTTGCGTGTCCTTGCTTAAAATCTTCCTGAAGGGTAGCGCCATCTTCCGAGGTCTGAAATACCCAGTCAGAGGAAGAAGTAAAAAAGTTCTCCCGGATTTCGTTGTGAGTAGATTCAATGGAAATAATGTTGCCGTCCGAGTCTGTGATAAATGAGTAGCCGGAACCGGAATACAGATCCTCAAAGAGCATGGTAGTCAGTTTCGCGACATCGATGGAACCTCCAAAAACACCGATAATATTCTGATCTTTGTCATAAACAGGAACTGTGAGGACAACGAGGGTTTCGTTGTCTACGCTACTTGACAGAGGAGAACTAAGGACGCGTCTGCCTTCCAATGTCTTTTGAAAATAGTCCCGTGAACTTGCATCGGTCTTCTTTCCATCGCTAGAGCGCCCGATACCGTCTGTAGAAAAAAG
>ENA-OQHY01001003-OQHY01001003.1-human-gut-metagenome-genome-assembly--contig:-NODE-1003-length-13537-cov-5.447353_pt1 | contig 13537 bp, 16 predicted proteins | sample MGYA00242570_ERZ504733 | MGnify/ENA primary metagenome ERZ504733 (study PRJEB26092, sample SAMD00036219) | human gut metagenome | host: Homo sapiens | study: EMG produced TPA metagenomics assembly of...
GTCGCAGAGTGCGAGGGGCTTTTGCCCCCGAAGCACGATGCGGGTACCGCAACCCGACATTATCGAGCATTTTGGCAACGCAGATGCCGTGCCGCAGCCGCCGGAGCGGTGCTTAAGCCGTAAGGCGAGAATTGTGCGGTGTTGCCTTTATTTATGGATCATACGAACGGGTTATAGAACCGGCCGTACCGGATGGTAACAAACAGGCTGACCAACAGCAGCGCTGCGCCAAGAGCCAGGGCGGCAAAATCCCGCTTGGCAAAGGGGCGCTGGGTGTACCAGGTGCGCTTGCCATTTTTGCCAAAGCCACGCAGCTCCATGGCGTTGCTGATGGTATCAATGCGGTTCAGGCTGGTCAGAATCAGCGGCAGCAGAATACTGACCGAATTCTTGAGCCGTGCAAAGAACGGTTCGCTTTTGCCCAGCTCCACGCCGCGGGCCTGCTGGGCCTGGCTGATGCTGTGGTAGTCGCGCTGAATATCCGGGATATAGCGCAGCGCAATGGCAACCGAGTAGCCAACCTTATAGGAGATGCCGATGCTGTTCAGGCTTGCGGCAAACTCGCTGGGGTTAGTGGCGGAAATAAACAAGATAGCCACCGGCAGTGCCACAAAGTATTTGAGCGAGATATTGACCATGTAGAACAGCTGCTCCGCCGTTACATCATACCGCCAGAACAGATGGAACAGCACATGCCGCGTGCCGTACAGCGTGGTGCCCTGGTTGGGGTCAAACAAAAAGATGAACAGGTTATTCAGCAGCAGGAATACCAGCATAAAGATCAGCATAAACCGCACTTCGCGCAGTTTGATGTGGCTGAGCTTGAACGCTGCAAAGCTGACGGCCATCAGCCCCAGCAGCACCCAAGTGTTATAGGTGATCATGCTGGCAAAGGTAAACAGCAAAAAGAATGCCAGCTTGGTGGTGCCGGTCATTTTGTGAACAACGCTTTGGCGCGGCAGGTAATTGAGCACGGTATTAGCAGCATGTGTGCGCACCTCCCTGTCTTCATGGATAAAGCGTTCTACAAAATCTTCCGCCGGGGCAATGCCGCAGCGGTTGGCAAGGGTAAACAGGCTGGTTTCTTTCAGCGCAGCCTGCTCGATGAGTTCAGGGTCACACAGCACGGCAGCAGCGCTGCGGTCGGCAATCAGCTGGCCATCACAGAACACCAATGCGCGCGGGGTGTATTCCAGCATCAGGTGCATATCGTGGGTGATCATCACCACGGTCACGCCCTGCTCGTTCAGCCCGCGCAGGAACTCCATAATGTCGGTATAATGGCGGAAGTCCTGCCCCGCGGTGGGTTCGTCCAGAATGATCAGTTCCGGCTGCTGCACCAGCACGCTGGCAATGGTTACACGCTTTTTCTGGCCAAAGCTCAGTGCGGAAATGGGCCAGTTGCGGAAGGGGTACAGCCCGCAAACCTTCAGAGTATCTTCCACCCGCTGGCAGATCTGTTCCTGGGTCATATCGCTGCCCTGCAAGGCCAGCGCAACTTCCTCAAAGATCATGGTTTTGGAGATCATCTGGTTGGGGTTCTGCATCACATAGCCAATGTGCTGGGCGCGGCGGCGGATGTTATCCTGCGCCAGGTCACGGCCATTCAGCAGCACCTGGCCCTGCTCCGGGGTCTCGAACCCGCAGATCAGCTTTGCCAGGTAGATTTGCCCGCGCCGTTGCGCCCCACAATGCTGACCATCTCGCCTTTGCCGATGGATAAGCTGATGTCATGCAGGGTGCTCTGCCCCTTGGTATAGCCAAAGCCAAGGCGCGCACTTCCAGCAGGTGCTCCGGTGCGGGCCGGTTCCGGCAGGCGGCAGGGCGTTGAACCACTTGTGCAGGCGGCGGTATCGGCGATCATCCAGCACCACGGTATCCACATGGCAGGGCGCTTTCCGGTGTGATGGCAATGCCGCATAGCGCATGGCCGTCAGGTACAGCGGCTCCCGGATGCCGTTTTCGGCCAGCATATGGGTGGCCAGCAGCTCGTCCGGGCGCAGGTCAGCCAAAACAGTCCCCTCATTGACCAGGATGATGCGGTCCACATTGCGCCACAGCACATCCTCCAGCCGGTGCTCAATAATCAGCACGGTGGTATCGGTCTTGTGCTGGATCTCGTCGATCAGCTCAATGGCCTGCTTGCCGGTGGCGGGATCCAGGCTGGCAAGGGGTTCATCAAACATCAAAATTTTAACCTGATCCACCATAACGCCCGCCAGGCTAACGCGCTGCTTCTGCCCGCCGGAAAGCTCATGCGGGGCATGGTCCAGGCGTTTTTCAATGCCCACCAGCTCTGCGGCATGGCGGGTGATCTCGTGCATTTCCTTTTGGGGAACGCAGCTGTTTTCCAGCGCGAAGGCGATATCCTCGCCCACCGTCAGGCCGATAAACTGGCCGTCCGGGTCCTGCAGCACAGTGCCCACATGGGCCGAAAGCTCAAAAATGCTGCTGTTGGGCGCATCCACGCCGTCTACCGTCAGGTTGCCGGTGCATTCGCCGGGGTTAGAAAACGGGTTCAGCCCGTTGATGCAGGCCGCCAGCGTGCTTTTGCCGCTGCCGGAAGGTCCGGCGATCAGCACACGCTCACCGGGGTAGATATCCAGGTTGATATCATGCAGCGTCGGCTTTTTCTGCGCACGATACTGGAAGGAGAAGTTTTTGAATGAAATAATGGGGTTTGTCTGTTCAGACATGGGCATGGTACCTCAAAGCAAGATATTCCGGTGCCGCCTTCCCCAACGGCAAAGCGGCAAACAAAAAAGCCTTTCCGCAAACCAAAGGCCACGGGAAGGCTTTGCGATAGCAATTATTCTTTATCCAAAGAGCCTTTCTTGGCAATGGTCTTGGTGTAAGCCAGCACCAGCAGGCCGCCCACGACCACAGCAGTAATGCTGTTGGAAATACCGGCAAACACGCCTGTGCAAACACCTTTTTGGCAGGCTCCGCATAAATCAGGATGTCCAGCACGGGAGCAACCACGATCCAGCCGATCAGGTTGGCGATCACGTTGGCCAGCGCAAACACGCCAACCTTCTTTTTGTTAAAGTCGCCTTCCTCAACATGCAGCTTTTTGGTGAACAGGCCCACCACAACGCCGACAAAAGCGGAGGTGATGACCCAGCTCCACCATGGGATGCCGCCCCAGGACAGGTCGATCAGAGCATGGCCGATGAAGCCGATCAGGCGCCGGCAACCGGGCCGTACATAGCGGCCAGCAGGGCCAGCACTGCGTACTGCAGGCTGATGTTGGTGTTAGGCACCGGCTGGGGATTGCCACAAAACGCCCCAGCACAAAGAACAGTGCTGCGCCGATACCAATGGCGACAAAGGTCTTGATGCTATTGTTGTTTTTCATAATTCCGCACTCCTTTATAATATTACAAACGATCCCCTTGGAACCTGCCGCAAAACGGCATGACCCAAAGATATGGTAAGTATACGCCCGGTTAAAACCGCTTGTCAATGGGCAAAAACCGCACTTTGCGCTATTTAGACCCTGCCTGCGGCAATTTCATGCGCTTCTGGCAGCAAAAAGCCCCGCCTTTGCCGCCAGAAGCGGGGTATCATTTTGCAAACACAAGTTTGCGTGGGCAATTTGGCAAATGCGAACTTGTCGGGCGCAGCCCCTCCATCTTGCTATCGCAAGACCGTTCTGTCGCTTGAAAGCCCCACTGGGGCTTTCATTGCTTCACTTCGTTTTGCAAACGCGAACTTGTCGGAGTGAAACTCCGCCATTTTGCTTGCGCAAACGTTCTGTCACTCAAACACCCCGCAGGGTGTTTGTTGCTAGCGCAAACGCGAAGTTGTTTATTAAACCTTTTTAACCTTAACCAACAACATCATAGGTCTACGCATTTCATTACACATTCCCGGCATACCCATCATATCTGCCGGAGGCATTGCTTCCTCAATAGCCTCAATTTGAAAACCACATTTTATAAGTGGATTCAATATCTGCGTTAATGTGTGGTGCTGTTTAATTACTCGTTGACCAAGAAAATTGGTTTCTCTTTCGCCTGTGTAATAGTAATTGTCGATTGGCCAATATTTAGGTTTCCCATTTTCATCATAAATCCAATCCTCATTAACACCGGCGGTGAAAGTCGGATGTTCAATATTGAATAGGAAATGCCCACCTACTTTTAATGTGCAATACACCTTTTGATAAACATTAGCTAAATTTTCGATATAGTGCAGTACCAGGTTAGAAACAACTAGGTCATAAGTATTTTCAGGATAAATGTATTCTTCAACACCGCAAACTTTATACTTGATTTTGTCATCAGAGTTATCAGCTACTGCTTTTGCAATCATTTTTTGACTACTATCAATACCAAGAATTTCAGTAGCTCCCATTTGTGCGGCATATTTGCAATGCCAACCGTAACCACATCCTAAATCCAAAACTTTTTTTCCCTGTAATTTAGGGAATAACGGTTGCAACTGATGCCACTCTCCAGCAGCTTTCAGACCATCTTTGCTTCTTCCCATTTCAGCATATGCGGCAAAAAATTCACTATTATCGTAAATATTTCTCATTGATAATTACCTCCACAACTTCCAATTTATCTTTTTCTTTCTGAAAATGGGCAATTCCACAATGGAACTGCCCATATATTTTGAAAATTATGTGATTTTTAAGGCTCTGCACCGTTTCAAGCACCATTTGGTGTATTTACGTATTTTTAGAGCTTTTTCACAAATGAAGTACATCCCGTTTTGTCGGGTAAAACGGTACTTCTTAATAAAGCTTAGCACCTGCAGGAATGTTGTCATCAACCATCAATAAATTCAAGCCTTCGTGACCATTTTCTTCATGAACAGCTGAGATCAACATACCTTCAGAATTGATACCCATCATTTTTCTTGGTGGTAAGTTTACAATCGCAATTGCAGTCTTTCCAACCAATTCTTCTGGTTCATAATATTCGTGAATTCCGCTTAAAATAACGCGATCTTTACGTTCTCCGTCATCCAAAGTGAACTTTAATAGCTTCTTAGATTTTTCTACAGCTTCACAAGCTAAGACCTTAACAGCACGGAAATCTGACTTACTGAATGTTTCAAAATCTACCATATCTGTGAAGATTGGTTCGATTTTTACATTCGAGAAATCAACCTTTACAGGTGCAGATTCCACTGGTTTTTTAGCTTCAGCTTTCTTGTTTGAATCCCCCAAGTTCTTCATGTGAGGGAATAATAATACTTCACGAATTGTTCTTTGATCTGTCAACAACATTACGAAACGATCAATTCCAAGTCCTACACCACCAGTTGGAGGAAGACCATATTCCAATGCTTCTACATAATCTGTATCTACTTCGTTGGCTTCATCATCACCTAATTCACGAAGTTCTAATTGTTTTTCGAAACGTTCTCTTTGATCAATTGGATCATTTAATTCAGAGAATGCGTTCGCATATTCGTGTCCACAAATGAACAATTCATAACGATCCGCAAATCTAGGATCCTTCTTATTCTTTTTAGCTAATGGAGAAATGGATGTTGGATGACCATATACAAATGTTGGTTGTACAATTGTTTCTTCAACATATTTTTCGAAGAATAAGTTGATGATGTGTCCAACTGTATTATGGATCTTTTCAACTTCAATATCATGTTCCTCAGCCAATTTCACAGCTTCTTCATAACTCATATCTTGCCAGAAATCTACACCACAAGCTTCTTTGATCGCATCAACCATGTGAATACGTTTGAAAGGAGCCTTTAATGATAATTGTGTTCCTTGATAAGTAATATCTGTAGTACCCAATACTTCATTAGCTACTGAATCAAATAAACCTTCAATCAAGTCCATCATTCCATGTAAATCACTATAGGCAACATACGCTTCAACGGTTGTAAATTCAGGGTTATGCATCGCATCCATACCTTCATTACGGAATAAACGTCCAATTTCATAAACACCTTCTAAACCACCAACGATCAAACGTTTCAATGGTAATTCAGTTGCGATACGCAAATAGAAATCCATATTTAATGTGTTGTGGTGCGTTACGAAAGGTCTAGCACTTGCACCACCTAAGATTGGTTGCATAACTGGAGTTTCAACTTCCACTAAACCTTGACCATCCAAATAGTGTTGGATTGCACGAATAATTTTTGGTCTTGTTAGTGCAATATGCTTAGCTTCTGGATTCATAATCAAGTCTACATAACGACGACGGAAACGCTCTTCAACGTCTGTTAAACCATGGAATTTTTCTGGTAAAGGACGAAGTGATTTTGAAAGGTGTGTATAATTTTTAGCACGAACAGACAATTGTCCATGATCTGTTTTCATAACAGTACCTTCAATACCTACAATATCTCCAATATCATTTTTCTTGAAGATTTCATATTGATCATCGCCAATTTCATCTTTACGAACATAGATCTGAATTTGACCTTCACGATCCTGGATATTCATAAAACCAGCTTTACCCTGACGACGCTTCGTCATGATACGACCTGCAATCTTAACAGTTACTTGTAATTCATCTAATTCTTCTTTTGTCTTGTCTTCATAAGATGATTTGATAATACCCGAATTTGAAGTACGATCATAACGAGATCCAAATGGATCAATACCCATGTCAATCAAATCTTGCATCTTTTGACGACGAACTTGTTCTTGTTGCGTTAACTTTTCCATTGTTTTCTCCTTTTTCTTTTATCCATAAAAAAAGGCACTTGCCACAAAGGGACGAAGTGCTCGTGTTACCACCCTAATTTACCAGACAAATCACTTTGTCTAGCCTTAGTCACTGTCTATAAACAGCGCTTCCTTTAATGCAGGAAATACAAATAGCTCCAAGTCTTTATTCCCAATTAGTCCTACGCTTTTTTTCACCAACCAAAAGCTCTCTAAAGTATTTCTAAAAGGTACTCGCCCTCTTCATTGCCTTTTTATACGCTTTTATCCTACTAGACAATACACAATTTGTCAATTTAAGATTTATCCATATATCGAATATTTAATTCTTTAATACTGTTTTTAAATAAAATATCAATCTTGGCATAATATGTTTCTACATCCGGTTCAAAATTACGAGAAATCCAATACTTTAAAAAGTATAATAAATCATTCGCATAATAATCCACTAAAAAATCCACTGTGAACCTTGAATCCAACCTACTCACATCTAAATAAGAAAATACATTTCTAAATATTTCTTTAAACACATTACTCATTAAATCTTCAAAACCATTCTGTCCTGTGATTCTGTAACAAGATTTAAAGAAATCACGATCATCACTTACAGTCTGAAAGATATGTTTTATAATTTGAGGATTGGATTCATGCTCAATCCCTTTATAAAACATACGATGAATCAAGTATTCTAAAGCCTCATACTTATCCATAAAATGATTATAGAAAGTTCCACGAATAACACCTGTTTTATCGCAAATCTGTTTGATTGTGATCTTTTCGAAAGGCTTTTGTTGCATCAAAATATACAATCCCTCACTCAGAAGATCTTTCATTGTCACCTTTTCATTTAATGTCATGAAATCACCTCTACAATCGAATTAATTTAAAAATTAATGATAAGCTCATAAATAAGTATACGACTCCGCAAAGAAAATAATAAACCTTTTGATATCTGGCACCATTATAATATCCAATATAAAAATGAATCATATAGCCAGCAAGTACAATTAAAAATAAGACTAAAGACTCCATCAAATAAGGAAGATTCATATAATAACAGCCAACTCCAACAAAGAAACAGTCCAATCCTCCAATAAGAGCCAATTTAATAATTTGTTTTGTATCAAACTCTTGTAGTCTCTCCACAAACTTTCCACGCTTAAAGCTATAGATGATCATTCCATTTCCAAGAATCAAAAAGACAAATATCGCAACATATTTATTCAATGTTGCCAATGGACGTCCAAAAATATATGTGGACATTCCATGTCCTAATAAAAACATACCTGAACTGCATAGCGCAAAAATCAATCCATAAACCAATGCTTTTGAAAAGCGAATATTACGAATTGAAGCACCCTGTTCTAGTGCACATACAAATACGTCTAAACTCAGACAAATACACAAAATTCCAAATATCAACATAACAATCCACCTTCACTAACTTTATTGTATACGAACTTTATAAAATTTAAAATTATGGATGAACATATTTCATTAAATGTATTTATGCACTACAATAAACCTATGAAAAACATTATTGACTACATTAAAGAATACGGAAATTTAACCTTTGAAGAATACCCATTTAATAATGTGGACTCTTTAATTCTCTCACAAATTTCCTATATTAAATTTGAAAACTCAAGCATTGATATTGAATCCGAAATCCATCTATTAAGTGATTTTGAAAATGAAATTGATACTTTATGCATGGATACCCGAGTACCTGAATTAAACGAAGAATTATTTCTACAATTCATACACTCCCTTCGCTATGAAGCCATTACCATTTCTCATCTACAAACTAATTTTGACAAAGATAATGAAAAACAATTCTGTGCTATGACTTATCACTTACCCAACCAAACAGACTACATTGCCTTTCGCGGAACCGATGCTAGTTTTGTAGGATGGAAAGAAGACTTCAATCTATGTTTTCAAGAAAATATTCCCAGTCAAATTTCTGCCTTAAACTATGTGAATAACTATAAAACAAACCATAAACTCATCTTAGGCGGACACTCCAAAGGAGCCAATCTTGCCCTATATGCAGGAATCCATACGCACAATCCAATTTATTGTATATACAATCATGATGGGCCTGGATTTCTTACACCTTATCAAACCGATAAGAAAGTATTTAAGACCATACCACAATCGAGTGTTATTGGACTCTTACTTGAAGAAACAAATAATTATCAAATCATTCAAAGTGATGCCATATCTATCCTTCAACACGATCCATTTACGTGGCGCGTTGAAAACGGAGATTTTATTTATCTTAAACAAAATGATCAACTATCCAAACATACACAATCCACACTATCAAAATGGCTTAAATCCATTGATGTCAATACCCGCAAACAAGTCATTGATACTATCTACTCTATCTTTTCAGATTACGAAAACCCAAAAGATTTAAGGAAGAATATCGATATAGCTGAAATGATCAAATCCATTCAAAATGTAGATAGTCAAACTAAGAAAATGATTATTGAAACCATTCAAGTCTTATTCAAATGTATTCAAAACGAAATCAAGCGAGGATTTTAAATTCCTCGCTTAAATAATATGTAGCTATAAATACATGGAATAATAGTCGCTACAAGAATCACAACAATGCCCATTGTCACATAACCAAGTAATCCAAGTACTATATATAAGATTCCAGCTATCACCATACAATAGCCACCCACACGATTTGATAACACCCAGTTTTCATCACTATTCAAAGCCCATGAAGTTTTAATTCCAACCGCATAATTCCGTTTTACTTTTGGCAAATAATTACCTAATACAATAAGTAATACACCAACTAAAATATTCATCACAAAACTTACATCAAACGAATATCCCAATCCAAAATAAATAATTGTCATATTTGTCACAATACAAACAAGGGGACAAATCATAAATAAAATATTCATCATAAAATCTGGAATATTATTTCGCTTTGGATCTTTTACACTCACAAAACACGTAAATACATGGATTGCCAAACACAAGAATAACATACCAAATAAACCCATAAACTTAGGCATTGTACCATCGACTTGTCCATTTACATCAAAATGGGTTGGTACAACATCTGGAAGTTGATTATAGAAAACTAGATTCAATACCAAAGGAATCACAAACAAAGCTAAACTAAACATAAACCATTTATTTTTCAACATCTTCATTCCCTCCAATAAAAGATTTAAAATAACACAACATCTCCTCAAAAACAGATGCGTTGATTTGATAAAAGATAAAATTTTTATCCTTCTCTTCACAAATCAAACCTGCATCCTTTAATAAGGATAAATGATAGGAAACGGTTGCCTGAGACATATCAAAATGACTCGCAATATCTCCAGCTGACATTTTGCCTTTTTTTAATAAATTCAATATGTCTCTTCTAACTGGCGCACCTAGCGCTTTAAATGTTTTTTCAAACAAAGTATCACCACCTATTTAGAAATATTTCTAAATAGATTATATACCTTTTAAATATTATTTCAACTCTATTTAGAAAATTTTCTAAATAGTTAACAAAAAAATCAGGAAGACTACTCTCCCTGATACGATGTATATTTCTGATATTCCTTTGTCGTTTCTTCATCAAAACAATACAAACTGATCTTCATTGTATAATCACTATTCGCATCCAACCAATCCGCAATCGTCTTTAATACAAGGGGCACTGCCTTTTCTACTGGATAGCCATAAACGCCACATGAAATAGCTGGAAATGCGATTGTATGAATATCATACTTACGAGCTAACGTTAAGCTATTCCAATAACAATCTCTTAACATATGCTCATCTTCATGTTTACCTGAATACACCGGACCCACAGTATGAATTACATACTTTGCCTTTAAATCATACCCTTTAGTAATCTTAGCCTGTCCTGTTTGACAGCCATTTAATAATTTACACTCTTCAAGTAACATGGGACCGGCCGCTCTATGAATAGCACCATCTACACCGCCGCCACCCAAAAGCGATTCATTCGCTGCATTGACAATACAATCTCCATCAAAAGTAGTGATATCTCCTTTTACTACTTTGATTTCACTCTCTAAATTCTTATTGTCTAAAATCATTTCAATTAAAAGTTTCGGTAAAAAATACGAATCTTTCCAAGGATTTAATACAACTCCACTTACACCTTGTGTATCATGCACCATATGGAGTACATCCATCACACTTTGATTTAATGTTTCTGTAGCCTGACCCAAATCCACTTGAGCCTGTGTAGTAAAAGCTACAAATACATCTTGACCATCATCTAAAGATAATCTTCGATAGACTTTTCACCCTTTGCATCGCCAACAGGAATAATAAATTGTTTTTCTTCTTTTGCCAGTTTACGAATCTGCGAAAGAACCTCCATATTCTTTTCACGAGTTCCTTCTTGATATAATTCTTGAATCAATGTTTCTAATTTTTCCATACCTATTTCCTTACTACAAATGTCAAACTAAAAGGAAAAGCCCCAATCACATCTTGATAGATTGAATCATCAATAAAGAATCCCTCTTTCATTGCACTTTCCTTTAATAGTGAATCTAACGAAATAAATTCTTCTTCGCTAATTTTAAAATCATTAAAACAATATCCATCATTGAAACGCTGGTAGTTAAATACTTCATCCATTAAATCCCAAGTACTGACTTCGCTACCATCTTCTAATGTATCCATATAGTTTAATAATTCATTTACGATTTCTTGTTGTCTTTCTTGTACCATAAAAATCACCTACACTTATTCTAACACAAAATGAAAAAGAGGCATGGCCTCTTAATCAATTTCTAAATATTCTTTGATTCTTTGAATCTGATTCAAACCATCCAAATATCCCATGTAGTAAAGATCAGCGAGTTTATCCACATCTCCCTCTACACGCGATACATTCACAGGTTTGCTTGGGGCAATCGTAAAGATTCTTCCCTCATTTTCAAGTCTTGCTAATTCATCACACTGTTTATTGTAGTCACTATTCATTGATTCTAGCTTCTTTTCTAAAGCTGGATAGCCTGCATACAATCTTTTCGTCATTTTTTGAACTAAAGGATTTACTTCACTTTTACGATATTCTCTTTGACGTGTACGAACGACAATAATCTTTTCAAAATCATGATCCAACGCCCATTGATACGCTATCTTATCACTGCAGCCACCATCTAAATATAAACCATCTTCAATTTCAACCATCTTTGAAACATAAGGCATGGTTGCACTGGCTTGTACGGCTTTAAAAATATCTTGCGTTTTATTCTTACTAAAATATTCGGGTCTTCCCGTTTTACAATTCGTACATACCGCAATAAAATCACGCGTTGGATTCATAAAACGAGGCATATTTAATGGATCAAAATATTGAGTTCCTTTCATCAAAAAATCAAATCCAATGATTCCTTTGTTGTTTTTAAAAGCTTCTAAACCAACATATCGAGAATCATGACGATACCCTAAATTAATTCTACACTACGACCAATTTGACCAGCTACATAGTTAAATCCGTTTAGTGCCCCTGCACTTGTACCTACTGTACACTGCGTATTGATTTCAAACTGCATTAGAGCATCTAATACTCCTGATGTATATAATCCTCGAAAGGCACCTCCCTCAAGGACAATACACCCAGGAACAATTTTATTTGAAGTATTTCCATTTGGAAGTTTGGATATTCCCGAAAAACGCTTATTATTCTTCTTCATAACATCCCTCCTTCTTAGCTGAAAATTTTATACTCATTTTTTAAATTTGTCTACTTCTTTTGTTCATTCCAAAGCTTGTCAGCCATTGGCTTCCAATTTTTTGCATATGGAACTGTCTTTTCTAATAAGTGATCCACATCTTCTAATGATTCATAATCTGTATTGACTGCTTTACTTTGTTTAACCAACTCTTGAATGCGTCCCGCATTTTCTAACATTGGACAAGGTCTTAACATATTTTCATTAAATGGTTGATTATCATGATAAGCCTGGAACAATGGAGATCTTAGTGCATCAAGTAATGTCGTATCATGAATATTACAGTTTGAATAATGAATAAATACACATGGTTCTACATCCCCTTTGGCATTGATATGAAGATATCTTCTTCCTCCAGCAATACATCCACCCACATATTGCGCATCATTTTGGAAATCCATAGTGAAAATTGGTTTTTCACTTCTGAACTTACGAATCTGATGATAAACATACGCTCTTTGTTCTGGTGTTGGAAGCAATTCTTTCACAGCCCCATTTCCTACTGGCATATAGTGGAAGAACCAGCAGAATAAAGCACCTGAATCAATCATTAAATCAAAGAATTCATCACTTGCGATATCTTTATAGTTTGCACTTGTATAACAAGTACTAATTCCAAAAGGCAATTTGTGTTTCTTTAATAATTCCATGGCACGCTTTACAGAATTGTAACAACCTTCACCACGTCTAGAATCATTGGCTGTTTCAAAACCTTCCAAACTAATGGCTGGCACAAAGTTTTTAACTCGCAACATATCCTGACAGAATTCTTCATCGATCAATGTACCATTGTGAAAGATAAGAAGGCACAATCGGGGTGCATTTCACAAATCTTAATCACATCTTTTTTACGTGTTAAAGGTTCTCCACCCGTATAAATATACATATAAGTACCTAATTCTTTTCCTTGACGAATAATTGAATCAATATCGTCTAAAGATAAATTTAATTGATGACCATATTCAGCAGCCCAACAACCTGTACAATGCAAATTACATGCAGTAAACCATTCGTAATGCCTGTAGAGGATGTATTCTCTATCACAGGTCGTGGTACAGTTGCTACTGGTAGAGTAGAGGCTGGTGTACTTCACGTATCTGACGAAGTTGAAATCGTTGGTATCAAAGAA
>ENA-OQHY01001005-OQHY01001005.1-human-gut-metagenome-genome-assembly--contig:-NODE-1005-length-13534-cov-1.840829_pt1 | contig 13534 bp, 20 predicted proteins | sample MGYA00242570_ERZ504733 | MGnify/ENA primary metagenome ERZ504733 (study PRJEB26092, sample SAMD00036219) | human gut metagenome | host: Homo sapiens | study: EMG produced TPA metagenomics assembly of...
TCAGCTTGGTGAACTGGACGTACACCCATTTGCCATTTCCCATGATGCAAATGAACCGTCAGGGTATCGTATTGAACAAGACGGGAAGTCCGTAGCAGTTGCAACAGATCTTGGAAATATGATGATTATACAGTGGCTATAAAGAACAGCAGGCATTCTTAAATGCCATTTCTCAAAGCGTGATACTGAAACAGGAGTTCTTGATTTTCTTACCGCCTATGTAAAATCAAAAAATATGAGTGCTGATTTTCCACAGCGAATCCGGGAAATTCTTGAACATTACTAATACCCCTTTGTTGTTTCACCGCGTATCAGACCACATGATCTGCTTTTCAAAAATAAAATATGAATTTTCTTGTACACCAGGTAATCTCTCGTTACCTGGTGTTTTATGTTTTCCGTAAAATCAAAATTGGTCCACCGCACCAGTTATTGATATGCAACGCAAGAACAAAGAATGTGCCTTGGCACATTCTCGCGCCTGCGGCGGTCGCTTGCGACATCTACTTTGTACGCCGCAGTGCGCACTCCCCGCGGAGCATTTTTTTATTTACAGGAAAGTAATTTTCTGTAAATAAAATAGAAAGTCAAGTTCCCTCTTACTATATGAAGTCTCTTCACTTTCTATTCTTGATTCATTCATTTCTATTCTATTTATTATTCTTCACGATTTTTCTTTTTTTAATTTCATCGAGTTCATCAAAAATCACTTCATTCAAAACTTTAATATAGGTTCCTTTCATACCGGAAGAACGAGATTCGATAACTCCTGCACTTTCAAACTTACGAAGTGCATTTACAATCACAGACCTTGTAATTCCCACACGGTCTGCAATCTTACTTGCAACTAAGATCCCCTCATCTCCGTCGAGTTCATCAAAGATATGAATGATTGCCTCCAACTCTGAGAATGACAGTGTATTGAAAGCCGCTTTTACCACCTGAATCTTCCGATTTTCTTCTGCATTTTCTTCATGAACGGAACGCATCATTCAAGACCAACCACAGTTGTTCCGTACTCACTTACGATAATATCTTCTATATCATAACTTTTGGTATCACGGTACATAAAGAGTGTTCCTAAACGTCTCCTGCAATATCAATCGGCTGATAATAGCCATATACTTATCAATACCTTCGCTTTCAAATCCAAGAGTCTGTAAATTGACATTTTCTTTTGTTGACAAAACTCCAAGCAGTCTTTCATTTAAGAGCTTATCAATAAATCCGCCGACCTCATCGTCAATCAGCTCTGTAATCTCCTGCACTCCCTGACATGTTCCGACACCAACGTTACTTTCCCCTTTTTACTGATAACAAGTATATTGGAGTCAGAGTCTCTACCATCACCTCGCAGATATCATTAAATAATACCTTGGAAGAATGATTATTATGGAGCAGTTTATTAATTTTTCTGGTCTTGTCTAGTAATTGTACGCTCATAATAAATCTCCTTTCGTTTTGTTTCAGCATCCAATCCTATATATTACATTTATTTTTCCTTTTTTCATTTTACCACACAATTATTCTGAAATTCAATGGATAATATAGCTAATTTTCTGTCTATTCATTTTTTTCTAACAATTTCGTTTCTTTCACCAAAAAGAGCGACTACAAGACTTTTCCTGCAATCGCCCTAAATTAACCATTTATTTTCATTGTTTTTATTCTTACAAATGTCCGCTTTACTTGGATTTTTATTTAAGCCTCTTCGACTTTGTCTTTCGGCTGTATTTTTACAAATTCCACACTGTTCATTTGCACAGACCAGTTTGTTTCCTTTTTCTACCATATATCCACCGCAATTTGGACATTTTTCTTTGGATGGCTTCTGCCAGGACATAAATTCACATTCCGGATTGTTTTCACAGCCATAATAACGGCGTCCTTTTTTACTTCTGCGCATTACTACTTCTTTTCCACAGATTGGACACGGTACTCCGATTTTTTCCAGATATGGTTTGGTATTACGACATTCCGGAAATCCAGGGCAAGCCAGAAATTTTCCATGCGGTCCGTATTTGATTACCATATTTCTTCCGCACTGTTCACAGATTACGTCGGTTACCTCATCTTCTATCTTAACTTCTTCAAGTTCCTTTTCTGCTGTCTTTACTGCCTCATCCAAATCCGGATAGAAATTGCGAATTACCGTTTTCCACTCAATCAATCCTTCTGCAATACTGTCGAGCAGTTCTTCCATTGTTGCCGTAAAATGTACATCTACAATACTTGGGAAAGAAGTTTTCATAATATTATTGACTACTTCACCAATTTCTGTCATATAAAGGTTTTTATTTTCCTTTGCAACATACCGTCTTGCAATAATCGTAGTAATGGTTGGTGCGTAGGTACTTGGACGTCCAATTCCAAGTTCTTCTAATGTTTTTACAAGAGTCGCCTCTGTATAATGAGCCGGTGGCTGAGTAAAATGCTGCTGTTCATTAAATTTCTCAAATGTCAGCTCACTCGTCTCATCCGTAGCCCTTTTGTCAAAACCGTCTTATCTGATTTTTCATCATCTTCCTGCACATAAACTGCCATGAAACCATCAAATTTTAATTTCGATGCAGATGTTGCAAAATAATACTCTCCGCCTTTAATTTTAACGGAAGTGGTTTCATATTTTGCAGGCTGCATCTGACTTGCGGTAAAAACGTTTCCAAATTAACTGATACAGACGGAACTGGTCTCTGGTTAAAGACTCTTTTAAAGAAATCGGGGTTCTTGTAATATCGGTTGGACGAATTGCTTCATGCGCATCCTGAATTTTCTTCTTATTATTATCTTTTTTCTCAGTTACTTTGGTATATTCTTCTCCATACTGTTCTGTAATATACTCTTGTGCTGCTTTCTGGGCTTCATCCGAGATACGGGTTGAATCCGTACGCAGATAAGTAATCACACCGACTGTTCCATTTCCCTTGATATCAATTCCTTCATATAACTGCTGTGCAAGACGCATGGTTTTCTGTGTCGAGAAGTTTAACACTTTGGAGGCTTCCTGCTGTAAGGTACTGGTAGTAAATGGAAATGGTGCTTTTTGGTACGCTCTCCCTTTTTTACTTCATCCACCTCATAGCTTGCACCCTCAAGGTTTTTAAAATTTCATCGAGTTCTCCTTTGGAATGAATATTGATTCTCTGTCCTTTTTTTCCATAAAATTTTGCAGTCAGCGGTTTTTTCTCACCTTTTACCGCAAACTGTGCCTCTAAAGTCCAATATTCCTCCGGTATAAATGCATTGATTTCTTCTTCTCTGTCTCCAATAATACGAAGAGCAACAGACTGCACACGTCCTGCACTCAATCCACGTTTTACTTTCGCCCATAAAACCGGACTGATTCTATATCCAACCATACGGTCTAACATTCTTCTGGTCTGCTGTGCATCCACTAATTTTAAATCAATCTCTCTAGCCTCTTTAATAGAAGCTTTGACTGCTGTTTTTGTAATTTCATTAAAGGTAATACGACGCATTTTTTTATCATCTAACTTCAATGCCTTTGAAAGATGCCATGAAATCGCTTCTCCCTCACGGTCAGGGTCAGTCGCAAGATAAACTTTATCTGCTTTTTTCGCAGCTTTTCGAAGTGCTGCTAAAATGTCACCCTTTCCGCGAAATTGTTATATACTTTGGTTCATAATCATTTTCTACACTAAACCCCAACTGGCTTTTCGGCAAATCTCTTACATGTCCGTTTGATGCCATGACTTCATAATTGGAACCTAAAAATTTTTTTTATTGTCTTTACTTTTGCCGGCGATTCCACTATCACTAAATACTTTGCCATATCAACCTCCCGCTCTGGCATAATAATTCTTTATTGGCTCTGTTACAAGTTCCATCAACTCTAATTTCACCAAAATTTCCTGCACTTCAAGCAATTCCAAGTCAGTCAATTTTATAATTTCGTCCAGGTGTTTTGGTTTCAAATCCACACAACTATACACCATTTCTTCTTTTCTTGCAAGCCTTATCTCTGTTTTTTTATTCTTTTCTTTCGTCATTTTATCCAAAATTTCGAGTTCTTCGAGGATAATTTCCACATTTTTTGCAATTTGTGCTCCCTGAAAAATTAAATTGTTGCATCCTTCACTTAATGCTTCCCCCACTCTTCCCGGAAGCGCATAGACGGATTTTCCCTGCTCAAGTGCATACTCTACTGTAATTAATGAACCGCTTTTTTTCTTTGCCTCGATTACTAAAACAATATCAGCAAGCCCACTGATAATTCGATTTCTTAACGGAAAATGCCATCCAAGGGGTTTCTCTCCTTCCTCATACTCAGAGATAATTCCTCCCTTTTTCTGAATCTCACGATAGAGATTGATATTCTGGCTCGGATAACAAATATCCACTCCACAACCAAGCACCGCAAATGTTTCTCCTCCGCCATCAATTGCACCTTTATGTGCCCAGCCATCAATTCCTCTTGCCAGTCCGCTGATAACCTGGACTCCACAAGAAGCAAATTCTTTTGCAAATTCATAAGCCTGCGTTCTGCCGTAATAACTGCACATTCTTGCCCCGATAATCGCCACACTTTTTCGATTTGGGTCCGGAAGTTTTCCTTTTACATACAATCGTTTGGGTCTGTCTTTAAAATTTCTTAATTTATCCGGATATTCAAAATCATCCGGTGTATAACTCACAATTTTTTCTTCCATATTTCAAGTGTCCTTTCCTTCTACTCTTCGATAACAAAGTGCTTCACTGATATGCGCTTCTTTTATCTCCTCTTCCTGTTCCAAATCCGCAATGGTACGTGCCGTTTTTAAGATTTTATGATATGCCCTTGCACTTAATCTCATTTTTTTATACGCTTTTTCCAAAATTCGCTGTCCCTCTGCACTTACATTGCAAAACTCCTCCAATAATTTACCGGAAAGCTGAGAATTAAACCGAATCTTTTTCTCCTGATAGCGTTCCCCTTGTACCTTTACTGCCATCTCAACTTCTTTTCTAAAATTTTTTGAACTTTTTTCTTTCCGTTTTCCGGTCAGTTCCTGATAAGAAATTCCCGACACTTCTGCCACAATATCAATTCTGTCTAAAATCGGACCACTGATTCGATTCTGATAACGCTTTACTTCCTGAAACGTACAACTGCACCGATTTAAATCCGGAAACTGACCACAGGGACAGTGGTTCATTGCAGCAACCAGCATAAAATCGGCCGGAAACAAGTACGAACCTCCGCTTCGGCTGATTAAAATTTTCCGTTCTTCTAACGGCTGTCTTAATAATTCAATACATTCATGGGAAAACTCCGGAAATTCATCTAAGAAAAGAACGCCCTTATGGGCAAGCGTGATTTCTCCGGCTTTTGGATACTTTCCACCTCCGGCAAGTGCTGCCGGTGAAATGGTGTGATGGGGTGCCCGAAATGGACGAGATAAAAGAAATGGTTTCTCTTCGGATAACAGACCTGAAATGCTGTAAATCTTTGATACTTCAAGCAGTTCTTCTTTGGTAGGTTCTGGCAGAATCCCTGGGATTCTTCTGGCAATCATCGTCTTTCCTGTTCCTTTTGGACCGGTCATAAGAAAGTTATGCATCCCTGCTGCCGCAATCACGGCTGCCCGCTTCACATATTCCTGACCTTGAATATCAGCAAAATCTTCGATTTCTTCTTTCTTTGCAGGCAGTAAAACCGGCTCTTCTTTTGTATCTTCTAAAAGCCCCCAGTTTTCTTTTCTGGCACAGCTTAAAAATTCCTGCAAAGACTCCACTCCAAGCACAGAAATCTGTCCAATCATCCGTGCTTCCCTGTAATTTTGCTTTGGCACAATACAAAGCCGACATCCCTTTTTGTAAGCGGTTTCTACAAAAGGCAGAATTCCTCTGACTCCATTAATCCTGCCATTTAAACCAAGTTCTCCGGCAAGCATCACGCCATCGAATTTTTCCGCTTCCAGAAAGCCAAATGCAATCATAAGCGAAGCCGCTATTGGCAAATCAAAATGATTTCCATCTTTACGGACATCCGCAGGTGCTAAATTTACAGTTACTCTTTTGGGTGGAATTGTCATTCCACTGTTTCTTATCGCAGTACGGACTCTCTCTTGCGCTTCTTTTACCTGATAAGATAAATCTCCTACCATCAAAAAAGCCGGAAGTCCATTACTTGCATCCACTTCTACTGATACCGGAACGCATCTTGCCCCATCAATAGCCGCTGACAACACTTTACTGAACATACATAAAATGCCTCCTAAACTCATAATTACTTGTCTTAGATTTGAAATTAAATAAATTTAAAATTTGAAAAAACGGCAGAACTGCCAGAACTGGTACAGCGAAGATTAAGCAGCTGTACCGGAAAACATGAATTGTTTTCTGATTCGATTATCGTATCACAATTTTCCTTTTGATACAAGCATTTTTTCTTTTTTGGGAAAAGCACAATTTATCCCTTTTTCTCATAGACTATTATTAAATCCCTTTGAGGTAAGGCTGCTTGAAAACATTTCTTAAGCCCTTGACATCCGAGGAGGAAAAATATTATCTCCAAGAATACAAAAGGGGCAGTCAGGAAGCAAAAAATGTTCTCATCGAACGCAATCTGCGCCTTGTAGCACATATTGTAAAAAAATATCAAGGGGTTGAAGAAGAATTAGATGACCTGATTTCGATTGGAACAATCGGTCTGATAAAAGCAATTCATACATTTAATCAGGAAAAATCCAACCGGCTCTCCACTTATGCTGCCCGCTGTATCGACAATGAACTGCTTATGCTGCTTCGTTCTAAAAAGAAAACCAGCAAAGATATTTCTCTTTACGAACCAATCGGCACAGACCGTGAAGGAAATGAAATCAATCTGCTTGATGTGATTGAAAATGAACCTGTCGATGTCGTAAAAAATTATTCTTTAAAACAGGATATCCGTAAACTTTACTATCTGCTCGGTTTCGTACTGACCAGGAGGGAAGCGGAAGTCTTAAAACTACGCTTTGGGCTTTATGGCTGTGATGAGCTGACCCAGAGGGAAATAGCAAAGCGGCTGAATATCAGCCGCTCTTATGTGTCCCGTATTGAAAAAAATGCGATTTTAAAATTAAGAAACGCTTTCTTTTCTTCTTAAAAGTCAAAGACATTTAAATCTTCTCCAAATCCAGATACAGCACCTGCTGTGGATGTGGAGCACTATCACAGGAATTTCCCTCTTCATCATAGATTGCTTTTACCGTAACCAGACGGTTTTCTCCATCCGGACGCATGACCTCTATCGTTTCTCCTACAAGGAATTTATTTCTCTGGGTGATTCGATAGAGTCCTTTTTCTGTCTTTTCTTCCAAGAAACCAAGATAGGTGTAGTCTTTTGCATAAGTATTACTGTCATAAATCTGGGAAGTTTCATCTGGCTTTCCATAAAAAAATCCGGTGGTAAACAGACGATAGGTACAGCCCATAATCTGCTCTTTATACCATTCCATATTTTCCCGGTATAATTTTGGACTCTCAAAATAATCATCAATAGCTTTTCTGTAGGTTCTTGCAACCGTTGCCACATAAAGGGCGGTTTTCATTCGTCCTTCAATTTTTAAGCTGTCGATTCCTGAAGTCAGAATATCATCCATATGCTCAATCATACATAAATCTTTTGAGTTAAAGATATAAGTTCCACGCTCGTTTTCATAAACCGGCATGTATTCTCCCGGTCTGGTTTCTTCTACAATCGAATATTTCCATCTGCACGGATGCGTACACGCACCCTGATTGGCATCTCTTCCGGTAAAGAAATTGCTTAAGAGACATCTTCCGGAATAAGAAATACACATTGCACCATGAATAAAAGTTTCGATTTCCAAATCATCCGGAATATTTGCACGAATCTGTTTAATCTCTTCTAAAGAAAGCTCTCTTGCAACTGACACACGTTTTGCGCCCAGTCCATACCAGAACTTATAAGTTTCATAATTGGTATTATTTGCCTGAGTACTGATATGACGTTCAATCTCCGGACATACTTCTTTTGCAATCATAAATACACCCGGGTCAGAAATAATCAGTGCATCTGGCCTGATTTCTTTTAATTCACGGAAATATTCTCTTACTCCGTCCAAATCTTTGTTGTGTGCCAAAATGTTTGCTGTTACATATACTTTTACATGGTGCTGATGTGCAAATTCAATTCCCTCTTTCATGTCTTCCATAGAAAAGTTTCTTGCCTTTGCACGCAGACCAAAGGCTTCTCCTCCGATATAAACTGCATCTGCACCAAAAATAACCGCTATTTTTAAAACTTCCAGACTGCTTGCCGGAATTAATAACTCTGGTTTTGCTCTCATCTTTCCTGCCTTTCTATTTCTTAATACTAAGCGTCACTCCATCACCGAGAGGAATAATACTTGTCTCAAGCTCTTCATGATTTTTCAGCACATAAAGGTATTCCCTCATCCGCTTATAAATTGTCCGGTTTCTTCTCTCCACCGCAAAGTGTGATTCGATAATATCTCCATCTTGCAGTACATTATCAGAAATTAAAATTCCGCCTTTTTTCAAAAGCCTCAGCACATCCGGAAAGAAGTTAATATACTGTGCTTTTGCTGCGTCCATAAAGATAAAATCATAACTTCCCTCCAGCGTCTTTAAAATTTGGGCCGCATCACCTTCTAATAAGGTAATCTGCTCTTCTTTTCCTGCTTTTTTTAAATTTTCTCTGGCAATCGGTATTCTCTTCTCATAATTTTCTATCGTCGTGATTCTGCAGTCTTTCGGTGCATACTCACTCATAAGAAGAGTGGAAAAACCAACAGCAGTCCCCACCTCTAAGATGAGATGGGGACTTGCTATCTGTAGCATTACTTTTAAAAAGCTCTGCATTTCCCGCCGTATAATCGGCACATAATTTTCCTTTGCATCCTTTTCAAGCTGAGTCAAAAAAGGCGTATTTCCTTTGTCCAGAGAGTTTATATAGGTAACCATTCTTTCATCAACAATCACTTTTTTTCCCTCTTATTCAGCCGTTTCTCCTGCCTGTTCTCCTGACGCATCCTGACTCTCATCTGTAACGGCCTCTTCTGTTTGTCTGCACATCTGTACCATCCGCTGAGGTATCCAGAGAATCCGTGGAATCCTGCTCCGGCTGTCCTGTCATATCTTCTCTTGCAAGCACTGCCAGCATTTCATCTGTCGTCATAGAAGTATTTAAAATATAAGTTCCCGACTGTAATTTATCTTTATAATTTGAAAGACTTTCCTGTACCACAAACACTTTTGCATCTTTAATCAGACCTTTGCTTTTTAAAATCTTTCCAATCTGATACACCGACGCTCCGTCTTTGATTACAACAGTTACATCTTCTCCATGGTCTTCATCATCCACAGGTATCTGGTCGAAAATCGCATATCCAAAATCATACGCTGATTTTCCAACATAAATCACGGCACACACCACACAGGCATACACAGCAAAGCGGAAAAATCCACCTGCAAAAATTGATGCCGCACCCTGTTTTCTGATTCCTCTTCCCATTTTTTTCTCCTTATTTTCTTAATGCACCCTCGGAATATTAAAGTCTCCTGCTAATCCTGCCAATTGAACGCCGATAAGCATTCCCCTAATTCAAGTCCGGTACATCTAAATGAATCGCCTCATGTACTCTTACCGAAATATCCTGCAGGAGTCTGCAAAGCGCAGCTTCTGCCTCTAAAAACTGATTCACTTCCGGTATACAGCTTAAATTCATTTATCTTATCATCAATGTCATCTATGGTGTCATAAGAGTCTATATCATCATTTTTAATCTGCGCCTGATAGTTTAATCTGCGCAATTCATCGACCTGCCGTTTTATCTCAGGATTTGCGTTAAGCTTTTCAAGAGAAGTCGTGTATTGTCTGTAAACACTCTCACTTTTAATCTCCTCAATCACCCTGTTTACATAATAATCAATATTACTCATGGAATTATGCCTCCATAATAATCGGCAGAATCATCGGACTTCTCTTGGTTCTCTTCCACAAGAATTTCTCCCCAGAGAATCTTTAAATCACATTTTTCATCTTGCCCCCAGTCTGTAATATGTCTCTCCAGACAGCTGTCAATCGCCTCTTCCACTACACTTCTGGCCTCTTCCATTAAATCTTCCGATTCACGCACATAGACAAAACCACGTGAGACGATATCCGGTCCTGCGAGAAGATTGCTCGAATGTTTTTCTAAAGTAAGCACAACAATCATAATACCATCTTCAGAAAGATGCTGACGATCACGAAGTACGATATTTCCAACATCTCCAACACCAAGACCATCAACAAAGATTGCTCCCGTACGAACCTGTCCGGTTACTCTTGCCGGTTCTTCTTCATTTAGTTCAAGCACATCACCGGAAGAAAGAATAAAGATATTTTCCTTTGGAATTCCAAGTTCTTCTGCCACACCTGCCTGTGCTTTTAAGTGTCTGTACTCTCCATGCACCGGAATGGCATACTTCGGTTTTACAAGGGAATAAATCAGTTTAATCTCTTCCTGACATGCATGTCCGGAACGTGTGCATCCTGAAAGATAACGTCTGCACCTTTCATACTTAATTCATTAATCACCTTTGATACTGCTTTTTCATTTCCCGGAATCGGATTGGAACTGAAAATAATCGTATCGTTTGGCTTAATCGTAACTTTCTTATGAATACTTGCTGCCATACGGGACAATGCCGCCATAGATTCTCCCTGACTTCCTGTCGTAATCAATACAACTTTCTCATCCGGATAGTTTTTAAGCTGGTCGATATCAATTAACGTTTTATCCGGAATCTTCAGATAACCAAGTTCTGCGGCTGTACCGATGACATTTACCATGCTTCGACCCTCTACCGCAACTTTTCTCCCATACTTATAGGCTGATTGATAATCTGCTGTACACGATCCACATTTGAGGCAAATGTTGCAATAATAATTCTTGTATTTCTATGCTCCGCAAAAATATTGTCAAATGTTCTTCCTACAGTACGTTCTGACATCGTAAAGCCTTTTCGCTCCGCATTCGTACTGTCGCACATCAACGCAAGGACACCTTTTTTTCCAATCTCTGCAAATCTCTGTAAATCAATTGCATCCCCAAATACAGGAGTGTAATCCACTTTAAAGTCACCGGTATGCACGACAATTCCTGCCGGTGAATAGATTGCCAGTGCGGAAGCATCCTGAATACTGTGATTTGTTTTAATAAATTCGATTCTGAAACAGCCAAGGTTAATGGACTGTCCATGACGAATCACTTTCCGTTTGGTTGTACGGAGCAGATTGTGTTCTTTTAATTTATTCTCAATCAGTCCGATGGTAAGTTTTGTTGCATAAATCGGCACATTCACTTCTTTTAATACATAAGGAAGTGCTCCGATATGGTCCTCATGACCATGAGTAATTACAAAGCCTTTTACTTTGGAAATATTTTCTTTTAAGTAGGTGACATCCGGAATAACTAAATCAATTCCCAGCATATCGTCCTCCGGGAAGGAAAGTCCGCAGTCTACTACAACAATACTATCCTCATATTCAAAGGCTGTAATGTTCATTCCAATTTGTTCCAGTCCGCCCAATGGAATGATTTTCAATTTTGAGTTGTTGTTTTTTTTCAAATTAATTCCTCCAATATTTGCCGTTCCTTTTATTATTCTTATTCAAAATCAATCTCATCCAACATCACTTCAAAGACTTTATACACTGCATCAAATTCTGTGTCATCCTCTACAAATACATAACAGCCGTCCTTGTCTCCATCTTCTGAAGTGTCTTTTAAAATATAAGCTGCACTGCCTTCTTCACCGGACTCTTCCGGGTCTACTGTCAGCAAATAAACACTTCCATTTACTCTTGTCTGCGCAAGAACTCCAAGCTCAAGCTGGCTTCCGTCCTCTCCGTCAAAAATAATTGTTTCCATAACCTCATCCTTTCTTATCGTAATTTATTTTTTATACGCTAAAATCCCGGATAACAGCCGTTTCTTTTTTTCTTAAAAATACCATTTCTGGCATTTTAACCGAAATTAAACTGTACCCGGGTTTGCTTTTGAATCCAGATATCCCTGCAGAATAAATACTGCAGCAATCATATCCACATATTTACTTCTGTTCTCCCTGCGCACTTTACTTTCCATCAGTGTGCGGTTTGCTTCAACAGTTGTCAGTCTCTCATCCCACATAATTACCGGCAGTTTACATCTTCTTTCCAGTGTTTCCTTTAACTGCAGCGATTTCTCCGCCCGTTCTCCAATTGTATTGTTCATGTTTTTCGGAAATCCCAGAACGATTTCTTCTACCTGATATTCCTTAATCAGTTCTTCTATCCGGCGAAGGGATTTTCTTAACTTATTTTCTTCTTCCCGACGAATAATTTCAATTCCCTGCGCTGTAAGACCTAAAGGGTCGCTGATTGCCACCCGATAGTCTTAGAGCCATAATCCAGTCCCATCACTCTCATAATCTTACTCGTGCTTCCAGGACTCATTTTTAATGTATTCTTTTAAAAGTTCCTCTACAAGTTCATCGCGCTCCACTTTCATAATTGTACTTCTTGCTCCCTTGTAGCTTGTAATATAAGTCGGGTCTCCTGACATAATATATCCGACAATCTGATTCACCGGATTATATCCTTTTTCTGCCATCGCATTGTATACCAAATCCAAAACATCTTTTACTCTGATTTCCGGATCGCCTTTTACATTAAAATATTGTGTACTATCTAAATTTCCCATATTATCACGCCCTTATCTAAAACTTTACCACTATTTTAATATATCTTTCTAGGAAATTCAACCATTATATTCGGCAGTTAAAAATCCCATCCTGAAGAAATTCGGTAATTTCTCCTGTTACAAGCTGATTCTCCAGATTTTTTTCTGATAAAACAGCAACTTTTATATACTCTCTTGTATGACCGACCCAGTAAGTCTGTCCATTAATCTCGGTTGTTTCCTCAAATAAAATCTCAACCTGTTTTCCAAGATAATATTCCATATATTCTTTCTGATGTGCTTTTCCAAGCTCAATCATCTCATGACTTCTGCTTGCTTTTACCTGTTCCGGAATCTGATTTTCCATTTTATCTGCTCTTGTGCCTTTTCTTCTTGAATATTTAAAAATATGAGTCTCATAGAATTTAGCTTCTGACACCATTTCCTTAGAGGCCTTAAATTCTTCCTCTGTTTCCCCCGGAAATCCTACAATCACATCAGTTGTCAGTGCCGGATGGTCAAAATATTTTCGAAGCAGACGGCATCCTTCTAAGTATTCTCCTGCGGTATATTTGCGATTCATTCGTTTTAAAGTTTCCGTGACATCCACTCTGCAAAGATAAATGAAAATGCGGGCAGATAGCCGGCAGGCTGCTTAAGGTCTTTACAAACTCTTCTGTAATAATACGCGGTTCTAAAGAGCCCAGACGAATTCTTTTTACTTTCAAATGACTGGTTTAGCTCTGAACAAAATGAAACGGATAAAATATGTCAACAAGTTATTGAGGCATATAAGCAACAGGATTCAGAGAAACTCAAATCTCTATTTTCCGAAGAAAGCAAAAAGAACATTG
>ENA-OQHY01001006-OQHY01001006.1-human-gut-metagenome-genome-assembly--contig:-NODE-1006-length-13525-cov-2.411181_pt1 | contig 13525 bp, 20 predicted proteins | sample MGYA00242570_ERZ504733 | MGnify/ENA primary metagenome ERZ504733 (study PRJEB26092, sample SAMD00036219) | human gut metagenome | host: Homo sapiens | study: EMG produced TPA metagenomics assembly of...
CTCCGACCGCACCTCGTATCTGCTCGGTTTCCACGCCGAATATACGACCGGCGGCCCGCTTCTTGAATCCGTTGCCAAACTCGCCGAAAAATACCATTCCCCTGTCTGGACACACAACGCCGAAACACAGGTGTGCCATGTACCATTCACCGTTCTGCGTTTCCACAAAGGAACCGTGGCCGCATTTCTGGATGGCGGTCAGATCGTTCTGATCCGAAGTCAGCAGCGGGTTGTCCGGCATTGTCTCATAGGGGCCGAACACGTTGTCCGACCGCGCAATCGTGACACAATGGGAGTACCCAGTACCACCTTCGGCCACAACCAGATAGTACCAGCTGCCAATGTGATAGATGCGGGGACCTTCGGTGCAGCCGATGCCGGAGCCGCTGTATACCTTGCGGCGTTCGCCCAGCAGGCGCCGGTTTCGGGGTCCATCTGCTGCACCAGCACGCCTTTGAAGCCGTTAACCATATTGACCAGGTAGCACTTACCGTCGGTATCATGCAGCAGCGAAGGGTCGAATCCGATGCTGTTCAAGTACACCGGCTGGCTCCACGGCCCTGTGATGGAAGCGGCACGGCTCATATAGTTATGGGTGTTGTACCAACGGCCCTTTTTGGTGGTCACGTTGGTGACAAGCAGGTAGTAATACTGCCCATCCCAGCTCAGGTCCGGGGCCCAGATACCGCCGGAGTTGGGGTCCCCCCGCAGGTCCATCTGGCCGGGTTCGCGCAGCGGGCTTGGCAGCTGCTCCCAGTGGCCAGGTCTTTGGAATGGTACAGGTTGACACAGGGCCACCATTCAAAGGTGGATGTGGCAATGTAATAATCGTCCCCGGTGCGGATCATGCAGGGGTCCGGGCAAAAGCCGCGCAGGATGGGGTTCTGGATGGTTTTCATACAAACATCAGCCTTTCAGGCCGCTGGTGCCAATGCCCTGAACCAGATAGCGGTTGAAGAACAGGAAGATCAGGAACACGGGGATCAGCGAAAGGGTGGACATAGCAAACATTGCGCCGTAGTCCGTGGTGGAAGCAGAGTCGGCAAACAGTTTGATGGCGATAGATACAGTATAGGACTGCGGGCGGCTCAAGTAAAGCAGGGGGCCCATGTAGTCGTCCCACTTCCAGTAGAACTGGATGATAACAGTGGTTACGATGGAGGGTTTCATCAGCGGCAGGATGATGCGGCTGTAAATCTGGTATTTGCTGCAGCCGTCAATGGTGGCGGCTTCGTCCAGATCCTTGGGGATGCCCTGCATAAACTGCATCATCTGGTAGATAAAGAACGCCTGGCCGCAGAAGTAAGGCAGGATCAGGGGCACATAACCGGGAACCAGACCCAGGCGATAATAAATCAGATACTGGGGAATCATGATGACCTGGGGTGGGCAGCATCATGGTGACCAGCATGCAGGTGAACCAAAACTTGCGGCCGCGGAACCGCACACGGGACAGAGCATAGGCTACCAGAGAGGAACTGATGACGGTGCCGAAGGTTGCAATGACCGTAATGAAGATGGAGTTTGTAAAGAAGGTTGCGAAGGTGGTGCCGCCAAAGCCTTTCCAGCCGGTGGCATAGTTTGTCAGCTTCAGCTCTTTCGGGAGCAGGGACAGGGTGCCGCGCAGGATCTCGCGTTGCCCTTGAACGAGCCGCTGATCATCCACAATACGGATAAACCATCATAAAGCCGAACAAAATGACAAATGCGTGATACAGTACTTTGGTGACTGCTTTTCTGTTATGCATAACCGTACTCTCCTTCCCTGCTTAGTTTGCTTCGCTGAACACCCAGAACTTGGATGTTTTGAAGATGATGAACGTGATAAGGCCCATAACCACCAGCATAAACCAGGACATGGCGCAGGCGTAACCCATATCATTGTACTTGAAGGCCTGGTTGTAAACGTACAGGGCGTACAGCATGGTGCTGTTGTTGGGGCCGCCGTTGGTGATGATCATAGCCTGGGTGAATGCCATGAAAGCAGAGATGGTCTGCATAATCAGGTTATACAGAATGATGGGAGACAGGCAGGGCAGCGTGATGCGGAAGAAGGTCTGGTATCACGTGCGCCGTCGATCCTGGCAGCTTCATAATAGCTGACAGGGATTTCTTTTAAGCCAGCGGCAAAAATAATCATCGAAGAGCCAAACTGCCAGACGGACATCAAAATCAGCGGGTAAAGCGCCAGTTTCTGGTTGCCGAACCAGTTGATGGTGCTCATGTCCATGTTGGCCAGCACGCTGTTGAACAGACCTTTGCGGGCAAACAGCTGTTTCCACACCAGGCAACGGCCACACTGCCGCCAACCAGGGATGGCAGATAGTACAGCGAACGGTAGAACGTAACCATGCGGCTGGGCCGGGTGAGCAGGTACGCCACCAGCAAAGCGAACGTCAGCTTGAGCGGCACAGAGATCAAAACGTATTTTAAGGTGATGGCCAGAGATTTCAGGAAAACCTCGTCCTGGAACAGGCGCAGAAAGTTCTTGAACCCGATAAATGCTGCGGTTTTGGAGCCGAGCGAGTAGTTGGTGAATGCATAATAAAAGGAAATGCACACCGGAATCAGGGAAAAGCAGACAAAACCAAAGATAAACGGGAACGCAAACACATGGCCGACGGTATTATCTTTGTTCATGAACCTTTTCAGTGCCGAGGTGGAAGTTTGACCTTTCACGAAAGAATACCTCCCTTTCAAAAAGGGCGGGCACAGCCCTTTCTTCCTGACCGTGCCCGCCCGGAGCATTATGAATTTGTGTTAAAACTTACTTAGTGAACAGTGCAGCTGCATCGTCATAGGTCTTCTGGGCAGCTTCTTCTGCGGTGATCTGGCCGTCAACAACCTGCTGGATGTAGTTGCGGTAGTTATCAACAACCTCGTCCTGGCCATCGGGGCTCAGCACGTTGACCTTGTCCGGCATCTTGAACTTAGAAACCTTGTCCATGAAGTCGTACATGATCTGCTGGCTTTCAGTAGCGTTGGCAGACAGGGTCTCACGAACGGTAGCGTTTACAGGAATGCCGCGCTCGCCCTGCAGGATGTTGTTGCAGTCGGGGTCATTTTCGAACCAGCTGATGAACTTAGCAGCTTCTTCTTTCTGCTGGCTGTCCTGAGAGACGCAGAGCATCTGAGAGGACTGGATGACAGCACCGGAAGGGCCATCGCTGGTGATGCGGGGCAGAGTTGCCAGCTTGAGGGTACGGCCCTGATCCTGGCAGACGTTGTACATGGTCGGGAACTGGTTGGCAGCAACCCAAGCCATTGCAGCTTCGCCGGTTACCAGGAAGTCGTTTTCGATGTTGGTGATCTCAGCGGAAGCACCGGCATCGGGGTAAACCTCGTTCTTGATGGAGTCAGCACGCATCTGGATGTAGGGGGTCAGCATCTGGGGATCATCGAAGCCCATGCCGGTCAGATCCAGGTTAAAGAAGCTGTACTGGCCAACATCGCCATACTGTGCAACGTAAACGGAGCAGCCAGCGATGAATTCAGAGGTCAGCATGGAGGAGCAGCCGTAAATGCCAAGCTTTTCATGGATGGTGTTGGCAGCGTTTGCGTAGTCATCCCAGGTCCAGGTATCGGTGGGCTCGGCAACGCCGGCTTCAGCGAACATGTCGGGATCGTAAGCAATGCCGTAAGAGTCAGGCCGTTGGAGATACCCAGCTGATGGCCCTCAGTATCCTGGGTGGTCTTCAGGTTGCATCGCCGATGCCGGAAACATCCACAACACCGGAAGCGATGTAGTCATCCAGCGGATAGATCTTGTCCATGTACATGGGGAAGTTGCCGCCCAGCTGGAAAATGTCCCACACCTGGTCAGAAGCAACCAGGGTCTTGAGCTTGGTGAAATAGTCATCAAAGGAGTAATACTCGTACTCAATCTTTACGTTCGGGTGCAGGGATTCATACAGCTCGATGGCCTTGATGGTGCGGTCATGGCGGTCCTGAGAACCCCACCATGCCATGCGCAGGTCAACTTCTTCATCGCCGGTGGAAGCAGCGTCTGCAGTAGAGGATGCAGTGCTTTCGGCAGTGGAGGAAGCGGTGCTTTCAGCGGCGGAGGAAGAGGCGGTGCTGCCGCCGCAGGCTGCCAGGCTTACGCACATAGCGGCGGCCATTGTGGCTGCAATAATTTTCTTTTTCATATGGTATTCTCCTTAATGTCAAGCAGTGGAACGGCGGCTGGGCAAGCGATGAACCAGCTTTGCCGTTAACATTTTTTATTCAGGCGGTGTGCACCCCGTCTTTCTTTCAACACTGTCATTATACCTGCTGGAAAGCACCGAAAATACTAAAAAAATATGCAGTTTTTGCTATAAAACACAGTTTTCTTGACTTTCCTCAAAAATAGTGTATTATATATATCCATAATACATAAACCTATTTTCGCCAATTTATGCACAATGCTAAAAGTTACAACTTTATGAAAGGACGTCTTTGCCAATGAGTCCCGAACGCGAACCGATGGAGAACGACTCCAACTCCTGCACGGCGGAAGAATTGGAGCAGCAAACTGTTGATGTTTATGTAGAGCGTGCTCTGCACGGCCCGGTGTTCCGCATGTCTTACGAGCACACCCACACTTATTGCGAAATTTTTTACCTGAAAAGCGGCACCTGCACCTACACTGTCAACCAGGGCCAGTGGCACCTGGAAGCGGGCGACCTGTTTATTGTGGCTGCGGGCGACCCCCACAGCACCCGCTACGAGGGCAAAACCAGCTGCGAGCGCATTATCGTGTTCTGTAAATCAGATGTACTTGCCGGCATGATGCGTGGCGACCCGACCGAAGTACAGCAGGCGCTGGAGCGTTCCTGCAAGGTGATCCTGAACGCCGAGACCCGCACGATGGTAGAAGCTCTTTTGGACCAGATGCTGCTGGAAAACGACCTGCCACGCAAATATTCGGAGCAGGTGCTGGAGCTGGAATCGCTGCATCTGGTGCTGCTTTTGCTGCGGAATGGCATTTTCAGCCATGAAACCATGTCCCCCAAAGAGGCTACAGCGCCGACATTGAGCGCGCGCTGAAATACATTGCGCTGAATTACCAGCAGCCCTTAACGCTGGAAGAAGTGGCCGGATACTGCAACCTGAGCCCCACCTATTTTTCCCGCAAGTTCAGGCTGATCACCGGGCAGACGTTCAAAGAGCATGTGAATTACATCCGGCTGCGCCAGGCCACCCAGATGCTGTTGATGACAGATAACTCCATCACCAAAATTGCCATGCTGTGCGGCTTTGGCAGCAGCAACTATTTCAAGGATCTGTTCCGCGCCAGCACCGGGCGTTCCCCCCGTGAATACAGAAAGCACTCCGGGCTGCCCATCCATCCCCACCTGCGGGATAACGGGTAACGCACGGAGTGCCGTAACCAAACCGTATTTTATTGTGCAGTTATTCCAGCGTCATGCCATATTTATCAAAAATGCGGTTGAACAAAAAGGCGTTGCAGTAGCTCGCCAGCCCCGGCGCCACCAGCAGCACCGGCCAGAATACAAAAACGCCCACGGCAAAAAATGCTACGGTGACCATCAGCGCGGCCAGAACAGGCATTACATTGCGCAGCGCCATGGCAATGCCCATCTTGAACAGCGCGCCGATGGTGTTATCGCACCGGGCAACCAGCGGGAAGAGCATGGTGATAAACAGCGCCCAGCAGGCCAGCAGCACTACGCTGGTAAAAAACATTGCCCCCGCAAACACCGAACTGGTCTGCAGGCAGATCACCAGATCCAGTACCAGAAGGATGCCAACCGCCAAGTACCCCACCCACAGCGCGGTTGCCTGCTTGAGGTTCTGCTTAAAAGAATGGAAAAACGCGGGAATGAGCTGGCCTTCCTGCCCGCGGGCCATCTTTAAGGTAACGTAATACAGCGCCGTTGTGGCCGCACCCGCCGTTACCACCGGCAGGCAGCAGAGATACCACAGGCAGGACAAAAGGAAAAAATCCGCCAAATTGCCGATAAACTTCCAGATTGGATTTTCGAGACTGAAAAATTTCATGATGTGCCCTTCCTGTTGTTGGCTGCATGGCCAGGGGGGCTTCCCTGCCGCTTGCGGCATTTTTACTTTTGTAGGGCATGGTACCACAAAAAAAGAGAGCCTGCAAGGCCCGGCAGGAAGAAAGGCTGAAAAAATTTGGCGGCATGTTCAGCAGGAAGCGCTATCAAAAAAGTCTGCAATAAAGCTGCCGCCTGCTTTCCCACGGTGTTATAGGCGTCTGGTGGTGATAAAAAACATTAGTTGATTATTCCACCTGAGGTGTATCTGAAAACAAATAAAATGACGGATATTTCGCACACACAAGCAGGATGTAAGGCAAAGAGCTGCAGGAATCCTTTGTGGGTTCCAAGGTTTTTTAGCGCAAGCTCCCGCTGCGTTTGTAGAAACAGACGATATTTTCGACTTTTCAGATACACCCTACACAACAACTTTCAACTCTGCGCCGTTTTATGTTTGGATTGCGGTCACCACCTTGTACTTTTTGGCTCTGGTCATTCTTGTGTGGATCGTTGGGGTCATAAAAAAGCAATAAAGAGATTCCCGCGCAACAGGCGAGGTAAAACTATTTTGGGGTTCCCGTTCCATTTTGTAAAACCTGCAACCAAAACACAAAGAACCGCCCGGCTCTTTTGGCGGGAACGCGGCGGTAGCGGCATTCTTTTGTCAAGCTGGGTTGGGCGGTTTCGTCCATTCCGTTTTGTAGGGGAGTGGTGGTATAATTGCTGACGGTGTGCGGTTCGGGGGTATCTGAACACAAAGAAATGCCGGATTTTTTCGCTGGGGCAAAACAGTTTTTTCAGATACGCCGGTTGACCGCATAATTACAGCATGCAGGAGTTGTTAGGGATGGAAGTTGCGTATCTGTTACCGGGCCAGGACCGCTGTGTGGCGCTGCCCCCGCAAAACGGCAAAAAGCGTGTAGAATATTCTTATTGCACGGAGCGTGGAGAGCTGTTCTCCTGCATTGCCTCCACCGTTGAGGCCGCACAGGATATGTGCGAACAATGGATGCTGCGGCAGGAGCGGTATTAAAATTCAGCTTTCTTCCGTTATCATTTGCTTTTATATTATAATAGATAAGATACCAGACCGGCGGGGGTATGCTGTTTCCCTGCCGGTCTGTTTTTATGCTTGAACGCCTGCGGCCACATTGTGTTTCCTTTATTTTTCGGCAGCCCATGAAGGTCGTACCCTGGTTTTGCAAGATTCAAACGCTAACGTGCGCTCAAAATAAACGGTAAATTCTGAATTTTTTTCTAAGGTATATCTGAAAAGAAAGAAACAGACGATATTTTCGACTTTTCAGATACACCCTAAAGTGTATCTGGAACCTTAGGGCAATACCGCACAATTCCCGCCTTGCGGCTTAAGCACCGCTCCGGCAGCTGCGGCACGGCATCTGCGTTGCCAAAATGCTCGATAAGACATCCAGTATTATCTGCGCTTTTGGCTTAGCATCTGCCGCACCTCGCTCGCCGTATCGGCACTTAGAATTGTGCGGTGTTGCCTTAGCAAAAACAGCACCGCTGCCCGGGTTTTTCCCTTTGGGCAGCCGGTGCCGGTTTTTGTTTATGCTATTGTTGAGTTACGGGGCAAAGCTGCTATCAGATCAGGCCCATCAGGCTGGGCAGACCCAGAGACAGTGCCGGGATATAGGTAACAGCCAGCAGGGCCAGCACCAATGCGACAAAGTACGGGATCAGCTTGGAAGTGACCTGCTCGATGGAAACATGGCCAATGCCGCAGCCGACAAACAGAACGGAGCCAACCGGCGGGGTGATGTTGCCCAGGCACATGTTGAAGATGAGCATAACGCCGAACTGGATCTCGGTCATGCCAAAGCTGGTAGCGATGGGCAGGAAGATCGGGGTAAAGATCAGGATGGCCGGGGTGATATCCATGAACATGCCGATCACCAGCAGGATGATGTTCATCAGCAGGAAGATGATGTACTTGTTGCTGGTCAGACTCATCAGGCCGTTGGAGATGGCTGCCGGGATGCCGGAGTAAGCCATAACAAAGGACATGGCGGAGGAAGCGGAGATCAGGAACAGGATGATACCGGAAGTTTTGGCGGAATCCAGCAGGATCTTCAAGAAGCTCTTGAACGTGATGCTCTTGTAGACGATGGAGAGGATCAGACAGTACAGAACTGCGATGCCAGCGCCCTCGGTAGCGGTGAAGATACCGGAAACGATACCGCCGATAACGATGACGATGAGCAGCAGAGAGGGCACAGCGTCCCAAATGGTCTTGCCGATGCTCTTGCTCTTATCATAACCGGTAGCTTTCATGCCTGCCTTTTTGGCGCCGACAAAGCAACCAGCATGCAGCACAGGCCCATCAGGATACCGGGAACGTAACCAGCCATGAACAGGGTGGAGATGGAAACACCGCCAGCAACGGTGGAGTAAACAATGAATGCGGAGGTGGGCGGGATCAGCAGGCCGGTGGGGGCGGAAGCAATGTTGCTGCTGCAGAGTAAGCGGGGTCATAGCCGTTTTCTTCCTCAATGGGGCTGATGCAACCGCCCATGGCAGAAGCAGCAGCAACGGAGGAACCGGACAGTGCGCCGAACAGCATGTTGCCCAGGATGTTGGCCTGTGCCATGGAGCCGGGGATCTTGCCAACGAACAGCTGGGCAAAGTTGACCAGGCGCTTGGCAATACCGCCGTTGTTCATGATGTTGCCAGCCAGGATGAAGAGGGGCACAGCCAGCAGAGAGAAAGACTCAACGCCGGAGTTCATCTTCTGCATGGTGATAAAGGTGATCTGGTCCCAAGACAGGGTGGACATGGCGGTTACAATGGAAGAAACCACGATGCTGATGGAGATGGGCACGCCCAAAAACAGCAGCACGCCGAACACAGCAAAAAGGATAACGGTTGTCAGTGTAATGCTCATTGTTCTGTGCCCTCCTTAGCAGTCAACTTTTTCGCCGGTGATATCTTCATAAATGTTGATGATCTGGCGATGATGATGAAAATGCCGGAAATCGGAGCGATGGAGTACACCAGACTGCGGGGGATACCCAGCAGAGCGGAGAATTCACGGCTGGCAGAAACAGCCAGCTTGAAGCCGCCGATGGTGATGACGAAGATCGCCAGCAGCAGGATCAGGCTGTCGATGGCAACCAGCAGAGCGGTGTGGGCTTTGCCGGTGAATTTGTCACGCACCAGCGTCAGGGACATATGCTCGCGGGTGGAGAATGCGTAAGCTGCACCGATAAAGCCGGTCCAGATCAGGCTGTAGCGCACCAGTTCCTCCGTAAAGGCAACGGGGCTGTTGAGGACATAACGGGAGAACACCTGGATGAGAACCAGGATGGTCATGAAAGACAGCAGAACGGCGCAGGCAATGCTGAGGGACTTATCCATCCAGAACTTTACTTTACCCAAAAACTGTTTCATGTTTTATTCCCCCTCTCGTGCAGCTTCAATCGTATCCATCAGGTCTTAACGCCGGGATACTCGTTTTCGTAAGCTTCGATCATGGGCTGGGTTGCTTCGCGGAAAGCTTCCTTGTCTACATCGTAAACAAACTCAACGCCCATGGTTTCCTGTGCTTCCTTCACAGCTTCGTCAATGGCGGTGTCCCACATGACTTTGTGGGCCTCGGTAGAATTGTGGGCAGCTTCCAGAATGATCTGCTGATCTTCCGGGGAGATCTGCTTCCATACCTTTTCGCTCATGATCAGAACGTCGGGGATCATGGCGTGCTGGTCAACGGAGTAGACCTTGCACACTTCGCCGTGCTTGCCGGTGGTCAGTGCGGTTTCGTTGTTTTCGGTGCCGTCAATGATGCCGGTCTGCAGGGAGGTATACACATCGCCGTAAGACATGGCAACGGGAATGCCGCCCAGATAGCTCATCATATCGGTCTGGGACTTCATGTCCTGCACGCGGATCTTCAGGCCCTTCAGGTCAGCCGGGGTGCGGATGGCTCTGTCTTTGGTGTAGAAAGAGCGGGCGCCGGAAGTGTAATAGGTCAGGGTAACAAAGCCGTCATCGCCGGTAGAGAGGAAGAAATCCTGCATCTGCTGGGAGTCCATAACATGGTAGAAATCCTCAGTATCATTAAAGATGTAAGGCAGGCCGAATGCGTTGTAGGCTTCGTTGTACGTTGCCAGACCGGGGGCAGAAACCTTGGTCATGGCGATAACGCCTGCCTGCAGCTGCTCCAGGTTCTCGTTTTCGCTGCCGAGCTGGCCGTTGGGGAAGATCTTGACCTGGATGCGGCCATCGGTCTTTTCGTTCACTTCCTCAGCAAACTGGGTCATGGCAATGTGGACGGTGTGGGTCTCGGACAGGCCATGGGCCAGCGTCAGAACCAGTGGGTTTCTGCGCTGTAGCTGGTGTCAGCCGTGGTGCTGGATGCGCCGCAGCCAGCCATCAGTCCGGCGCACAGCACAGCAGCCGTTGCCAGCGCTGCAATCTTTTTGAACATTTTGTTTCCTCCTTCTATTTTGTATCGCGTTTTACGGCGCGTTACATACCAATCAGATCAAACTGCTCAAACGAGACCATGATCTCATGGTCCTTTTTGGGGTTGGGGTACTTGACCTGCACGCTCTTCAGCGCTGGCTGTAGTACCAGCCGCTCTCGGCTTCCTCAAACTTGCGGCGGTGCAGGAAGTGCGGCAGCTCCTTGCCGTCCAACTGCACATAGAACGGGGATTTTTCGCGGTGGATCATATCCAGATACATGCTTTCCACAGCAGTATCGTAATCGCCCTCGTTGGTAAAGTGAACGTAAGTCTTTACGCCTGCGGTCACGGCAATGCGGGTCTTGAGGTAAGCGCCCTTCAGGTACTCATTGGTGCAGCGTCATCCTCGTACAGAACAAACTCGGAATCCACATCCGGTGCCATCAGGATCTCCAGCTCAGTGGTCTTTTCGGTCATCAGGTTGTGCAGGCGGTTGCCGCTCATGGGCAGGATAGCACCGCTGCGCACAAACAGCGGAATGCTGGAAATATCGACCGGTACCTCGATCGTCTGGCCGGGAGCGTACTCCTCGCGGGTGTAGAAGTTGTAGAAGCGCTCGTTTTCGTTCTCGGTCCTGGGCAGGTAGACAGGGCGCACGGTCTGGCCCTTTTCCACAACGTTGGCAACCAACAGAGAATCGCCAAACATGAAGTCAACGCCCTCATCATAGGTGGCGGGGTCGTTCTGGAACACGGCGAAGGTGGGCTGCCAGATCGGCAGGCCGCTTTCGTGGGCGCGCACCATCAGGGAATACAGCATCGGGCTGAGCTTGTAGCGGAAGTTGATGGCATCGCGGATGTACTGCTTTTTATCACTGAACATCCAGGGCTCGGTCACGGTGTTGTCGGTGTTGGTGGAATGGATGGAGAAGCGCGGCTGGAAGATGCCGTTCTGCACCCAGCGCACGAACAGCTCGCCCTCCGGCGCGGGGCCGAAGAAGCCGCCGATATCGCAGCCGTGGTTGGAAACACCGCACAGGGCCATGCCCAGGATGGTGGCAATGTTGTATTTCAGGGTATCCCAGTGGGTCAGGTTATCGCCTGCCAAACCTGGGCGTAACGCTGGATGCCGGCATGGCCGGAACGGCAGACAGAGAAGGGACGGCAGTTGGGTCGTACTCTTCAATGGCTTCGTTGGAAAGCTGGCACATCAGGTTGCTCATCACCGGCTTCATGGTGCCGATGGTGCTGCCCTTGCCTTCAAAGTAAACCTTGGCGTCCTTGTCCACCATGCTGTCATACTCGCAGTTGTCGTTCCACAGGGAGCGGCAGCCGTAACGCAGCAGGGCGTCCTTGATGTACTGTTTCCAGTGTTCGCGGGTGGACTGCTTGGTAAAGTCCACAAACAGGCCGGGGCCACCCCACCAGGTACCCACCGCCAGGCCGTCCACACCGGCGTTGTCATCAGATGCAGGCAGGAACATATCCTTTGCCTTCATCTCTTCCAACAGGGGGTGAACCAGCAGCATGCCGGGTTTGATGTTGGGCGAAACGATAATGCCGCGCTTGACCATCTGGCAAACCAGTCAGCGGGGTCCTTAAAGCGCTTGTTGTTCCAGGTGAAGGTGCAGCGCTTGATGCCCTGCTCGGTTTCCACGGCGCAGTAGCCGGAGGAAAGCTGGAAGCCGTCCACGGGGATGTCCTCCTCATGGGTGGTATCAATGAATTCCAGCACAGCGTCATCGCTGTTTTCCGGCAATTCGGGGTAGTACATGGAGCTGCCCAGATAGCCCAGCGCTGCTTTGGGCAGCATGACGGACTTGCCGGTCAGATCGGTGTAACGCTCAATGATATCGCGGATGGAGGGGCCTGCGATCAGGAAGAGATCCACATCCCCGGCATCGGTGCGGTAGGTGGAGTAACGGTGCCAGTAGTTACGCTTTTCGCGGCCCATGTTGAAATCACATTCAGCGGTGTTGTGGTAAAAGTAACCAACTGCCTGTTTGGTACCGCGGTTCAGCTTGATGTAGAACGGGATGTGTTTGTACAGGGAATCGGTCTCCTTGGCATTGTAGCCCATGGCATCGCCGGGGGCCATGTTCATGTACTTTTCAGCCTTGTTGATCTCACCGGATTTTTCGCCAAAGCCATAGAAGCAGTCGTCGGCTTCGATCTGGGAAGCGTGCATGCGGCGGTGGTTGGAATCCTCACGATAAGCAAGGTCGGGAATGTCTGCATGCAGCAGGCTGCCATCTTTATCGTATACCATGATACGGAAGGGTGCCTTTTCCACAACCACCTTCAGGCGGCTGCCTGGATCACGGCCTGCTTGTCGCCATCGGTCAGTTCGGCAGCGGCGGTCTGCACGCGCTTGCGGCAGTCCTTCATCAGCTCGTCCGTGCGGGAGTCCCAGGCGGTCATGGTCAGACTGTAGGACGCTTCGTCCCAGTCCCCATCAAAACCGGCGCGGATACGCAGAATATCGTCCGTCAAAAACCAGATGCGGATCTCCACCGCATTGGTGGAAACCGAGAAGCAGTTTTCCAGCTTTTTGACCGGACCTGCCGTGTAGCAAACTTTCATGTACAAGCTCCTTCCCTTTTCTGTTTCATGTATTTGTCCGTTTTTTTGGCCTGCTTAAAAATTACGGTCACGCACTTTCTGCTCGTCAGTGGGCATATTGAACAGAAACCGCCATTCCTTTACCCATAATCCATAGCAGCCTTTTATTTCATCCCTATCATATCAAAGTTCGTTTATTTTTTCCTCACATTTTGTAGCCTAAATATTGCAAAATGTGATATGGTCGAAGTTGAAGGCCGAATAGGCGGTGGGACGGAGGTGGGATTGGGGATTTGGATTGGATGAGGTTGGCACATCTTCAGCACTGCTTGTTTCCTGCAGTTCTGGCTTTTCCTTTTATATTATAAGCAGCGACCTGTCCACACCCAGCGTAACCGGGATCTATGGCAACACCGCACAATTCCCGCCTGACGGCTTAAGCACCGCTCCGGCGGCTGCGGCACGGCATCTGCGTTGCCAAAATGCTCGATAAGACATCCAGTATTATCTGCGCTTTTGGCTTAGCATCTGCC
>ENA-OQHY01001009-OQHY01001009.1-human-gut-metagenome-genome-assembly--contig:-NODE-1009-length-13512-cov-2.016287_pt1 | contig 13512 bp, 14 predicted proteins | sample MGYA00242570_ERZ504733 | MGnify/ENA primary metagenome ERZ504733 (study PRJEB26092, sample SAMD00036219) | human gut metagenome | host: Homo sapiens | study: EMG produced TPA metagenomics assembly of...
GGCGAGTTGAAGGAAAGAACACCTTCCTGCAATTCAGTAGTAGTTGTTAATTAAGAAGAAATTCATGTCTAAGCTAAAGAAAATGAAACTTCCTAATATGAAAAGTAAAAAGGCGATAAAATTACCGTAAAAAGCGGTATGGTGAAAATACCTATTTCTTTTAAAGGTATTGCAAACAGTGAAACATACCTAAATATTAAGGGAATTGATTACAATCATTTCAGTGACGAATATGTAAAAGAAAGCTTAAAGCATCTGACATTTCACAGGATGAAAGAAGTGATGTTATATATAATAAGCGTGTGGATAATTTTTATCTTGGCGGGATAATTAATGACAAGTATGCCGGATTTAACTAATTTGCACTAAAGTTATTATATTTATAATGGAGCAAAATCGACATTGTGCAATTAATGGCTATAATAAAAATTCTCTTAAAAGAAGCATATTTCTATATGTCGTCGCCGGGCGTGTATACCTTTGATGATATAAAGATTGTGTGTCAGCCTATGGACAACTATAAAAAGTATGTTAAGAAATTAAAATTAAATATTAAGAATTTGGAAATTGAACATAATAAAATATTCTTATAATGCAAAGCTTAACAACAAAAAACTTATTTGTACCGCAGTTCCTTATTCAAAAGGCTGGTCAGCAAAAATTGATGGAAAGCCGGCAAAAATAATAAAAACAAACGGAATGTACATGGGTGTAGTTGCACCGAAAGGAAATCATAAAATAGAATACTCTTATGTAACTCCGGGACTGGGGCTTGGAAGTGCTTTATCTCTGGCAGGGTGGCTTGTTACAATATCGTTATTTATAATATTTAGGAGAAAGAAAAACACGAATTAATAAAGTGTAAGAAGAATCGATTTTAAAAGGTCAGAATTATAATATGACTTTTTAAGGTCGATTTTTATTTTTGAAATATTTTTAGTAATGAAAATTATGAAAATTTTAAATTGTAGAAAACAACAGTACTTCAAAAGAAATCTTTGAGTACTATAAAGAATTAAGTGATAATCCTAAAAATTCGCCTGTTAAAATGGAAAGAGGGATTTAACTATTCTGCAATTAATAACTTTGCGGCAAAGAAGGCAAAAGGCGAGTATCTTTTGTTCTTAAATAACGATATGGAAGTGATTGCATCGGACTGGATGGAAGAACTGCTTGGACACTGTCAGAGAGAGGGAACAGGGGCAGTTGGGGCAAGACTCTATTATCCAAATGAGACGATTCAGCATGCCGGCACGATTATCGGAATTGGCGGAATTGCCGGTCATATGTTTGTTGATATGCCGGGAGAACGTACCGGATATATGCATAAGGCAGCGATTCAGCAGGATTTAAGTGCAGTGACAGCAGCCTGTATGATGGTAAAGAGAAGTGTATTTGAAGCGGTAAATGGATTTGAAGAGAAACTTTCAGTTGCCTTTAATGATGTGGATTTGTGTCTCAGAATTCGTGCACAGGGCGAATTAATCGTATATGACCCTTACGTGGAACTGTATCATTATGAATCAAAGAGCAGGGGAACAGAGGACAGTAAAGAAAAAGTCAGAAGATTTCAGGAAGAAATTGAGTTTATGCGCTGTCGCTGGGAGAAACTGTTAAAAGCCGGAGACCCGTATTACAATAAGCATTTTTCACTGACAAAGTGGAATTATTCTTTAAAGCCATTTGAGTAAGGGGAACAGGTATGCAGGATGTATCAGTGATTATTCCGAATTTTAACGGAAAAAAGTATTTAAAAGAGTGCCTGGACTCGTTAAGAAAACAGGATTATTTGTATTTTGAAGTGATTCTGGTCGATAATGGCTCAGAAGATGGAAGTGTGGAATGGACAAAGGAAAATTATCCGGAGGTACGTGTGATTGCGCTCAAAGAAAATACCGGTTTTTGTGGCGGAGTCAATGCAGGAATCCGTGAGTCAAAATCAGAATATGTATTGTTATTAAATAACGATACGATTGTATTTCCGGAATTTATTACAGAACTGGTTCATGCAATCGAACGGGCACCGGATATCTTTTCATGTCAGGCGAAAATGCTTCAGATTCAGGATGAAAACAAGATGGATGACGCAGGAAATTTTTACTGCGCACTTGGATGGGCATTTGCCGATGGAAAGGGAAAACCGGAGTCAGAGTACAATAAGACCAGAGAAATCTTTGCTTCCTGTGCGGGAGCTGCGATTTATCGCAAAGAAATTTTAGATGAAATTGGCTATTTTGATGAGGAACATTTTGCCTATCTTGAGGATGTTGATATCGGATATCGTGCTAAACTGCATGGATATCGAAATCTGTTTTGTCCGACTGCGAGAGTACTGCATGTTGGAAGCGGAACAAGTGGATCGAGATATAATTTATTTAAAATCCGATATTCTTCAAGAAACAATCTGTATTTGATTTATAAAAATATGCCTCTTTGGCAGATTATTTTAAATTTCCCGCTTTTGTTTGTGGGATTTACAATAAAAACAGTCTTTTTTGCAAGCAAAGGTTTTGGAAAAGATTATATCAAAGGAATGTGGAATGGAATTGTAATCTCGAAAGAGAACAAGGAAAAGAAAGTAAGAAACGTAGCACATCAGAGGGAACGGTGTTGGAAAATACAGCTGGAATTATATAAAAATATAGGAAAACGCTTTCGTTCTGAAAAGAGAAAGTAAGATACTTTCGGAATTTTACGGAAAGATTTCAAAAGTACATAATAGACATAGAAAGAAGTATAGAGAGGAAACAATGAAGATACAGGTAGGAAAAAAAGAGCTTTCCGAGAAGCAGAAAAAAATTTTAAGAAAAGTAAAAGTGATTTTGCAATATGTTTTTATCTTCCTGTCGCTGTTAATTGCAACAACGGTTGCCTGGGTATTTCGCACCTGGAAGGGTCTTACAATGGAAGAGGTGGTATTCCAAATTCAGGCACCGACAACAGGAACAGATTCGGGAATTATTTCGAGTTTTATTCTAACGTGCCCTTTGATTTCGATTGTGTTAACGTTAGTAATTTTATTGCTACATAAAAGACTGGGAAAAATAAAAGATATTGCGGTTTTGGGTTTAATGGTGGCATTTCTTGCAGTAGCAGCATTTTCTGTTGGTTATATGTGGAATCGGCTTGACATTACCGCTTATGCAAAAAATCAGACAACAGAATCTACGTTTATCGAGGATAATTATGCAGACCCAAAAGAAGTAGAGCTGACTTTTCCGGAGAAAAAACGAAATTTGATTTATATTTATTTGGAATCGATGGAAGATACTTATGCAGATAAAAAAAGCGGAGGTGCCTTTGAAAAGAGCCGGATTCCGGAATTGGCAAAATTATCACTTGAAAATGAAAATTTTTCCGGAAATAGCACAGCCTTAAATGGTGGAATCCCAATGTACGGGGCGACCTGGACTATGGGGCATTATTCGCACAAACTTCTGGTCTGCCGTTAAATCTTCCGATCCGAGGAGATTTGATGAGTACGCAGTCTGAATTTCTTCCGGGTGTAATCAATCTTGGAGATATCTTAGAAGAGAACGGATACAAACAGTACTTTCTGATAGGGTCAGAGGCAGAATTTGCCGGACGCGATTTGTATTATAAACAGCATGGCAATTATACGATTTATGATTATAATTACAGTCTCGAAAATGGAGAAATTCCAGAAGATTATCACGTGTTCTGGGGCTATGAAGATGCGAAACTGTTTGAATTTGCAAAACAGCATTTGACCCAAATCAGTAAAAATAACGAACCATTTAACTTTTCAATGTTGACGGTCGATACGCATTTTGAAGATGGATATCGTTGTAAGGACTGTCCGAATACCTTCGGAGATGACCAGTATGCAAATGTAATGGCATGCTCAAGTAAAAAAGTAACGGAATTTGTAAAATGGATTCAAGAACAGGATTTCTATGAAAATACTACGATTGTCATTTCGGGAGACCATCTGACAATGGACAGCAATTTCTGTGATGATGTGCCGTCCTCTTATGAACGAAAAGTCTATACTACTTATATCAATTCCGCAGTACAACCGGAGACAGAAGACTATAGAGAATATTCCACAATGGATAACTTTCCGACAACCCTTGCAAGCCTTGGCGTAGAGATTTCGGGAAATCGTTTAGGGCTTGGTACAAATTTATTTTCAAGCGAAGAGACATTAATTGAAACATATGGAAAAGAGCAAGTTAATACCGGATTGAAAATGAAATCCAAATTTATGGATGAGCTAACAAAAGATATTATAGTGGAAAACGCCAAAAAAGTGCAGGAAGAAGAAAAGGCAGAAGCAGAGGAGAAAAAAATTACTGCAGATATCACGGTTTCAGATTATGATGCACTGAGTGATTCGTTTAAAGTAAGCTTAAGTAAGGTAAAATGCCAGCTCCCGGTGGAATCCATCCAATGTACAGTATGGAAATCCGATGGCATGAAAGCCCTTGTATGGTATGAAGCCGAAAAACAAGAAGATGGTACTTACAGTATTGAAGTAAAGGGCAGTGACCTTGCGCACGAAGAAGGCAGTTATGATGTCATTGTCTATGGACAGGCAGAAGGCTATGATCCATCTGTTATTAAAACTGTTACCGGCGAAATCAAAGAGCCGGAGTCTAAGATAACGGCAGATGTGACAGTAACAAACTATGATTTCAGAAAAGGTTACTTTGATGTCATTTTAAGTAATGTAGAAAGTACAGAGCCGGTTACTGCAATTGAATGTACGGTTTGGGAAAAGGACGGTACTGTGGCATTAAAAACCTATCAGGCGAAACGTCAGGGTGATGGAACCTATCTGCTTCGAATCAAGGCGATGGACTTCTATTATAAGACAGGAACCTATCGAATTTTGATTTACGGTCAGACTGAAAATTCACCGATGATGCAGATGGATGAAGTGTTTGGAGAGATTACAGGATAAAACAAGAGAATAAATAAAAAAAGGCGAATGACCGAAACGTCATTCGCCTTTAAAATTTTCAAGATTAGAAATTAGAATTTAAAAGTATCCTCAAGTCCGAGCCATTTCTGGTCTTTGTCGCTTAAGTTTAACGCAGTGCCATCTTCTAAGACATAGCCTTCAGAAGATGCAGTGCCATTATAAGTACCGATTAATTTTGGCCATTTGATACCGATTTTTGGGTCGTTCCATGCAAGACCGCCTTCATCTCCCGGATGATAGAAATCAGTACATTTGTAGCAGAATTCTGCAATGTCACTTAATACAAGAAATCCGTGTGCAAAGCCTTCCGGAATATAAAACTGTTTTTTGTTCTCTTCGGTCAGTTCCACACCAAACCATTTTCCATAAGTCTTGCTGTCACTTCTTAAATCAACAGCAACATCAAAGACAGAGCCTTTTACCACACGCACCAGTTTGCCCTGTGGAAATTCTTTCTGGAAATGAAGTCCACGTAAGACTCCCTTGGTAGAACTGGACTGATTGTCCTGTACAAAATTCATGGTAAGTCCGGCTTCTATCATATCTTTCTGATTATAGGTTTCCATGAAATATCCTCTGGCATCTCCATGTACAGTCGGTTCGATTACACAGAGTCCTTCGATACCACCTGCATTTTTTTCAACTTTAATCTGTCCCATTTTATTTACTCCTGTGTTTTTAAATCCTTAAGATAACGGTTTAATGCATCCTGCCAGGTTGGTAAGAGTGCAAAACTATTTGCGGTTAATTTGCTCTTGTCAAGACGGCTGTTAAACGGTCTTGCTGCCTTGGAAATACCATATTCGGCAGTTGTGACAGGAGCTACGGTTAAATGTTCTTTGGAATACTCCTCCTCGCCCATGATTTCATAAGCCTGACGGAAGATTTCTGTGGCAAAATCATACCAGCTGATGTAACCGCCCTCATTGGTTGCATGATAGTAACCGTATTTTTCTGTTTCAATCATATCAACTAAGAGTCTGGCAAGGTCAAAGGTATAAGTCGGTGTACCAATCTGGTCATTTTACTACGGTTAATTTATCATGATTTTTTCCAACTTTGAGCATGGTTTTAATAAAGTTATTTCCGTTTAAACCAAATACCCATGCAATTCTTACGATGAAGTATTTGGAAAGCGTTTCCGACACTGCAAGTTCTCCGGCAAGTTTACTCTTTCCATAGACATTTAACGGTTTGTAGTCTTTGCAGTCCGGTTTCCATGGAGTTTCTCCCTGACCGTCAAAGACATAGTCTGTTGAAATATACATCATTTTGATACCAAGTTCTTTGCAGACATTGGCAATATTTTGTGTGCCGGTGCCATTTACAAGCATGACTTTTTCCTGATTTGCTTCATCTTCAGCGGCGTCAACCGCAGTCCATGCGGCACAGTGAATCACTGCATCCGGAGCTGCTTCTTTGATAACCTGGTTAACAGAAGCAGAGTCTGTGATATCCATTTCTTCGATATCAACACCGATTGGAGTATGACCTCTTTTTTTGAGTTCATTTACGGTATCGTATCCAAGCTGGCCCTTTACACCTGTTACTAAAACTTTCATGGAAGGTTTCCTCCTTTAATAATTAGCGGTTTCCGTACATTTTTTCATAGTAGTTCTGATATTCACCGGAAATGATATTTTCCCACCATTCTTTGTTATCTAAATACCACTGGATTGTTTTTTTGATTCCATCTGCAAATTTGGTTTCCGGAAGCCATCCCAGTTCATTGTGAATCTTGGTCGGGTCGATTGCGTAGCGCATGTCATGCCCTTTTCTGTCTGTGACATAAGTAATCAGGCTTTCTGGTTTTCCGAGTTCTTTACAGATAATTTTTACAATATCAATGTTTTTCATCTCATTATGTCCGCCGATGTTGTAAACTTCACCGACACGTCCGTTGTGAATGATTAAATCGATTGCTTTACAGTGGTCTTCCACGTAAAGCCAGTCTCTTACGTTTTCACCTTTTCCGTAAACAGGAAGCGGTTTGTCATTTAATGCATTTGCAATCATCAGCGGAATCAGTTTTTCAGGAAAATGATATGGTCCGTAGTTGTTAGAACAACGGCTGATGGTAACAGGAAGTCCGTAAGTTCTGTGGTATGCAAGAACCAATAAGTCTGCGCCCGCTTTGGAAGAACTGTAAGGACTGCTAGTGTGAATCGGAGTTTCTTCTGTAAAGAATAAGTCTGGGCGGTCAAGTGGCAGGTCTCCGTAAACTTCATCGGTAGATACCTGATGATAACGTTTGATTCCATATTTACGGCAGGCATCCATTAAGACGGCAGTACCTTTGATGTTTGTATCAAGAAATACTTCCGGATTTTCGATAGAACGGTCAACATGGCTTTCAGCGGCAAAGTTTACAACCATGTCAGGATGTTCTTCTTCAAACAGTTTATAAACGGCTTCACGGTCTGTGATGCTTTCTTTTACAAAACGGAAATTTGGGTTTTCCATAACGGATTCCAGTGTTGAAAGATTTCCGGCATAAGTTAAGCAGTCTAAGCAGACAATACGATAATCCGGGTATTTGTCTAACATATGAAAAATAAAGTTACTTCCAATAAATCCGGCACCGCCGGTTACAATAATTGTCATAATTTAAAATTCTCCTTTTCGTGATGCGAATAATGATTAGTGTAAAACGTCTAAATATTTTCCATCGAGTACGTCTTTTAAGTATTGTCCGTACTGGTTTTTCTTTAAGACTTCATACACTTTAAGAACCTCTTCTTGGTAATCCAGCCATTTAAGTAAGCGATTTCTTCAAGGCAGGCAATCTTTCTGTGCTGGTGGGATTCCATGGTTTTTACAAAGTTGGTTGCCTCAACCAGACTTTCGTGTGTGCCGGTATCAAGCCAGGTAAATCCTTGACCAAGCAGTTCAACATTTAAGTTACCGTTTTCTAAGTAGATACGGTTTAAGTCAGTGATTTCAAGCTCACCACGTGCACTTGGTTTTAAGTTCTTTGCATATTCGACTACTTTGTTGTCATAGAAATAAAGTCCTGTGACACAGTAATTGCTCTTTGGATGTTCCGGTTTTTCTTCGATAGAAACAGCTTTGCCTTCGTGATTAAATTCAACAATACCGAAACGTTCCGGGTCATCAACATAGTATCCAAATACCGTTGCACCCTTTCCGGATTCTGCATTTTCAACGGCGGCTTTTAAGCGTTCAGACCGCGACCTGCAAAAATGTTGTCTCCAAGCACCATTGCGACAGTGTCATCTTTGATAAAGTCCTCACCGATAATAAAAGCCTGTGCCAGTCCATCCGGGCTTGGCTGTACGGCATAAGACAGATGCACTCCAAATTGATGTCCGTCGCCTAAGAGTTCCTTAAAACGAGGAGTATCCTGCGGAGTAGAAATAATTAAGATATCACGGATGCCGGCATTCATCAGTACGGACATCGGATAGTAAATCATCGGTTTGTCATAAATTGGCAACAGCTGTTTAGAAGTTACCATAGTTAAAGGATAGAGGCGGGTTCCGGAACCACCGGCTAAAATAATTCCCTTCATGTGAAAATCTCCTTTCTTAAAAGAGGTAGTTTAATGTTACTTTTTGTCTCGTAGTTTCTGATAATGCTATTATAAAAGATGACGTAAGGTCACCTTCAAGAGTTTTTTTAAAAAGTGCATAAAAAAATTCCGGCGTCTTTTGTAATGTGAAATCCATTTGAGGTTTTTTCTCAACAAAGCTGCGAAACTCATGGTAACGTTCCAATAACATCTGGTTTTGATTTCCATGACAGGAAAGAATGTACTCAATTAAAGGTTCGGCACGGTCAAGCTCAATCGAATCTTCATATCGGATACACTGAACGTCAGAAAAGTAAGGCTTTAAAAGTGCTTCTCCATTTTCAAGCCCGAACTGTTCATATAATTTTTCCGCAGATAAGACAATCCGGCTGTCAAATTCCTGAACGAGTTCACTGATTTCAATCATGTGGTGCTTTCCATAGGTACTGCAGAGAAAATGACCGCCTTTTTTTAATGCTCTTTGAATCTGCTTAAAAACTTTTGGTAAATCATTGCAGTAAAACAGAACATGGTTTGCGATAATTAAATCAAAGGCAGAAAGCGAAGACGGAAAAGAATGACAGTCAAAACAGGCAAAGGAAAACCGCTTATCACCGGACGGCAGGTTTCTTCTGGCATCTCGTAACATTCCATCTGAAACATCCGATAATAAAATAGAGAGGTTCGATGGGATATGATTCAGATTTTCTGTCCATAATGCTCCATTTCCACAGCCAATTTCAAGTACTCGCTCATTTGGTTTTAACTTGCAATGTTCAAAAATCCACGGAAACCAGCCTTTTGAATTGGTAGAATATTCCTTGTGCAGACGAATTCGGCTGGAAATATTGGAAGCATTCTGATATTGAGATTTGAGACTTTTTTCCATATTTGTTAAATGAATCAGGTCAAGCATCTGGCTCCAGTCAATCTGGTGTTCCTTTTCAATTTACTCGGACGGTATCTTCGATTGCACTTTCTACAAGCTGCATCTGTTCAATCTGGTCCTGGATTAATTTCTTTTGAAGATTAAGGGAGTTTAACAGAAAAAGATAATCAGAATCGTCGATGGTCATTTCACGAATATCGTCGAGGGAAAAACCAAGATATTTTAACAGTAGAATCTGCTGGAGACGGGCAAAATCAGAGTCCGTATAGAAACGTGCACCGGCTGGTGTCACATAAGAAGGTTTTAAAATGTTTTGTTTATCATAGAATCGAATCGTGCGTACAGAGACATTTGCCATGCGGGCAAACTGCCCTGAAGAATAATAACCTGGCAGTTTCATAAGAAAAGTCCTCCATAAAAAATATAAGAAATCCAAGATAATGGAACGATAATCCTGCAATTCCCCAAAATTCTAAAAAAGAATAAAAAAAGGATGCAGGAGATGGGACTTGAACCCACACGATATTGCTACCACAGGCACCTGAAGCCTGCGCGTCTGCCAATTCCGCCACTCCTGCATCTGTTATTAAGTTTGCGCTTTTATAAGCACAAGGAATACTATACAATAATATGTAAAAAAAAGTCAAGACTATTTTGAAAAAAATAATCGAAAAAGATAAAAAGAGATGTGGTATAATATAAAGTAATCTCAGAATATTTACGGAACTTATCTTTGTGGCTGATTGTCTGAGGGAACAGGAAAAAGTGAGCAGAAGATAAAAAATTTTAAAACTGTAAAAAATATAGAAAAAAAGGTTGAAAAATGAAATATCTTGTGATACACTTTTTACAATTTGGGGAAAAATAGGAAACCCGTAAACTAACAGCAAGAAATAGGAAAGGGAGAACAGGTGAAAAATGAAAGCATTTTTGATACTGGAAGACGGCACCGTCTTTACCGGCACCAGCATTGGGTCGAAAAAAGAAATTATTAGTGAGATAGTCTTTAATACATCTATGACAGGTTATCTTGAAGTCCTTACGGACCCTTCTTATGCCGGACAGGCTGTCTGCATGACATATCCGTTAATTGGTAACTATGGCATCTGCCACGAAGACCAGGAGTCTTTGAGACCGTGGCCAGATGGTTACATCGTTAGAGAATTATCACGAATTCCAAGTAATTTCCGCTGTGAAGATACAGTTCAAAACTTTCTTAAGAAGTATGATATTCCGGGAATTGCCGGAATCGACACAAGAGCACTGACAAAAATCTTAAGAGAAAAAGGTACCATGAATGGTATGATTACAACGAATGAAAGCTACAATCTGGATGAGATTATTCCGAAATTAAAAGAATATACAACAGGAAAAGTAGTTGAGCGGGTTACCTGCGAAGAAAAACATGTTTTAAAAGGAAATGGTCCAAAAGTTGCACTGCTTGACTTTGGTGCAAAAGAAAACATCGCAAAATCCTTAAATGAGAGAGGATGCGAAGTGACAATTTATCCTGCAGCAACACCAGCTGAAGAAATCTTAAAGAGCAATCCGGACGGAATTATGCTCTCAAACGGACCTGGAGACCCGAAAGAATGTGTTTCCATTATAAAAGAAGTAAAGAAACTTTATGATTCAGAAGTTCCGATTTTTGCAATCTGCCTTGGACATCAGTTAATGGCATTAGCAACAGGTGCAGATACCAAGAAGATGAAATACGGACACAGAGGAGGAAATCATCCGGATAAAAGATTTGGAAACCGGAAGAGTTTATATTTCTTCTCAGAACCATGGTTATATGGTAGATACAGATACCTTAGACCAAAATGTGGCAGTGCCGGCATTTGAAAATGTAAATGATAAGACAAACGAAGGATTGAAATATATCGGAAAGAATATTTTTACCGTACAGTTCCATCCGGAAGCATGCCCGGGACCACAGGATTCAGGATACTTATTTGACAGATTTATGAAGATGATGGAGGAAAGCAAATAATGCCGAAGATTCAGGATATTAAAAAAGTACTTGTAATCGGCTCCGGTCCGATTGTAATCGGACAGGCAGCAGAGTTTGACTATGCGGGAACACAGGCTTGCCGTTCCTTGAAAGAAGAAGGAATTGAAGTTGTACTCTTAAACTCCAATCCGGCAACCATCATGACAGATAAAGATATTGCAGACCGCGTTTATATTGAACCGCTTACCGTTGAAGTGGTAGAGCAGTTAATTATGAAAGAAAAACCGGACAGTGTGCTTCCGACTCTTGGTGGACAGGCAGGATTAAACCTTGCAATGGAACTTGAAGAAAGAGGATTCTTAAAAGAACATCATGTACGTCTGATCGGTACGACTTCCCAGACAATCAAAAAAGCGGAAGACCGTCAGGAATTTAAAGATACTATGGAAAAATCGGTGAGCCGGTTGCTGCATCTTTAGTTGTACGTAGTGTAGAAGCAGGTATTGAGTTTACGAATAAGATCGGTTATCCGGTTGTACTTCGTCCGGCTTACACCCTTGGTGGAAGCGGTGGTGGTATCGCTTATAATGAAGAACAGTTAGTAGAAATTCTGGAAAATGGTCTGCGTCTTTCTCGTGTTGGAGAAGTTTTAGTAGAACGTTGTATCGCAGGATGGAAAGAAATTGAATACGAAGTAATGCGTGACGGTGCAGGAAACTGTATTACCGTTTGTAACATGGAAAACATTGATCCGGTTGGTGTCCATACCGGTGACAGTATCGTAGTTGCACCATCTCAGACTCTTGGTGATAAAGAGTATCAGATGCTTCGTACTTCTGCACTCAATATCATTACAGAACTTGGAATTACAGGTGGATGTAACGTACAGTATGCATTAAATCCAGACAGCTTTGAATACTGTGTAATCGAGGTAAACCCTCGTGTACTCCCGTTCTTCTGCACTGGCTTCTAAAGCAACCGGTTACCCGATTGCAAAAGTTGCAGCAAAGATTGCACTTGGTTATACACTTGATGAAATTCCAAATGCAATTACAGGAAAAACTTATGCAAGTTTCGAGCCAATGCTGGACTACTGTGTTGTAAAGATTCCGCGTCTGCCGTTCGATAAATTCATCAGTGCAAAGAGAACTTTAACTACACAGATGAAAGCAACCGGAGAAGTTATGAGTATCTGCAATAACTTTGAAGGTGCATTAATGAAAGCTATCCGTTCTCTGGAACAGCATGTAGACAGTCTTATGTCTTATGACTTTGCAAGCTTGACAAAAGAAGAATTAATCGAAGAATTAAAAATTGTCGATGATATGAGAATCTGGAGAATTGCAGAAGCAATCAGAAAAGGCATTTCTTATGAAGAAATTCATGCAATTACAAAGATTGACATCTGGTTCATCGATAAACTTGCAATTCTTGTAGAAATGGAACAGGCGTTAAGAGAACAGGAATTAACAGAAGACTTACTGCGTGAGGCAAAGAGAATCGAATTCCCGGATAATGTCATTGCACGTATCACAGGGAAGACAGAAGATGAAATCAAAGCATTAAGAAAAGAATGGAACAATCAACTAGCTGCTTATAAATGGTAGATACCATGTGCAGCAGAGTTTGCAGCAGAAACACCATACTACTATGCTGTATATGGTGGAGAAAATGAAGCGGTTGGTGAGACAACAAAGAAAAAAGTATTGGTACTTGGTTCCGGACAATCCGTATTGGACAGGGTATCGAGTTCGACTTCTGTTCTGTACATTGTACCTGGGCATTTAAGAAGGAAAACTATGAAACTATTATTATCAACAACAATCCGGAAACCGTAAGTACAGACTTTGATATTGCAGATAAACTGTATTTCGAGCCATTAACACCGGAAGATGTAGAAAATGTAGTAAATGTCGAAAAACCGGACGGAGCAGTGGTACAGTTCGGTGGACAGACAGCAATCAAATTGACAGAGGCCTTGATGAAGATGGGCGTTCCGATTCTTGGAACATCTGCAGAAGATGTAGATGCGGCAGAGGACCGTGAACTCTTTGATAAGATTCTTGAAGAGTGTCATATTCCAAGACCGCAGGGGCATACAGTATATACAGCAGAAGAAGCGAAACAGGCAGCACATGAACTGGGATATCCGGTTTTAGTTCGTCCTTCTTATGTACTTGGCGGACAGG
>ENA-OQHY01001011-OQHY01001011.1-human-gut-metagenome-genome-assembly--contig:-NODE-1011-length-13503-cov-6.358104_pt1 | contig 13503 bp, 13 predicted proteins | sample MGYA00242570_ERZ504733 | MGnify/ENA primary metagenome ERZ504733 (study PRJEB26092, sample SAMD00036219) | human gut metagenome | host: Homo sapiens | study: EMG produced TPA metagenomics assembly of...
ACTATGCAGGACTTCCTGATGACAAATACTATCCACTTGCTCAGAAATACATGAACGAAGGCAGAACCTGCGGCGTTATCTCCTTTGAACTGACAGGAGGCCGAGAAGCTGCAGTCCGCTTTATGGACAGCTTAAAGCTTGCCACCATCGCAACGCACGTAGCAGCATCCAAAACCATGATCCTGCATCCTGCAAGCCATACTCACCGCCAGATGAACGATGAACAGCTTGTGGAAGCCGGCGTATCACCGGGAATGATCCGTCTCTCCGTTGGTATTGAAAATGTTGAAGACATCATTGCTGATATTGAACAGGCATTACAAAACGCATAAAAAATAATTTCAAAAATCCGGAAGAACTTCCGAAATGATCACAAATATAACAGATCATTTCCAGATTCTCCCGGATTTCTATTTTCAGATCAAACGGATATTCGCAATCCGCTTTGCTACTTGATTCGGTTAAATTCTTTCTTATTTTCTACTTTAACAAATAAACATCTGTATAATATACCCCTTTGTCCTCCCCTTCCTGATGGGTAGCAACATAAATATCTATACAATTATGTTTAATCGCACCACCACAGTCCTCTGCAACATAAACCTGTCCATTGATCACAACCTTAGATCCATATGGAATCTGTGTAGGGTCCACCGCAATCGTACGGTTTGTCGTAGCAGTCACCCCTGTAGAAGTAATGCCATTTGCCCAAGGGCCACAACAAATACTGCAGGGACAATAATGAGTAATCTTAAAGGTTCCCAGCGGAACCAGTGACGCATCTGAAGACACAGCTACCGGAGTTCCCACCTTCACTCCATCCACAGACTCTCCCTTTGAAGCAGTTACACCATCCACAGCCTCTGCAAAAACGCCTTTGCCTTCACTTTTATGAATTGTTCCTGCTTCTTCACCGTCTACTTTAGCGACCTTTGACTCCTCTGTTTTCTCCTCTGCTGCTGTATTCTCCAGAACACTGGTAGGAATATATCCAATGCCTCTTTTTCCATTCTCTTTTTTATAGTAAATCTGACTCCAGATGCCATTTACTGTAGCCAGGCGCTTCACTTCATCCTCCTGAATGACCTCACCTACTACCTGTCCATCCTTCTTTCCCGGATAATCCAGAATATCACTGTCCTTCAGTGCTGTAAAAGTTCCCTTTGCCTGAGCAACCTGATCACTGTCATTGATATGTTTTGTGGGCACATAGCCACTGATCTTTTCCGTACCCTTTTTGCTTTTTTTCTCATAAGTCACTTTACTCCAGCCATTATCACATACGGCCACTCTCTCTACACCGGTACCAAGATACACTCTTGCAAGCTTCTTTCCGTTTTTCCCCGGCATAGAGCGTATATAAGTTGCCTTTGCAGAAACAGAAACCTTATCCGACTTGGCAACTGCCGTTACCTTCTCTCCACTTCCATCATCAATCTCAAATGTCTGCGGTATCTTATTATCCTCCTTATAAGCATTAACTGTCCCCTCATAATCCAGGATATCCGCAGAAACTGTTGTTGGTAAAGTAAGCATACTGCAAACTAATAATACTAAAATTTTTTTCTTCATAAACTGAGCCTCAACTCCTTTATCGTCTCTCTCCGTCTGTCCTATCATAGCACACCCCCTCCCAATTTGCAATTTTCCAGTTACTGTTCACTCCGTTCTCAGTAACGTAGCCAAAATTCATTCCAGATTGCCTGCGGCAATGGAATTTTGGCTTGTATGTCTCGGGATTTTGGCATATTCATACCAAAACACCTCGCGGGATAGTGGTGTGTGAACAGTAACATTTCCCCCCATCCTTCACGGAATCTTCATAAACTATGTTGCTTCTATGATTTCTATATGCTATAGTAAAATTATCAGAATTCTATTCTGCCTTACGAAAGATAAGATATAAATATTTTTTCGTAAAGGAGTGAGAAATCTGGAAATTAAATATTCAAAACAAGCCCTTAAATTTTTAAAGAAACAAGATACTATTACTCAAAAGCGGATTCTTAATGCAATATCAGTTCTCCCAAAAGGAGATGTTAAAGCATTGCAAGGCAAAGACGGTTATCGACTACGAATAGGCGATTATCGTGTAATTTTTAATAATATTGACAATATTATTTTTATTAGAATGATTGGCAATCGTGGACAGATTTATAAAGGAGTGTGATTTTATGACTGCTGTTAAAGAACGTATTATAGGTGCTGTATCAATTATGAGTGATAAAGATGCTAATATCTTCTGGCATATTATTCAAAAACATTTTAAACTGCCTGATACATTCGCAGATATAGAAAAAGTAGAACCCGATGAAACAGATTTAATAATGTTAAAGGAAATCGAAAATAACCCTGACTGTCACGAATTCATTTCTCAGGAAGAATTAATGAAAGAACTTAATATGTAAGTATTGTTCCCTGAAAAGTGCCAATTTCAGCACTTTTCAGGGAGTCATAATTTTTCAATAAAACCATTATATAAAATTTCAAAATAAATAAAAAAACATTTGACAAACTCCACTGCATATAGTATCATATATTTTGTCGCTGAGGTAATCACTCAACTGACATCATAAATGCGATAGTGGCGTAGTTGGTAACGCGCGACCTTGCCAAGGTCGAGACCGCGGGTTCGAGCCCCGTCTATCGCTCTTAAAGCATCAGCTAAGGCTGATGCTTTTTTCATCCCCTTCTATTAACTTTCCATAACTATAGCAATTCCATATCTGCGAATAACATCTATAGCCAATATCCTTGATTAACATCCCTGAGTCAAGCGTATATTCGCAATCCGCTTCGCTACGCGGCTCTACACCAGCGCAGGACATTATATGTTTTTGCCCGCATTTGCAGGAGTCTTAGAAAAAGTTAGCGCCAGGAAATCTGCGTTATGTAAAAAAATTTCACTGTCTGAGCCGCATTTGCGGCGAGTTTGAAATTTTTTACATGTTTTTAGCAGATTTCCTGACGCTTAGTTTTTCTTAGGCTCCGAAACCGCGGACAAAAACATATAATGTCCTGCGCGTCCCCATACTAGTACATCGTTTTCGAAATAACTATACCACTCACTTGTCTGCGAGTCCGATTGCACAGTTCTAAAAGCCTCAGCGTAGCCCGCTACGCCTGCGTTTTTATACCAGCACACTCGAATCCGCATCCTACGCGATTGGTATAGTTATTTACGAAACGATGTACTAGTGATGGAACAATCTGATACCAGTAAAACTCATCACCATTCCATATTTATTGCAAGTCTCGATCACAGCATCATCACGCACAGATCCACCCGGCTCAGCAATATACTTCACGCCACTCTTATGAGCACGCTCAATATTATCACTGAATGGGAAGAATGCATCAGATCCCAGTGTAACATCCGTCATCTGATCCAGCCATGCACGTTTCTCTTCCTTTGTAAATACTTCCGGTTTCTCTGTGAAAGTTTTCTCCCACATACCATCAGCAAGTACATCCATATATTCATCCCCGATATAAACATCAATGGCATTGTCACGTTCCGCACGTGAAATTGTATCTTTAAATGGCAGATTCAGCACTTTCGGGCACTGGCGAAGGAACCAGTTGTCTGCCTTCTGTCCTGCAAGTCTTGTACAATGTACACGTGACTGCTGTCCTGCACCAACACCGATAGCCTGTCCATCTTTTACGAAACATACAGAGTTGGACTGTGTATATTTCAGGATGATCAGAGAAATCTTCATATCACGTTTTGCTTCCTCTGTAAGCTCTTTATTCTCTGTCACAATATTGGAAAGCATTGCATCATCGATTTCAAGCTCCTGACGGCCCTGCTCAAAAGTTACACCAAATACTTCTTTGTGTTCCAGCGGAGCCGGTACAAAGTTCTCATCAATCTGGATCACATTGTAGTTTCCTTTTTTCTTCTGCTTCAGGATCTCCAGTGCTTCCTCTGTGTATCCAGGTGCAATAACACCGTCAGATACCTCTCTCTTGATCAGAAGTGCTGTATCTTTATCACACACATCAGAAAGAGAAATAAAATCACCAAAAGAGGACATTCTGTCAGCACCGCGAGCTCTTGCATAAGCGCATGCTAATGGTGAAAAATTCTTCCAGTCCATATCATTTACCCAGTAGATCTTTGCCAGAGTCTCTGTAAGAGGAAGTCCTACAGCAGCACCGGCAGGAGATACATGTTTAAAAGATGTAGCTGCAGGAAGTCCTGTTGCTTTCTTCAGATTGGATACCAGCTGCCAGCCATTAAAAGCATCCAGGAAATTGATATATCCCGGTCTTCCGGAAAGGATCTTTACCGGAAGCTCAGATCCGTCTGCCATATAAATTTTTGCAGGTTTCTGATTCGGGTTACAGCCATATTTTAATTCGAATTCTTTCATTATATAAATCCTCCGTATGAACCAAATAAGTATTTTAAAATTAATTCCTGTAAATAATTTCTTACTGCGAAAGCATCGTCTTATGTTCACAATAATCTATGAGCACTATCTGTACTCAGTAAGTGACTATTATTTATTCTTATTAATGATCTTGCTTTCGTACTTACCTGTCTCAATATCAATATATCTTACAAACAGAGATACTTTGTTATCTTCGTTCAGGCTGTTCCAGAGAAGTTCTGCAAACTCATCCATATCATCCGGAATTGCTACCAATTTCGGTTCGCCTTCAAAGCTTGGAAGTGGATTTCCGTCACATTTATAAGTATGGATGAAATGTCCCTCTCCTGCAATGGCATTCTCGTATGCAAATGTGTATCTGTTACATGCATCCGGATTTCCGTTGTTGCTCTTGAGAATTGACATTGCATAGTTGAATTTTCCGTTCTCTACGTGCATAACACCGGAGATACGAGGTGTATAGTTCGGACCGTCCGGCTCGAATTCTCTGCTTCTTAAGGACTGCTCAAAAGTAAGCTGATGATCCATTCCCTCATAAATGGTATCTGTCTGATCTCCGTTAGTTACGATTGTTTTGTTTCCCAGTACACGTACAGGTGCATAGATGATCAGACTCGGATCTGTAAGTTTGGACGGATCAAACGCCTGGGTACGGATTCCCTCACCATCCTCTACAAATACTCTGTTTCTGCTGTTATCGCTTCTGCCCATGATGAAATAAGCTGTCACTGCTTTCTTACCGTCTGCGGAACGTCCAATCACAATTCCTCTGCCAGGATAGGAATTCTCTTTCAGTTCTTTTTCCAGTGATAACATTTCCATAATTTTTCTCCTTTTCGTTAAAAATAAGGTTAAAAAAAGCCTGGGAAACCTATTTATTCATTGAATAATTTCCAGGCTGCCCAGCGGTCGGCTCATATACTCGCTGCACTCCCTGTAGGTAATCCTACTTCCGCCAGTCATGCAGGCACTGTCGTGAAAAAAATCACACGTTGTTATTATAGTACAATACTTCTTTGTGGATTTCAAGGCAAATTTTTTTGTACTGTACTGAATTTTCGTTTTACCTTACTGTTCACTCCGTTCGCAGTAATGTGTCCAAAATTCATTCCAGATTACCTGCAGCAATGGAATTCCGGCTTGTATGTCGCGAGATAGTAGTGTGTAAACAGTCACCGTTTTACTGAACATCCTGCAAACCATAATCAACATCAATCTGCGCCGCAATATCCGATTTCATCTGTATCCATGCATCCGGATTCTCCACATAATATTTCGGACAGTTTTTTCCGGTAACATCATAATGCCGGATCACGTTCTCTGATGTAAGCCCAAACCGCACGCACAACCACGCAGAAAGCTTCACTGCCGAATCATAAGTTGCCTCATTAAATTTCCCCGTCTCATCCGGATGACAGCACTCGATGGACAAAGTATCTACATTACGTGAGTTCGTCGCATAGGACATCTCTGACGTAGGAATACACTGCACCACTTCCCCATCCAGCCCCACTACAAAATGACTGCTCACCTTTGTGTCATGAGTAGTCGCCAGATTCTCGAAGTAGTTCCTGTTTGCAATGGCTGTTGCCCCCGGATTTGCAGTATAATGAATGGCAATATACTGTACACTCTCAATAGGAATCTGCGGTCTGGAATATTCATTCGGTGTCAGCAGTTCCACATCTATGTACGGCGCCCCTTCTTTCTGCCATTGTTCCGGTCCGCCTGAAGAATCCGCATTATCTGTTCCTGACTGTTCCGCATCAGAAATCATCGTGTCAGAATTATGTAAAAAGTCCCCAATACTCCATCCATTTTCACTGGCCCGATTTATTATGATCCACCCAATCAGAACTATGATCACGAGCAGCATAAGGCTCATAAGAATTCTCTGATTTCTCTGCCTTACTCTGCTACTCTTTCGTCTTTTCGACCTGCTGTTTTTCTTTTTTGCTGCAGTTTTTCCTGTTCTGGTATCTGTTTTTTTCTTTTTGTTTGTATGCTTTTGCATTTTTACCTTCTCTTACGGGATTTTACTCCCTGCAAAAATACCCCGGCCGGCATGCCTGGAAATCTTATTTCTTTCCATCAGCAGCCAGCCGGGGCATATATTACACCTGAAATTTATTATTTGTCATCTACGCTATAGTTCGGAGCTTCTTTTGTGATATGAATATCATGTGGATGAGATTCCTTAAGAGATGCAGCAGAAATCTTGATGAATCTGCCTGTTTCTTTAAGCTTCTCAATAGTTTCTGCTCCACAATATCCCATACCGGAACGGAGACCGCCCATGAGCTGGAATACAGTATCCTCAACATGTCCTTTGTAAGCAACACGTCCTTCTACGCCTTCCGGAACAAGTTTCTTCGCATTCTCCTGGAAGTAACGGTCTTTACTTCCGTTCTCCATAGCTGCGATAGATCCCATACCGCGGTATACTTTATATTTTCTGCCCTGATACAGTTCGAATGTTCCCGGGCTCTCGTCGCATCCTGCAAACATGCTTCCCATCATGCAGACATTCGCACCGGCTGCGATTGCCTTTGTGACATCTCCGGAATACTTGATACCACCGTCTGCAATGATCGGGATTCCGTATTCTTTTGCAGCTTCGTAGCAGTCCATAACAGCAGTGATCTGCGGAACACCGATACCTGCAACAACTCGTGTGGTACAGATAGATCCAGGTCCGATACCAACCTTAACTGCATCTACACCGGCCTCGATCAGAGCCTTTGTCGCAGCACCTGTTGCTACGTTACCTGCGATTACCTGCAGTTCCGGATATGCTGCCTTGATCTCGCGTACAGCCTTCAGAATGTTCTCTGAATGTCCATGTGCAGAATCAATTACGATCACGTCTACAGATGCCTTTACAAGTGCATCAACACGTGCAAGTACATTAGCAGTGATTCCTACCGCAGCACCGCAGAGAAGACGTCCCTGCTCATCCTTTGCAGCCAGAGGATATTTGATCTGTTTCTCAATATCTTTAATAGTAATTAAGCCTTTTAAGTTAAAGTCATCATCTACAATGGGTAATTTCTCTTTACGTGATTTTGCCAGAATCTTCTTGGCATCTTCCAGTGTAATTCCCTCTTTGGCTGTAATCAGTCCCTCAGAAGTCATGCACTCTTTAATCTTCTTGCTGAAATCTGTCTCAAATTTCAAATCACGATTGGTAATGATTCCGACCAGTTTTCTGCCCTCTGTGATCGGCACACCGGAGATACGGAACTTTGCCATTAACTCATCTGCGTCCTTAAGTGTATGTTCAGGAGATAAATAGAAAGGATCTGTGATAACACCGTTCTCAGAACGTTTTACCTTGTCTACCTCTTCTGCCTGCGCTTCAATGGACATATTCTTATGAATAATACCAATACCACCCTGTCTCGCCATAGCGATCGCCATGCGATGCTCGGTTACTGTATCCATTCCTGCACTCATCATAGGAATGTTCAGTTTAACCTTCTTTGTTAAGTAAGTTGTGACATCTACCTGATTCGGAATTACCTTTGAATATGCCGGAACTAACAGCACGTCATCAAAAGTAATGCCTTCACCAATGATAGTACCCATTGCATTTCCTCCCTTGCGTATATGAAATTAAATTACTATTGTAATGTAAAAAGGAACCAGCAACTGGTCCTTTTATTTTCAACAAGTGTAACAAAAATCAGATTCTATGTCAATCCAAAAAAACTTTGCTCGGTGCTGAATTTTTCATAGCCTGTGCAAGTGCCTCATCCGGTTCCAGGATGATCTTGCATAAATTTCCGTCCAGTCTTGTGATAACACCAAAGCGTTTATGCTCCGGATTTCCTGATGAAAAATCCAGTACTTTCATGTTCTGGTTTCCGTTGTAATAGTCCATTCTGTGGGAATCCAGCGGTGCAGCCAGATCTGCCTCTGATAATTTGAAGCTCTTTACTTTCTTTCTTTTTGTCTTTGACATGATCATGTCGATGTCAAAATCGCCATTGATAAACAGATATTCATATTCTACATCTGTTTCGGAATTACAAAATAGCATGCAATTCCAAGCGCTACGGCAGCGATCCATATTAATGGGGTGATAATCAGTCCGGCAATCACAGCAATTGCTGTCAGCACGATCAGACCATACTTTGTAATGCTGTCTTTGATTGTGCGCTCCCGTTTTACCAATAATTCTGAATACAGGTTACTCATCTTTATTACTCCTTTTCTTCTGTTTTTCCGATAGTCTGAATTATTTCTTCGTTACTGTTCACTCCGTTCACAGTAACAGTTCTTCAGCATCCCGGATGATTTAACAGGTATTATAGCACAAAAAGGAACTGCCGTCTATGCGGCAGTTCCTTAGATTTTATCCACTGTGTCAGTTATTACCATGTAATGCAAAGCAAAATACATTACCTGATGAACTTATTTTATATTTACTGTTACCACACATTTTGCAACCACACCCGAGCCATCCAATGCATGAGCCGTAATTACCGCAGTTCCATTTCCTACAGGTGTGAGGTAATGTTTATTGAATTCCGTTGCCCATCCACTGTTTACCAGTACAACAGACGTATCGCTGGTGGTCCATCTGCAGCCCTTTACTGTGGCATTGGATGGACTGTAGTTTGCTTCTATAACATAATGCTTCTTCTTATCTGTGATCGTTACGGATGTCTGGCTTAATTTGATTGATTTCACTTTGATCACCTGAGTATTCTGATCATCCGGGATAGAAGGCAGTTCTGAAGTTCCATTGTCATCTTTATAATCTACGGTTACTTTACACTGAGCAGTCAGTCCGGAACCATCCAGCGCATAAGCTGTAACTACTGCTGTTCCATTTCCCACAGCCGTAAGCATTGTACTGGAAGAAGCCAGATAATCATATCCATCTACCGATACTACAGACGGATCACTGCTTACCCATCCAAGCATTTTATAATAAGCTCTGAACGGCAGAACCATAGAATCAAGAAATACTCTATCTCCTTTAGATGTCATGGTGATAGAACGACGACTTAAGGTTATATCCGTTATCAGTGTCGGATGTACCCCCGGTGGATGGGAATCGGTGTCGGGACTGCCGGCTGTGCAGGTGTAGGTGCGACCGGTCTTTCTGTTTTATTCAGATTGACGCTTACTCCCTCTTTATCATATTTTCCGGCGGTTTTGGTTTTGCTGTAATAAGCTCTTACTGTATACGTATTCTTCATGTCAGCAACCGGGCTCTTATCTGTAAAACTTAACGCAGATCCTTTTACAGTTCCAATATGTATCCAATTACTCAAAGTCGTTTTACGATAAATCCTATAGGAATTACATCCTCCTGCCTTTTTCCAGCTTACAGTGACTGTGTTATCAGAATTAACCACAGCCTTCACCATCTGCGGCATTTCAGGGATTGTTTTTGCAGTTAATCCTTTCGTGTCACAGGTACTGTATTTTCCTGAAATCTGATTGTAAGCTTTCACTGTATAATCATATTTCTGCCCCACTATAATCGGATATTTCTTAGAAGAGGTATGGATATATCGCGTTACGCCAGACTTCACTGTAGCAAGCTGTGTCCATTTGGCAGTTCCTGTCTTTCTATAATAAATAACATACTTCGATACATTCAGGGATTCTTTCCAGCTGATCTGGATTTTGTTATAGGAAAGTGCCGAAATCTTGTCTAATTCCGGTTTGCCGGGTATATCTGTTGTAAGAGGAGGGATTTCTTCTGTTCTGGTTAAATGACAGTTCCGGCAAGTGTATACCTTCTCTCCCTTGGTAGATGCAGTTGCCTTTTTCGTGATCTTACCATTATCCAATCGTGCTTTCCCTCCAGTGTGGTCTCTGCCTTATGTCCTGCACTATCGCTTGCAGTAATGGTTACTTTTCCGCAGGTATGAATCGTCACTGAACCATTACTGTCTACAGATGCAATGCTATCATCAGAAGAGCTCCATATAATCTGATCCATTACCTGCAGATTTTTGATTGTTGTACCATTGAACGAAATATCTGTTGTCATTCTCAGCTGTGAAGTTTTATCTGCCTGCGCAGAAACGTCACCGGAAATTCTATACTCATTGCTGCAACAGGAACCTGCGAACTCAAGAATCTGCACACAATCTTTTACTGCTGTTCCCTGAGTCTCATCCAGCCCTGTTTCGTAAGAAAACTCTCCTGCTGTCGTATTGGGATATCGCATATCTTCTGAATAAAAAGTTCCAAGACCTATATATGTATTAGACGGATCGATCATTGATGTATAATGCCCTGTAACTGCACCCGGAACCTGATTTACCCAGTCTGATTTCTCACTATACCACTGCTCAATTCCATCTGTCATGGTTTTTCCCCAGTTCCATGCAAGAACTTCTCCAAAACTTCTTACATGATTTGGACTTGATATCTTAGACCAGGCCCTGCCGTTTGTTCTTTGATGTGCCATTGTAATTCCTGACTCTGCTGCACGAATCCTTGCAATGTATTCCAAATCAGAAGACCATTTAATCGGTACATAATCCGATGGCTTTAGCGGGCTGCCGGTCTGAGGATCACGTACACCTTCCTGGCAGGCTTCTTTACGAATCTCATTAATTCTTTTCAATGCCTGCGGAATCTGTGTAATGTATTCGCCTTTCACTCCAAGAAGTGTACAATTTGAAGAAGCACTTTCAACATCTGTCGGTATCGTCGCAGAAGCGGATATATTCACTGTACCCAGCCAGATAACTGTCATCAGCATTAATAACAAAAACAGATTTCTATTCTTTTTCTTCATTCTCACTGCCTCCTTTCACTGTTTACAGTCCCGAAAGCGCACTGGTATCTGTAATCTTTGTCCATACAGGTTTCCTGTTTCTGGAATCAAAATCAATCAATTCTTTACTTCCCACTTTATAGTTCAAAGGTTCACTGTATTGCTTAAGTATGTTATCCTCTTTATCTATAAACCATAGATATTTAAAATTCACAGATTTAGAATACCAGTAATAATTCTCATATAAATAATCATGTTTTTCCGACATCTGCGGATCCCAGAAATAACCGCTCATTCGCTTCGATTTATAACCTGAACCGGTCTTCTCACAAGTATAAAGCTGGCAGATTTTCCGGGTATAGGTCTTATCTCCTTCCTCCCAGGGACAGTCAGAACCAACAATCAATTCCGGAATCGAATCATTGTTCATGTCAAAAACAAAATACTCAAGATTAACTGCGCCGTACGGCATTGGCTCGATCATACCTGTCTTATCCCCTGCTTTAACTGCACGCAGAACATCGACATATGCATCTCTGACCGTCGGAAAAGTAAATTGGGGCGAATCAAGAACTGCAAACAGGATATTTGAACGATTTCCTGTTGTTTTGGTCTTGCTGTCATATCCACATACAGCATAATAATTAGCCCATCCACGAAGTGGTGTTGTGTCTTTATATTTAAGTGTATTTGATTTTACCCTGGCGATCCTTTTCCATGAACTTCTGTAGGTTCTGCGATAAATCTCATAAGCATCGCAGCCTCCGGCTTTACTCCATGACAGATTTACTGAAATCTTATCGGAATTAACCTTCGCTTTATTTAGCTTCACTGTTTCCGGCAGAATCTGTATCATGATTCCTCTTTTATCATATGCACCGTATTTTTGGGAGGCAGAATTATAAGCTTTCACTGTATAGGCATATGATCTGCCTGTCGTAAGAGGATATTTAGCAGAAGATTTATGAACGTAACTGGTAGTTCCCGCCTTCACAGATGCCAGTTTCGTCCACTTTCCGGATTTTTTCTCTTTATAATAGATATAATAATCCGTCACATTATCTGCTTTTTTCCAGACAAGTTTTACCTGTCCAAAGGCTGGGGATGAAATATCCTGCATTGTGACCCTGCCAGGAGTATCTGCCGCGGCGAAAACACTGCCCGGTTTTACAAATGAAAAACAAAAAGAAACCAGTATCAGTACTACCATCCATACAATCACAGAAGATTTTCGTATGTAATCCTTTTTCATTCTTCTCACACATCCTTTCTCACCTGTTGTTAATTGTCACAATAAGTTTCCCTGCTTTTTTGTCAAAAAGTACTGACAGATTTTGCCGGTGTCCAGGAAACTTCTGCCTTTCTCTTTCCGGTTTTTACCGTAAAACTCTTCGTATTAAGAGGGCGTACCGTAACTGTAATCTTTTTCTCCGCAACAGCCTTGTAATTCTTTCCTGCTTTCGCACGAATTGTCAGCGTTGCTTTTCCCGGACTTTTCGGAATGAATTTATTACCGGAAACCTGTACAATTCCCGGAGCAGATGAGTGATGATAACTTTTCCGTCCGTAACAATACGATCAGCAACATTAATTGCTTTGCTGCCCTGATTTACGGTTTTATTGCCGGCAATAATCTGACCATCCTTCTTTTGGATTTTGAAAGTAACAGTAAGGGAACCTGTATAATTTCCTATACCCGTAACTGTTGCTTTCGCTGTGCCCACATTCACACTATTACTTCTGCTGGGCTTCCGGCATTTATATTATTTATATACGTCACCGTATAATCTTTATTTTCAGTTAAGACTTTGTTATCAACTTTTAAGACAACAATTATATTGTGTATCTAATAAACATCTTTAATAGTATCTGCCCAATAGGAAGCAGCATCTCCATTATTTTCCACAGTTTCAGATATAGCCTCTGCATTATCTGTAAATTCATCTTCTGCTACAAACTCTACCGCATTTTCTTCCTCACCACTGGTAAATTCTGATGCCATTGCAGATGCAGGCATACCACTACATAATATAGCTGACAAAACTAATGATAATACTTTCTTTTTTCACAACCTTTGTTTTCCTTTCCCTCTTATCAAAATTTAAATAAATACTTAAGTCAGGCGGATATTCGCAACCTCCGCAGGGGACTTACCTGATTCGATTAATATAATCCGGAACTTGATAAACCTAAAGAACCCAACAGTAACACAAAAAGAACTACTACTATGATTGTAAAGCAAAAATAAGAACCTTGCAAAGTTCCTCCAAAGTTTCATATTTATTAAGTTCCAACCAAAAAGAAAATTACCCAAGGACGACAAAAGCCAAAAAGCCCAACTAATTCGGGAAATAA
>ENA-OQHY01001012-OQHY01001012.1-human-gut-metagenome-genome-assembly--contig:-NODE-1012-length-13501-cov-6.073725_pt1 | contig 13501 bp, 14 predicted proteins | sample MGYA00242570_ERZ504733 | MGnify/ENA primary metagenome ERZ504733 (study PRJEB26092, sample SAMD00036219) | human gut metagenome | host: Homo sapiens | study: EMG produced TPA metagenomics assembly of...
AAACAAACCTCTGTTGGTTTCAAAGGCAACATTTTGTTCTCAAGCCATGACCACGAGTTTATTCAGACTGTAGCAAATCGTATCATAGAGCTTACGCCAAACGGCACTATCGATAAACTCATGGATTACGATGATTACATTTACAACGAGGAGATAAAGGAGCTGAAAGCTAAAATGTACGCAAAAGGTTAATTCGATTAACATTAAATAGTTTAAACGACATAGCAATAGAGACAGCATATACAATTTATGTCTATGTTGTCTCTATTTTTTCGTGAAACACAAATTGGCAAGGTATTTGCTAAATAACATATAAATACTAAAGTTTAATATAATATGAAAAATAACGAAAATACAGGGAATAACATCGAAATCAATGATGAGAACGTTGAAAACAATGTGATTTCTGATGACAATACAGAAGACACATCTGCAAACACTGACAATTCGGCAGAAGAGAAGACAACGGAACTCACAGTAGAGGAGCAGCTTGAAGCAGCCAAGAAAGAAGTAGAGCAGTACAAAGACAAGTATCTGCGTGCAGTTGCAGAATTTGACAACTATCGCAAGCGTACACTCAAGGAAAAGGCGGAGCTTCTGCTCAATGGTAGCGAGAAGGCTGTTTGTGCTTTCCTGCCGATTCTTGACGACTTCGAACGCGCCATTGCTGACAAAACAGAAGACGTAAATGCTATCAAGGAAGGCGTACAGATTATTTTCAACAAGTTTAACAAGACGCTCGAATCGCTCGGCGTAAGAAAAATTGAGACAGAAGGAAAGGACTTCGATGTCGACTTTCACGAAGCCGTTGCAATGGTTCCGGGTATGGGCGATGACAAAAAAGGTAAAGTTATCGACTGCGTTCAGACGGGCTATCAGCTCAATGATAAGGTTATTCGTCACGCGAAGGTAGCAGTAGGACAGTAATTAAAACCACTTATACATTAATATATAATGGCAAAGAGAGACTATTATGAAGTGCTTGGCGTCAGCAAGACCGCCACAGACGACGAAATCAAGAAGGCATATCGAAAGATAGCTATCAAATATCACCCCGACCGTAACCCAGGCAATACAGAGGCTGAGGAGAAGTTCAAGGAAGCTGCTGAAGCTTATGACGTACTTCACGATCCTCAGAAACGCCAGCAATACGACCAGTTCGGCTTTGATGCTCCTGGTGGCGGATTCGGTGGTGGCGGATTCGGTGGCGCTGGTGGTTTCTCTATGGACGATATCTTCTCTATGTTCGGCGATGTGTTCGGCGGACATGGTGGTGGATTCGGTGGTTTTGGCGGATTCGGTGGTGGCGGTCAACGTCAGAAGCCACAGTACCGCGGTGCCGATTTGCGCATAAAGGTGACACTCTCTCTGCAGGAGATAGCTACCGGAACTACAAAGAAGTTCAAGGTGAAGAAGGACGTTACATGTACACATTGTAATGGTTCGGGTGCCGAGAATGGTAGTACAAGCGAAACATGTCCGACTTGTCACGGTAGCGGTGTTGTTACTCGCACCGTCCGCACTATGCTTGGCATGATGCAAACCCAGTCGGAGTGTCCTACTTGTCACGGTGAAGGTACTGTCATCAAGAATAAGTGCAAGGAATGTGGCGGCACGGGCATCGTAAAAGGTGAAGAGGTTGTCGAAATCAAGATACCAGCAGGTGTAGCAGAAGGAATGGTAGTAAACGTTCCGGGCAAGGGTAGTGCCGGACAGCATAATGGCATCAATGGCGACATTCAGGTGTACATCTCAGAGGAGCCTAATGACACATTCGTACGCGATGGCAACGACGTGATTTACAATTTGTTGCTCGACTTCCCTACAGCAGTACTTGGAGGCAACGTAGAGATACCTACTATCGACGGCTCAAAGGTTAAGATAAAGATTGAACCGGGCACACAACCTGGTAAGACGCTCCGTTTGCGCGGCAAGGGTCTGCCTTCTGTTCAAGGCTATGGCACGGGCACAGGCGATCTCGTTGTAAATATCAGCGTATATGTTCCGAAGACCCTGTCGAAAGATGAGAAGAAGGCTGTTGAGTCGTTCGTAGGAAGCGATAACTTCAAGGGCGATAAGGAGACAAAGAAGTCTATCTTCGAACGCTTCAAGAATTATTTCAACTAATAGCCAACGAGTTGACCTCACAGAAATGAATTATCAGGAAACGATAGAATATCTATTTAATTCGACCCCCGTCTTTGAAAAGGTGGGGGCTTCTGCTTATAAGGAGGGCTTGTTCAATACGGAGGAGCTTGATCGCCATTTCGACCATCCTCACCGCAAGTTCAAGACCATACACGTGGCAGGAACCAACGGAAAAGGTTCCTGCTCGCATACCTTGGCAGCTATACTTCAGTCGGCTGGCTACAAAGTCGGACTTTACACTTCTCCGCATCTTGTAGATTTTCGCGAACGTATCCGTATAAACGGCAAGTGCATTGATGAGCAATATGTTGTAGACTTTGTTGAGCAAGAGCGCGACTTCTTTGAACCACTACATCCGTCTTTCTTTGAACTCACAACCGCACTTGCTTTCAAATATTTCGCAGAGAAAGAGGTTGATATTGCAGTCATTGAAGTTGGCTTGGGAGGTAGCTCGATTGCACCAATATCATTACGCCGCTTCTATCTGTCATAACAAACATCAGTTTCGACACACTCAGTTTCTTGGCAACACCCTGCAAAGATAGCCGCAGAGAAGGCTGGCATCATAAAGCCTAATGTGCCAGTTGTGATAGGGGAGTGCTGTGATGAGACACGCGAGGTGTTTGAAGCTAAGGCAAAAGCAGTAAATGCCCCCATTGTCTTCGCAGAAGACAGCAAAGAGGTGCTTGGATGTTCGCTTGAAGAAAATAGCGTTATGTGTTATAAAACAAAGACATACGGCATTATTAAAGGCGAATTATGTGGCGATTACCAACAGAAGAACACCAATACAGTACTCAACGCTGTCAACCAATTACGCAAGCTTGGAATTATTAAAAATACCGATTGCGTTACTGTAGGTTTTGCTAATGTATGTGAGTCAACTGGACTTCTTGGTCGCTGGCAGACATTGTGCAAAACTCCGCTCACCATTTGTGATACGGGACATAACGTAGCTGGTTGGGACTACCTTTGTAAACAGATTGTTAGACAGAAGGGCAAGACAAAGCGTATTGTTTTCGGAATGGTGGACGACAAAGACGTAACTCATGTTATGGCTATGCTACCGAAAGATGCAGTCTACTATTTCTGCAAAGCAACTACTCATCGAGCCATAACTGAAGATAAAATACAGAAGATAGGAGAGGAGTGTGGTCTTCACGGCACATGCTATAGTAGTGTTGAAGCAGCGTATAAAGCCGCTTGCAAGGACGCTACGATTGAAGATTTTATCTTCATCGGAGGTAGCAGTTATGTGGTTGCTGACCTTCTCACATATTTAGAAAATAACAATTAATTGTTTTTAACGGAAAGCACCAAGTAATTTTGGTGCTTTCTTTTGTATGTTACATTTTTTTTTTGGTTACTTTGCATACTATATAAGTAACTAAAAAACTTAATTTATGATTAACACAACCGAAACAGAAAATATCTGCGGTCTGAAGAGAAGCGATTTTCAGACTACAGTAGGCGGTAAAGAGACCGACCTTTATATCTTGAAAAACAATCAAGGCAATGAGGTTGCTATTACTAATTATGGTGGTGCACTCGTCGCAATTATGGTTCCAGATAAGAATGGCAATAGAGCTAATGTGATTCAGGGCCATGACAACATTCAAGACGTTATAAATTCTCCCGAACCTTATTTGTCTACACTTGTAGGACGTTATGGCAATCGTATCTGCAAGGGACGTTTTCAGCTTCATGGCAAGGAATATCAGTTGCCTATTAACAACGGTCCAAACTGTTTACATGGTGGATTGAAAGGCTTCAACGCAAAAGTATGGGAAGCACTTCAGATGAACGAGCACACACTTGTACTGAAGTACGTAAGTCCTTATGGTGAAGAAGGTTTCTCGGGCGAGATGAAAGTAACAGTTGAATACTCGTTCACTGACGACAACGAACTTGTTATTGAATATATGGCTACAACAAATAAGAAGACTGTTGTAAACCTAACAAGTCATGGATTCTTCTCACTCGCAGGCATTGCTAACCCGACTCCTTCTATCGAAAATCTGGAATGCGAGATCAATGCAGACTACTATCTGCCGATTGACGAGACTTCTATCCCAACCGGTGAGGTACGTTTCGTAAAGGGTACACCGTTCGACTTCCGTACGCCGAAGACTGTAGGTCAGGACATTGATGCCGACCACGAACAAATCAAGAACGGTGCAGGCTATGACCATTGCTTCGTGCTCAACAAGAAGGAAGAGGCGAACTCAGCTTTGCAGCACGTATCAAGGAGCCGGTAAGTGGCAGAACAATGGAGGTGTATACCACAGAGCCAGGTGTTCAGGTTTACAGCGACAACTGGGCTGACGGATATAAGGGACAGAACGGTGCTACATTCCCACGCCGCAGTGCTATCTGCTTTGAAGCACAGCACTTCCCTGATTCACCGAACCATCCTTACTTCCCATCAGTGGTTTTGAATCCTGGTGAACAGTATACACAGAAGACAGTGTATAAGTTCGGAGTAGAAAAATAGACAAACTATGTAGCGGAGGTTGCACGCCTCCGCTACACTGCATAAAATAATGCGGAGGAATCACCCCTCCGCAACTTTGTTGAATGTACTAATCAATAAAAAAAAATAACTAAAACAACAAACAAAACAATGGGAAATTCCACAACAAAAAAAGGTAACTTCGTTGCTATCATTGCAATGATTTTCCTCTTTGCTATGATTGCCTTTGTGACCAACCTTTGCTCACCAATGGCTGTCATTCTGAAAAACAACTTTAGTGTATCTGATACCCTTGCACAGGTAGGCAACTATGGCAACTTTGGCGCTTACTTCCTTATGGGTATTCCAGCAGGTCTTCTTATTCAGAAGTTTGGCTACAAGAAGACAGCCCTCCTCGCTCTTATTGTAGGTATTGTTGGACTTCTTATCCAGTGGCTCAGTGGCTCTATGGGCTTCGTTGTTTACCTTATTGGTGCTTTCATTTCTGGTCTTTGCATGTGTATGCTCAACACCGTTGTAAACCCAATGCTCAACCTTCTTGGTGGTGGTGGCAACACTGGTAACCAATTGGTTCAGATTGGTGGCGTATTTAATTCGCTGCAGCCGTTTGTGTTTACATCCTTATGGGTGCACTTATTGGCGATGCAAGTACTGCTAAGGTTTCAGCTGCAATTCCAGCGTTGATGATTGCACTTGCAATTTTTGTTTTCGCACTCGTTGTTATTTTCTTCACAAAGATTCAGGAGCCAGAACAGCCTAAGGCAGACGCATTGGCAGACGACAAATATAGCTGCTTCTCGTTCCGTCACTTCAAGCTTGGTATGCTTGCAATTGCAATCTATGGTGCTGTGGAGGTTTGTCCTCCAACATACATCCTTGCTTACCTTACTTCAGCTAAGGATGCAGTAAACCCTGGTCTTGCTATGGATGCAGGTTACGTTGGTACTCTTAGTGCTGTTTACTTTATCTTCATGCTGATCGGACGTTTCGTAGGCGGTATGATTGGTGGTAAGGTTTCTGCTAAGACAATGATTGCTACCGTTAGCTTCGTTGCAATGGTACTTGTTGCATTGGGTATCATGCTCCCCGTTGAACAGACTATTAGTTTCCCAGGTATTGACTACACAACACTCAGCCTGAAATGGGGTGAGATACCTGTTGGTATCTTTGCAATTATGCTCGTTGGTTTCTGTGCATCTGTGATGTGGGGTGGTATCTTCAACCTTGCTACCGAAGGTCTTGGCAAATACACAGCAAAGGCTTCAGGCGCTTTCATGATGATGGTTGCAGGCTTCGCAGTTATGATTGGTATTCAGGGCTTTGTTATTGACTTCACGCATGACTACATGACAAGTTTCGTAGTAGTACTTCTTGCTGCTGCATACATTTTCTACTACGCTCTTTGGGGCTCAAAGAATGTCAATACAGACATTCCTGTAGAATAATCATATTGAATATATAAGGGCTTGCTCCTGTGGGCAAGCTTTTTACACTAATAAAACATTTATAACTAAAACCTTATTAATTATGGATATCGAATTTGTAAGAAGTCGCTTCATTAAGCACTTCGACGGTAAGACAGGAAATATTTATCAGTCACCAGGTCGTATCAATCTCATTGGTGAGCACACCGACTATAACGGAGGTTTCGTATTCCCTGGTGCAGTGGACAAGGGTATTATGGCAGAGCTTCGCCCGAATGGCACAAACACTGTTATGTGTTACTCAATCGACCTCAAGGACCGTGTAGAGTTCAAAGTTGATGATCCTCAAGGACCACGCGCAAGTTGGGCACGCTACATCTATGGCGTTGTTCAGGAGATGCGTAAACTCGGTGTTGACGTGAAGGGCTTCAATACAGCGTTTGCTGGTGATGTTCCTCTCGGTGCTGGTATGTCTTCTTCTGCTGCTCTCGAGAGCTGCTTCGCTTTTGCTATCAATGATCTCTTCGGCGATAACAAGGTAAGTAAGTGGGATATGGCTCTCGCAGGTCAGGCTACAGAGCACAACTACTGTGGTGTAAACTGCGGTATCATGGACCAGTTTGCAAGTGTATTCGGTAAGGAAGGTTGCCTCATGCGTCTCGATTGCAACAGCCGTGAATTCGAATACTTCCCGTTCCGTCCGGTTGGCTACAAGCTCGTTCTTCTGAATTCTTGCGTAAAGCACGAACTTGCAGGTTCTCCATACAACGATCGTCGCAACTCTTGCGAGAATGTTGTTAAGCATATCGCTGCTAAGCATCCGGAGGCTCACTTCGAGACTCTGCGCGACTGCACATGGGAACAACTTGAGGAGGTTAAGGCTGAAGTAGGTGAGGAAGACTACAAGCGCGCTCACTTCGTACTTGGCGAAAAAGACCGTGTTCTTGCTGTTTGTTATGCTCTTAATGCAGGCGACTACGAGACTGTTGGCAAGAAGATGTACGAAACTCATGAAGGTCTCAGCAAGGAGTATGAGGTTTCTTGTGAAGAACTAGACTTCCTCAACGACATCGCCAAGGAGAATGGCGTTACCGGTAGCCGTATCATGGGTGGCGGTTTCGGTGGCTGCACAATCAACCTCGTAAAGGACGAGCTCTATGATCAGTTCATCGCTGATGCTAAGGCAAAGTACTCTGCAAAATATGGCAAGGAGCCTAAGGTTATCGACGTTGTTATTAGCGACGGTTCGCACAAGGTTTGCTAATTTAGCAATATAATAATATGTGTTAGGGCAATCCAATAGTGATATTGGGTTGCCCTTTTTCTATTGTTATTAAGTAAAAGGAAGCATTGGTTCTTCATAGTGTATTTTTGGTTCCTTTTCTTCTTTTGACTTTTCATCTCCACTACTTACACCAAGTCCCATTAACCTTATTGGGTGTAAGGCATTAAATTCAATTTTAGCAAGAAGTTTTTTTGCTGATGGCAGTATCTCATGTTTCGTCAAGAGTGGGGTAGTGTGGGTTACGCTTCTCGTGACTTGCGTGAAATCAGCATACTTTACTTTTAGTGTAAGTGTGTGTCCTACAAAACCGCTTTCAGACAAACGATTAACAAGTTCAATAGTTATATGATATAACTCAATAATGACATTAGAACGTATTGAAAGATCTTGCATAAAAGTATTTTCACAACTCACCGATTTTCTTACATTACGAGTTTCTACTGGACTATCATCTATACCACGAGCATAGTCATAAAATTGCTGTCCACGCTTACCAAAAAGACGTGTTAAGTAGTAAGCGATTGACACGCAATTGTTTGACTGTAAAGATACCAAGCGAATGTAGCTCAAGGGCAGTCTTATGACCGACAAGCCACAAGTCTTCAACCTTCAATTTGTCAAGAAACGTTATCGCATTGTCTGGCTGTATAACACAAAGTCCATCTGGCTTATTATAATCAGATGCTATTTTTGCAAGTAATTTGCAATATGAAACACCGGCAGAAGCTGTAAGCCCAATTTCTTTACAAATTGCGAACTTTATTTCCTTAGCTATATCAATTGCAAGTTCTATATTTTTCTTATTCTCTGTGACATCAAGAAATGCTTCGTCAAGTGAGATTGGTTCAATCAAATCAGTATACCTCTGAAAAATCTTATGAATTGCATCTGAGATTTCCTTGTAACGCTCAAAATGCGGTTCTACAATATGCAGATCTGAACACAACCGCTTAGCCATACGCATGGATTGTGCAGAATGTACACCATAACGACGCGCTTCATAACTGGCTGTAGACACAACACCTCGTTCTGAGTCGTGCCCAACAATAACAGGCACACCCAAAAGCGCAGGATTGTCAAGACATTCAACTGCTGCATAAAAACAATCCATATCTATATGTATTATCTTACGATTGTATTGCATTTTTGATTAATTTATACCAACTATCAAGACTCTTGATATTGATTTCAAAAGTACAAAATATTATTGAAAAACTATCATTGTGGTTGTTACAAATTGACATTCTTGGGTACGAATATAAATAAGTTATAATGGACATTATGATAAATAACTAATTATTTGTATTACAATTGACAACTACCGTCTAATCAAAAGAATACTCCATCTCATCTTTAATTTCGACTTTGTTTTCATTTTGCTGTTGATATATCATTTTTGATTAGAAAGGCATACCAACAGCAAATGGAAAGTCATATCATTCCAGTGTGGATTTGTTATTGGAAAGTGTTCTTTGCGTGTATCATAAGCTGGATTTACGGCTTTCATACCGAAGTCGATACGCATAATGAAGTAATCGAGATTTAGGCGCAAACCTAAACCATATCCAACTGCGATTTGTTTGTAGAACTCGTTGAATCTGAATTGACCTCCAGGTTGATCTTTGTAATCCTTTAGAGTCCATATATTGCCAGCGTCTACAAAGAATGCACAATTGAACTTCCAAAATAGAAATGTACGCAATTCCATATTCATATCAAGTTTCATATCACCAGTCTGATTAATGAAATCAATACGTCCATCCTTTCCTTTGAATTTTCCAGGGCCAAGAGCTCGAACGTTCCAACCTCTTACAGAATTTGCACCTCCAGAGAAGTAGCGTTTTTCAAATGGAAGAATAGTACTATTTCCATATGGATACGCAATACCAAGACCAAAATGTAATGCAAGTGTATTCTTTGTATCGATTTTTACAAGACGAGTATAATCGAAATCGCCTTTAACATACTGTGCATAAGCAATTTTGAAAAGCGTATATTGATTTTGAGCATTACGTTTTTCTCCAAACAAATTTGAGATGGCATATAGTAAGTTGCCACCAACCTCTATGTTTGATCTCAATGCATTCTTTGAATCACTAAACGAGTAATTCAAACCAGTACGTAGAATGAATATATCCTCGTAATTATACCGAAGTATAGCATTTCTATTTGAAACGTCATCGAGATACTCCTTCTTAAATGTTGCAGATATCCAAGGCATGTATACATAGTTGATGTCTAAGAAATCGTATCTGAATGATGATTTCTTTTTGCTCATACTCCAATGGTATCGCCATGCTGCAGTAAGGACGCGCCGATGAAATTCGGGTCTATTCTGTAGATTATAGCTAAATAACAGCTCTGATTTCATGCGATTTCTTTTACGAAATCCATCTGAAAGAAATGGCGCAATAATGCGTGGAAAAGCCAGTTTGGTTTCAACATTATACTCTATATAATTTTCATTTTGATAGCCTTCGAGTCCCTTGATTGCTTCATAGGCACCGCGCAACTGCACACTGAACGTTTCACTTCCTCGAAACAGATTGTTATTAGTGTATGTTAACGAAGCTGCTGCACCAAAATCACCGGCTGTATTAGTTCCTTCTGGTTGAAATGATATAGAGTTGGGTTTTCTTGTACTAATTTGTATATTACAATCCAACAAGTTTGTATCGGGTAATTCTTCGAAGTGAATATTTGTGAAACGCACGGCCTGAAGACGTGCAAAATTATTGTAAGTATTTTGAACATCTTCTGAGCAAAACTGCGAATTTGAGGTTATTGCTACATTATTAATAAGTACACGACTGCGCAATGGCAATTTCTTGCCATCTCCAGAGCGAAAATAAATATTATTTATACTATAGTGTTTATGTGGCGTTTCTGGACTATTGTTAGAACTTCGATACTTTATAAGGTGAAGTTCCACGTCTACTCTATTGCTTTTCCCTATTGTATCAACCACATAGTGTATGAAATCCTTATTGAACTTATAATAGCCATTATTAAGAAGGTATTGGGCGATGCGCTTGCGTTCAGCATCAAGATTTGATGTTGAAAATGGCAAACCTTTCTTTAACCTTTTTCCTTTTATTGCTTTTGATTCTAATAAAGGTAAAAGTGTCTCATCTTCAATCACATACTTGACAGAATCTATAAAATATAATGTACCCGGATTTACTTCATAGTTAACTATTGCTCTTTTATTTTTTTTCGCAACTGTATAAGATGCATTGGCTTTTAAGTAGCCCATTGATTTCATTGCAGAAATCATATTATCGCAAGACTTTTTTGTTTTTACTGAGTCAAAAACAACAGGTTCCTCCCCTATTCTTCTTAATGTACGGTTTATCCACTTTGTTGAATCACGTCCAGACATATTATATATTCCCAATGGAAGTTTCATCAGAGAAAACCATTTAGAGTTTGGACGTTGCGCGTAATATGATTCGAGTGATTTTGTATTGAAAGACTGGTCCTCACAATTAATTGCGCAACTTTTCAAAAGACAATTGTCTTCAGTAATAAATTTCGTTGATGAACATGACGAGATAAGGGCCAATACACACACCATCCCAAATGTTAGTAAAACGAACTTATACTTTACCTTAGACAACATCTTTATTAATAGTACTTAATTAATACACAATATGCTTGAAAAACCTTGCAAAGGTACAAAAAAAACGATAAATATTACTACCTTTGCAAGGTCTTTTACTCAAAGATAGAATTCATAACGTATTTTGATAGTTTTAATTAAGAAGATGTTAAGTAAAAATAAAATTAAATATTTACATTCGCTTAATACAAAGAAATCTCGTGACGTAGAAGGTGTCTTTGTTGCCGAAGGTCCAAAGGTTGTTGGTGACATTTTTGCAAGCCATCCGTCCAATTTGACATTACTCGTTGCAACATCCGAATGGCTCAATGGTGATGGCAAGAAAGTGTCTGCATCTGCAAATTGTGAGATTGTCGAAGTTACTACCGAAGAGCTCGCTAAAGCAAGCTTCTTATGTCATCCGCAACAAGTATTAGGCGTTTTTAAGAAACTCAAGACTCCTGTTGATACAACCATGCTTACAAGCAAACTAACTATTGCGCTTGATGGAGTGCAGGATCCTGGCAATCTTGGAACTATTATTCGTATTGCCGATTGGTTCGGCATTGAAAATATAATCTGCAGCCGCGACACCGTAGATGTTTACAACCCCAAAGTTGTCCAGGCAACAATGGGTAGCATAGCACGTGTGAATGTATCATATATGTATCTTTCAGAGTTGTTCAATTCACTCCCTGCCAACTTCCCCATATATGGGACCCTTCTTGAAGGCGAAAACCTCTACGAACAGGAGCTTTCTGACACCGGTTTGATTGTAATGGGAAATGAAGGAAAAGGCATTTCGCCAGCCATTCGCCAACTTATAAATCGCGCTTTGCGCATACCGAATTATCCTAAAGGTCGCGAGACGGCAGACAGTTTGAATGTAGCAATAGCCACATCTATTGTCTGCGCAGAATTTAGAAGACGCTTATAATATGCACAAAATAATATTATCAGTAGGCACAAATTTTAACTACGAGCAGAACGCGAAACTCGTGAAAGAAAAACTTACAGAGGAAATAAACGAAATACGATTCTCAGAAAATCTGCTTACCGAACCCATAGGAGAAATCAAAAGCAATGGAAAATTTCTCAACTTCCTTGTTTATGGTTCCACTGAGAAGGGAGTCGAACAACTTGTTTCTATATTAAAGCAGATAGAAACCCAATGTGGCAACACAAAGTTCTTACGCGACGAGGGAAAAATAGCGATGGACATAGATTTACTGAAGTATGACAATCAACGTTTCATGAAAGCGATTGGACAAGAGATTACATCGTAAAGCTAATGAAACATTTTGACAAATAGGTTTAAAACAATATGAATTGAATATGATGAACATATTTAGACTAATAATATTCATGATTTGCATGTGTGCTATTACATCAAGCAAGGCACAAAACAAGTCGGTAGACTTTAATGAACATTTCTGCGATAGTACATTACGCATTGATTATATATTCTCCGGAAACGCTCAATCGCAGCAAATTTCACTTGACAAGTGCAACTTAATGCCTCGTTGGTATGGCAAAAAGAACAATTTAAATATTCTTCCAGTCCAAGGAAATGGACAGATTACCGTGCGGGACCATCACACAAAGGAAATTATATACATCAACTCTTTCTCAACATTGTTCCAAGAATGGTTAACATACGATGAGGCGAAGACTATAAGCAAGTCGTTTGAGAACGTTTTTCTTGTACCAATGCCGAAAGACATTGTAGATGTAACTGTCGATTTACGCAATAATCGTCACGAAATAGTCACATCTATGACACATATTGTAGACCCGAATGACATTTTAATTCGTCATACAGGCTTTAGCTATGTAACGCCTTACACCACACTACAGACAGCTGAGGATACTACAAAATGTATTCATATCGCATACGTTGCCGAAGGATATACAGCAGAGGAAATGCCTATATTCTTAGAGGATGCTCGCATCGCAACAGAAGCCCTTTTCGAGCATGAACCATTCAAGACAAAGCGTAACCGCTTTAATATCATTGCTGTAAAGTCGGTATCAATGGATACTGGAACAAGCATACCTTCGCAAGGAGTATGGAAGAAGACGGTTTTAGGCAGTCATTTTGACACATTCTACTCCAATCGCTATCTAACAACCCTCAATCAGAAGAATTTACACGATGCGCTTGCCGGAACTCCATACGAACACATCATTGTGTTGGTAAACACTTCGGAATACGGCGGCGGTGGCATACTGAATTCTTACAACCTTAGCATGACGCACCATCCACTTTACAAGCAGGTCGTTGTACATGAGTTCGGTCATAGCTTCGCTGGATTGGCAGACGAATATGCTTACGAGCAAGAAGCCCTACCGATGTATCCACATGACGTAGAGCCTTGGGAAAAGAATGTCACCACACTCGTTAATTTCCATGATAAATGGGAAAGTCTTATTGCACCAACAACTCCTATCCCTACCCCAACAGACTTGGGCAAAAAGACAAATAACAAAAAGAACAAGAAAGGGTGTCAATGCAACATACTATAGGTGTGTATTGAAGGTTGCAGGTTATAGCTCAAAGGCGTATATCG
>ENA-OQHY01001013-OQHY01001013.1-human-gut-metagenome-genome-assembly--contig:-NODE-1013-length-13496-cov-2.285511_pt1 | contig 13496 bp, 22 predicted proteins | sample MGYA00242570_ERZ504733 | MGnify/ENA primary metagenome ERZ504733 (study PRJEB26092, sample SAMD00036219) | human gut metagenome | host: Homo sapiens | study: EMG produced TPA metagenomics assembly of...
CGTACTTCAGCGCCTGCTGATACTGCGGCTCGTCATCGCCAAATCTTTGCCGGGATAGACATCAATGGTGTTGGTCCCGATGGCCCGAATATCCGCCAGCACCAGCTGTTTGGCCGCGTCGCCCACGACCACAATCGACACCACCGAGGCGATACCAATGATGATACCCAGCATGGTCAACAGGGTGCGCATTTTATTGGCGGCCATCGCCAGCCAGGCCATGGTCAGCGCCTCACGAAACCCGCTGGAAAATTGTCCCCAGCCGGTTGACGCCGGCAGGACTTCTTTCGGCGCCGCCGCCCGGGCGTGTCGCGCCGGCGGGTTGCTGACCAGCTCTCCGTCGCGGATCTCAATGATGCGCTCGGCCTGCGCAGCCACCTGCGGATCGTGGGTAACGATGATGACCGTATGCCCCTGATCGCGAAGCTGGTGAAGGATCGCCATCACCTCTTCACCCGAATGGCTGTCGAGCGCCCCGGTCGGTTCATCTGCGAGGATCACCTGACCGCCGTTCATTAGCGCGCGTGCGATACTGACGCGCTGCTGCTGGCCGCCGGAGAGCTGCGAGCTGGTACTCCACCCGTTCCGCCAGCCCCAGACGCGTCAGCAGCATCTGGGCGCGCTCAAGGCGTTTTTTCCGCTCGACGCCGGCATAGACCGCCGGCACTTCGACGTTCTGCGCCGCCGTCAGGTGAGAGAGCAGATGGTAACGCTGGAAGATAAAACCGAAATGTTCCCGCCGCAGTTTTGCCAGCGCGTCACCGTCCAGCGTGGAAACATCCATTCCGGCCACCCGATAGGTGCCGCTGGTGGGTCTGTCCAGACAGCCGAGAATATTCATCAGCGTCGATTTACCGGAGCCGGACGCACCGACAATCGCCACCATCTCGCCCGCTTCGACGCGCAGGGTGATCCCCTTCAGCACCTCAACCGGGCCATCGCCCGACGGATAGCTGCGACGAATGTCATTCAGCTCAAGCAACGCCGTCATTTAGCGGCTCCGGGCAGGCTTTCGCTGGTGACAACCTCCTCACCCTCTTCCAGCCCTTTGACCACCACCACGTCGGTGTCATTACGCGCACCAATGACCACTTCTCGCTCACGCGTTTCGCCGTTGCGCAGCACTTTCACTTTATAGCGGCTCTCGCCGGTGGATTCACCCAGTGCAGAGAGAGGAATGGTGAGCACATTTTTCACGCCGGTAAGCTGAATGTGCACCTGTGCGGTCATGTCCAGACGCAACACGCCTGCGGGTTAGGTACCTCGAAGCGCGCATAGTAGAAGATGGCATCGTTCACTTTTTCCGGCGTCGGCAGAATGTCTTTTAGCGCGCCTTCATAGCGCGTCTGAGGATCGCCGAGGACGGTAAACCAGGCTTTCTGCCCCGGCTTCAGATGAATAACATCCGCCTCTGAGACCTGGGCTTTCACCAGCATGGTGCTCATGTCCGCCAGGGTCAGAATGTTGGGCGCCTGCTGCGCCGCAATCACCGTTTGCCCCTGCAGCGTGGTAATTTGAGTCACTTCCCCGGCCATGGGCGCCACAATCTGCGTATAGTCGAGGTTGGTTTTGGCCGTATCCAGCGAGGCCTGGTTGCGCTTGATCTGCGCATCGATAGTCCCGATCTGCGCCTGCTTAACCGCCAGCTCGGTGGCAGCCGTGTCTAAATCTTGTTTCGAGATGGCCTGCGTTTTGGCCAGCGCCTGCTGACGCGTTAACGTTACCTGGGCCAGGTTGCGCTCAGCCTGCGCCTGTGCACGCTGGGCACGCAGTTCCATGAGCGTGGCTTCCACCTCACGTATCTGGTTTTGCGCCTGCTCAGGATCGATAACGCCCAGCAGCTGGCCTTTTTTCACCTTGTCGCCAATCTCAACCGACAGCGTTTTCAACTGACCGCTTACCTGTGCACCCACGTCAACCTTGCGCAGGGCATCCAGTTTTCCCGTCGCCAGCACGTTTTGCTGCAGCTCGCCCGGACGGACAATCAGTGTTTGATACTGTGGTACAGGGGCATTCAGGATCTGCCATAGCCAGAACCCTCCCCCGATAACAATTACCGCCAGCAGCAGAAACCACGTTCTGCGTTTTCCCTTGAGGTTCATAAATATTCCAAATAAATGTTCTGGCAATTATAAACGTTGATTCTATCTAAACGACTCCTCAACGAAACCCCCGCGCACCGAAATCGCCTCAATTTGTTGATGAGTTATTGAAATTTCGCCTGCTGAAATAGAACCCTTCCTTCAGAAGCAGGATCTAACATGTCTTCCATCGTCGATACACTTATTTCTCATCAGCACCAGCCTAAATCCGGCTGGCAGCTCTTCAATAATCTGGCCTTCGGTAAGATCACACCGGGGCTGGCATGGCAAAACCCCGCTTATCGACGTAAGTTCATGCTCCGTTCGCTGATGACACCGTTCAGCACCACGCGCCTGCTGTCAGAGCTGGCAAAGCAGCCGCGCCTGATGCAAATGTTGCAGGTGCAGCCGGGGCTGCCGTGCCGCCTGCACCGCCCTTGGTTAACGGTGGACATGGATCGCCGACAGGCGCTGGAATCGCTGACCTGGCACTACCAGACCATGACGCGCCAGCTTCCGGCAACGCTGGTCAAGGGTTACCTTTCGCCGCAGGGGGCAACCCTGCTGACCCTGACCGGAAAAGACGAACAGCAGTTTACTGTGCGCCTGTGCGCCGACGCTTCATGGATAAAGAGGGTGAAGCCACCCTCGTCTTTTGTAACCATCAGAATACCGTGCTGGCGGAAATGACCTTCACGCTGTGCCCGTTTGAAGGAAAAACAACGCTGTTCATTGGCGGCCTGCAGGGGGCAAAAGCACATGTTCCACATGAACTGATCCAGGGGGCGACCAAAGCGTGTCACGGCCTGTTCCCGAAACGCCTGCTGGTTGAAACGGCAATGACGCTTGGCGCAGCTTTCCCGGTTGAGCATATTGTCGCGGTGAGTAACGCCACGCATATCTACCGCAGCTGGCGTTACCGCAAGAAAAAAGAGGGAAAATTGCTGGCCGATTATGACAGCTTCTGGCTCTCCCTCGGCGGGCAAAAACAGGATAACGGCCACTTCTTGCTGCCGCTCGCCATGCCCCGTAAGCCGATGGACGAGATTGCGAGCAAAAAGCGCGCTGAGTACCGCCGCCGCTATGCGCTACTGGACAGCCTGACGCAACACGTCACGCAGGCGACCCGCACTTAATCCGCTTTCCCGCGTGCCAGCCACAGCACGCGGGAGAACATCTTGCGCAGCAGCGTCGGCACGGACTCCACGCCCCGTCTCCCCGCTTCCGTCGCCACCTCAATCGCTAAATCAGGTTTTGAAGAGCGGTGGATGGCTTTGGCAATCACGCGCCGCATGTTCATTGGCACATCCACCGGCACCATCGCAATCCGGTGGAACACGTCGTCGAACCCCTGACGGTACATAAAGTGCTCCATGTCCATGGCCGGCAGCATGGTTAAGTGGTCGCGCTCTTCTTCGCGCTCATTATTTAGCAGGCCACGCACGGTCGCGGCATATTTTTTCCCCGCCTCGTCACCATCCACCAGCACATGCCATTCAATGCCCATCCGCCGGGCGAATTTGATCAGCGGCTTGATCCCCGACTGGGCAAATTCGATGACCTTGATACCTTCGGCATCAAAATGGTGGCCGCACTGACGCGCCAGTTCGTTGATAACCCAGGTTTCCGTTTCTCCCTCAACCAGCAGCCAGCAGCGGGCGAACAGCGACGACGCACGATTAAAGCGGATGTGGAACGAGATACGACGTCCCTCTTCCGCGTTCATCCCGCCCGGCCCGAGGCGATAGGCGGTGACGCGGGAAGACTCACGTACCAGACGGCAGACGTGCTCAACCGGGGTCAGGGACAATAACTCGCCGGAATTGGTGGTGGTCACGCGCTGCAGCGGCAGCAGATTCAACAGGTGCCACGCCACCGAGAGCATGATCGGGTGCAGGCGCGTTTCCGGGTCTTCCACCAGCAGCAGCGGACGGCGTCACGGTCGAGACGAACGGTGCCCTTGGCCTGCAAGAGCGTCGAAAACAGCCCCAGCAAAATCACCCGATGGGTACGACCACCGGGCCTGTCAATCATCCGGTTAATGATATCGAGGTAACGCCAGCTACGTTGCTCATCGTGAGAGCGGCGGCGCATCAGACGATGGCGCGACTCCGACGTCCCCTGCTCGGAAAAATAGTGTTCCAGCAGTTGTACCATTGCCGACAACCCCTGGCGGATTTGACCATCGGTCAGATTTTGCGGACGCGCCACCAGCTCTCGCGCCAGGAAATCCAGCTCGCGGGCGGTCACTTCCACTTCCGGCATATTCGGTACGGTGCCGTTGCGGATCCGCCGCATAAAGCGCGCATCACGCAGGCGCAACACCGGCATCAGGCGAATCAGGTGGCGAGCCAGGTCGTCGATGTCATCCAGCGGAATAGGGTTGGCTTTCTCATCGAGGAAATCACGCAGGGTTAATACGCCCTCATTTTCTGCCATCTCACCTTCCAGCCGGTAGAAAATCCGGTGGAAACCGTCGTCGCACGGGACCAGCAGGGTGATAACGGCCGGAAGCGACGCACGCGGTGACGCCCCGGCTCGGATTCGCGGAACGTCAGAATAATGTGCAGGTGTTTTTCGCGGCCGTTCACATCGCCGGGAGGAAACCAGAAATCATCATGGGCAAAGTGATACAGATCGTCTTCGGGCGAAAGCAGCAGCGTCAGCGCATCCAGCAGGCTGGACTTACCCCACGCGTTCTCACCGATCAGGACGTTGTTCTGCTCAAGCTGCAGCGACAGGCGGTTAATACCGCGGAACCCAACAATTTCCACACGTTCGAGAAGCATAAATCCCCCGCGAGATGATCACTTTTTCCTTTAAGTTATCAGCAGTATAGCGGCAGGAACTTTGACACGACAGCACAACCTTCGTGCTGTAGAGAATTGGTCTATGCTCTACTTACCATCGATTTGAACAAGGAATGACATCACGTTGCCATAAATCAAATTAACCGAATTAATTTTAGTGGCGAAGGGATGTTTTTGTTTTTAAAATAATGACTCTTTGAGTCGTCATCCCTTTTTTGACGATATCCCGCACGCAGGAACGCGTGTGAAGTTTATTATTGAGGTGGTTATGTTTAGAAAATTAGCAGCAGAATGCTTTGGTACATTCTGGCTGGTGTTTGGTGGCTGCGGTAGCGCCGTTCTGGCAGCAGCATTTCCGGAATTAGGTATTGGTTTTGTCGGCGTAGCGCTGGCATTCGGTTTAACCGTATTAACCATGGCGTTTGCCGTGGGTCATATTTCCGGTGGTCATTTTAACCCGGCGGTGACATTAGGTTTATGGGCGGGCGGTCGTTTCCCTGCTAAAGAAGTCATTGGTTATATTGTGGCCCAGGTTGTTGGCGGGATTATTGCTGCAGCGGTTCTGTACGTTATTGCCAGCGGTAAAGCCGGCTTTGACGCCGCCGCAAGCGGCTTCGCTCAAACGGTTTCGGCGAACACTCCCCTGGCGGTTACTCCATGCTCTCTGCCATCGTGATTGAAATTGTGCTGACCGCAGGCTTCCTGCTGGTGATCCACGGCGCAACCGACAAACACGCCCCGGCGGGCTTTGCACCTATTGCCATTGGTCTGGCGCTGACGCTTATCCACCTGATCTCTATTCCGGTTACCAACACCTCCGTAAACCCGGCGCGCAGTACTGCCGTCGCTATTTTCCAGGGCGGCTGGGCGCTTGAGCAGCTGTGGCTGTTCTGGGTAATGCCAATCATCGGCGGTATTCTGGGCGGCGTGCTGTATCGCACCCTGCTGGAAAAACGCGATTAATTGCATGTGCAGTCGGTAGCACTTACGCTTACCCGACCTGCATGACAACACTCAGGCCGGGTCAGGCGTTGCTGCCACCCGGCTTTTTTGTTGCTCCTTTACCTGACAACGTTTATTGGGTAGTGTCTCTGGCGCTTAACAGATACTCACAAGGACCCGTTGTTCATGTTTTCAGGACTCCTCATCATTCTGCTGCCTCTGATTGTGGGCTACCTTATCCCGCTGCATCGCGAATCCGCGTTACGGCTTATCAACCGTTTTCTGAGCTGGATTGTCTACGTCATTCTTTTCTTTATGGGGATAAGCCTGGCGTTTCTGGATAATCTGGCCACCAATCTGCTGGCGATCCTGCATTATTCTGTCGTCACCTGCGCCGTTATTTTGCTGTGCAATATTGCCGCACTTTTCTGGCTTGAACGCACTATTCCGTGGAAAAATCACCACCATCAGGAAAAACTGCCGTCACGAATTGCAATGGCGCTGGAATCTTTAAAATTATGCGGCGTCGTGGTGCTGGGTTTTGTTCTTGGGCTGAGCGGATGGAATTTTTTACAGCACGCGACGGAAGCCAGTGAATATACCCTCATTTTCCTGCTGTTCCTTATCGGTATTCAGCTGCGAAATAATGGCATGACGTTGAAACAGATTGTCCTTAATCGCCGTGGAATGATCGTCGCGGTTATCGTCGTCATTAGCTCACTGGTGGCGGGCGTGATTAATGCCTTTATTCTCGGCCTGCCGTTAAAAACCGGTCTGGCAATGGCCTCCGGATTTGGCTGGTATTCCCTTTCCGGTATTCTGCTGACCGAATCGTTCGGTCCGGTCATCGGGAGCGCCGCCTTCTTTAACGACCTGGCGCGGGAATTAATTGCCATTATGCTGATCCCGGGCCTGGTGCGCCGCAGTCGCTCGACCGCACTGGGGCTGTGTGGCGCCACGTCGATGGACTTTACCCTGCCGGTCCTGCAGCGTTCAGGTGGCTGGAGATGGTGCCTGCCGCCATCGTGCATGGCTTTATTTTGAGCCTGCTGGTTCCCGTTCTGATAGCGTTTTTCTCCGCCTGATACTCCTCTGGCGGTAGCTTTCTGCCGCCAAAATTGCGCTAAATCAATCTCCCTCTATTTTGTAGAAGAAAGCCCTTTTCACCGTTCAGTCACAGGCATAATCTCAAACATGTATATCAAATATAACTTTAACAGGTGTGATTATGTTTTGTGTGCAATGTGAACAAACCATCCGTACCCCGGCAGGCAATGGCTGCTCTTATGCGCAAGGTATGTGCGGCAAAACCGCAGAAACATCAGACCTGCAGGATCTGCTGATTGCCGCCCTGCAAGCCTTTCCGCATGGGCATTCAAGGCCCGCGAATATGGCATTATTGACCACTATGTAGACAGTTTCGCCCCCCGCGCCTTTTTTCTCCACGCTGACTAACGTTAACTTTGATTCCCCGCGCATCGTCGGCTATGCCCGCGAAGCAATTGCGCTGCGTGAAGCGCTGAAAGCGCAGTGCCTGATCGCCGATGCCAACGCACGGGTAGAAAACCCAATGGCAGACCTGCAGCTGGTGAGCGACGACCTGGGCGAGCTGCAGCGTCAGGCAGCAGAATTCACCCCCAACAAAGATAAAGCGGCGATTGGCGAGAACATTCTCGGCCTGCGTCTGCTCTGCCTGTACGGCCTGAAAGGGGCCGCGGCCTATATGGAACACGCGCACGTTCTGGGCCAGTACGATAACGCTATCTATGCTCAGTACCACAAAATCATGCGTGGCTGGGTACCTGGCCTGCCGAGATGAATCCGCTGCTCGAATGTTCAATGGAAATCGGCCAGATGAACTTCAACGTGATGCGTATTCTGGATGCCGGTGAAACCCGCACCTACGGCCACCCAACGCCGACGCAGGTTAACGTTAAAGCGGCCGAAGGCAAGTGCATCCTGATCTCCGGCCATGACCTGAAAGACCTCTATAACCTGCTGAAGCAGACCGAAGGCACGGGCGTTAACGTCTATACCCACGGCGAAATGCTGCCCGCACACGGCTACCCGGAACTGCGTAAATTTAAACACCTGGTCGGGAACTACGGCAGCGGCTGGCAGAACCAGCAGGTTGAGTTCGCCCGTTTCCCGGGCCCCATCGTGATGACCTCTAACTGCATCATCGACCCCACCGTTGGCGCGTATGACGACCGCATCTGGACCCGCAGCATCGTTGGCTGGCCGGGTGTGAGCCACCTGGAAGGTGATGATTTCGGCCCGGTCATCGCCCAGGCGCAGCAGATGGGTGGCTTCCCGTACAGCGAAATCGAACATCTGATCACCGTCGGCTTTGGTCGCGAAACCCTGCTCGGTGCCGCGGATTCACTGATTGACCTCGTGAGCCGTGAAAAACTGCGCCATATCTTCCTGATTGGCGGCTGTGACGGTGCGCGCGGTGAGCGTAACTACTTCACCGATTTCGCCACCAGCGTACCGGAAGATTGCCTGATCCTGACGCTGGCGTGCGGTAAATACCGTTTCAACAAGCTGGACTTCGGCAACATCGAAGGTTTGCCACGTCTGGTCGATGCGGGTCAGTGTAACGATGCCTACTCTGCCATCATTCTGGCCGTCACGCTGGCGGAAAAACTGGCTGCGGCGTCAACGATCTGCCGCTGTCGCTGGTGCTCTCCTGGTTTGAACAGAAAGCGATTGTCATTCTGCTGACCCTGCTCTCTCTCGGCGTGACCAACATTGTGACCGGCCCCACCGCACCCGGCTTCCTGACACCGGATCTGCTGGCCGTGCTGAACGAGAAGTTTGGTCTGCGTTCCGTGACCACCGTAGAAGAAGATATGCAGCAGCTGCTGAGCGCGTAAGGAGTTATTCATGACCATGCCAACCTCACAATGCCCGTGGCGGATGCAAGTTCATCACATCCATCAGGAGACGCCGGATGTGTGGACGCTGTCCCTGCTGTGCCATGACTACTATCCGTACCGTGCAGGTCAGTATGCGCTGGTCAGTGTCCGCAACTCAGCGGACACGCTGCGCGCCTACACGATCTCCTCAACGCCGGGCGTGAGCGAGTACATCACGCTCACTATCCGCCGTATCGATGATGGCGCAGGCTCGCAGTGGCTGACCCGGGACGTGAAGCGCGGGGATTACCTCTGGCTGTCGGACGCACACGGGGATTTCACCTGTGACGATAAAGCGGAAGATAAATTCCTGCTGCTGGCCGCCGGGTGCGGCGTCACGCCGATCATGTCAATGCGTCGCTGGCTGGCGAAAAACCGTCCGCAGGCAGATGTTCAGGTGATCTTCAGCGTGCGCTCGCCGGAAGATGTGATCTTTGCCGAAGAGTGGCGTAACTATCCGGTGACGCTGGTGGCGGAACATAACGCAACCCACGGTTTTGTCGCCGGACGTCTGAGCCGTGAACTGCTGCAAAGCGTCCCGGATCTCGCGGAACGTACCGTGATGACCTGTGGGCCGGCGCCGTATATGGATATCGTTGAGCAGGACGTGAAAGCACTGGGCGTGACCCGCTTCTTCAAAGAGCAGTTCTTCACCCCGGTGGCGGAAGCGGCAACCAGCGGAATTACGTTCACCAGACTGCAGCCTGCTCAGACTTTCTTTGGCCGGGTCGGCACCACGCTACTGGACGCGCTGGAAAGCAACAACGTGCCGGTGGTGGCAGCATGCCGTGCTGGTGTATGTGGCTGCTGCAAGACCAAAGTGGTCTCCGGTGAGTACACCGTGACGAGCACCATGACGCTGACCGAGGCAGAAATCGCCGACGGATACGTGCTGGCGTGCTCGTGTCATCCACAGGGCGATCTTGTGCTGGCGTAGCGAATGACGGGGGTAAGCGCTCGCGTTTACCCCCGGTTAGTACGCCTACCGCCAGACCGGCGCTTTCCCCAACGCAAAACGCCCAGCGCCTAAACATGCTACCGCCAGCGCACCGATAAAGAAGTACACCAGGCTCTCAATCGCCCAGGCACCTACCGCGTCCAGCGCAAAGGTTTCCCCCGTCCCGACCATCAGCCACGCCACAATCATGGTAAACGCCAGCACCAGCGCCGCCGGGCGCGTAAAAAGCCCCACGATAATCAGGACAGGCGCCACCACTTCGCCAATGAGCACGCCGTAGGCGATAAACCCGGTAAGCCTTTTTCCACCAGCATGCCGCTGATGAACCCACGCCACCCAATAACTTGTGTAAACCGTGAAAAACGCATCAGCCACCGACGGCAAGTCGTAACAAGAGTTTGCCGGCATCGTCGCACGATAGCTTTCATTAACAGCAATTAACAATGATTTAACCATTTGAAATGATTCCTGTTTTCATCTGTGTGATGACCAGATTATGCCGAATCATTGCGGGTGAAAAGCACCTTTTAATAAGGGGGAAAGCGCGGCAATACAGTGACTTTCTTCTAAGCTTGTAAGCGATATCACTTTAAGGAGATGGACACCCATGAAACAAACCGTGGCTGCATACATAGCAAAAACCCTCGAGCAGGCAGGCGTAAAGCGCATCTGGGGCGTAACCGGCGACTCCCTGAACGGGCTGAGCGATAGCCTCAATAAGATGAAAACCATTGAATGGATGCCAACCCGTCATGAAGAGGTTGCCGCCTTCGCGGCTGGGGCGGAAGCGCAGGTGACGGGTGAACTGGCCGTCTGCGCCGGATCGTGCGGACCGGGCAACCTTCACTTGATCAACGGCCTGTTTGACTGCCACCGCAATCACGTACCGGTCCTGGCAATTGCTGCCACATCCCTTCTTCCGAAATCGGCAGCGGCTATTTTCAGGAGACGCATCCTCAGGAGCTGTTCCGTGAATGCAGCCACTATTGCGAATTAGTTTCCTCACCAGAACAAATCCCTCAGGTTCTGGCCATTGCAATGCGCAAAGCCGTGCTTAACCGCGGTGTTTCGGTGGTCGTTATTCCCGGTGACGTGGCGCTGAAGGCCGCGCCTGAAGGTGCCAGCTCGCACTGGTATCACGCCCCACAGCCTGTCATCACGCCCGCTGAAGAAGAGCTCAAAAAGCTCGCGCAGCTGCTGCGTTACTCCAGCAATATCGCCCTGATGTGCGGCAGTGGTTGTGCGGGCGCGCACAAAGAGCTGGTGGAATTTGCCGGCAAATTAAAATCCCCGATTGTTCACGCCCTGCGGGGCAAAGAGCACGTCGAATATGACAATCCGTATGACGTGGGCATGACCGGACTGATCGGTTTTTCCAGCGGTTTCCACACCATGATGAATGCCGACACGCTGATCCTGCTCGGCACCCAGTTCCCGTACCGCGCGTTTTACCCGACGGATGCCAAAATCATTCAGATTGATATTAACCCGGGCAGTATTGGTGCCCACAGTAAAGTCGATATGGCGCTGGTAGGGGACATCAAATCCACCCTCGCCGCCCTGCTGCCGCTGGTGGAAGAAAAAACCGACCGGAAGTTCCTCGACAAAGCCTCAGTGATTACCGCGATGCACGCAAAGGACTGGACGATCTTGCCAAACCGAGCGACAAAGCCATTCATCCCCAGTATCTGGCGCAGCAAATTAGCCATTTCGCGGACGACGACGCCATTTTTACCTGCGACGTGGGCACCCCGACCGTCTGGGCGGCACGCTATCTGAAGATGAACGGCAAACGCCGTCTGCTGGGGTCGTTCAACCACGGTTCGATGGCCAACGCCATGCCGCAGGCGCTGGGGGCCAAGGCCACCGCACCAGAGCGTCAGGTGGTGGCGATGTGCGGCGACGGCGGGTTCAGCATGCTGATGGGCGATTTCCTGTCGGTTGTGCAGATGAAGCTCCCGCTGAAAATCGTGGTCTTTAACAACAGCGTGCTGGGCTTTGTGGCGATGGAGATGAAGGCAGGTGGCTATCTGACGGACGGCACCGAGCTGCACGACACCAACTTCGCGCGCATCGCTGAAGCCTGCGGCATCACGGGTATCGCGTAGAGAAAGCCTCAGAAGTCGATGAAGCCCTGCAGCGCGCCTTCTCCATCGACGGTCCGGTACTGGTGGACGTGGTGGTGGCGAAAGAAGAGCTGGCGATCCCACCGCAGATTAAACTCGAGCAGGCCAAAGGATTCAGCCTCTATATGCTGCGCGCCATCATCAGCGGACGCGGTGATGAGGTAATCGAACTGGACAAAAACCAACTGGCTCAGGTAAAACATTTCACATAACCTCTTAAATTAAAGGGATGTGAAATGATTGATTTACGCAGTGATACCGTTACCCGTCCGGGTCGCGCCATGCTCGAAGAGATGATGGCCGCCCCGGTCGGGGACGACGTCTACGGTGACGATCCGACGGTGAATGCGCTGCAGCGTTATGCCGCCGAGCTAAGCGGTAAAGAGGCCGCCCTGTTTCTGCCATCCGGCACCCAGGCCAACCTGGTGGCGTTGCTCAGCCACTGCGAACGCGGTGAAGAGTATATTGCCGGTCAGGGTGCGCACAATTACCTGTACGAAGCAGGCGGTGCGGCGGTACTGGGCAGCATTCAGCCTCAGCCGATTGATGCCGCCCCGGACGGCACCCTGCCCCTCGACAAGGTCGCGGCGAAAATCAAAGTCGATGATGTGCATTTCGCCCGCACCAGGCTGCTCAGTCTGGAAAACACCCACAACGGCAAAGTGCTGCCACGCGAGTACCTGAAAGCAGCGTGGGAATTCACCCGCGAGCGCAAACTCGGGCTGCACGTGGACGGCGCGCGCATCTTTAACGCCGTGGTGGAGTATGGCTGCGAGCTGAAAGACATCGCGCAGTATTGCGATTCGTTCACTATTTGCCTGTCTAAAGGCTGGGGACGCCCGTTGGCTCGCTGCTGGTGGGCAATGCGGACTACATCAAACGCGCGGTCCGCTGGCGTAAGATGACCGGCGGAGGGATGCGCCAGGCCGGTATTCTGGCGGCAGCCGGACTGTACGCCCTGAAAAACAACGTGGCCCGCCTGAAAGACGACCATGAAAACGCCGCGTGGATGGCCGCACAGCTACGCGAGATTGGTGCAGACGTTATGCGCCACGATACCAACATGCTGTTCATTCGCGTGGGCGAAGAGCACGCTGCCGCGCTGGGTGAGTTTATGAAAGCCCGTGGCGTGTTGATCAACGCCTCGCCGGTGGTACGTCTGGTTATGCACCTGGACGTTAATCGTCAGCAGCTGGCAGACGTGGTGAAACACTGGCAGGCGTTTTTACAGCGCTAAGGAGCAGAGCGTGCCGCAACGTATTCTGGTACTCGGTGCCAGTGGGTATATCGGTCAGCATCTCACCACTGCGTTAAGTCAGCAGGGGCACCAGGTGCTGGCCGTGGCACGCAACACGGAGCGTCTGCAAAAACTGCACCTGCCCGGGGTGACCTGTCACAACGTCGATCTCAACTGGCCCACGACGCTGCCGGCGTTACTGGAAGGGGTCGACACGCTTTACTACCTTGTTCACAGCATGGGCGAAGGGGGCGATTTTATCGCCCACGAGCGTCAGGTGGCGATGAACGTCCGCGACGCGCTGTTGCGCACACCGGTGAAGCAGGTGATTTTTTTAAGCTCGCTGCAGGCACCTGCTAACGAGCAGTCCGATCATCTTCGCGCCCGCCAGCTCACGGCTGAGACCTGCGCGGCGCCAATA
>ENA-OQHY01001015-OQHY01001015.1-human-gut-metagenome-genome-assembly--contig:-NODE-1015-length-13472-cov-11.080255_pt1 | contig 13472 bp, 13 predicted proteins | sample MGYA00242570_ERZ504733 | MGnify/ENA primary metagenome ERZ504733 (study PRJEB26092, sample SAMD00036219) | human gut metagenome | host: Homo sapiens | study: EMG produced TPA metagenomics assembly of...
GGCTGCAGACATTTTATTATAGGAATCGGCGGAAGTGCCACAAACGATGGAGGAATCGGTATGCTGCAGGCACTGGGATTTGACCTGCTGGATCAGGAAGGGGTTCCGGTACGTCATGGTGCTCTGGCTTAAGGGATCTGGCTGTGATTTCAGACTCCCATGTACTGCCGGAACTGAAAGAGTGTACGTTTCGGATTGCCTGCGATGTGACAAATCCGCTCTGCGGTCCGCATGGATGCAGTGCCGTTTTCGGTCCGCAAAAAGGCGCAGATCCTGCCATGATCCAGCAGATGGACCAGTGGCTTTCCTCCTATGCCGCACTCGCCAGAAAAAGCTTTCCGGAAACGAATCCCGCGCATGCAGGAGCCGGGGCTGCCGGTGGCCTTGGGTTTGCTTTTCTCACCTTTTTCCATGCCACTCTGGAATCCGGTGTAAACATCATTCTGGAAGAAACCCATCTTTCCGACTATATAAAAAATGCAGATATTGTCATCACCGGAGAAGGCTGTCTGGATGGTCAGACCGTCATGGGGAAAGCACCTGCCGGCGTTGCAAAGATTGCCAAAGAATTTCAAAAACCTGTGCTTGCATTTTCCGGCTGCGTGACGGAAGATGCAAAAGCCTGTCATGCAGCAGGACTTGATGCCTTTTTCCCGATTGTGCGGGGCGCAGTTTCGCTTAAAGATGCCATGCAGACCGATCATGCAAAACAGAATATGACCGATACGGTGGAACAGGTATTTCGCATGCTTCGAACGTTTCAGAATATAAAATAATGAAGCAGATTGGTAAATCCCTGTTCGGTTGCATATTTCTCCAGCATTTTCTTCTGGTTTATGATACTGTTGCTGTCACCACTTTGCTCATCATCACGGACCTTTGCGGAATTTTCGTTACTGTTCAGAGGTAAACTTGTAACAAAAGAACCGATGGTATAGACTAATCGTAGTCAAAACCATCGGTTTTCTTATGCAAATATTTCTGCAATCTCGCGGAACAGATTGGCCTGCTCTTTTCTGCGCATCAAAACCAGCATGCTCATGCATTTACAGAGATGGTCGATGCTTGACGGACTCCGGAATGACACAGCCTGCGCCTGTTTTCTTTTATATTTTCTCAGCAGCCGTTCGGCTTCGTTATTCGTGGCAGGTACATTCTTATTATGGAGGAAAAGAAGATGATCTTTCTTATACTTTTTCATCCTTTTGTACAGGTTGTATCCATCACGGTAGTATTTCCCATGCGCTCATAGTCGTATTCATCCCCGGCTATGGACAGGATTGTTTTATAACGTTCTTCAAATTCGGAGACGGTCTGCGGATCTGGCTCTTCTGATTCAGATAAACCATTCTGGTAATGGATCATTTCCTGTATCAGGGAATGCATCTGCCTGTTCCAGGAACGGTCTTTTTCGTTGTCCATGCTGTCTTTCAGATAACGCAGTACATGTGCAAGGCATTCCTGGTGGCCGGTTCCATACTTATAAAAGGTTACATCATGATCGTGGACCAGTGTCCCCTGATAGTCTTCAACGACCGTGCCCTTTATTCCATCGTGTCCCTTTTTGCCCCTGGCAAAATAGAGCACACCGCCATCCGGAACCGCACATACAAATACATACGAACTTCCCCGTTTACACGGGCATTGGTACAGTCTGTATGCATGACAGGGGAAAGCAGCATGTCACGGAAAAGCTCTTTGCGCTGGGATTCTGTTTTTTCTGCAAATGACTGGCAGAGATTATTGATCATGCCTTTTGATATGTTTATTTTTCCATCTGTCAGATCAGACAAAAACCTGCGGCTTTTATCAATTGATGTACAGCAGCCATTATTCAGCAGAAACAGGAAAGCACGTAAATTTCCTCCATAGTTAACGTCATCAATGACTCCCTGTGGAAATGGTGCATGGATCCGTTCACCTGTTTTGGAATTATAGTGCACATCGGCATGATACCCGGTCACATGCACTTCTACGCTGATGTCGATTTTCTGCTTTGTAATGGTTTTCGATGTTTTCTTAAAGTCAGGGTCATGGAGTACTTCTTCGGGTGCAGGAAGATAGATTTCCCTTGTCGGGTGAGTTTCTTTCTGCAGTGCCCCCTGTGTCCTGGCTGTCCACCGGGTTTCCTTCCTGTCTTTTCGCGGCTGTTGGATATTTTTTTGCGGGCGATAGATTTTGAAGACGGGATGGATGAGTTTTCATAGTTCCGGTTAATCTGTGCCGTCAGTTTCTGTACTTTTTGTTTTTCATCATCAAGCTCTGTCTTTACTTTGTAAAGTTCCCGTCTCTGGAAAGTTACTTTTTCAAGGGCAGTGTCGCGCTGTCTTTCTGCACGGATGGCCCTTTTTTCCATCATATCCGCCTTTTTTACTGCTTCGGCGACCATACGGTCGCATTCTTTTTGCAGCTGTTCAAAAATCTCAAACCATTGATTCCGAATCGTAATGGCATGGCTGTGTTCTTTTGCTACAGCTGCTTCCAGTTTTGCAATTCTGCGTTCCAGGGCACGCACCTGTGTAAGGTGCTGTTTTTCCATTCGGATATATTTTTCTCCCGATTGAAAGGCTGCAAGTTCTTCCTGTGCTTCTTTCAGCCTGTATTGAAGTACTGTAATGGTTTCAAAAGAATTTCCCATCCCCATGCCGCGTCCTTTCCTTAAATGTTTGTCAGATCATCAATGATTTTTTCTAATTCTGCATTATGTTCCTCAAGGGATTTGATCAATGAGGACTGGGTTTCAATGACCCTGTGCTGCAGTCCGTTTGTATGCTCAAGACTGCCTATAAGTTCTTCATATGCTTTGAGTTTGCTTTTATCATCTGCGTTCATTTGTGCCTCCTTAAGTATAGGATAAGTACAGCAAAAACAGGGACGAATGGGAAATCGGACGAATTCCGGGACTGGCAGAATGACGGTGGATAACCGGAAGAAAAATGAAAGAAGCAGGACTGGAAATCCGTATTCCAGCCATGTAAAAGCAGGAAAATATGCAGGTACTGTTTATAATTTCAAAAGAAAAAGCAGGATTCGGAAGTCGTTAACGAAACTTTCCATCCTGCTTGAGTTTATCCACAAATATATTTTTTTAAATTTCGTCAGTTTTTACAATGGTCTGAACAGTAACGCTATGGGCAGGCTCTCATATACTTCATCAGCATAAATATATACATCACACCTTCCTCTGTGATAGAATGTAAAAAACGGAGGAAAATACTATGTCAAAACGTTCAGATGAAATCAGAAACAAGTACATACAGAATCCACCTGAAGGCATGACTGCTGATGACATCCGCCACATGAGTGAGGATGATTTGCTTGATATGGATTACTTCTTAAATGAAGACGATGAGTTTGGTGAAGACTTTCCTGGAGCTGAAGGCTTCTATATCTTCTAAAACCTATCGTTTACTTGTCGTGCCCGCTAAATTGCGGGCCCTTTTCATATCTAGCTATCCCAAAGTTAGAACTTTCCTATAAATTAAAAAAGACGAAAAATAAACGATACAGATTTCTCTGTATCGTCCATTTTTCTTTTTTGATTAAATCAATGTAAAATCAAGCCGAGGCAGACTCCTGTCAAAATGATTTTTGCAGTTCTTTTCAAATCAGGTATCTCCTTCCTGCTATCTTTATACCAGATGGTACATGTAAACCGTTTATTCACTCAACGACATCCGATACAGGAATGCGGCTATTTCCGCTCTTGTACAGGCAGCATCCGGATTGAATCGTCCTTTGCTATTCGCTTGTGCGATACCCTTCTCTTTGGCCCACGCCACTGCCTGTGCGTAGTATTCATCAGAAGAAACATCTTTAAAAGCTGTCTCTTGCTCTGCTGCCGGTTTTCCTTGCGCACGCCATAGCATTGTGATCGCCTCGGCTCTCGTTATCGCAGCATTTGGTCTGCTGCCATCCGAAATTCCCTGGTTTTTAGCCCATGCACGTGCTTTGCTGTACCACTTCTTTCCACCTGTCAGATCTACGTCTTCCCATCGTGCGAGAATCGTCCATAGCCGTGCCCGGGTAATTTTTGCTTCCGGTGCAAAAGCCGTACTGCTCTTTCCATTCATCAGCCCGCGTGCACTTACAAAATCAATGGAATCCTTCGCCCAATGTTTTTTTGTATCCTTAAAGTTTTTCGCCTTATCTACGAGCTTCACTGTAGTGTCTTCGTCCACGATCAGCTGAACTCCATCTTTTGCAGCCACTGATTTCTTCACAATTTTCTCAGTGCCATCGGCATTGACAAGCACTGCGACTGTACCTACGGTCATATTTTTTACCGGAATCTTCACTTTCGTTTTCCCTGCACCCTCCGGTAGATTGATGGTCACAGTGGATGCAGCTTTTATATTTTTACCTGCCTTTACTTCAACCGGAAGTTTAACTGCTTCACCTGATTTTTCAGCATTTGCGATCGCCTTTTCACTAAGCTGCACTTCTGCTGTGATCATTCCTTTTTTACCGTTCACTATGGCAACAGTCGTTCCATCCGAATCCTTGATGTCCGGCGTAGTTGTTGCAGATGCATTTCCGTTAGCTGCGCCGCCTCCCGCGGTGGCACCTCCTGCTGCTGCACCGCCTCCTGACGAGGATCCGCCCCCTGCTGAAGATCCGCCTCCTGCTGAAGATCCGCCTCCTGCCGTGGAACCGCCTCCTGACGATGATCCACCTCCTGACGTTGTTCCTCCGCTGACATCCGCTTTTTTCGTTACGGTTACGGTAACACGATTACTGTCGGCCGCAAGATATTTCTCATTATCACCGGAATAATGAGCAGTAAATGTATAAGTACCAGCTTGATCGAGCCGGATCGTCTGAGCCTCCCCTGTGCCGGATATCGGCAGCGAAGGATCTGCCGTGTAAGTTACTCCGCTTAAATCCACACCAAATCCTGAGGTTTCGCTGACACTTAACATGACCTGTTCTCCTTCGGTCACTGTATCCGGGCTTGTCGCCAGCAGAATGACCGGAGCTTTCTTAACATTCGGTGACGGTGCGATATATTCACTCCATCTTGCATACAACACCGTATTGCTGCTATATACTCTTGTCAAATCAACTTTCTCACCACCTGTCGTATACCATCCGTCAAACACATATCCTTCACGGGCCGGTGCCGGAAGATCACCGAGTTTTCCATTGATTCCGGTCGTTTTTGTTGTATTTTCTCTTCCGTCATTATAACAAAAAGTAACTGTATAACTCTTTGCAGGCTCCGGTGCCGGCAAGATATCCTGACCTTTGTTTGGAAGCGTTCCTTCGTAAGCAAGAACAGTTCCCTGCTCATCTCACTGCATATCCGACCGTGTCACCGGTTCGCAGATCTGCATTGGACGGGATGGTATATAAGAGGGAACAATTTTTCAAACCGGAATTAAAATCGCTTCCATGATATTCCAACGTTCCCTTCGGGCGGAAATTGCCCTTTTCCGTCCAAAGCGGAATCTTGAACGTTTCTGACGCTGCTACAGGCTGACCATCAGCAGTAGCAATGGTTCCGTCAGCATGGTTTACCCATACCTGTAATGTCACCTGACTGAGCTTTGTATCGGAAAGGTTCTGCACGATTGTACGCAGCTCAATCTTCTGCCCCTTCATCTCTGTCGGTTGGAAAGTAATTTTATCTGCCCCTGTCAAAAGGCGTGTCTTTTTGTCTGCGTCAAATTTTGTATAACCCCAACCGGTTGCATCACTAAAATCTGAAAGCTTCGTATATGCATCTGTGCGCTTTGTCACTTCCGGTTCTGCCACATACAGATCCGGACCCTCTGTGACCAGCTGGCGCATCCGCTTATTTCCCTGCAGCTTACATACCTCGCAGAAACCATTCCAGGTCTGGCGCATCATACATTCACGGCTGGAATTATAAATCTTATCCGTATCATAATCTGTATGAGGAACACTGTATGTCTTCCGGAAGCCAAGCAGCTGTCTCCATTTTACCTGTTCAGGATCACTGATCCCCGTTCTGTTTAGCGAAGTTTTTTCAGACGCTTCTCCCATAAAAGATCCGCTGTTGTACTCGTCTCCAAGCCATAACAGACCATGACCAAGCTCATGCGTAAGCGTTTCGACTGCACGCTGGCTGTATGCAGGGCTGACAATATAATGGAATCCGTAATCAAGATCGTTGAATGCCCCGCCAAAATCATTTGCAGAATTGACCAGAAGTACGAACTGGCTGATGTAGTCATGTACATATTTATACTTTTCAAAATCCCAATCTACATTCGGATCTGCCTGCTGCGGAATATGGGCATCATGCACTTTCTCGATAAACGCCGGTCCGATACACCGTTCAAAAATATGGTTCTTCCACTGACTTCCATTCACGGATATATTCTTTCCCCATACATCGAAAAATGTACTGTCATATCCATCAATGGCACTGTACGTTTTATCCGATGCCGTACATAATGCATATACATTGAAGCGATCCTTGTACGTCTTATATGGCTCATACTGCATCGCGCCTTCCCATAACCGTTTGGCAGCTGCAACAAATTTTTGCTGCTCGCCTTTTGTGTAACCTTCACCGCAGATGACGACAACCATATTCTCATTATCGCTGCGCGTCTTCTGGATGACCTGGATAGGTATCGTGGCAGATTCGTATTTCTTGCTCTTGGAATAATTCGGTCCAAGATATAACTGTATACTCTTGTCAAGCGAAACATCCCACTCCTGCCCCGGTGTTGGTCCATCTCCGGAAACTGTAAAGTTCTCCTCCGGTTTATTTACGGCTGCACCGCGGTAAGGGGAATCAGCTGTACCGTCTCCACCAGTCACCTGATAATATTGCGTATCAAGATAAAACGCCGGACGGACACCATAAAAGCCTAAATACGGAGCGTTTCTGTCTATTCTTCCATCCGTCTCCACATAGCGCATATCGTGGTTGCAATCCGTCACCGGAGTCCGCAGCCAGTAAGGCCACCTCACGCCACCCTTATAAGCAATATGATAACTGTCTCCAAGCTGGCTGTTATTTTGATAGACTTTGTTTATCTGCTTTACATCCATTAAGAATACTTTATCCGTAACGTTCTCATAATAGGCCTGATCAAATCCGTTAGCGGCTGCTTCTATATTTGTGTCATAAGGCAGATCTGCCCCCTGGCCTTCGATCATTCCCGCATTATATTCCGGATGGGATACGATCGAACGCTGGGTTACCGTTTTAATCGCTGCGATCTCGTCCTCCTTAAAGCCGTTTAAAAAGCCTGCTGCCTGGTCATATGGATTCTCTCCTACAAAGCCACTCTTTGGAGGGTTTCCGCAAAGCCATTCTACCTTCCCGGCTTCCGCCTTGGAATTCAGCCAGGAACGCATATTGCTGTCACGCCATTGATTTGAGCCATATGTCCCACGCTTTAGGTTACGGCTGTGCGAACGCGTAGCGCTGTTTTCACTTGTTTTGGCATCATAAGCCATCGTTGCCAGCACCTGATCGGAGAGCATGAGCGGTCCCATCTCATCAACATCGACGCAGCGCCATAAGATTGGCTGCCCGTTATAGTTTCCCAGCCTGATATAGTCTCCGATGCTAATATTGCTTGTGCCAACACTGCTCGTCTCCTCTGCAGCTGCCTGTGTACTTGAAAATGGCAGCACCGACAATACCATACAAATACATAAAACAAGTGCTGTAAGCTGTTTTTTCATAAGTAGTATCCTCCCTTTCATCTGTTATGTATTCCCGTAAATAAATTTCCGCCGACTCTATAAAGCATTCTCTACCTTATCCCATGTGTGGGTCAGTTCAAATTGTGCCTGTGTCAAGTAAAAATAAGTCTATTTCACGGCAGCCTTCGCACCCTGATCCTGCACCGGATCATCCCAGGTCACATCAATATAGCGGTAGCTGCTTCCGTCTTTCACATAATTCCACGCATGTGATCCGCCACCGGCTTCACCCGGAACGGCGATCGAACAGATGCCGGCTTTTGCGGCAAGCAGGTTAAAAACACCTGCATAGCCCTGACATACCGCCTTTTTCTCAATCAGACAACCATATGCGGTATAGGCATCATCATATCCGTATCTGCGCGCGTTCTCATCGTAGACACAGTTTTTCACGAGATAATTGTGGATCGCACGCAGCTTCTGTTTGCGCGTCATTCCGTCCCTGATAATCCGGGGAATAATCGCGTTCGCCTTTGCATTCGCCTGTTTTATTTTACCCGTGATCTGCGCCGCACTCAGGTCATTACCTGCCCGGTAATCAAATGTTCCATCGGTACTCTTCCAGATGACCAGACTATAATTGTACTCCGGATGATGCTGCAATGCGAGTACAAATGTCTCGTAATACACCGCTCCGTCCGCACAATAGCTAGTGCTGTAATCACGCTTTTTCATCGCCTTAAGCACATGCTTATAGGCATCTTTTTCGGACTTGACGACTGTGATCTTTTTCGTAAACCGAAAAGATATGTCAAAGTTCCCTTTTTATTATACAGGAAGTCTCCTATAATGTCAAGCCCTAAATCACTGATTTTTCAGGCTTTTCTTTAAATATTTACCTCATAAAACAGAGCCACAAGTGTATGACAGTCATTGTATCTTGTACTGAATAGTTAGAAGAGGGTGCAGTTTATAAAGCGTCCCTTTGTTTTGCTTTATAAAGGCTATAAATCCTCTGTTAACTATGATGGTGAACCTTCCGTGTCTAATGGTATCGTGTACCAACTTCCTTCGTCCCACCTGCTCATACACCGAGTGCCCGCTAAGCTTTCTAACAGGGTCATTGCCCTACGGAGTGAACTACTGCAGGCTACAGCTCTTGTTTATATTTTGATTTTACTGACCTGCCCTTTCCGCAGGGTACGGATATTCCGTGGACGCTTCCCTTGTTTCGTTACCTGCTGGTCATTGTGCTGATGCAGTGCTTGTTGCACTCCATCGTTATCGGGTTTCTTTCCAGAACCCTGCCCGATTTCGGAATCATCCGCAACCCGGCAAGGCTCTGGAATAAATAATGCTGTCGATTGTCTTATGCTGCAATCGCTTCCTTCTTTTCCGGCCGCCTGATGTCCATCAGCATCTTCTTCGGATCATAGACCGTTCCCTTCTTCAGAATCGTATAAACGATTCTCAAAAGCTTGCAGGCTATCACAATCAGTGACTGCATCTTTTTCAGCGGATTGTCAGGGCGTGTCGTGTAGTACACATGGAGTTCTTTAACTTCCTCCGCATGAGCCACTGCTGACTTTGCCGCCTGGAATAACCAGTATCTGAGTCGTTTGCGTCCTCTGTGACTGATTTTGGTCTCTCCCTTATGCTTTCCTGAGCTACATGCTACAAGACCTAATCCGCTTAATTTTTGTATTTCCTTAACATCATCAAATCTCGAAATGTCTCCCATCTCTGCAAGAATTCCGGAAAGAATATTTATTGTGTCAGGCACCATTGTTTTCAAACTGCATAACATCATCCGGCGGATTCAGAGCATACAAAAGTCCATACGGCGAGCTGTATTCCCATTTCACTGGGATACTGACAAGCGCCGGGTGGACATCCTGCCAACATTCCAGTATTAAGAGAACATTCCCGGTTTCTATACAGCGGTTAAATACAGACATATCATAATATTTATTGTGTCAGGCACCATTGTTTTTTCATTCTCGGCATTGGAAGAACTTCTGCATATCTTCTGGTGAAAGAAGAACATTTCAGTTCCATTCCTCTGCCAGCAGGAAGTCACGAATATTGCGGTGTTTGATTCCATCTCGGCTCATATCCAGTTCGTCCATCGTTACAACGTATTTCGGGAAATTGTCACGAACACCGGCAAACGCCCCAAACTCACGCTGGATGGTTTCCTCCGAGGCAAGTAGATAGGAAACCTGAACATACAGCTTTTTCCCATGATCTTCACATACGAAGTCGATCTCCTTGTCAGAGACTTTCCCAACAGTCACAGAATAACCACGGCGCAGCAGCTCCATGTAGACAACATTTTCAAGGACAAGGTTAATGTCCTTCATGTTGCCACCGTACACGGCTTCCCGGACACCATGATCTGCAACATAGTATTTCTCGTTGACGGTCAGGATTTTCTTTCCCTGGAGGTCTTGGCGCTTCACCTGATAAAACAGGAATGCGTCCGTGCAGGCTTTGATGTAGTTCAGTACCGTTTCTGGTGAAACGGAGCGCCCTTCACTTTTCAGATACTTGGAAATGGCTGTGGAAGAAAAGGTAGTGCCGATGTTGGAAGTTATATAAGCAATAATTCTCTCCAGCATATCCACATCACGGATATTGTTTCGCTTGATAATATCTTTCAGCTCTACGGAGTTGAACAAGTCCCGCAAATACTGACGACTGGCGGCATCGTCGTAGCGAAGGTTGCTCAAATAGGGCATTCCTCCCAGCGTCAGATATTTTGTAAAGCATTGTCTTTCGTCTGCACCTTCGTAAACGGTGTGATACAGCTCCATAAACTCTCTGAATGAAAACGGGTAAATCACGAACTCCACATACCGTCCGGCAAGATAAGTGGCAAGCTCACCGGAAAGCAGCTTGGCGTTGGAACCGGTAATGTATATATCACAATCCAGCTCCACCCGGAAAGAGTTGATACATTTTTCCCAATCAGCCACCTCTTGGATTTCGTCGAAGAACAGATAAACCTTGCCGCTGATTTCTTTTGTTCTGCGAAGGATTTCATCATGCAATGCAACAGCCGTACAAAGGTGTGCATTGCTCATGTTCTCAAAATTCAGGGAAATAAACTGTTCTGGTTGGACCCCGTTTTGGGCAAGTTCCTCTTGGATCAGGTTCAGCATGACAGATTTTCCACTACGGCGAATCCCTGTCAGAACCTTTATCAGCTCATTTCCGATAAAAGGACGGATACGGCTCATATAAATTTCTCGTTTAATCATGTAGACCAGCCTCCCTTCTGAAACTGTCTATATGGTACCACGGCTATAACTGATTTTCAATACCGCAAATCCAGTTTTATCAGATATAATTGATAAAATACGAATTTCGACACAATCAGACAGTTATACCGAACGAAGTTGGGCTATGCGTTTTTATTGTGTCAGGCAGCATTGTTTCATATTGAAATATAGTGTCTCTGTGCATGTTCTATATACCTCTGATTATATAATATTCAATTTATATAATCTCTCAAATGCTTTTTTATCAAAGTCTGCTTCTGTAATATATAGCTTTCTATCGCTATCAATGTCATTCTAACTCAATAGTCATATCAATTATACAATTAAAAGCAAAGATGCTGCTAACTGAATAACAACATCTTTTGCTTGTTTAGAATGGGGATTATAAAATTTTAATGATAGTATACTGTGACATAAATATTTTTTAATGTTGCTGCTGCAACAGTTCCCGTTGAATACCTTGTAGATTCAAATTGAACATAATAATTTCCAACAGGGCTTAAATTATAATTGCCAAAATCTGCAAAAGTAAGAGAACTATTCCAACTTTTGCTGTCTGTATATCTGTCAAATGTGCCATCTCCATTATCCTCATCTTTAGCAACAAATAATTCGATGTTTCCACTACTTCCACTACTTTTTGTGGATGTAACCACTATTTTACTGATTGTGGAGCCTGACGGAACAGATGTGCTGCTGATTGTAAAAGAACCAAGAGCGGAAGTTGCCACTGTATCATTTGTTCCAAAAAAGGAATTTAACATTCCAACAGAATGTCGTGATGATCCAGAAGTTAATGCTGTCGGAGTTATTTCAAATGTCATTGTTTTCTCCGTCTCCGAATAATTTTCCTGAGTTTCTGCCGCAAAAGCTGTGACATTCATTGTAAAAAGCATGACAACACATACAATAATAGAAAAAAAACGTTTTCTCACAATGAATCTACCTCCATACTTTATGTAATCATCCCCATCTAAATATACTAAATTGAAAAATCAAATCTTCCACCGATTTTATTATCCTCTGGTTTGATAGAATTCCATTCAATATTTTTAATTTTATCCAAAAGTTCATCTTTTGAATTTGCTTGAACAGTAGCTTTTTTTACTTCAATTTGCTTTAATTGTTCCTTTTTCTTCGCCTCTTTCTTCTCCGCAGCTTTCTTTTCCTGAATTTTTTCAAGATATTCTTTCTGACTAGCTGATGTTTTTTCTAATTGAGCAAAGAATGTTGTAGTTCCATCACTATTAAAAGAAATACCAAACTTTGTTATTTTTGTATCAGTATCTGCACTGTTTTCTATTCCGTTTGTCTTACCAAATGCTCTTTCAAATCCAAACTGAGCATTGATTTCATCCGACATACGCAAAGCACCTTCAATACTATGCATCTTTTCAGCATAATATTTGGGATCGGATGCCATCTTCTCCATTTCTTCCTTTGAGAAAATAACCGTAAACTCTTTATCACTTTGTGCTAAAATATCTTTAGCATTATCACCATTTTCAAAATCTGCAACCATAAAGTCCATATCTGTTCTTGAGCCACGCATATCTTTAAGCATTTTTTGTGCCTCTTTACTTAGATTTTTTTCGGCTATACTTTCTGTCACATTTTTCTTGACCTTATCATTTTCTGTTGTTTTCGCTGTTTCTTTTTTCTTATCTACTGTACCTGCCTTGTAGGTATTCTGATAACTTCCATAAACAGTACCCGTTGTATTCACATTCATTGACATATCCTTTGTCCTCCTTCTCTGAATCCGTTCTTTATTATTTATTGTTTCTAATATTATATATCGGCTTTATTCCGAAAACTATAATCCTCCCTGTTATTTTTATCCCATGATTATTGAAAATCTAAAATTTGAAATTCACTCTTAAATCAGATTATGCATTAAATATTATTGCTATTGACAAACCACCTAAATATGAATTAAAAGATACTTCTTGCTCAACAGAAAAAAGCAGCCTATTGCAAGTTTATTGTGTCAGGCACCAATTGTTCCAGTTCCGCCTGGTGACATGTAATACAACCATCAGATATCAGGAGGAGAGTATACATGAACGTTGTTATTGCCATCGATTCTTTTAAAGGAAGCATGACTTCCCTCGAAGCCGGGGAAAGTGCCTCTGCCGGAATCCGGCGCATATATCCGGATGCAGATATCACCATCCGCCCACTTGCAGACGGTGGCGAAGGCACGGTGGACGCTTTGACGCTTGGCTGTGGCGGCACATGCACACAGGTATGCGTAACCGGACCTCTTGGGAAACCGGTACTTTGCAGTTACGGCATTCTGGATGCTGGAAAAACTGCAGTCATCGAAATGTCCGGGGCTGCCGGAATTACACTCCTTTCCGAAACCGAACGGAATCCTTTGTATACAACGACCTACGGGGTTGGGGAAGTCATCAGAGACGCCATTGCCAGAGGCTGCAGACATTTTATTATAGGAATCGGCGGAAGTGCCACAAACGATGGAGGAATCGGTATGCTGCAGGCACTGGGATTTGACCTGCTGGATCAGGAAGGGGTTCCGGTACGTCATGGTGC
>ENA-OQHY01001016-OQHY01001016.1-human-gut-metagenome-genome-assembly--contig:-NODE-1016-length-13472-cov-2.939303_pt1 | contig 13472 bp, 17 predicted proteins | sample MGYA00242570_ERZ504733 | MGnify/ENA primary metagenome ERZ504733 (study PRJEB26092, sample SAMD00036219) | human gut metagenome | host: Homo sapiens | study: EMG produced TPA metagenomics assembly of...
AAAAGAAAATCTGCCGGACAGCATCCAGATCACCCCGGAAGGGATGCTGAAAGTTATCCGGCAGATGAACCCCGAGCAGCGGCGTGAGTTCACCCGCCTGCTGTTCGCCTGAAAAAAGTATGGAAAATTTGCGTTTGCGAGCGCAGCGCAGCAATGAAAGCCCCAGTGGGGCTTTTAAGCGACAGAACGGTCTCGCCGCAGGCGAGATGGAGGGCCTCGCCCCGACAAGCTCTGCTCACGATGCACAAGATGCAGACAATGCAAGGAAAAAACACGGCTTTCCCGCCGGTGTGCAAAAAGTGTGCAAAGGTGTGCAAGCATCCAGAAAAAGGAAAATCCAACGAGGAATCTTACGATTCATCGTTTGATTTTGGTGCGCTCGAGGGAACTCGAATCCCTGGCCCTCTGATTAAAAGAGCCCTCAGTCGGGGTACTCTGATTTTGGAACTTTCGAGTTTACGTCGTTTTTGCGCAAAGCATCGTGATTTTTCACGTTGCAATTTCTGCGTCCTTTGTCGTATTTTGCAAGTCAGAGTACCCATTGCATTCCTTGAAACCGTGCAAAAACAGTGCAGAAACCGTGCACTTACTCTGGGACAAATGAAAAAAGATGATTTTTGATCCATGACTTGGTGGCGATTTGAGTGACCACAAAGGTAAATTTGATACACGGAAAGAAGAATGCCCACTCGTCTGAGGAGTTCTCAGGGGAGTGGGCAGTTCTGTATAATGGCATTTTGTATAGGTCACTTGCCACTTTTAGCATGGAGGTTGCTATTTGGGAAAGAAGTTTCCACTTTTTTATATGGCAAGTTTCCGCACTTTCCGTACCCCATGAGATATGAACACCCGCTAAACTTTTTCAGAGGTTGCTACTTTTTAAGATGTAGTTGCTAAATCTTGCCCAAAGGATGCTACATTTTGGCTCAAGGTTGCTAAACATAGCGCACAGAAAATCCCGCAATAATATAATTAAACTTATGATAATTCGTATTATATTATTTCTTGTAAACTGCATCTGCCTGAATCAAAATCAGGTCGGAATTCTCCGCGGCCATTTCCACCAGTCGATCGGTAAAGCCACTCTTGGAGAACAGCCCATACACAATTTTGTAGCCCCTAAACGCCGCTGTAAGTTCTTTGGACTGCCCCTTTTCTTGCAAGGCAGAGTAGACCGCCACATCCACAGGTTTCGCATGGTACTTACACTCACCGAGGAACAGCCGTTTATGCTGATGGTCCACCGCTGCAACATCGATCTCTGTGTCTCCCTCGTTGTCGTTGCGCCAGTAAGAGCCAATGCGTGAGGGTGCAAAGTCGATCTGCCCCTTTCGGCACAGCTCCGCAAAGATGTTCCGGCAGATGCTCTCATAAGCGAAAGCCACAAATTTTTGCTTAAAGTCTTTGCCCATCTCGTCCAGCACGATCTGTTGGTTGTCCAGTTCCAACTCTCCCTTGAACGGGTACACATAGCGGAACCAGAAGCGGATGAAGTTGTCCGAAACATAGTACAGGCTTTTCCGGGAACGCTCTGGATTCTTTTCGGTGATGGGAACGTTCTTGATAACAAAACCAAGGTCGATCAGTGTTTTCAGGTACGGCGTAATAGCGAAGTGTCCTGTTCCATTGTCATGCTGATCTTGCTCAGCTTGTGGTTGCCGTCCGAAATCGCTTTTAGCACAGAAAAATAGTTGATAGGCGTCTGCACTTCCTCGTTGAGCAGGAAATCCGGTTCTTCATACAAAAAGCCATTTTTTGACAGTACCACACGCCGAATCTGCTCCACCAGCGGCTCGTCCGTCTGGAAAAACTCCATATATTTCGGTACGCCGCCCGTGATGGCATACTGCTCCACAGCCTGCTCAAACGATAGGTTCTGCACCGCATATACATCCGTAAATTGCAGCGGCATCAGCCGAATCTGTGCCGTTCTGCGGCCATAGAGCGGGCTGTCGTAGGCCAGTGCGTGCTTTTTCATCATGCTGATCAGGGAGCCGCACAAAATCAGCATCACGTTATGATCTTTCAGCACTTCATCCATGCGTTTTGCAGGATGGACGGAAAATCCGGGTTTGTCTTGACCAGATACGGAAATTCATCAATGACAAGCACCTTTTTCTCGTCCGGGTGGTCGTCTGCTACCACTTGGAATAAATCCAGCCAGTCGGTGAATGTGACCTTGCTGAGCATGGGATTCTTCGTGGTACGGGAAAGCACTCCGGCAAACCGCTTCATGCTCTGGGCTTCGCTCTCTGTGGTTGCCAAAAATAAAGGCCCGTTTATCTTTGATAAACTCTTTGATCAACGTTGTTTTTCCAACGCGCCGTCTACCGTAAATCACCACAAAGCCGCTGCCGCGTTTTAGTTCCGCATTCAGCGTTGCCAGTTCGGATGTTCTGCCGATGAAGTCCATGTCGCTCACCTCTCGCTTAATATAATTCAAATTATGATAATTTCAATTATATTATAGTTGTTCTGCGCAAAAACGTCAATAGGACGAAACATTGAATTTTCAACATCAAATCCATACAAGGCAGAAAACTCCGGGCTTTTTCAGTTCAGCTTATGTGGCTGAGAGAACTCTGTGGACGTTTTTGATTGCAATAAAAGGTTTGGGATTTCCCAACAAGTATTTTGCATCGCAAAATGGTCTTTGTATATACGAAGACACTGCTTGCGGGTCTGCTGGTCATATACTTCAGCTCTCGCCGCCACAAAACGTTTCATATTTTGGACTCCATTCAAACTGTGCATTTTTGTCTAACAATTTTTTGCGTTGCTGCCAATCGGGCATGAGTGTTGTCAGGATCGCATAAAAATCCTTCGAGTGGTTTGGGTATAGAAAATGACAAAACTCGTGCAATACTACATATTCAATACAACTGACGGGCATTTCGAGCAAGTGCTGGTTCAATGTAATGATAGCCTTCTGCGGAAGACAAGATCCCCAGCGAGTATCCATCGATCGAATATGGATTCGTGGAGATGGCACACCGTATTTTCGAAATATCGGATAAAGCTGATCCACTGTCTGCTGAAATATTTCGCGACACATCTTATTCAGATAACGGTCAACAAGACGCTTTTTTTGTTTCTGATCTTCTGTGTCTTTTACGGTAAGATAGAGATAAACGCCATCGGAACGTATATCGTCCTTTTTTCCTTGCTCTACCCGCAGACGCAGACTGCGCCCCAACACGGAAAAACTTTCCCCACTGATGTAATGCCGGGGCCGCGGTGCGTACTGTCGGAATTCTCGAAAATGCTGCTGTGCCTCTGCAATGTAACGGCTGCGTCGTTTCACGAATTGCGTAACAACGCTTTCCGGAACATCTTTCGGAACAGAAATATAAACAGAGGCATCTGTCCGAATCCGAAGGTTGATATTGCGTACATTTTTTCGTTCCAGCTGATAGCAGATACACCCATGCTCCGTCTCAACCTCACAAATCCGTATCATGCAAACCTCCGCAGCGCAACTGTTTTAACATTCTCAATAATCATGTCGATCACATCAAAAGAAAGTACCAGGCCCATTTCTTTTTGGTAGCGGTAAAACAGATCATCAATATCCTGTGAGATTCGATCATGAATCGTCAGGTTATGGGTCCAGTCCACCTGGCTATGTTTTTCGATGATTGTCGTAATATCCAGTGCCATCTCGGCGGCAAAATCTGGTTCCACTGACAATTTTCATTGGAAAAATCGCAGTCAGTACACCATAGAACGCCTGTGCATGGACATTTGCTCGGATGCGATCCGGGTATACGATAGCGCTTTTTCCCATGCGGTAATCTTCCAGAATATCCCGCATCTTGGCCAGATATTCCGCCTCCGTTATCGTTCGGACTTTATACAGTTCCAGCGCTTCCTTGATGCGCTTGGAAAAGTTTTCATAGTATGCGGGGTTCTCCTGATACTTCGTATTGATACTCTTGGCGAGCCGTGTGCGAATCGCATCAGCTTTGGCACGCAGTGAGCCTAACTCGTTTAATTCCTTTTCAAACGCATCTCTGTCCAGAATGTCTACCGGCTCGGTGATTCGCTTCAGACCCTCTACTGAAAGGTGTACATCCAGCAGGTTTTGCATCAGAGGTTCGTATTCCCGATTGTCGATTGAATCCCCATAACGAGGTTTCACACTGCGCCGTACCGCAGAGAAAAAGCCAAATGCTTTGATATATTTTTCCCGCTCTTCCACTGCCAGCGCCTCATAGGTTTTTTCAGAATTCAGAACAAGATTCAAGGAGCGGCCAAAGTTACACAGCCGTTTGTAAAACTCTTCCCGCTTCGAATTATCCGCTAAGAAAACCTCTACCGCCTCTGCATCGGTTCCGGCAAGTGTCAGACCGGGAACAGCCGAAAACAACTCCATCAGTGCAGAATAATCGCTACGTACCGTTCCAATCGCAGAGAGCACATCCACCACAACGCCTTTCAGATCGTGCCCATCAAAGTTTTCCAGCCCGGCACCACTGTAAAGCTCCATTGCCTCATCCAATTTTTTGATCAGGCCCCGGTAATCCACGATCATTCCATAGCTTTTTCCCTCGCACAGGCGGTTTGTGCGGGCAATGGCCTGAAGCAAACCGTGCTCCTTAAGTTCTTTGTCCAGGTAAAGCACTTGGCAGAGCGGCTCATCAAAGCCGGTAAGCCATTTGCTGCACACGATCACAAGATCCAGTTCTCCGGCATGATACTGTGCCTTAATCGCTTCTTCATAATCATCGGCACTGCCATAGCGCTGCATCATCCGATTCCAGTAGGCAACTACCTTGTCGTCTGCTCCTTCATCTGCATCATCCACGCTCTCGCGCAGATCCGGGGCCGAGATCACGACAGCGCAGTTCAGATCGCCAAATTGCTCAAAGCATTCCAGATACCGAACGGCATCCCGCTTGTAATTGGTGGCGACCATTCCCTTGAAGCCTGTATTTTTATAGGTTCGGCAAAAGTCCTCGTTGATGTCCAAAGCGATCCGTTTGATGCGTGCATCCGTAGAGGTCAGCCGTCGGATGCTGCTCCATTTCCGGGCGAGATCATCCCGCTGTGATTCCGTCAGGCGTTTTGTTGTTTGCTGAAACCATAGGTCGATGTTCTTTTCGTCAACTTTCTGCTCCACAAAGCGGCCTTCATAGATCAGTGGAACAATTGCACCATCGGCTACACCGTCCTGAATCGTATACTTATGAATCAGTCCGCCAAACTTTTTCAAGGTGTTCTTCTCGCTCTTCATCAAGGGCGTTCCTGTAAAGCCGATATAGCAGGCGTTTGGAAAAACCGTCCGCATTTTATGTGACATTTTGCCGTAATTGGAGCGGTGGCTTTCGTCCACAAGAACAAAGATGTCCCGAGATTTGTTGCAACCGTCCAGTCGCTCGGCAGTGCTGAATTTGTTGATGATGCTGGTGACGATGTCCACCCGCTCATCCGTGACCAATCCCAGCAGATGCCGCCCGTTGGTAGCACGCGCAGGGCGAAGCCGCGTGTGCGCGAATGTCGCCGTGATTTGCTTATCCAGCTCTTTTCGGTCGGTGACGATCACTACGCGCGGACGGTCTGCCTGCAGCTCCAGCAGCAAATATTTCGCCACCATCACCATGGTCAGACTTTTTCCGCTGCCCTGTGTATGCCAGATCACACCGCCGCACCGATTTCCTTTTTCATCACGCTGTTTGACTGTGTGCAGAATTTCCTTTACCGCAAAATATTGCTGATATCGGCAGATCTTTTTCACATTGTAGTCAAACAGCACGAAATACTTTGTCAGTTCCAACAAACGGACCGGTGTAAACAGGGAAACAATATCTTTATCCTGCACCGTTGGTGTCCGAACCGGGATCAGCTGAGCCATTTTCCGGTTCAGGAAATCTGCATCTTGCTCTTTCCAGATGCTCCAAAATTTTTTCGGCGTTCCCGTTGTCGCATAGCGCACCTCGTTTTTATTGGTTACCATTACGATCTGTGCAAACGCAAAAAGCTGGGGGATATAGTGAGTCTGCTGGTTACGGCAGGTTTGCTCAATGGCCTGTTCCACCGGGATATCCGGAGCCTTGCACTCAATCACCGCAAACGGAATTCCATTGACAAACAGCACGATGTCCGGGCGGGCATCATGCTGTCCATCGGCGCTTTCCACCGCAAATTCTTCCGTGACATGGTAAAGGTTCTGCGTCGGGTCCTCCCAGTCAATGTACTTCAAGTTGAAGTTCAGCAGCCTTCCTTCGCCTACAGTTTCGGGATAGCTTTTGCCCAGCATAAGCGCATCATAGATTTTCTCACTGGTGCGCACAAGGCCGTCCGTCAGCGGTATTTCCAGATCATCCATGGCGTGCTCAATGTTGACTGCCGAAAATTCATTTTCCACACCGCCGTAGGTATAGCGGTTCAGTTTCCGCAGCTGACCGCGCAGCACATCCCGCAACAGCACCCGGTAGCCGCTTCCGCGCTGCTGACGGCATTCTTCCGGGGAGAGATATGTATACCCCATGGCCCGCAGCAGTTCCAGCGCAGGCTTTTTGCTGATGTTGGCTTCGGAGTAAATGGATTTATCGAGGTTCATGGTGACCTCCTTATTTTTTGACAACTGTATCAAATGTCATTTTTTCAAATGTAATATCAGTTGTTTTCATGATGCGCTGCTTTGACGTATTAATTGTAATGCTTTTTTCATTTATTTCTGCTTTCTCAAGGATATAGGTGTCTTCGCTGTGGAAAATAATAGCTTCGTTTTGGTTTTCATTTGTAAAAATATAAAATGTTTTCTTTGAGACGGCAGTTGTGTATCCATCTAACGGCATCAAAATCAACACCATTAGAAGAAGAATGATACCAAGCAACAGAACTGACGTAAAATCAAATTTAAAACTCTGTTGATTTTTTTCATATTGTTCACTTTCCAACTGCTTCATCTTTTCGATTTGTTCAAAGAAATCCAACTCGTCTTTACCCGCTATGATTTTATCTGTGCTTTCACTAATTGATTTTCGTTGATTTCTTGTTCTCCAATAGGCAAGGATTGATGATACAAGCAGTGAGCAGATGCTCAATAAAAAGGCTACAAAATTCTCAGAGGTTGTAATCGCTGCTTTTGATAGCCACATTGTAATGAAGAGAATGAGTTCCGCAGCTGCGTAATGAGCGAAAAATATCCCTCGCCACACCCAAAGTTCTCTTCTATTTCTTTTACTAAAGATTTTAGCAATTGATCTTGTTCGTTTAATCCTTTTTGGGTTGTTTCAATTCCTTTCCAAACTTCAAAATCTTCCGCAGTTGATCTTTTATGGTTCCAAAACATTTTCTCGATTGAGGCAAGCTGCTTTTTTCGGGCGCTGTACGCTTTCAAGAATGCTTTGATCTGTTTTTTAGCATAACGTGCAAATATTGAGTAGTGGTAGTGTTTCACAAAAGCACTTTCAATAATGGTACTGGTAAAAGAAACTGCAATAACCCATGCGATAGAATTTACCACCAAATAAATGATATTTTTGGTTTCCAGCGCAGCATAAAGTTCATCAATATTCCAATACTTCAGATAAGCAATATTGGAAAGGCGTCCGGCATAGCCGATAATCACTGATATTATAGTTACGGCGGCTGAAACCAACGCAATTAAAATAGATGGATTTTTTCTGAGATATAATTTAAATTCATCTTTCTTAGAATTCATGTTTTCTGAAACATTTTCCATCTTGTTTACCCTCATGAGTTAAGTCAATAACAGCTGCATCAATGCTTTCTTCTTTTGCTTTTCAGCCTCAATAGATTTTTGGAGCAGGTCGATTTCATGGTCGGCAGCGCTTAAAATTTCAACGATGGCCTTTTGCTCCAATTCACAAGGTAGATAGAGCACCATGTTTTTATAATCCTTGTAATAAACATGCGGTATCGTCGAACCGTTGCTGTAAATTTGGAAATCAACTGCTGACATACAATAAAACAGATACAATAAATCTATATCGTTTGCAAAAATGCACCCTAATGTTCCTATTGTTGAAGATTTTTCTTTGCAAAGCGCAACGCGACCAGCGCCTGCGCCATCTTTTACAATAGAAATATAAGGCTGTTCATTTTCATAGAAATCAATGTTTCCGAAGCACCCGCTTGCATCGTATACAGGGTACGGGCCACACCCTAAGTGGGATTCGTAAGTTTTAAATGATGCAGCAGATGCGCTATACTTGCTTACATTTTCAAGTTTTGCAAATCGCCACTTTTCATTAAATCCCGGCAGCCGCTTTTTCCCGGTCAGCAACTGCTGCATCAGATATTTTTTCTGCTGCTGTTTTTGAGCAAGGAGCTTTTCTTTCAGCTCAATCACTTTGTCCTGTGTGGAGAGGATGGCAGCGATTTTTTGCTGTTCGGGAAGGGGCGGCAGCTGACAAGTGATGGGCGTAAACGAATCCCAATACAAGCGAAGCCGAAAATCGGTGACACCGTAAGACTGTCGATGGATTGCATGGATCATTCGGGGCGTTTTCATGCAGTAGTCCATGTACTCCGGCCATATTTTTTCATTAGGTTTTGCCACGATATACGCTGGACTTACAAGTCCATCCGACCTTACAACGCCAATGGCTCCTTGCCATGCACGCATCATGTTGAAAACAAGATCCCCCTTGCGGGCAGTCTTATACTGAGTTTTATCGGTAATTCGTTTTACTTTTTTCCCAAGCTTGTCTTCATCCAGTTCACCTTCGGAAACTCCTGCGTGAATGGAAACCGTTAAAATTGGAAGCGATGGGTCGCCCTTTTCTTTTCGTTCCGTGTAAGTTCACCGAGCGAGTAAGTATGTACTATAGGTTGTTGCATGATTGTCAGCCTTCCATATTTGGTAGAATCATTTAATATAGCGATTCGTTTATTCCTCAAGCTCATTCGGCAACTCATAGATAAACATTAAAAGTGATGATAAAAATGTTATAACCCTTTTGGTCTCTTCTTTTTCCTTTATGACAATTTCATGATTGGCAACATTACCTGTTTTTCGGATATAGTCTACCCACTTTCCGTTTGGTGGAATAAAGTTGCGCTCCTCCAAATAGTTCACATACTTGGCAAACGAAAGTCCTTCAACAGACCCTTGTTCCACGGCAATATGCATCAGCAGTGTTCTCGCAATCATCTGCGAAGCTGTATAACATTGATTCGCATAACAAGTGCGGCATTCATCATACAGTTTCGCTATACTATCCGGAAGATTCTTGATAGTTCTTCCCCAAAGCTCTCCTGGAATAGTTTCCTCGGTTTCAGTATAAAAGATTGTGGGGCAGCCACATAATGGACATTCATAAATTGTAGCCAAACATGTTCCATGGTAGGATGGCGCATCATCCGCACGATAAATCATGTTAAATCCACTATTTGGAGCAACAGTGTTTTCACAGTATCCACACTTAATAGATCGCACTTTGATTCCATCCGATTGCGAAAAATGAATATGGCTCGCATCGTAGTTTTTGAAGAAATTTTTCATTTACTTTGTCCTTTTTCAAATTAATGTATCCATTACAGCCCCAGCTCATCCAAATACTTTTTCATCTGCTCCTGTACCTGTGCCAGCTCAGCTTCGATATCCGCAATATTTTTCTTCACCGCCTGAATATCTACCGGGTCTTCCTCTTCAAAAGTATCCACATAGCGAGGAATGTTCAGATTGTAGTCGTTCTCCCGGATTTCATCCAGCGTTGCACGATAGCTGTATTTTGGCATGGTTTCACGCTTTTTATAGGCATCCACAATTTTCTGGATGTCCGTGTCTCGCAGAAGGTTCTGATTCTTGCCTTTCTCGAAGTTGCCCTCTGCGGAAGCGTCGATGAACAGAACATTATCGACACCTCGGCTAATGCGATCCTTGCGGAACACCAGAATGCAGGCCGGAATACCCGTGCCGTAAAACAGGTTGGCAGGCAGACCAATCACAGCATCCAGAAGATTGTGTTCAACAATCTGGCGGCGAATTTTGCCCTCGCTCGCACCGCGGAACAGTACACCGTGGGGCAGCACAACAGCCATTCGGCCATGGCTGCGGTCAAGGCTGTTGAGCATGTGCAGAACAAAAGCATAATCACCCTTGGAAGATGGCGGAACGCCCCAATCAAAGCGCCCCCATGGGTCCAGAGAAGCGTTCATTTTTTCCGGCTTTTTTCCCTTGGCATCCAGAACCGCATTGGAAAGAAAGCCGCTGTCCCATTTGTCCAAACTGAATGGCGGGTTTGCTACAATGCACTGGAACAACATCAGATTATCGTTTTCGATGTTCTGCGGATTGCTCAGGGTATCGCCCTGCCAGATGCGGGCATCGTCTACCCCGTGCAGGAACATATTCATCTTCACAGAGCCATGTCTGTGCGTTTAATTCCTGACCGTAAACTGCCACTTTTCCGTCCGACACGCGCTTGCACGCCTTGAGCAGGAGACCACCGCTGCCGCAGGTCGGGTCATAGATACGGTCATTTTCCTGCGGATCCACCAATGCCGCTGCCAGCTCGGAGACCTTGCTCGGCGTAAAGAACTCTCCGCCCTTCTTGCCGGCGTCCGAAGCAAAGTTGCCGATCATATATTCGTAGGCGTCACCGATAATGTCAGAACCGTCCAGCGCAGAAGAACGCAGGTCAAGTCCGTGGAAGTCTTCCAGCAGGTTGCAGAGGGTTGCATTTTTTGCCTTGATGTCTGTACCAAAGTCCACATTGGAGTTGAAATCGATGGAGCGAAACACGTTCCGAAGCTTGCTGCTGTTATGATCTTCAATAGAGGCCAGTGCCGTGTTGATCTTCAGCCCGATTTCGGAATCATGGCGATTTTTATAAAGGTACCCAAACGTAGATGTATCATCCAGCTTAAAACGCTCACGGCTCATGGCACGCTCTACACGGCGTTCATCACCGTCGTATTGCTCCCGGTATTGCTCTCGCTTTTCCTCCGAAACGTCGCTCAGATATTTTACGAACAGCATGGAAAGAATGTAGTCCTTATAACGGGAACTGTCAATTTTACCGCGAAAGCTGTCGCAGGCGTTCCAAAGAACGCGTTCGATTTCCGATTTTGTCGTCATAGTCGTTATCCTTTCCTCTGTGCGTGATTCATTTGTTCCAGCATCGCCTCATAGCAGCTTCGCTTTTCAACTTCCAACTTACGCAGAAGGCGTAGTTCCTGCTGTGCTAGCAAGCGAAGCACTTCCATCTGGCGTTGTATTTCCGGCGATGGCAGCTGAAGCTCCAAGCGGCAAAAATACCTTGCGTTTACGGAGCTGATCATACTTTTGGTGGTATTTTGATAGATCTGCCTTTTTGCCTTCGGCGTGTTCAGATACCAATAAAGATACCCCGGCACAAGCTCTGTTCCCCGAATGCGAATTACCACAAAATTCGACGTGATCACCAAGTTGCGTGTGGTGTCGTCAATCAAAACTGCTGTGTAGGGGGCAGTCAAGCGCACTACAATGTCATTTGGCTGCGTCAGATAGTCCATGGACAATGGTTCTTTCGCAAAGTACGGCTCCAATTCAGCAGGATCAATCTCACCTTCCGCTTTTACCGCCCGTAGACTAAGTTGGTGGTATCGTATCGCCTGCGGGGAGTCAGCTCTTGCCTGTTTTCGAGAAAGGACAAGTCCGCTACGGATATCTGCAATTTCTCCAAGATTCATTTCACACCTCGGTTGTCACGTGCAATAAAGAACAAAAATTTTTGAAAAAGAAAGCCAGAGCGGATTTCACTCTGTCACTGAGTTAAGTATACTCTGCTTTGATTATCAATGTCAAGTGCTTTTTACAAATCTGTCCGTCATAATTAAAAATAACATTCTTTTGGGGCTTATCAGATTTCACCGTTTCCCTGATCTGACCCACATGACACTATAGCATCGTAGAATTGGCTCGGATTTTTTGCATCATTGTGTACAACGCATGGACTAAGAGGGTGGGCAACTTGGACTACAAGTCCATAAACTTTTGCTGCGGAAACCGTACACTGTTGTCAAAGGAGGCGAACAATATGCTAAAACTAAGCAGTCTCAAAATAGACCCCGAATTTTCCGCTCAAATTTTGCCGCTGAGTTTTGAGGAGCTCCAGCAGCTTGAAATGAACATGATTCGGGACAGAAAGCTCACAGACCCGATCATTGTGTGGAACAAAACCATTCTGGACGGGCATAACCGCTACAACATCCTGCGGAAGCATTCGTTTATCGAATATGAGATCAAAGAAATGGAGTTTTCCAGCCGTCAGGAGGCTCTGATCTGGATCTGCAATCATCAGCTTGGGCGGCGCAACCTGACACCGGAGCGCAGAAAGTATCTGATTGGAACGCGGTATGAAGCGGAAAAACAGGTCTCTCAAAACCGCGGAAATCAGTAACACATCCGCCAAGAAAAATGCCACGGATCAAAATGATCCCTGCCAAAGCAAATCCGGCAGCCACGTTACGCGGTAGCGGATTGCAAACGAGACCGGCACCAGCGAGGGTTATGTGCAGCGGGCCGAAAAGTACATGAACGGCGTGGAGGCTGCCGATGAAGCGGCACCCGGTGCTCGGGAGGAAATTCTAAACGGGAAAATCAAAGCTGCTGACCGTGAGATCTGTGCCATCGCTAAGGCTCCGAAGGAACAGCGATCGGAAATCGTTGCAGAACTTCGCAAGCCGAAAAGCGAGCGAGATAAGCAGCTTACTTCCCTTACAAAAAGCCCTTCCATGAAAGGCGAATCTTTTGATGACGACGGAAGCCGATTTCTGATCGGCATTTCCAAAAAAAATGCAAGGACACAAAAGGGCATTGACCGAAAGTGATCAAAAAGCCCTGAAACAATCCGTTGATGCCCGCTATTATCGCAAAGCACCTGCGGATCATTCCATCCACATCGCTGCGATTGAAGGTGCTTATGATGCCTTTAAAACAGGAAAAGACTGCATTCTCCGGGAGTTTGAGGACAAGCGTGAGGGCAGCAGCTCCGCACTGGTTCTGAAAAAGACCAAAACAGCATCTTCCTGTCGCACGATTTTCATGACGGAAGCGCTGAAAGAAGAACTGAAGCACTGGTTCAAGTGTCTGGAAATGGACGAAGCCGACATGGACGGCAGATACCGCAACAGTGGGATGCTCCTGCGCTTGCCCAATGGTCTGGCGGTGGAGCCGATCCTCATCCGCAAAAAGTTCATCAAGTGGCAGGACGAGCACCCGGAGTTCACCCGCATCGTGTTTCACGGCCTGCGGCATTCCAGTGCCACCTACCAACTGATGATCTCCGGCGGTGATGTGAAAGCCGTTCAGGGAACAACAGGTCATGCCAGCGCAAACCTGCTGGTCAACACCTATGCGCACATCCAGCAGGATTCCCGTAAAAAGCTGGTAGCTGGTTTCATCAATTCCTATACGTATTAGATTTTTAAAGCGAACCGATGAATCAGGTTCATATATATTTTTAGTTCGTGAAAGAACAGGCCCTACTGTATTCCATGAAATACGCATTAACTTA
>ENA-OQHY01001017-OQHY01001017.1-human-gut-metagenome-genome-assembly--contig:-NODE-1017-length-13471-cov-5.123801_pt1 | contig 13471 bp, 17 predicted proteins | sample MGYA00242570_ERZ504733 | MGnify/ENA primary metagenome ERZ504733 (study PRJEB26092, sample SAMD00036219) | human gut metagenome | host: Homo sapiens | study: EMG produced TPA metagenomics assembly of...
CGTTCAGCTTCTCATCGTCCGTATTCGGTCTGCGTACTTTTCTCCGATATCTGGTCAGTGCCGCTGCTGCCGGATTCAGGCCACCTTTTACAACAGCTGCCCCTGCCGGAACGGTTGTAAAGCTTTCTCCCGGTTTCAGATTCTTATACCAGCCATGCTCCTGCTCTGTGGCGCCGCTTAAGGCAAGATACAGATTTCCGCCCTGTGCAGAGCCATATTCTGCCAGCCACTGTCCGGAGCTTTCAATCTGGAAAATATACGTCTCCCCTGTTTCTCTGTCCTCGGCAATTCCCATGGGAAGATACTCACAGGTAGACCAGGTGCCCTTTCCACTGTAACAATAACGGTTCAGGCCATATCCCTGATGATTGAAGCCATCTACGACCATTCCGTTTAAATTCAGCGTTTCTGCATCGTATTTCTGCCACTGTGCCTCACAGCACCAGCTGTTAAACGGCACATAGATATCTGTTTTTTTATAATAAGCTTTTCGCCGCCTCTGGAGATTCCCTGATACATAAAAGAAGAAACATAGGTCAGCCCCTGATCCTCACTTCCCTCGTTGATGATCTCTGTCCAGGTCTGTACTGCCGGCACTCCGTCAAACAGGCGCATATGATATACTGCCTTCAGCTTTTCCGGGGAAATCATTACGATCTCCAGCTCTTTTCCGCCGGCCTGTGCCTTCAGCTCATGGTTCTCATAAACAAAATCCACAGAGGACTGATTGATGTTGTTTTTGTAGGCATGCATGTTTAAGCTTCCTGTGCCGCTTCTGTGAATCTCAACAGCCGGATAACAGATATCCTCCTTCGGCTCCATGACTGCTTTTTTTACTTCCTGTGAAGAAAAATCTGCCAGCTCTACCACGCCGTTTTCCCGGATACGAAACTGGATATCCAGGCCATTCTCATGTAATTCGATCATTTTTATTTTTTCATTTTTATAGCTCATAGAAAATACCCTCCGTTTTTCTGATTCTGATCACAGTATAATATCTGTTTTTTTATAAGGTGACAGGTATCATCCCCAGAATGTAAAAATGCAATATATTGTCGTATTTATTTTTGCGTGATATACTGTTTGCTGACAGTAAAGAGTACAGTCAGTCAGACATGTAGGGCGATTTAATCGAATATCTGCATCTGTCCGACTCGCAATTTACAGCTGAAATATTTACATTCCGCTTCGCAGTATACTCAGGAGGTTTTTTCATGCCAGATATTTTCCAGGACTCTTCCCGATATTTCCATATTTCTGCTTTTTATGCTCTCTCCCTGCCTTATTATCATATGGAGCATCACACACATTCCAGCTATGAGATCATGTATATCACCTCCGGTTCCTGCCGGGTTTTCTGCCTGGATGGCACACAGGACACGGAATTCCCACTGAAATCCGGGCAATTTATCTTTATCCGGCCGGATGTACCTCACAGGCTGGAGATTCCGGATGGTTTTCCCTGCTCGATCCTGAATCTGGAATTTTCCCTTACTCCCGAAAAAAGTCCGGTTGCTCTGGAGCTTCTCCTGAAAAAGGATCCCGGATTTTCCCGGTTCTGGAATTTTACGGAATCCTCCCAGGGCTTTTGCTCCGGCCCGGATTCCCGCAGCTTCGGATACAGCCTGAAGGATCTGCTCACCTTTTTACAACAAAATTCCGGTCAGATACAAAAGGAAGAATTTCTCTTCTTTCTTCTTTTCAGCCGCATGCTTACAGAGCTTGCATTCTGCGCCCACTCCAGCCGGAGCACCCAGGGAATCGTCTATCTGAAAAAAGCGCTCCGCTATATTGACGAGCATTATCTGGAAGACATTGATATTCCTGCCATCTCCGCATATGCAGGGATCAACAAATCCTACCTGCAGGCGCTCTTTACAGAAAAAAACGGCTGCACCATCAATACCTATATCAACCGCAAGCGTATGGAACAGGCCTCCTTTCTTCTGTGCAACAGTACTCTGCACATTACGGATATTGCCTTTTCTTCCGGATACAACAGCCGGCAGCATTTTGCACATACCTTCGAAAAATTTTATCATATGAACCCCTCCAGGTACCGAAGCCTTCATACCCGGCCTCTCCGTTCGGATACCCAAAAGAAACGCTATCATATGACTGACGGACTGATGTTGGAAAGCGAACCCTTTCCTCAGGAATAAAACTTACTTCATACACCTACACCTTCAGGCTGATACCTGCGATCCACGTCTGAGTATCCTAAAAAAACGGCCAGGTACGAAGCTCTTATCTCTTCGATAACCTGGCCGGCTTTTTATATTTATTGTCAAGCGGATATTCGCAATCCTGCAGGGGACTTACTTGATTCGGTTAAAAATTTTCTATGGAAGCAGATTCTGCATACTCTTCAGGCTGATCGCCAGTGTGGAGGTATTATGCAGAAGTGCGGATGAAGTCGGCTGCAGGATACCTGCAACGCCACAGGCGATAAGACCTGCGTTAAAGGTAATAATAAAACGGTAATTGCGTCTGATACGCTTCATCAGTGCATTGCTGATCTCTTTCAGAACAACAAGCTCCTGAAGATCATCTGCACCTACAGTAATATCTGCGATCTCCCGGGCAATTTCAGCACCATCACTGATGGCGATACCGACATTGGCTGCGGAAAGTGCCGGAGAATCATTGATTCCGTCACCTACCATGATAACCTTTCTTCCGGCTGCCTTTTCTTTTTCGATGAAGTTGGCCTTATCCTCCGGAAGTACCTCGGAATAATATTCGTCCACTCCCACACGTCTGGCAATGGCTGCTGCTGTACGCTCACTGTCCCCTGTCATCATAACGATCTTGGAAATCCCTGCCCCACGCAGTGCTTCTACAGAAGCTTTCGCCTCCTCACGAAGAGGATCTTCAATACAAATCACGGCTGCAAGACGTCCGTCAATGGCAAGATACAGATGGGAATACTCTTCCGGAATATTGTCGAATTTCTCCTTGCCATCCTCCGGGATCAGACATTTCTCATCTTCAAATACAAAGTGATAGCTTCCGATCACGGCCTTATGGTCTTCGATCGTAGTGGAAATTCCATGCGCTACTACATATTCAACCTTTGAATGCATCTCCTCATGGGCCAGATGCTTCTTCCTGGCAGCACTGACAACAGCCTTGGCCATGGAGTGTGGGAAATGCTCTTCCATACATGCGGCGATACGCAGCATCTCCTCCGGATCATTGTTGTCAAAAGGAACCACATCCACAACGGTTGGCTTCGCCTTTGTCAGAGTTCCTGTCTTATCAAATACGATGGTATCTGCCTCAGCCATTGCTTCCAGATATTTACCGCCCTTAACTGTAGCCTTATGGGTACCGGCCTCACGGATTGCAGACAATACAGAGATCGGCATTGCAAGCTTAAGCGCGCAGGAGAAATCCACCATCAGGATCGCAAGGGCCTTGGTGGCATTTCTGGTAAGGAGATATGTAAGTGCTGTTCCTCCAAGAGTATAGGGAACCAGCTTATCTGCCAGATGCTCTGCCTTTCCCTCCAAAGAAGATTTCAGCTTCTCAGACTCCTCGATCATGGTAACGATCTTGTCATAGCGGCTGGAACCACCTACCGTCTTTACGCGGATGGTGATCTCACCTTCCTCCACAACAGTGCCTGCATAGGCAACGCTACCCTCTTTCTTGCATACAGGTACAGACTCACCGGTAAGAGAAGCCTGGTTGACCATAGCCTCTCCATCTGTAACACTTCCGTCAAAAGGAATTACGGTACCCATACGTACAACAACATCATCTCCCGGCTGGACCTCTCCGGACTCTACCAGGATCTCCTGATCCTCTCTCTTCAGCCATACCCTGCCAACATTCAGGGACATGGTTCTTGCAAGATCACCTACGGATTTCTTGTGCGTCCACTCTTCCAGGATCTCTCCGATCCCAAGCAGGAACATGATGGAGCCTGCAGTACCAAAGTCCTGACGTAATACAGACACTCCAATTGCAGTGGCATCCAGGACCGGCACCTCGATCTTACGGTGAAGAAGTGTATCGATTCCCTTCCAGATATATTTCAGGGAAGTAGCTGTTGTATAAATGGCATTCAGCGGATATGCAGAAAAAGCTTCTTCCGTAATGGCAGATCACCTTGGAGATTAGCTTCTCCTGATATTCTGCATTCAGTGCTCTCCCTGAGCTCTGCAGCACCTGTGAAGGAACCTCTACATCCTGATAATGAAATTCGCTGATACCACGGATAACCGCAGCTCTACTGCCCCGATAATTTACAACTGCGTCACAGGTTCTCTCGTATACCTTGGCAGAAACCACTCCAGCAAGATTCTCGAGATAATACAACAGCGTATCTGCCTGCCCGTAGCTCATCCTCTTCTGAGCAAGATGGATACGAAGCCGGCCTCTTGTCTCATGTTTGATATAAAATTTCACGGAAAATCGCCTCTTTACTCAGCTGTCTCTTCTGCTGCTTCTTCTGTCTCTTCTGCTGTTTCTTTGAATGCATCCTCATCTGCAGTTTCCTCTGCTTCTGTCTCAACATCCTCTACAGCCTCTTCAGCTGCTGCTCTTTCCTCATTGATCTCCTTAGCTTCAGCATAAATATCTTCAGCATTCTCCTGAAGATTCGTAGCTGTTTTCATGATGCAGTCCTTAGCTCTTAAAACAGCTGCTGTGCATCCTGTGTAAAGCTTCTTCGCATCCTTGCTTGTGAGGATCTTGATTCCTGCTGTACCGAAAAGAACGCCTGCTGCAAAAAGTCCTGATTTCTTGAATTTAAAGTCTACCATAATAATTTCCTCCTGATATATGATTTTTATTTTTTTCTGATTCCCGGTGAGGATTTTTCATGTCCGCCCCGATATTTTCATTATTATAAAATGTCTATAAAAAAAAGTCCAGTGTTTTTTGTGTGAGTTCAACACAATTCGTTAAATTTTCAGTTATTTTTGCCTAACAGTTAATTTTTACTAATAGTTCAATCTATCTAATTCTTAGTCTGTACAAACCTCTTCTTTCCTATTATATTGTGCCATAACTTTTCCATACTCACCCGACCTCATGAACAGGCAGCAGCGCCAGGGTACGGATATTCTGTTCACTGATCTCCCCGCAGGCCCGAAGTCCTGCAAGGATCACTTCATTAAGCTTCTGTCCGGACAGATGGCATATCGTATCATCATCCAGTTCTACTGTGCAGACGCCTTTTGTGCTGCATGCCACGCGATACATATTCTTTCGACTGATAGCACCGATGGATTCCAGCGTATTGACCATACGGTATACTGTAGCTACACCGATCTTCGGATCCAGTGCGGAAGCCCTGTAATAGATTTCCTTACAACAGGAGCACTCTCCCTCCAGGATAATGTCCAGAAGAATCTTTCTCTGTCTGGTGATGCGGAGCCCCTTCTCCTTCAGTTTCTCTATAATAAGATCCCTCTGCATCTCTGTATGTCGGTAGCATCCTGTTTTTTTCTCTTCTGTTTCGGCTTCTGCAATATGCATTCTGATCCCTCCTTTATTGAGAAAACTTTTCTTTTATCTAATAAGTTAGTATACTCCAACTTAGGTTAGTTGTAAATAACTCCTTTGAACTTTTTTTACATATTGAGGATTCTGCCTGAATACCGTATAATGTTTCGTGAACCTGTACATAGGAAACCGTCGTTTTGACAAAATGACGAAAAATCCCCTTTCGTTTTTTCGTCAGAATGACAAGAAACTGCCGGAAACTTTGTAAGATTCAGCTCTAGCCCTTTTCTCTCATTTTCGATATACTGTTAACCAGCAAAGGAAATTACGTAAAACAATATATTAATTTTGGAGGGAAACAACAATGGCAAGTTTATCATTATCTCACATTAATAAAACTTATCCGAACGGCTTCCAGGCAGTTAAAGATTTCAACCTGGAGATCGAAGACAAAGAATTCATCATCTTCGTAGGACCATCCGGATGTGGAAAATCTACAACACTTCGTATGATCGCAGGTCTTGAGGAGATCAGCGTGGTACACTTAAGATCGGTGACAAAGTCATGAACGATGTTGAGCCTAAGGACCGTGATATCGCAATGGTATTCCAGAACTACGCTCTGTATCCTCATATGACAGTTTATGATAACATGGCATTCGGACTTAAACTTCGTAAAGTTCCGAAGGACCAGATCGACAAGGCTGTTCGTGAAGCAGCAAGAATCCTTGACCTTGACAAGCTTCTTGATCGTAAACCGAAGGCTCTTTCCGGTGGTCAGAGACAGCGAGTTGCTATGGGACGTGCTATCGTTCGTAATCCTAAGGTATTCCTTATGGATGAGCCTCTTTCCAACCTGGATGCTAAGCTTCGTGTACAGATGCGTATCGAGATCTCCAAGATCCATCAGAGACTTGGCGCTACTATCATCTATGTAACACATGACCAGACAGAGGCTATGACACTTGGTACCAGAATCGTTGTTATGAAAGACGGTGTTGTTCAGCAGGTTGATACACCACAGAACCTGTATCAGAAACCAGGCAACCTCTTCGTTGCAGGATTCATGGGATCTCCGCAGATGAACTTCCTTGATGCTGTTATCTCCGAGAAAGGCGGCAATGTAATTGCTACAATCGGTGGTGAGCATGAGATTATCGTTCCGGCAGCTAAGGCTAAAGTCCTGAAAGACAAAGGCTATGTTGGAAAGAAAGTTGTTCTTGGTATCCGTCCTGAGGATATTCATGATTCTCAGATGTTCCTTGAGACATCTCCAAGCAAACCAATGAACTCCGTAGTTAAAGTTTACGAGCTTCTTGGTGCTGAAGTATTCCTGTACTTCGATGTTGACGGAACTCAGGTTACAGCACGAGTTGATCCTCGTACAACAGCTAAGACCGGTGATCCGATCAGATTTGCATTCGATATGGAGAAAGCTCACTTCTTCGACAAAGAGACAGAGCTTACTATCACAAACTAATTCTCGTCGAATCATAAAAACAGAATGTAACCCCGGGGGATATGATTTCCCGGGGTTTCTTTTTATTTCACTAGTTTTATTTCACATCAGAAAGGACGCTTTTTATGAAAATACAGCAAACAATTCAAAAATGTCTGGATGACTGGACCCGGATCAGCGGTCTTGATTTCTGTATTCTGGATGAAAATGACCAGATATACATTTCCACAGGGGACCGTCGACTTCCTTCTTCTGAAAAGCTTGCTCAGTTCCGGGAGGATCCTGCCTTATGCATCTCCAACCGCAGCTGCAGTCTGTACAAGCTGAACAACATACCTCAGAGCAATATGCTTCTGATCGTATGGGGCTCCGGAGAGCAGGCTTCTACCATCGGAGAGCTTGCTGTCTGCCAGGTAGAAAGTCTCCTCACTGCCTATACGGAAAAAACAGACAAGAACTCCTTTATGCAAAATCTTCTCCTGGACCGTTATTCCCAGGTAGAAGCTTTTAACAAGGCTGCCCGTCTTCATATCACACCTTCCGCCCGCCGTGCGGTATTTCTTGTGGAAACCAAGCAGCACAAGGACGAAAATGCCCTGGCTACCATCCGCAACATCTTTTCTGCCCGTACACGGGATTTTATCACTGCACTGGATGATTCCGGCATCATCGTAGTACGTGAGCTTCAGAGCACCGAAAGCTACGAAGAGCTGGATGGTATCGCTGCATGCTGGTGGATATGCTCAATACAGAGGCCATGACCTCTGCCTGGGTTTCCTACAGCAATGTTGCAGATGATATCATGGAGCTTTCCGATGCCTACAAGGAAGCCCGCACTGCTCTCGAGGTCGGCAAGATCTTTTATGCTGACAAAAACGTTTTCGGTTACAACCGTCTGGGCATCGGACGTCTGATCTATCAGCTTCCCACTCAGGTCTGCAACATGTTTGTAGGCGAGATCTTCGGAGAAGAATCCCTGGAATCTATTGACGACGAAACCCTCAATATCATCCGGACCTTCTTTGAAAATAACCTGAACCTTTCTGAAACCTCCAGACAGCTCTATGTGCACCGGAATACTCTGGTGTACCGTTTTGAAAAGCTGCAGAAGCGATTTGGCCTGGATATCCGTACCTTTGAGGATGCACTGGCCTTCAAGCTTGCCATGATGGTGTCCGATTACATCACCTATTCCGGAAATCATGGAAAATAGATTCTGCTCGTAAAAATCCATCAAAAATGCAGGAACACAAAAAATCCCCGAAACAGCAGATAATGTCTGTTTCCGGGGGTTCTTTATTTCAGCAGCATCAGATGCTCCGGTGGAAGATACAGATATTCCGGAAGATCTTTATCCGGATCCTCCGTAAAGCTGTTTTTGGGACGCATCCACCATAATCCGGCAGCATTCTCTTCCGCTTTGTTTCGGATCATATACTGATGTTCAAATGTAGTTTCTATGTATTGGTCTACCCGTACTGCCATACAGTTCTCACCCGGCTTTGATTCCGGGCGGATCCAGTGGCCGCGGATCCCTACATGGGTAATATCCATATCTACGTTTTCTTCGGTATGGAGCTTCATTTTCCAGTCCGCCGCATAGATTTCGTGAGGTCCCAGCCTCTCCGCTCTGGAAAAATTCTTACAGCCGGTAAGCTTTGCTGCCTCCAGAAGTCCCGGTCTCTCAAACAGCTGCTTTGTCTCCCCGGTCACAAGGATCCTGCCTTCATGTACAATGGAAAGCTCCCTGCAGAATTTATAGGCCTCATCTCTGCTGTGTGTCACAAGGATCATATCTCCCGGATAGTCCTTGAGGAAATCCTGCATCTCCCGCTGGAGCACATCCTTCAAGTAACCGTCCAGTGCGGAAAACGGCTCATCCAGAAGAATAGCTTCCGGCTCTCCGATCATCATTCTGGCCAGTGCCACTCTCTGCTGCTGTCCGCCGGAAAGCTGTGAGGCAGGCGCTTCTCCAGCCCCTCCAGATGATATCGCCGGATCAGATCTTCCACTTTTTCTCTGGCGGAGGATTTTTCCCCACGATAACCGCAGCGGATGTTCTGTTCCACTGTCATGGTTGGGAACAGCGCATAATTCTGAAACAGATATCCGATCCGACGCTTCTGCGGTTTCAAATTGATCCCTTTTTCAGAATCAAACACTGTTTTTCCATTGATGACGATCCTTCCCTTATCCGGTGTTTCGATTCCTGCAATACAGCGTAAGGTCATGCTTTTTCCGCTGCCGGAAGCACCAAGAAGCCCAATGGCTGCCGAACTGCCTTCAAAATCTACCTTCAGGGAAAAATCACGGAAGTTTTTTTCGATATTTACTTTGACTGCCATCAGATCCACCTTCTTGTTTTCATTCCTCTTCCGGATACGATATTGATCAGCGCTACGATCACAAAGGAGATCAGCACGATCACAACGACCCAGAATCCTGCAGTTCCGTAATTTCCGGCTGCTGTCTCTGATGCAATGGCAACAGAAACTGTTCTGGTTTTTCCAAGGATATTTCCGGCAAGCATGGAGGTTGCGCCATATTCTCCGATTGCACGTGCAAATGCCAGCACTGTTCCGGATGCGATCCCCGGTCCTGCCGCAGGCATGACTACCCGCCAGAAGATCCGGCTGTCGCTCATCCCCAGAGTCTGGCCTGCATGGATAAGATTTATATCCACCTGTTCAAAAGCAGCCCGTGCATTGCGGTACATCAGCGGAAATGCGATCACTGCCGCTGCGATCACACAGCCCTTCCAGGTCTGCACGATCTTAATATCAAAATTATCCAGAAGAAAGCTTCCGAAGGGCCTTTTCAGACTGAAGATCAGTAGCAGAAAAAATCCAGCCACTGTAGGAGGAAGTACCAGCGGAAGAGTAAGGATCCCATCCAGTACTGCTCTGGCTCCCGGCTTCAGCTTCATGATCTTTCGGGCGCAAAATATTCCCAGAAAAAAAGCGATCACTGTGGCTGCCAGACCTGTTTTTAAGGAAATCCACAGAGGACTCCAGTTTATTTCTCTCAAAAGTTCTGTCATATTTCATTCCTGTGCCGGCATTTACTGTGTTTCAGTATTTACTGCCTGCCGGTTTTCTACATCATACTCATTTGGATGTGCTGTCCTCAGCCTCCGTGTTGTCTGCAGAAGCTTCTGTGGCATCCTCGGAATCCTCAGCCTCATATGCTGTAAATCCATAGTCCTCAAATACCTTGATTGCTGCGTCAGACTCCACATAATCAAGAAAAGCCTCTGCTGCCCTGGTATCGTCTTCCGATGCTTCCTTGTCCTCGATAAGTCCCACAGGATAAAGAACCGGCGTCTTAAGGCTGTCTGTCGGCGCCTCTGCGATGATATCTACTTTATCAGTAACAGATGCAGCATCTGTCGCATATACAACACCAACCTCATTACTTCCTTCACTGACTGCTGCAAGTACATCCGTTACATTCTTGCACTCGTTGATCTCCATTTTGTTTACATCGTCCATGATTCCAAGATTGTTAAAGATCTCACGGGCGTACTGTCCCACCGGAACATCCTCTCCTGCAAGCGCCATATTCTCAGCGTCTGTGATATTCTCGAATCCTGTTACCTTTGTCTCTCCGTCCTTTGGTCTGATCAGAACGACTTTGTTCTCAAGAAGATCCTTAACGGTGTCTTCCTTTGTCAGTTTTTCCTCTGTGAGGGCATCCATCTGTTTATCTGCTGCTGAAAAAAAAGATCACAGCGTGCACCTTCCTCGATCTGTGTCTGCAGTGTACCTGAACTGTCTGCACTGTAATAGATCGTTACATTCGGATAAAGCTCATTGAAATCCTTCTGGATCTCCTCCATGGAATTGCTGAGGCTGGCAGCAATAAATGCATAAACCTCTCCCTTCAGGTTCTCATCACCTTTCACTTCTGTGTCCGCCGCAAAAACAGTTCCGGTCATAAGGCTGTTGTTAAAATTCCCGCGGTAAGGCTGCTAAGATTTTTTTCTTCATCTTTTGTTTCTCTCCTTTTCCGTTTCGTTCAGTTTTGTTTAGTTTTGAATGGTTTTGTTTAATTTTACCGAAAGGAAAGTTTCTTGTCAAGCTATAAGGCATTGCTGTTTTTCTCTACAAGTGCTATCATAAATACATAGTTGACAAGCCAGGCGGATGTTCACGATCCGCTTCGTTTCTTATCTTATCATGAGTGGCTTACAGCACTCCTGATACAGACAAATCCCACACAAGGTTCATTGCTCTGCACAACGTAAGCAGAGAACTTGCCTGATCCGGTTCATTCAATATTCAAGAAAAGGAGAATTACTTATGAAACTCAGTGCACGTAATCAGTTAAAAGGAAAAATCATCAACATCAACCAGGGAGCTGTAAATTCCATCGTTTCCATCGATATCGGTGGTGGAAATATCATCACTGCTACCATCTCCTGTGCGGCGGTGGAAGAACTTGGACTGAAAGTAGGCTCTGATGCTTACGCAGTGATTAAGGCAACCAATGTTATGGTAGGTATCGATGAATAAAGTCTACACAGCACAGGAAGTTGCAGATAAACTAAAGATCAAAAAATCCACAGTATATGACCTGATCAAACGCGGAGAGCTTTCCTCCTCCAAAGTCGGCAAACAGCTGCGGGTCAGCGAGGAACAGCTGTCTCAGTATCTTAAGGGTTCGGAATGTTCTGCGTCTTCTGCTCAGTCTTATGATCACCAGCCGGAGAGCTCTCTTTTGAAAAGGGATTATCTTCTGCATTCCAGTGGACTGATCATCAGCGGACAGTGTTCTCCGGCTCTGGATCTTCTCCTGAATCAGCTTCCCACACACCCGGACAATCTGCCGGTTCTGCAGTCTCACATGAACACCTACAACGGACTGTATTCTCTCTATTTTGAAAAAGTCCACATTGCCTGTGCATCCGCCTCACCGGAAGATATCCATAGCCTTATACCCGGTATCCCACTGACTGTGATCTCTCTGTGTCAATATCCTGTCGGCTTCTATGTAAAAAAGAAATCCCAAGAATATCCGGGGATTTTCTGATCTTACACGGGCAGATATTATTTTTGTGAACCGCGAAAAAGGAAGCAGCCGTCGTATCCTTCTTGACCGTACACTTCTGTCTTCCGAAATTTCACCGGATTCCATATCCGGATATCGAAATGAGCTTGTTACCGATCACTCCACGGCTGCTGCAGTGGCTGGCGGACAGGCAGACATAGCTCTTGGCGAGGCCTGTGTAGCGAGAAGCTTTCCGGAGCTGGATTTTCTTCCTGTTTGCCAGGAATCACTCTTCCTGGTTATGCAGACCAAAAATCTGAGCACCCCCGGCTTTCAGGCCGTAGCGGAAACCATTGCATCCGAACCTTTCCGCCGGTTTTTAGCTCTTCAAACCGGATACGATACTACTGACACCGGAAATATCCGGCATATTTAGGGCTAAGAAAAACGCTTATGTAAAAAATTCTTCCACAACCATTTCTTTGATAATACAAAATCAGCCAGCACGTCAATGATCACTCCTTATTTTTGCCCAATTAAGGAAGTTTCTTGATCCTATGACTGCTGACTGATCTTTATTTATTCAAATATTGATATACTCTTGAAGAAATCGAACGGATTCCGTACAGTAAATGATCTTCGGAAGCGCCTTCTGAAAATATACATAATACATAATTTGTTTTCTTTCCATAGACGATTGCCATATCATGCTGAACTGAGCTTGTCTCACCAGTTTTGTTCGCGCATACTATACCTGTCGGAAGACCTGATGGAATTTTGTATCGTTTCGTCTGATGCAGTAAAAGATTTAGCATTTCTCTGGAATACTGTTGAGAAACACACTGACCTCGATAGATTTTTTCTAAGAGTCTCCCACAATCTTTTGCAGATGCCGTGTTACGCCAGCCATCACTGCTCCAGGCAGAAGAAGATGGATGCAGGGAACTGTGACAACCGGTATTTTTGTAACCGTTCTTTCGAAGATACTGGTTCACTACAGCCGTTCCTCCTACAAAGCTTCCGCCTCCCTGACGCCTTACCAGTTCATTATAACATTCATTATCACTGACAGTGATCATATCCCACAGCAAGCTGTACACACCGGAGCTGTATTGCATTTTTCCCTGACGGATCTGATCATAGACCGACGCCATCACAAATGCCTTGATCGTACTTGCCGGATACATTTCCCGATCATTTATGTTTACAACATTTCCTGTTTTCAGATCTTTTATATAAACAGACCAGTTTCCACCGTAGGCAGAAACAAAGCTCTCCAATTCCGATTTAAATGCACTTAGAGCATACTCTGATCTTGTACTTTTTCTTCCCTGCCAGTCCACATACTGACCATCCGGTGTTTTCATATTTTTCGCAATGGTTCCGTTCGATTTCAGGTAATAACCATCTTTCCACCGGTTCACCAGCATTTTTCCATTTTGGTCTACATAATATTGCTGGCCCTCACAGGTTACCCACTGCCTTCTGTACCATTCTCCCATTATCATTTGCCAAAATAATAGATTCCGTTAAACTTTTTTCCCTGAACTGTTTTGTTCACTTTATG
>ENA-OQHY01001018-OQHY01001018.1-human-gut-metagenome-genome-assembly--contig:-NODE-1018-length-13469-cov-3.284740_pt1 | contig 13469 bp, 22 predicted proteins | sample MGYA00242570_ERZ504733 | MGnify/ENA primary metagenome ERZ504733 (study PRJEB26092, sample SAMD00036219) | human gut metagenome | host: Homo sapiens | study: EMG produced TPA metagenomics assembly of...
CACACTTTTGCAAAGCTGCTGGCAGCAGGGCGTGGATGTGCTGCACCTGCAAGCCCGGGAAGCGCTGCGGAGCGGCAGCGGCGCAATCTTTGACCCAACAAAAAACGCCTGCCCGCAATGGCGGACAGACGTGCATTTCATGCTGTATTAAGAGGCGGTAGGAAAGGTGACAGTGATGGTGGTGCCAACGTCTACCTGACTTTCCAGCTTGATGCGGGCATTGTGGATACGGGCAATATGCTTGACGATGGCAAGCCCAAGCCCGGTGCCGCCGGTGGCCTTGCTGCGGCTCTTGTCCACCCGGTAGAAGCGCTCGAACACGCTGGCCTGAGCTTCCCGCGGGATACCGATGCCGTTGTCGGCCACGGTCAGGGAGCAGTGTCCGTCCCGGTTGCAGGTGGTGATGATTTGTACCTTACCGCCTGGGCGGTTGTAGCGGATGGCGTTGTCGCACAGATTCTGGCACAGTTCATCCAGCAGCGCGCGGCTGCCAAGCACCGGGGCGCTCTCGCCCAGATAAGTCAGGGAGATATAGGCGCGGCGGGCGTTCAGTTTCTGGCGCTCCACGCACTCCTTGGCAACCTCCAAAAGGTCTACCGTTTCCATTACGGGGGTGTCCCCGGTCTCGCTTACAGTGTCCAACTTGGAAAGCTGCAAAATATCGTTGACCAGCTGGATCATGCGGGTGGCCTCGCTGTGGATCTTGCGACCGAAATCCGGCACATCCTCCGGCTTTGCAATGCCGGTCTCGATCAACTCTGCATAGCCGGAAATGCTGGTCAGCGGGGTCTTGAGCTCATGGCTGACATTGGCAGTAAACTCCTGCCGCATTTTCTCGTTGTTTTCCCGCAGAATGCGGTCGGAGTGGATGCTCTCTGCAAAGGGGATCAGTTCCCGGTAGGGCACATTTTCCTGAATGTGATCCAGATCCTCAGTCATGTTCAGCACCGGCTGTACCAGTGCTTTGGTCAGCAGGGCGGCCAGCACCGCAGCAGCCAGCATCAGCGCCACGCAGCTCAGCACGATGGCCGGGATGGTGGCATCGTAGATGGACCACACGGTCTCGGCGTCCTGCGCCACGCGCAGCACATCCCCGCCGGAAAGCCGGAGCGCATAGTAATAGGTCTCGTAGCCCATGGTCTGGGAATCGCGAATGTCCCGACCCTCGCCGTTTGCAATGGCATCGCGGATCTCCGGGCGGGTCAGATGGTTCTCCATGGGCTGGTCGGTGGCAGATTCAAACAGCACGCTGCCGTCCTGACTGATCAGCGTCACGCGCAGATCATCGGTCACAAAGGCACTCAGCTGTGTGGGGTCTCCGGTCTGCTCGTACCCGGCGCGCACAAGGTCGGTCTCGCGCTCCAAAGCCGACCATGCCTGCGCCGTAAAGCTTATGGAACACAAAAATGCACAGCGCTGCAGTGAATATAAGCCCCAGAAAGCCCATCAGGAACAACCGGTAGCTGATCTTTTCTTCCATGCTGCGCAGCTTCATTCTTCTTCGGCCTCCTCATCGGTCAGCTTGTAGCCCACCTTGCGCACAGTGCAGATGTAACGCCCCGCATCGCCCAGCTTTTTGCGCAGGGTGCGGATGTGCATATCCACGGTACGGCTTTCCACCGAGATGTCGGTGCCCCACACTACCTGCAAAATGGTCTCGCGGGTCACCACCAGACTGGTGTTTTCCAGCAGCAGACGCAGCAGGCAGTATTCCTTGTAGGTCAGCTCCACAGGGGTGCTGTTTACCGTAACGCTGTGGCGGGCGTATCCAGCTGGATCTCGTGGAAAACCAGCACATCCGGCCTTACCTCCGGGGCAGAGCGCCGCAGCGCCACACGCACCCGGCTGAGAAATTCCATAATGCCGAAAGGCTTTGCAATGTAGTCATCCGCGCCGCAGTCCAGCCCGCGCACGGTGTCCAGCTCGCTGATTTTGCAGTGACCATAATGATTGGCAGCCTACGCAGGGAAGGGGTGTTGCGCAGCTTTTTCAGGATGGAAAAGCCGTCCTCGCCGGGCAGCATCACGTCCAAGATCACCAGCTCCGGCTCGGCAGCACGCATGGCCTGCCAGAAAGGTCGGCACTCTCAAAGCCCTGCACTTCGTAGCCGTTAGATTGCAGGGCATACTGCTCCAGCTCGCGGATGGAAGCGTCGTCCTCTACAATATAGATCATAACTCAATTCTCCTCAGCAGTCTGTCCGTCCGGGAACAAATACCGCTCGCGGTAGCGGTCCAGACGGCGGTGGAATTCTTCACTTTCCTTGGTGTCGTTGCCGTGGCGCAGATCGTTCAGATAAGCGTGGGTATCAAAGCTGTCCTGTGCAACCTCGATCTGCGCAACTGCCACGTTGCTGCAATGGTCGCACACACGCTCGTAGTTGGTCAGCAGATCGTCCAGCACAAAGCCGTACTCAATAGAGCAGCTGCCGGCCTGCAGGCGGGCAACGTGCCGCGCCTTGATGGCGCGCACCAGCTCGTTGACCACGGCCTCCAGCGGCTCCACCTTGGAGGCAAGGTGCAGATCCCCCTTGCGGAAGGCATCGGTGGTGCGGCTCAGGGTGTCCTGCACCGCATCCTCCAGCACCTGCAGCTCCTCCTGTGCATCCTTGGAGAAGTGAATCTCCTTCTGGTGCATCTCCTCGGCGGATTCCAGAAGGTTGACGGAATGGTCGCTGATGCGCTCAAAATCACTGATGGTGTGCAGCAGGGTGTTCACGCTCTGGCTGTCGGTGTGGTTCAGTTCCCGGCCGGACAGCTTGACCAGATAAGTGCCCAGTGCGTCCTCGTACCGGTCCACCCGGCACTCCTCGTCCCGCACCTTCTGGGCAAGTTCGTCGTTCCATTCGTGGGTCAGGCTCATGGCCTGCACCACGCCCACCCGGGCAAGCTCGGCCATTTCAGCGGTAGCGGCGCGGGCGCGTTCCACAGCAACAGCGGGGGTGTTCAGCAGACGGTCATCCAGCAGCGCAAACTCCTCTTTTTCCGGGGAATCGGGAATGGTCAGGATGGCCAGCTTTTCCAGCCCGGTGGCAAAGGGCAGCAGAATGACGGTGGCCAGAATGTTGAACACCGAGTGCACGATTGCAATGCCCCAACCTCGATGGTGGTATTCACAAAGGCAAAGTGGCAGACGGCGTTGAGTCCGTAGAACCCGAACAGAAAGATGGTCACACCGATAATGTTGAAGTACAGGTGCACCATGGCAGCCCGGCGGCGTTCTTATTCGCACCCACAGAGGACAGCAGTGCGGTCACACAGGTACCGATGTTCTGACCCATGATGATGGGGATGGCACTGCCGTAGGTGATGACGCCGGTGGCGCTCAGTGCCTGCAGGATGCCCACGCTGGCGCTGGAGCTCTGGATGATGCCGGTGACCAGTGCGCCCACCAGAACGCCCAGCAGGGGGTTGGAGAAGCGGGTGAACAGGCTGGTGAACCATGCCTCGTTTTGCAGCGGCAGCACCGCGTTGGACATGGTGGTCATACCGGTCATCAGCACAGCAAAGCCGATGAGGATGGTGCCCACGCCCTTTTTCTTCTCACTCTTACACATATACAGCAAAATGCCAATAAATGCAAGCACAGGCTAAAAGAAGTGGGCTTGAGCAGCTGGATGAACAGGCTGTCGCCCTGCAAGCCGGAAAGACTCAAGATCCAGCTGGTCACGGTAGTGCCCACGTTGCTGCCCATGATCACGCCAATGGCTGATGCAGCTCCATGATGCCGCTGTTGACAAAGCCTACCACCATAACCGTGGTAGCGCTGGAGCTCTGGATTACGGCGGTCACGCACAGACCCAGAAAAAAGCCCTTGAGGGGGTTATCGGTCAGCTTGCTGAGAATTTTCTGCAGCTGGCCGCCGGCCTGCTTTTCCAGTGCCTTGCCCATGATGTCCATACCGAACAAAAACAGGGCCAGACCTCCCAGCAGCGAAAAGACATTAAAAATGGTCATAAGTGTTTTCCTCACTTTTCTTGACGTGTTTTTCTCCTGTGCTTTAAGTATAGAAAAACAATGTAAAATCTGAAATCGCCGAAATGTAAAACCCATGTAAAGTAAGAAAAATGTAAAAATCCTGTGCACGGGCTGCGATGCAGCGTCGGTTTCCCGCCGTGGGTACAAAAACAGCGCCCCGGGCGTGTATTTGCCGCCGAATTTTATTATAATATGAATAAGAGTGCCCGCAGCACAGCGCGGCAAAAGGATACAGGAGGAACCAGGATGGGTACGTTCAATGTTTCGCTTAAAACGCTGACCGACCGCGTCAGCATGGAAGTGGTATACACCCCCCGGGCGCTGGATGAGATCAGCGTAGAGATCGCCGAGGTCAACCGCCCGGGTCTGTTTCTGGCGGGCTATTATGATTACTTTGATAAGCTTCGCCTGCAGATCATGGGTCTGGCAGAGATGAACTTTCTGTCCGCCTGACGGCAGAAAAAACGCTACGAGGCACTGGAGCAGCTGTTCCGGCAGCAGCCCCCGGCGGTCATCGTCTGTCGCAGCGAGGAGCTGGCGCCCTTCCCGGAGATGCAGGAACTGGCGCAGAAGCACGCGGTTGCCCTGCTGCGTTCCAACGAGACTACCTGCACTTTGATGGGCAGCCTGATCAGCGTACTGAATCTGGAGCTTGCGCCCCGCATCACCCGGCACGGCGTGCTGGTGGAGGTGTACGGCGAAGGCATCCTGATCCTTGGCGACAGCGGCATCGGCAAAAGCGAGCTGGCCATTGAGCTGGTCAAGCGCGCCACCGTCTGGTGGCAGATGATGCCGTGGAACTGCGTAAGGTGTCCAACCGTCAGATCATGGGCACTGCCCCGGAAAATATCCGCCACTTCATCGAGCTGCGCGGCATCGGCATTGTCAACGTGGCCCGTGTGTACGGCGTGGGTGCCGTCAAACTGAGCGAAAGTTTGGATCTGGTGGTGCAGCTGGAGGCGTGGGACCCCACCAAGAACTACCAGCGCACCGGTCTGGAAAGCGAATACTACGACATTCTGGGCGTGAGCATTCCCAGCACCAGCATCCCGGTCTCTCCCGGCCGCAATCTGGCTGTGGTGCTGGAGACCGCAGCCATCAATAACCGCCAGAAGAAGATGGGCTATAACGCAGCCAAGGAGCTGCTGATCCGGCTGGGACTGGATGACAAAATGGACTGATCTTCCCGATAAAAAAGGAGCCTGACCCTATGGAACAACTCAAGCAGCTGCTCACCGCAGCAGGTATTGCTTATAAAGAAAACGAGCCGCTGGCAGCGCACTGTACTTTTAAGATCGGCGGCCCGGCACGGCTGTTCGTGCAGCCGGCAGATCGGGCACAGCTTTGCCGTGCTGTTGCACTATGCAAAGCGCAGGGCGTCCGGTACTATTTGCTGGGCAACGGCAGCAATATCCTGTTTGCCGACAAGGGCTACAACGGCGTGGTGCTGGATATTTCCTCCATGCAGGACACCGTGGAGGTGCACGGCACACAACTCACCGCCGGGGCGGGCGTGCGGCTCTCGGCGCTGTGCAAAACGGCGCTGGAACACGGCCTGACCGGACTGGAATTTGCTTATGGCATCCCCGGTACGGTGGGCGGCGCAGTCTACATGAACGCCGGAGCTACGGCGGCGAGATGAAGGATGTGCTGACCACGGTGCAGTACCTTACCGCCGAGGGCAAAGTAAAAGAGGCTGCGGCAGCGGAGCTTGACCTGCGCTACCGCCACAGCATTTTTGAAGAAAACGGCGGCTGTATCCTCTCGGCGCAGTTTGCCCTGACTCCGGGCGAGCCGGAGGTTATCCGCGCAAAGATGGACGAGCTGATGGCAAAGCGGCTGGATAAGCAGCCGCTGGATAAGCCAGCGCAGGCAGTACCTTCAAGCGCCGGTGGGCGCTTTTGCCGCTGCCCTCATTGACCAGTGCGGTCTGCGGGGCTACCGACACGGCGGTGCCGCCGTCAGCGAGAAGCACTGCGGCTTTGTGGTGAACCTTGGCGGCGCCACCTGCGCAGACGTGCTGGCGCTGTGCGAAGAAGTACGCACCATCGTAAAGGAAAAGACCGGTTATGATCTGGAAAAAGAGATCCGCGTAGTCCGCTGAACTGCGCAAATAGAGGGAGTGTGGAACACAGATGGAGCTGTTGATCGTCAGCGGACTTTCCGGCGCAGGAAAGTCTGTGGCTATGAATGCGCTGGAGGATATCGGGTTTTTCTGCATCGATAACGTCCCGGCGGGGCTGCTGCCCAGCATTACGGCGTTTTCCAAGGCGGGCGACAACCAGCTGGAGCGGGTGGCGCTTTCCATGGACGTGCGCGGCTGCCGCAGCAGGGAACAGATCGAGACTGCCCTGCAGCAGCTGGACGAGCAGAAAACACCCTATAAGATCCTGTTTCTGGATGCGCCGGACGATGTGCTGATGCGCCGCTACAGCGAGACCCGCCGCCGCCACCCCATCAGCATTGCAGAGGGCATCTCTACCAGGGATGCCTTTTTGAAGGAGCGGCAGATCTTACAGCCCTTAAAGGAACGCGCAAACTATACCATCAATACCGGTCTGCTTTCTACCTCTCAGAATAAAGAGCGTATCTGCGATTTGTTCATGAAAAACGGCGGGGCAAAAAATGCCATGCGTCTCACCATTATGTCCTTCGGGTTCAAGTTTGGTTTGCCGCCGGAGGCCGACCTTGTGCTGGATGTGCGCTGTCTGCCAAACCCCTTCTATGTGCCGGAACTGAAGCACAAGACCGGACTGGATCAGGAAGTGGTAGATTTTGTCATGGGCTACCCCGAAGCACAGGAGCTGCTGCGCCGGTACGAGAACTTTTTGCAGTACGCCCTGCCGCTCTATGTCAAGGAAGGCAAAAGCCAGCTGACCATTGCGGTGGGCTGCACAGGCGGCAAGCACCGCTCCATCACATTCGCACGCAAGCTTGCGGAATACTGCACCTCTCTGGGCTACGAGCCCGGGGTGCAGCACCGGGATGCCGTGCGCTGAAAACAGAGGAAATACTATGAGTTTTGCATCCAGTGCGCGGGAGGAAATCGCGCAGCGCAGCCCCACCAAGGAATGCTGTGTGCGTGCAGCCGCCTATGGTATTGCCTGCTTTGCCAAATACTTTGATGCCCGCGGCCTTGTGCTGCAAACCGAGCAACCCCATACGGTGCAGCTGGCGCAGCAGCTGTTTGCCCGCTGCGGCATCCGGGGCGAGATCACGGAAAAGCCCCGCGTCAGCGGTGTGCTGTACGAGTTCAACATCCGCGATGCGGAGCAGGTCACCCGCCTGCATGAACTGTTCGGCACCACCGGCAGGGAGACCAGCTTGCAGATCGACCCCGGCTCATCCGTTGTCAGACCTGCGTCAGCGCCTATATCGCCATGGCCTTTTTGTGCAGCGGCACGGTCACCGACCCGCAAAAGGAATATAATCTGGAATTTCTCACCTCCCGGACGAACCTCGCCCGGGATTTTGAAGCGCTGCTGGCTGAGCACGAGTTTGCGCCCCACCGCACCCGCCGCAACGGCGTGAACCTGATCTACGTCAAGACCGGTGCCAATGTGGAGCGCTTACTCCGCTTTATGGGTGCTGCGGATGCCGCGACCCAGATCAGCTACTCAAGGCGTTCAAGCAGGTGCGCAATCAGACCAACCGGCAGACCAACTGCGATACCGCAAACCTTGGCAAAACCGCGCGGGCGAACGCTCAGACCCTGAAAGCCATCCGCTATTTGCAGGAACAGCACGCACTGGAGACCTTGCCGGAGGTACTGCAGCAGGCAGCAGCCAAGCGGCTACAATACCCGGATCTTTCGCTTACCGCGCTGTGCGGCTGCTTTGATCCGGCTGTGAGCAAATCTGGCCTATCACATCGAATGAAAAAGCTGGAAGCACTGGCGGAAAATCTGCGCCAGCGTCAGCAGGAGGGACAGGAGGCAGTACAATGAGTGAACCCACCGCAAATACCCGTTCCTTTGCCCACCTGCATATCCATACGGAATACAGCCTGCTGGACGGCGCCTGCCGTATCGACCAGCTGATGGAGCGGGTGAAGGAGTGCGGACAGACCGCCATTGCCTGCACCGACCACGGCGTAATGTACGGCTGTGTGCAGTTTTATAAGGCCGCCAAAAAGGCGGGTATCAAGCCCATCATCGGGTGCGAAGTGTATGTTGCCACTCGCACCCGCTTTGATAAGGTAAATAAAATAGACGGCAATAACCACCTGATTTTACTGTGCAAAAACGAGACCGGCTATAAGAACCTGATCAAAATGGTCTCTGCCGGTTTTGTGGAGGGCTTTTACTCCAAGCCCCGTGTGGATAAGCAGCTTTTGGAGCAATACCACGAGGGACTGATCTGCCTTTCGGCCTGTCTTGCAGGCGAGATCCCGCAGGCCATTCTGGCAGGGACTACGAGCGCGCAAAGGCGACTGCGCTGTGGTACCGGGATCTATTCGGTGCAGAGAATTACTACATCGAATTGCAGGATCACGGCCTGAAAGAGGATTCCACCGTTCTGCCGCAACTCATCAAACTTTCGCGCGAGACCGGCATCCCCATGGCAGCCACCAACGACGCCCATTATCTACGCAAAGAGGACGCCAAGATGCAGAGCATCCTGCTGTGCATCCAGACCGGCAAGACCATTCAGGATGCCGACCGCATGGAGTTCCAGACCGATGAATTCTACGTCAAGACCACAGACGAGATGTACGAGCTGTTCTCCATGGTACCGGAGGCCTGCGCCAATACGGCAAAGATCGCCGAGCGGTGCAATTTTGACTTTGAGTTCGGTCACACCAAGATCCCTTACTACAAAGCCCCGGACGGCATGGATAATCAGGCCTACTTTGAAAAGCTCTGCTGGGACGCTTGGAGCGCCGCTACGGCCCGGACGTGCCGCAGGCCAACATCGACCGCCTGAAATACGAGATCAGCGTGGTCAAGACCATGGGGTATACCAACTACTACCTCATCGTGTGGGACTATATCAATTTTGCAAAAAGTCAGGGCATCCCGGTGGGGCCGGGACGCGGCTCCGGCGCGGGCAGTATTGCTGCCTACTGCGTGGGCATCACGGATATCGATCCCATCCGCTACAACCTGATCTTCGAGCGCTTTTTGAACCCCGAGCGCGTCAGTATGCCGGACTTTGATGTGGACTTCTGCTACGAGCGCCGACGAGGAGGTCATCGACTACGTCAACCGCAATACGGTGCGGACCATGTGGCGCAGATCGTCACCTTTGGTACCAATGGCCGCCCGCAACGCCATCCGAGATGTGGGCCGCGTGATGGGTATTCCATACCAGCAGGTGGACGTGGTAGCAAAGCTTGTGCCCATGGAGCTGAAAATGACCCTCAAGCGGGCGTGGAGGTATCCAGCGAGCTGAAAAAGCTCTACGATACCGACCCGCAGGTGACCGAACTCATCGACACCGCACTGAAGGTGGAGGGCATGCCCCGGCACGCCTCCACCCACGCGGCAGGCGTGGTTATTACGCCGGAGCCGACGGATTATTATCTGCCGCTTGCCACCAACGACGGCCTGCCTGTGACCCAGTTCAACATGACCGAGATCGAAGAGCTGGGTCTTTTGAAGATGGACTTTCTGGGGCTGCGCACCCTGACTGTCATCCGAGATGCGGAGGTTGCGGTGCAAAAGCAGCACCCGGAGTTCTCCATCCGTGATCTGAACTATGACGACCCGGATACCTATAAAATGCTGGGGCAGGGCGATACCGAGGGTGTGTTCCAGCTGGAATCCTCCGGCATGAAACAGGTGCTTGTGGGCTTGCAGCCCCAGAACCTTGAAGATGTCATCGCTCTGATCAGCCTGTACCGTCCGGGCCCCATGGACTCCATTCCCACCTATCTGCGCAACCGGCACGAACCGGACAAGATCAGCTACAAGACCCCGCAGCTGGCGCACATCTTGGATGTGACCAACGGTTGCATCGTCTATCAGGAGCAGGTCATGCAGATCTTCCGGGAACTGGCGGGCTTCTCCTTCGGGCAGGCAGATAACGTTCGCCGCGCCATGAGCAAAAAGAAGCACGCGTCATGGAGGCAGAGCGGGAGCATTTTGTGCATGGCTGCACCGAGCCCGGCCACGAATGCCCCGGCTGCGTTGCCAACGGTATCCCGGAGCAGGTGGCAAACCAGATCTACGACGAGATGTCCAGCTTTGCGTCCTACGCCTTCAACAAGAGCCATGCTGCCTGCTACGCCTATGTGGCTTTCCAGACCGCTTACCTCAAGTGCCATTACCCCAGCCAGTTCATGGCAGCATTGCTGACCAGTGTGCTGGATAATACGGATAAGGTCATTGAGTATTCCGGCGAGTGCGCCCGTTTGGGCATCAAGGTGCTGCCGCCGGATGTGAACATCTCCAACGGCGGCTTTACCGCCGATGATAACGGACAAATCCGTTTTGGGCTGAACGCTGTGAAAAACGTAGGCCGCAACCTTATCGAGAACGCAGTCGCCGAGCGTAAGGGAAAGCCCTATACCAGCCTTTACGATTTCTGCAAGCGGATGCACGGCAGCGAGCTAAACCGCCGCTCAGTGGAAAGCCTGATCAAAGCCGGTGCCTTTGACTGCTTTGGTTCCAACCGCCACAGTATGGTGGAGGCGGTAGAGGGCATCCTCAAGAGCATCGAGACCGACTCCCGCCGCAATCTGGAAGGACAGTTGGATCTGTTCTCCGTGATGAGCGGGGAAGTGCAGCAAAGCCCGCAGGAGGACGTCTACGAGATCCGCCCCTTGGCAGAGTATACCCCTGCCGAACTGCTGCAACAGGAAAAAGAGGTCAGCGGCCTGTACCTGTCCGGCCATCCGCTGGACGCTTACCGGGAAAAATCTGCCCGCATTGGCTCCCACACCATCAAAGACCTCACCGGCGAGGATGCCCATGTGCAGGACGGCGAAAAGGTGCGTATCGTGTGTGCAGTAGTCAAAAACCGCATGATGACAACAAAATCCAACAGCATGATGGCCTTTACCAGTGTGGAGGATCTGACCGGCACCATGGAGGTCATCGTGTTCCCCAAGGTGCTGGACAGGTTCCGGGATGCCATTCAGGAAAACGCTGTTGTGGTCATCGATGGCCGGCTTTCCGTGCGGGAGGATGAAGCCTCCAAGCTGCTGGCAGACAGCATTCTGCCCATTGACAGCTACGACCCGACCCGCTTGGATAAAGGCCGCCCGGACCCCGTTAAAACAGCGGCCCGGCGGGTGTTCATCCGTCTGCGTCTCGCAGTTGCCCCCAGTACGATAAAGTGGTGAACCTGCTGGAGATTTTTGACGGCGATATCCCGGTAATCCTGTATCTGGAGGATACCAAGCAGAAGCTGGCCGCACCGCGCCGACTGTACACCTCCGGGCATCCGCTCTTCTTCAAAGAGCTGGAGCGGCTGCTGGGTGCAGAAAATGTTGCAACAAAATGACATATTTGTGCACGAATGGCACCGCATGAGGCGATTTCAATTTTTTCAAGTGGTACAAACTGCAAAAATAACGCGATATACCGTCGCTATTTTGTACCGCATGGAATTGCATAAAGTCTCAAAACCCTATTGAAATTTGTCTGGATGGTGTGCTATAATCATTAAAGGCGAATCAAAGCTGTTGCAAAGCAACTGGCCTGTTTCTGGAAGAAGAGGGTACAGGCAAAAGGGTAAATGAAGAACTGAACTGTAAATTGGAGGGAATCTCTCGTATGGAAAAGCAAATCAAAACGATTGGCGTGCTTACAAGCGGTGGTGATGCTCCCGGCATGAACGCTGCTGTGCGCGCTGTGGTACGCACCGGCCTGCATAAGGCTTCCGTATGATCGGCATTCAGCGCGGTTACAACGGCCTGCTGAACGGCGAGTGCTTTGAAATGAACCTGCGCAGCGTTTCTAATATCATCTCTGCCGGCGGCACCATTCTGTATACGGCACGCTGCCTGGAATTCAAGACCAAGGAAGGTCAGGATAAGGGCGCTGAAAAGTGCCGCGAGCTGGGCATTGATGCGCTGGTCGTTATCGGCGGCGACGGCTCCTACCGCGGTGCCCGCGCACTGGCACACCGCGGCATCCCCATGATCGGCCTGCCCGGCACCATTGATAACGATATCGGCTGCACCGATTACACCATCGGCTACGATACCGCCATGAACACCGCGCTGGAAATGATCGACAAGCTGCGCGACACCACCCAGAGCCACGACCGCTGCAGTGTGGTCGAGGTCATGGGCCGCAACGCCGGTTACATCGCTCTGAATGTGGCCATCGCCTCCGGCGCTATGGCTGTGCTGCTGCCCGAGAAGGAATTCGATATGCAGCGCGACATTCTGGATAAGATCGCCGAGACCCAGAAGACCGGCAAGCGTCACTTTATCATCATCGTGGCCGAGGGCGTGGGTCATGCACAGGAGATTGCCAACGAGATCCAGGCACGTACCGGTATCGATTCCCGCGCAACCATTCTGGGTCATGTGCAGCGTGGCGGTTCTCCCACCCTGCGCGACCGCGTGAATGCTTCTGCCATGGGTTATCAGGCTGTCTGCCTGCTGGAGCAGGGCAAGTATAACCGCATCGTCGGCATGAAGGGTGAGAAGCTGGTGGACTACCCCGTGGACGAGGCTTTGGAGATGACCAAGAGCCTTGACCCCGTGCTGGTGGACGTGTGCAACACTATTTCCATCTGATCATAACATCAAACGCAAGAGCCATCCTCTCAGGTTTTCTGAGCGGATGGCTCTTTTTGCTGCCGATTTTTCAGAATTGACGTATTATAAGTAAAAACCAACAACTTTTTGTTTACAAGTGCCTCCAAATCAGTTATACTGAGAAAAACGGAGGTGCTGCCATGAAATACAGCTGGATCGACACGGAACTTCTGCAAAAGCCTGGCGTTAATAATAAAGCACCGTTCGAGTGCAAGTTAAATATGTGGCGGTATAGCTCAGTTGGCTAGAGCATTCGGTTCATACCCGAAGTGTCACCGGTTCAAATCCAGTTACCGCTACCACGTTACAGAGTTTCGCTAAGATAAGGGGGACGGTCGTCCGCAGTAGTGGACGATGAAAGTCGGAGGTTTTAGCGAAGCTCTGTATTTGTAAGGCCCGTTGGTCAAGCGGTTAAGACACGGCCCTTTCACGGCTGTAACATGGGTTCGATTCCCGTACGGGTCATAAAAACGCCTTTGCGCAATGCGCAAGGGCGTTTTTGCTTTTTCAGACAGCTGCCGCTTGGCCTTTAAGCCCCTCTCTGTGAAAATGCGTTTGGAGCGGCCCGCAGGCCGCGACAAACGCGAATTATTATAAAATGCTTTTCCGCTAAAAATGGTCAGAGCGAAGCGGAGACCATTTCAAATCGTCCTATACACAAAAGGCCGCTGCACAAAATGCTGTGCAACGGCCTCTTGATTATTTACTTGTTCCTCTCCTGCACATACCGCAGGATATCCTCCGGCACCTCTGCCAGTGCATCGGCACCGGCGGCGG
>ENA-OQHY01001019-OQHY01001019.1-human-gut-metagenome-genome-assembly--contig:-NODE-1019-length-13468-cov-4.977213_pt1 | contig 13468 bp, 12 predicted proteins | sample MGYA00242570_ERZ504733 | MGnify/ENA primary metagenome ERZ504733 (study PRJEB26092, sample SAMD00036219) | human gut metagenome | host: Homo sapiens | study: EMG produced TPA metagenomics assembly of...
TCCAGACGATATGTATGATGTTTATCTGTGATTCGTGTAAGGCACGCATCAGCGTAGGTATTATCAGCAAACATATCAAACCATGTACTGACTGGAAACTGTGAGATGACTACAGTTGATTTTCTTCCATCCCTGGTGTCAAGGACTTCAAAAAGATCCCGGCATTTATCAAGATCGAGATCCATAAGGCCAAAATCATCGATCACAAGAAGATCCAGCTTGGTCAGCTTATTCAGGTAATCCAGATTTGTGGATTTGATACGTGCCTGTTCCATTTCGCTCATAAGAGTGTTCGCTTTTATATACTTTACACTCTTAGACTGCTTCATTGCAGTTACACAAAAAGCATTGATTAGATAAGTTTTTCCACTGGCGGAAGATCCTGTTACAATGAGATTCTTTCCTTCCTCTATCCAGTGGCAGGTACTCAGTCGCTCTATTGTCTGGGTATCAAGCTGACGTTCTGGACGGTAAATAGTTTCGTCAAGATCTGCCGCCGGGTATCGCAGATGCGCTTCTTTCATCAGACGATTAAAACGTTTATCTGCCCGCGCCTGCCACTCTGCATCAACCATTGCTGTCATGCGTTCCAAAAAAGTGTTTAGATCTGCATTGGGATCTTTCAACTGTTCTTCCAGGATATGTGCCATTTCTGGAACACGGAAACTTTTCAGACGCATGATCAGAGCCTGTTCCTGAGGTGTTAATGTAATGTCATGGGATGAACTCATTTGTATGCCTCCTTTCCACGGATGTTTGTATGGGAAGGAAGTTTTCCGGTTCCGTTTATAGCGCTGCTGGAATGATTATTTTGAACCATGCTAAGTACTTTCTTGAAATAAGAATACTTGCAGGCATTGGCTTCTACGCATTTCTCAGCAGCCTCCTGAACCAGCCTGTGAGGAACATCTTTACAGGAATGGAGCACACCGGCACAGCTGTTGTATGCCTGTTCCTCATGCTTGGAACTGCGGAGTATCCTGTCAATAAGAGTTACCATAGATTCTCCATAAACAGATGCCCACCGTCTGTAATAAGCTCCGTCATGTGCATTCACTTCTTTGTAATACAGGTGTTCTGGAGGCATATGATTGTCATCTGTAATGTAAAGAGGAAAATCACGGTAAGATCTTGGATGGCGGCAGATCAGCCGGTTATACTCATCACAGATCCGTATCTCCGTCATTGTAGCCTTAAGAATTGCAGACTTCCCTTTGTAGGTATACAATACAGAATAGTAGTGGGCATCATACTCAAGGTGGTAATTATCTGGAACTTTAAGAAAGTATTTATAATCACAAAGTGTATAACTTTCGCCTGGAAGCTGGTTCATACGCGGTTTGTCGTACTTTTCGAATCCATTCATGCGGGATTTCCGAATGTCAGATTTTTTCTGGAAAGGACGCTGGTTGATGTCCGCTACGATCTTTTTGACCGCAGCATTCAGAGCTTCCAGAGAGGTATAAGTATCTTTCTTTAATTCTTCTACCAGATGCGTCTCCAAGAAACGCACATGATTTTCAACTGTTGGTTTGCCTTTCGGTTTCCTTGGCGGTGGAGGCAGAATAATCGTATCATAGAAAGTTTCCAGATCTGAAAAAGCTGCCTGCAGCACAAGTTCATCTTTGCTATGCCTGGTAACGGCTGTTTTCAGATTGTCTGGGACAAGATATTTAGGAACAGCCCCATAATAAGACAGTGCATGTACTGTGCCAGCAATAAAATGTGGAAGTTTCTCATCCAGAAAGATCTCTGCATAAACAAGACTGCTAAAACCAAGTGTAGTCGTAAAAATATGAACTTTTCGAAGTTCGCCAGTAGTTGTGTCCAGTAGCAGTTCCGGCTGGTCGCCTACCCAGTCGATATACATCTTTTCACCAGGGATCCGCTCTACAGGCATAGATGTTTTTGAAGTACCATATGTATCTACCAGGAAATCACGATACAGCTTATAAAACTGAGCAAGCTGGTAACCGTTGGGATGCTCTTTTTTATAATCAATCCATAGAAAGCTCAAGTCGGCATGTTTTCCCATTTGGATCATCTGCTCATGTATTTTTTCAAAATCAGGTAATGGAATATCCTTATGTCGAAGGTTTTCTTTTGGATAGATGAGATCAACCACCTTTGAAGCTGGCATTTGTCGAAGATCATCCAGTGATAATCCTGAATCATTGTAACGGTTCATGATTAATGCAATCCCGCTTCGTCCAATCCGGTAACGTTTTTGTACGGCGTCATAACTGACTTTACTGAGTCGAAGTTCTATGACTCCAAGAATAGTATTGTAGTCGTGCATAATAGTTCCTCCTTTGCACTGTGATGAATAATAGTTACATCACAATAATAAAGGAAAAACGTACCGCTTTGAGCAGAAAACGCATACCGCTAAATCAGAATGGATGTACCGCTAATTTCAGAATAGGCGTACCGTTCGAGCAGAATTTGCAGTAGTCAAATCAGCAAGATATAAATATTTCAAACTATGTAGCAGTTTCCCATATAAAAAAGAATTCTATGAGACACTGGAAAATATCCGAAATCTGCACCCACAGTTTGAATGACAACGATCAACGAACCTTGATATCCTCACAAATGACCTCTTATCAATGTAACAGGGATAGTTTGCCCTTTTTTAGACAGTTCTCTGGCCGAGTGAGGTACTATGAGCGGATTCAGGACTACGGTCACGTGTTAAATAGCAAAATCACAGTGCCGTGAATAATTCAGGCTAAAATTTGTTTAGGGGAGATTTTTTCGGAAATTCACATTCCTATTCGGAGGCTGTTGTAAGCGTAGGATACAATGAACCCCTGTGTGTTAGGATAGTTGTCAGCGAACTGGCAGAGGCTGTAAAAATCTTGTGTCTTTGGAAAGTGAATCTTTCTGATAAGAAATAGATATGTAAGGTTTTGCTGTCGAATTTATAATTCTGTTGTTGTCGAATCTATCTTTCTATTTACAGTATAACCATCTGATAAGATTTTATACATCCGTTTTGATTTTTTTGCATGACAAATAAGACATTGTATTGATTGCTTTTTTCGTGGGCGCTGCCCACACCCGACCTCTGGAATAGAATCGGGAAATCCTGGCAATAATACAAATGCCGACGGAATAAAAAGGAAGCGGGAATGGTTAGCTTTGGAGCAACTCCATTCCTGCTTTTCTTTTCTCTACAGACAGTTGGTAAGCCGTTCTCCATACAAGACAATCAACTGATTCAACACCTGATCCCAGTTCCGATATCTCTGTGTCCATTTCCTGACTACGTTTTCGCTGGCAAGATACAGCATCTTTTCCAGTGCTGTATCGCTTGGAAATACACTCTTGGTTTTTGTGACTTTCCGGTATTGACGGTTCAATCCCTCTATGATGTTAGTTGTGTACATAATACGTCTGATATCATTTGAAAACTGGAAAAAGGAACTTACATCTTCCCAATTATTTTCCCAGTTGCTGATAGCATAGGGATATTTCTTTCCCCATTTCTCCTTAATGTTCTCCAGTTCTGATAAAGCTGCTGTTTCATTCGGAGCATTATATACTGCTTTGAAATCTGAGGAAAACTTTTTCAGATCATTATAGTTCACATACTTGAAAGAATTACGCAGCATATGGATGGCGCATCTCTGGATCTCTGCCTGCGGATAGACTGCCTGTATAGCTTCTTTAAAGCCGGGAAGCCCATCTACACAGAAGAAAAGTACATCCTTTACTCCGCGGTTCTTCAGATCATTGAGCATTCCAAGCCAGAACTTGCTGGTTTCATTAGCTCCTACTGTGATGCTGAGGATATCTTTGTACCCTTCCACTGTAACACCAAGAACAACATAAGCAGCACGGCTTAAGATCCTGCCATCCTCCCGGACTTTGTAATGAATACAGTCCATAAAGACAAACGGATAAACCGGATTCAGAGGACGTGACTGCCACTCCTTGACCTGAGGAAGGATCTTATCAGTGATCTTGCTGACCATTTCTGCCGATAATTCAATTCCATAAAGATCCTGAAGCTGGTCATGAATGTCACGTGTACTCATACCACGTGCATATAAAGAGATTACTTTTTCTTCAATTCCAGAAATATCCCTCTGATATTTAGGAATCAGCTTCGGTTCAAACTCCCCATTACGGTCTCTTGGTACATCAATTTGGAATTCACCGTACTGGCTTTTTAAGTTCTTTGTGGAATGACCATTTCTTTTGTTGTCTGTCTGCAGATCTCCCTTATGATTTTTTTCATAACCGAGAGTTGCATCCAACTCTGCCTCCATCAGCTCCTGCAGGATATCTTTGAAACTGTCTTTCAGAAGCATGTATACATCTGCAACGCTACTAATGTTGTTTTCTGAGATAATCTGTCGAATTTGTTCCTTTGCAACTGCCATAAAAATACTCCTTTTCGATAAGAATTGTCATATCTAAATTCTTACCAAAAAGGAGCCATTTTTTACCAGAAACACAAACTATTTTACACTACCAACTGGCAAATCATCATAATTAAATTGTTTCATCATCTCTATTTCCATCCCTTTTCCCAATACTAAGTTTGGTTACATAGAATACTTATTTGGATTTAATAACCTTATTTTCTGAATCACAAAATCAATCATCTCTTCTCTAATGTCATACATTAATTTGACTCCATTCCCCTCAAATTCCTGGTTATTAATCCGCTTTTCTATACTTTGATACATGGTACGAAAATACTCTGTCGCAATATTAAATTTGCTCATTCCTAAATTTACAGCTTCTTTTATCTGTTCTTCTGGAATATCAGAACATCCATGTAGTACCAAAGGAATATTTACCTTTTTTCGTATAGCATAAATTCTTTCTAAATCTAAATTCGGTGTTTTCACATACGGACCATGAGCATTTCCAACAGCAATAGCAAGTGAATCACAACCCGTCTGTTCCACAAATCTTACTGCATCTTCTACTTTAGTATAATAGTTCGTATTATCAATTGCGTCAATGTTATCTCCATTTCCAACATGCCCTAGCTCTGCTTCAACGTCAATTCCAAACACCTTAGCCACACGCACCACATTTTTAGTTAGTTCTACATTTTCTTGGAAAGGTTTCGTTGAACCATCTATCATAACTGAAGGAAATCCATCCCGAATCCCTCCTACTGCAATTTCATATGTTACAGAATGATCCAGATGTACTCCAACAGGAATAGATGCTTTTTCTGCCATATCGCAGGCTGCAAAAGCAAATACTTAAATACTGTGTAGTCTGAAAATCCGGGATAAAACTGAACAATTATGGGAACTCTTTCTCTTTCTGCTGCTTCTATAACATATTTAACAGTTTCAATATTTAAAGTATTAATTGCAGCAACACCAAACTTATTTTCTGTTGCATATGTTAAAATATCTTTTACTTTTGCTTTAGGCATATTCTTCCCTCCTACAATGCACACTCTTCAATTTTACTATCTAAAATTTTCATTTCCTCTTCTGTTAATTTCCAGTCGAATGTCTTACAGTTTTCATCAGCATGCTCAATACTTCTAACGCCTACTAAAGCTGTACCTACATATTCTTTCTGGGTACTCCAATTTAATGCAACCTGTCCCACTGGTACATTATGACCATCTGCAATACTATCCATTACTTTTAGCAATTCCATAATTTTTGAAAATTTGGGTTCTTTATAAACATCATAAAAGTTTAAACGCAAATCATTTTTTTCAAAAGAAGGCACACTTCTTATTTTTCCAGAAAGAATGCCTGCTCCCATAGAACCATATGTCATAGAATCAATTCCTCTATCATATCCCCAAGACATCAAATCTTCAAACCCTCTATCGACCATAGAATATAATGGCTGCTGTACATCAATCTGAATATATTGTTCTGCTTCTTTTATCTGTTCTGCCGTAAAATTAGATACACCAACATAACGTATATAGCCTTTACGCTTCATTTCCTCCAACGCAGCCATAGTTTCATCTATAGGCGTATTTACATCTGGCCAATGAACAAAATAAAAATCTATATAGTCTGTTTCCAAATTCATCAAAGAACTTTGAATTTCTCTCATAGCATTTTTATAACTCGTATCTTTTTTATATCCATGTGTATAGATATCCGGAATCAAGCCAAACTTTGTGGAAATTAACACCTGTTCCCTTGGAATTTCTTTCAAAACTTCTCCTACAATTTTTTCTGAAGTTCCATTTCCGTAGCAGGGAGCTGTATCAATAAGATTTACTCCATTTTCTATCATTCTTCGAATTGCACAAATAGCTTCGTTTTTATCCACTTTTCCATAGTTTTGACCTCCGATTGCCCAAGTCCCTACCGCTAGCTGTGATACTTCGATCTCTGCATTTTTAAATTTTTTATATCTCATTTTTTACACCCCCTTGTAATCCTTATCTGCTCTCCTGTTTCCAACCTTCTACTCAACATATCATTCTTAAAAGTTCTTCCAGGTAGCATACAAACAATATGAACATCTTCTTTATCTACTGGATACTGTGTTCCATGAACAATCAGCGGGTTCAATTTTACGAATGTTCCCTTTGGAACATAAAAAGCTTCTATACTTTCGGTTCTAAAATCACTATCCATAATTCCTACAAAAATAATCACATCTCCATCTAGTGGAAGAAGTCCTTCACATGCATATTGATGTGCTTCGAGAAAAGAAATGATATTCTCGCTTTGTTTTTTAACATGGCACACAGAAATTGTAGGTTGATTACCCTGGTTAAATTCTAACGCTACCACATCTGCAAAAAAACCCTCCTGAAAAATAGACTTCTTTTTCAGTTCACTCTCATCTAGTAAATCTAAAAATTCCCCATATTTTCCAAAATTATCTTTTGTTAATTTTTGTACCTGAATCTCTCTCATAATACCTACTCCTATAAACTATAAATTCCTTGCTCATGAGCATTATCAAAATGAATTCCCAAATATCTAGATACCTCTCTCAAAACAGGTAAGTAGTGACCATAAACACAGCCTAAATGATGTATGTATGGACCAAACATTAACTTTTCTTCCCAACGTTTCCAGTTATCAGTTTCCATCCATACATAAGTACCATTCGTCTCCGGTCCTGTTGTAGTTTTGGCTTCCCCCGCAAATAAATAATATTCTCCATCTACATCATCGAACCTACAAACTGTTAAATCACCTTGTTTTAATTCAAAGCGTTCTTGTCCATCTACTAATTTTGCCTCTACCCCATCTTTTTTCAAAGAATAAGGAAATGGACCGCAATGCCATAAAAGTTCTGCATTATCATTTTGAGGATGACGAATAGTCAAATCTGCTAAAAATTCTGATTCTTCAAATAAATTACAAGCTCTTAAGATTGCCAGAGTAATGGCTCCATTTATATCTGTTTCACAGGAAAGAGGCATTCCATTATCTGCCATTTCTCCCAAAACAACGCAAGGGCACAACCCCATTAAAGTTGGAAAAGCAGACCAGCACTCAAATGCTGCCACAGAACAATTGTTTTCTTCCATTAATTCCTGAACTGCTAATTTTGTCGCACATATTTGTTGGTAATTTTCTCCATCAGGGAATTTTCTCACAAATTTCTCCTCATACTTTATATATTCTTTTCCTTTCTCCTCTAGAATTTTCCTAGCTCTGTTACAAATTTCTACTGGTGAAATAGGGACAGTTGTAATGCCGAACCTCTTAATCAAATTTGCTTCGTTAGTCATAACACTCATAAAAGGCACTGGACGTTCTCCTATTTTAGCAATTCGCAAAGTACGAAGAGATTTTAAAACTGCTGCTGTTCTAATAAATGTTTCATACCCTTTTAAAAATTCTTCACTTTTCGTAGTACAATTATAAATGTAACTGTATTTCAAACCATAGCGCTGTAAAACCTTTGTAGCTGCAAACATACCGCACTGTGTATCTCTTCCCCTAGCTCATCAGTATTCGGCCTTTCATCTCTTGGTCCCCAGATCAAAATAGGTACTGTAAATTTAGAAGCAATCGCTGCCACTACTTGTTCTTCTCCAAAATCACAGAAAGGAAAAAATAATGCATCAATTTTTCTATTTTTCATTTTATCCACAATTGCGTTTACTTTGTCCATTTCGCAAACAATTCCATTCTCGCATATATCATCTATATCCACGATTTCTACTATAGAAGCTTTAATCTTCCGAATTTCTTCCATAAAACAATCCTTCTGACGTTTTGCTTCCACCATACTCAAAAAGCTTCTTTTATTTGGTACTACACCCAAAGTTAAAGTTTCTCTATACATACTCTATCCCCCTACCATACTTTTTTACTCTTTCATCAATTTCTCTGTAATCAATCTCGCCTGTTTCTAAAAAGTTATCTGTTACTTCCCAATTAGGAATTCCTGCTCTCCCTCCAATTCTGGTACATTTGATGGCAGCTACTCCACTTGCGAATCTTGCAGCATCTTTAGGAGACAGGCCTTTAACTATTGCAGCTAAGAAAGCACCATGAAAAACATCCCCTGCTCCCACCGTATCCTTTACATCTACATCAAAAGCAGGAATTTCAAAAAATCCTTCTTTGCTGATCCCCGCACAGCCCTTTTCTCCGAATGTAAAAATCACAATTTCTGGTCCCTTATTATATAAATATTCGCAATTTTCTTTTACACTTTTTCCAGCTTCTAACATCTTTTCGTAAACAAATTCTGAGCCAATAAATATATCTATCCAAGAAATAGCATCCAACAATTCATCTGTATAAGAGTCAGCATCCATAAAAATTTTGCTTCCTTTTTGTTTTGCCATTTGAGCTGCTTTTTTCGTCACCGAATCCAAGTTGGCCATATAAAAATAACTAGAATTTGAAATATATTCTATATTCAATTCTTCCTCTGTCATACATTCTGCATTTCCTGGATAAAAAACAAAACTTCGTCCCATAGAACCTTCGTCACTAATTACAATATCAAAATTAGTTGTTCTATTTTTTCTCACACACATTTGTTCTGTATCAATTCCATGGTCTTGAAAATCTCTAAGACAAAAAGTTCCATATTTATCATCTCCAACATTTCCCATTATTCCACAGCAAAGCCCCAATCTTGCCGCTGCTACCATACCGGAAGCTACTTTTCCTCCTCCTTGCCAACTCAAATTCTGTATCCTCTCTGCTCCATTAGGTTTTGGAAAGCACCTAACATTTACTGCGAGATCTACGCAAGGGCTATCCAATCCGATCACATCAAATTTCACGCACATCCCCTCCATTTCTTTGCTCTCGATTTTTCCAGAAATATACAATCAAAGCACATATCGTCATTAAAGTAGTAATTCCTGCCATAAGTAAATACCCTTTTTCATATCCTAGTAGGCGAATTAACTTTCCTCCTACTAAATTTCCAACAATGGCTCCTAATCCAAGCTGTACAACATTTAGTATACTTTTGTCCTTTTGTTTGATATTTTTCATACACACAAGTACTAATATATACCGCACAACTATAATACATAGTCATATATGTAACTCCTTGTAACAGTTGAGCCAAAACTATTCCAATAATTCCACTTCTTATTGGAAGAAGAATTCTAATTCCCATAAGAAAACAAGATAAAAATAAAATCTTTATTGTTCCATGCTTTCTAAGCATTCTGTTTATATAAAATAACACTGGAACTTCGCTTAATGCTGAAATGCTATTTATAACCCCAATGGTTGACTGTGTGTAACCTTTTTCTAGAATATACGGTCCAATAAAACCCGTATAAAAACTCAAACCCATCTGACTTACAAACGCTAATCCCAAAACTATATACACATCTCGATTTTTAAATATCCTGTTTTGCTCATTTTCTTGAACAACTTCATTTATTACTATCTGCCCATTTCTTTCTTCTTTTAATCCTATACAAAAAACAAAATCAAAAATCATATAGGCGAAAAATGCAAAATACAAATTGCATCTGAGGTCTTGTCTTTAAGTACATTCCTGCACAAATTGTCATAACCGCATATCCTAGAGTTCCTCCAAGACGAATAATTGAATAGGAATATCCTTCTTTTAAAGAGCGAGCAATCAAAATTGCGTCACTTAAGGGAATTACGGCTGTGGTAAAGGAAGTTACCACAACCGTTGCAAAAAACATACAAAGAAAACTATTTCCCAGATAGTATAAAAGCATGCTAAATCCACTTCCCACTATTGTAACCAGAAGAACCTCTTTTCTTTTACCCGTCCTATCACTAATTTTTGCCCAAAACCTCTGTGTTAGCAAAACAACACACGGACCAATCATCAAAAGAATCCCTATCTTCTCAGCATCAATTCCTTTCTGTGCATAATAAGCAGATAAAAAAGGGGTATAAAAACCGCTGGCAATATAAATAATTGCATTTATGCTGAACAGATATAAAATAGTTCTCTCTTTATTCAAATTTTGCCTTAACTCCTTTTTATTTTTCTAAAGCAATCTTATAGTATCCTTCTTTTTCCTTTTTGATCTCCCAGTTCTGTCCATTTACCACAGCGTTGTCCAAACATTTTTCTGCGTATACAGTAAAATAGCTGGCATCCATATCCGTGTTTATAAACAAGGTTCCCTCTTCTATCTTTGCTTTCAAATTCTGTACGTTACCATCATCAATATACGTGTCTCTAATTTCATCTTCACAAAATAATATGACATCTAAATTTTCGTACTTTTCTTCAATATTCTCTGGAATCTTGGTTAACATTGGAATCATTTTATTTTGACGAATAAACACTGGAATCTTATCTAGTTCGATTTTTCTCTTAACCCATCTACCGCCTTTTATTCTTTCATGCGTAAACAAATCAATCCATTGTCCATTTGGCAAATATACATCTATTTCATCCTCCTGATCAAATACTGGTACAACCAAAAGAGAATCTCCTAGGAAATATTCCAACTCTACATTACGGGCACTTCTATCCTCTGGATATTCCATTACTACTGGCCTAATTACAGGAATATCTGAGAGGTGTGTTTTATAAGTTGTACTGTACAGATACGGTAATAATAAATGTCTTATATCATTAAATTTCTTAAAAATCTTTTCTGCTTTTTCTCCAAAATTCCAGGGTTCTCTTGGTGTTTTCCCATGACATCGGCTAAGTGAATTAAAAAATCCAAACTGACAACTTCTAATATACTCCTCATCTGTAGGAACACATTCATACCCTTCATGATCTGTATTATAGAATCCCCCCATATCAAATCCCCAAAAAGGAATTCCACTCATAGAAGCACTTAAGCCTCCTCTAAGAATACATGCATGATTATTTAAATGGGTAGATGAATCTCCTGCCCACGCTGCTGGAATAGTATGAGAGCCTGCATATCCACTTCTTCCCCAAAGCATTGGAAGTTCTCCTAAAGGGATTTTCACCTCTGCCATAATATCATAAATTGTTTTGGCATATAAAAATGTTAGTTTATTATGTCCCTGAATTCCTGTAGAACCATCAAAATAAACCGCATCTTCTGGAACAGCTTCTGAAAAATCAGTTTTTACTGCTCCAATGCCCATACTAACAACTGACCTTACTTTAGGCTTGTACCACTCTATAAAATGTGGGTTTGTAAAGTCAAAGCATCCTACCTTTGAGGTACTTGTTGCCGTAGAATAAAATCTGCTTGTAACACCTTTTGTATTTTTTACCAAAAATCCCTTTTCTTCTGCTTCTTTAAAATATTTTGAATTCTCATCAATATAGGGGAAAATCCAAAGACAAAGGTGGATTCCCTCCTTTTTTAACTTGTAAATCATTTCTTCTGGATTAGGAAATCTTTCATAGTCCCAGACCCAAGCGCCTGCGTCACCTTCTTTCTGCCATCCATCGATATGTATTACATCAATCTTAATATCCCTCTCTTTAGAAATCTTTACTACTTCATAAATTTCATCTTGAGTTTGATATGAACATTTTGACATCCAAAGTCCCAGAGCCACTTGGGAATCATAGGAATTTTTCCAGTTTGATTTATATAAGACTTTAAGAGTGCCTTATAATCATTTCCCATCCAAATGACATAGTCTAAGACTTTATCTTCTACGCTCATGTTATATGCCACATTTGAAAAACTACCCATCTCAAATTTCGACCTTGTATAAGTATTTAACAGAATAGCATATCCCCTACTACTCATGAAGAAAGGATGATTTTTATAAGATTTTTCCGTATTCGTGCTTAGAGCATCCGTTTGCCAACAATTAATAGTCTGTCCTCTCTTACCAAAATCCGTAAATTTTTCTCCGAAACCGTAGAATTCTTCATCTGCATATAAATACATTGTTTCATTAACGCCAATAATCTCTTTATTTTCATCATAAGTGAATCCTACAGGCAAATTTTTACACATATTATCCACATTGGAATCTTTAATCTGCTCTTTTGTTTTTAACTTTCCATCAAGATAATAGCTAACTTCCCACGGATATTTCCTAACCCTAGCTTCTATCTTCCCTTTAGATATAGAAATAAATTCTTCGTTTTCCGTTATATTTACACCATTCTGTCCTTCTAACTGATATATACTATTATCAAAAGGCTGCTCATTTCCAGGCGTATACATACGAAAACGAAATGCGGTTTCCCCAACACATTGAATGAACACTTTTACTGTGTTCTCTTTGTAAGTATCTACTACAAATTCTACTCCATCTGTTCTCTCTGTATAACTCTTTATACCTGTTAAAAAATCAAAATTGTGATGGAATATTGTTTGTAAATACCCCAACTGTGATTATAGCTTACTTCTACTTTTCTACCCATATGTTACCTCCTAATTGCCTTTCTTGAATTTGATTTTAGCATAATAACGGACGCAACTTTATGAATATTTTTACTTGCAGAATATAACTTTTTTTCCTTATTTTCACTCGATTTTTTTCCTCGCTCGATATTCTTCTGGCGTTAATCCATAACTTTTTTTGAATGATTGAATGAAATGAGAAACGTCATTATATCCCACTTCAAATGCTATAAAACTAATCTTCATATCTTTATTTTCTAACAATGTTTTTGCCTTTTTTAAACGATATTGAATTAAATATTTCGAAAAAGTCATTCCTGTTTCTTGGCTAAATAATCTACTACAATAAGAATAATTCATAAAATATTTATTTTCAGCTAACTCTCTTAAAGAAATATTTTTATAATAATTATCTTCTACATAATGAACAATTTCTTCAACAATTTTACTTTTTTTCTTTGTATTTTCTTTTCCGCTACATATCACTATTACCATTTCTTTCAGATAGTTTTCCAGCTCCTCAATATGTTTAAATTTGTACAAATCATAACGTCTGGAAAACATAACTTTTATATCTTTTAATTCTTCAATATCCTCATTTTGATATAATTCTGCATAATAATTCCCTAAAATTTTCAATATTTCTACAACTGCCATGTACAGTTTCTGTGCACTTTCTTCTTTAATGATTATGTCCTCTAAAATACTGTGAATTACTTGATTAATTTC
>ENA-OQHY01001020-OQHY01001020.1-human-gut-metagenome-genome-assembly--contig:-NODE-1020-length-13465-cov-2.437772_pt1 | contig 13465 bp, 17 predicted proteins | sample MGYA00242570_ERZ504733 | MGnify/ENA primary metagenome ERZ504733 (study PRJEB26092, sample SAMD00036219) | human gut metagenome | host: Homo sapiens | study: EMG produced TPA metagenomics assembly of...
TTCTCTTGCCACCGGGCAGACCGCTGCGTTTGCGAATCTTCCGGTAAATACTGTCAGGAAATCAATATCTTTTTGCAGCTGCTCCATCGACATCACATCTTTGACATCGTAGCGGCAGTGAATCGGGGCGACATTTCCGTTGGCAATACGCGCAAACGAAACAGCCGGAACCCCATGATCGGCAAATGGTGTGGAATCACTGGAATAGACGCCGTTTTCTGCCGCAATTGGAAATCCAACTTCTGCAGCCATATAGCTGATGTAATGGGTAAGCTTTTCTTCTGCCGATACACAGGCGATAAATTTTCCCATATACGTTCCGATCATGTCCAGATTGATGTTCAGTACTGTTTGTCTCAGTTCTTTTTCATGATCTCTGACATACGCTTTTGATCCTAAAAGTCCTCTTTCTTCGCTTCCGCAGAATACAAACCGAAGACCATAATTCAGCTCTTTCCCTTTCATCTGCTCCATGATTCCAAGAAGCCCTGCGCATCCGCTCATGTTGTCATATGCACCATGCGAAAGCGATGTCGTATCATAATGCGCGCTTAAAACGATCCATTCTTCTCTTTTTCCCGGCAATTCTGCAATCACATTATGGGATTCTCCATCGTATTCCTTCTGCCGGATTTCCAGACGGATCTGTTTTACTTTATTTTTCACAAGTTCTACTGCCTGTGCGGAGTGAATCATAGCGCAGAGCACTTTCTTTTCCTCTCCGACAACGGCTTCCCGAAGATCTCTCTGATCAATGTCTGTATGTGGGTAATAGCTGTTTCCATATTGGAACAGAATCGCTTTCGCGCCTGCTTTCATCAAATCCTGGTACGCAAAAAATCCGATTCCCTGCGTATCCATCAGCACAATTTTATCTTTTGCACCGGCAACGGAAACCGGATCGGTTCCCGGCATATAGTAGAGTTCGCCTTCCACGCTTCCGCTTCCGCAGCATGTGAGCGCTTTGCATGGAATTCCCATCCCGTCTGCATACAAATGTGCCTCTTCGATTTCGCCCATTGCAACGCGGAAACTTTCCAGTTCTGCCGGGACTCCTAATGTCTCGCACTGCTCCTTTAAATAATTTGCAACCTGCAATTCTTCTTTTGTGCCGCTTGCATGCACAAAATCTGTCTGGTCAAAAATAGATTGTAATTTCATTATATTTACCTTCCCTTTCTTCCTTTAGTCAAGCGGATATTCGCAATCCGCTTTCGCTACTTGCTCATAACCAAAATCGAAATCCCATTTGTAAGCGCAAGCCAGATTTTCATGATTTACGCTTTTCCATGTTGCGCCCAAATATCAGAGAGACTCCATCAACCCTTTGATTCCCCGTTCTTTATAGATATCTTTATAGTATTGGACCTCATCTTTAATCAATTCATCGATCACCTGCATGCCAAGCAGTTCCACCGGCGCCTGGTCATCTGTGAGGATATAATTTCCTTTTTGATATTCTGTAAGATTTGAAGCAACTTCCTGCATCATATTTTTCAGATTTGCATTTGTAAGTTCGCCTGTATGCTTCGTCAGATTCTTTCCGATGTCCGGATCGTCCGACGCAAAGAGTTCCCGGTTGGATGATCCCGCCACATCGACGATAACCTCGGTAGTAAAGACACTTCCAATCGTATCTGAAAGGTACTGATTGATGTTTCCCTCTTTCGTTCCTCGCATATTCATATTTACCACCATGACGCCATCGTCCTTCAGATGCGATTTCACCAGCGCAAAGAACTCTTTCGAGGACATCTGGAATGGAATTGTGATGTCCTGATATGCATCAACCATAATCACATCATATGCTTTCTGCGAGGCGTTTAAAAACGCTCTTCCATCGTAAGTAGTCACCGGAACATCCTCTGCGAGTGAGAAATATTTCCGAGAGAGATCCGTGATCTTCTCATCAATTTCTACGCCTTCGATATTCATGTCCCCAAAATATTTCCTGCACTGTGTGGCGTAGGTTCCCGTACCCATGCCAAGGATCAGCACATCCATCTGATCTGTCGGCTTGTCTTTGAGCATAAGCGGCGCCGCCATCGCATAATCATAGTACATTCCGGTCAGTTCATCCTGCTTCATATAGACAGACTGTACGCCAAACAGAACATTGGTAGACAATGCTACTCTCTCATCATTTTCGTACACCTGAAGATAGTTGTATACAGACTCTCCCTCATATGTCAGGTTGTTTTCCCAGAATGCGAAGGAATCGGAATAACCTGTTCCACAGCAGAACGCGAAAATAAGTACCGATGCAATCACTTTCTTTTTCCCTGCTTTTTCCATCACAAAATACACGATGGATAACGCAAGTAAAATTCCCGCAAAGATCAGAAAAGTGATCGATGTTCCAACCGCAGGGATCGTAACAAACGTCGGCACAAAGGTACCAATAATGCTGCCGATCGTATTGAATGCTCCCAGTGTTCCCACCGTTTTTCCGTTATCATCCAGATTGCTCACCAAATATTTGACCAGCGACGGAGTTACCGTACCCAGTAAAAATAACGGGAACACAAAAATTACCATACAGGCCACAAACGCAGCCAGGATCAGAAAATTGTTATTTACGGAAAAAATCAGAACCGCAGAAATGCCAACAATGATGAGAGTATGAAACTTTTTCTGTAAAATAGTGTTTAAAAGGTTCTTCTATGATAAAATAAATATCATTAGGAGGGCCTTTTATTATGGCAAGACAAAAGAAACCTGTACATCGAGTACAAATGACAGAAGGAAAAAGAAACATTATCCACCAGCTTCTTGAAGAGTATGATATTCAGTCCGCAGAAGATATCCAGGACGCCCTGAAAGATCTTTTAGGCGGCACCATTAAGGAGATGATGGAAGCGGAAATGGATGATCATCTCGGCTATGAAAAATCAGAACGTTCTGATAATGATGACTATAGAAATGGCTATAAACGCAAACAGGTCAATAGCCGTTATGGTTCTATGGAAATCGAAGTGCCGCAGGATCGTAAATCAACTTTTGAGCCACAGGTAGTAAAAAAACGCCAGAAAGACATTTCTGATATTGATCAAAAGATTATCTCCATGTACGCAAAAGGTATGACTACACGACAGATCTCCGAAACTATCGAAGATATTTATGGTTTTGAAACATCCGAAAGTTTCATTTCTGATGTTACAGACAAGATCCTTCCACAGATCGAGGACTGGCAGAACCGACCATTAGATGAGGTATATCCGATCCTGTATATTGATGCGATCCATTATTCTGTGCGGGATAATGGAGTGATCCGTAAGCTTGCCGCTTACGTCATTCTGGGAATCAATACAGAAGGAAAGAGGAAGTCCTGACGATCAGTATCGGAGACAATGAAAGTGCAAAATACTGGCTGTCGGTTATGAATGAGCTGAAAAACCGGGGTGTAAAAGATGTATTGATCATCTGTGCTGATGGCCTGACAGGAATCAAAGAAGCTATTGCTGCCGCCTTTCCCAAAACAGAGTATCAGCGTTGTATCGTGCACCAGGTAAGGAACACTTTGAAATATGTCCCTGATAAAGACCGAAAAGCTTTCGCAACAGACCTGAAGACCATCTATCAGGCTGCAGATGAAAAGAAAGCACTGTCTGCTCTGGATCGGGTAACAGAAAAATGGACTCCCAAATATCCGAATTCCATGAAACGCTGGAAAGATAACTGGGATGCGATCTCCCCGATCTTCAAATTTTCAGCCACCGTCAGAAAGGTCATTTATACGACCAATGCGATCGAATCGCTGAATTCAACCTACCGTAAGCTGAACCGCCAGAGAAGCGTATTTCCAAGTGACACCGCACTTCTGAAAGCCCTGTATCTGGCCACATTTGAGGTAACAAAAAAATGGACGACAACCATCCGGAATTGGGCACAAGTTTACGGGGAACTGAGTATTATGTACGAGGGACGATTACCAGAATAATCCGTTTTGAGACATGTTAAGACGGGCGGAATATCCGCCTGCTCTTGACATGCAGATTTGCAACTGTTATATATAAAACAAGGGCGAAAAGCTCTATGAAAGAACTTTTCACCCTTTATTATCATAGAAGAATCTTATTTACAGACTTTTTCTCACAGTCTCTTACAAATGGGCAGAGCCGCTGTTTATCAGTCTTTCTTGTACGGTCTACCACTGTTGGTATGCCAAACTTTCGCACACCACCATCTGCTTTGGGAATCTCAACTCGTCTTACTGGAGACGGAGTGTACTTTCCACGATAAATGCGGTCGGTTATCTCTTGTTGATGTTCCCTTAGATATGGAAGAGCCTCTTCAACGGTCATGCCATCAATTCCTGGCGCTCCCTTGTTTGCCTTAACTCTCTTGTACGCTCTGTTAAAGTTGTCTTTATACAGTATCGCTTCCAAAAGTCTCGGCTGTGCACTGTCTCTTTCTTTCCATATCCGATTGAATGACCTAGACGCTTTCACATACCTTCATGTTCCGCATTATCTCTTTGCGAACAGCCATTGTTTTCAATGTTTTCTGCCATAGACGGTCATTCCTCCTTTCTCGGTCATACTCAAGACTCCTACTGATTCGGTCCTTCACCTCTCGGCTACTATGACCTCTGCTGACTTCTATGCGTTCAGCATTGCTTTATGCAATGGTTACCTCTTTCAAGGCGTACCGCACAGACCTCCCTAGGTATCACACGTTTCTTCCTCTCCATCCGTCTGCCTCATTTATCATGCATGATTCCGTGTAGTTATTGGGCTTCGATTTGGCGTGCAACCTTACCCTCATGCATAACCTCATATAAGATTTCTGTCCGTCAGACCAGAGATTTGCCCGTAAGTTAGTATTTTTTTCCTCACATCCGGCTTCCTTCAGATTCCACCTCACGATGGACACCCTTGCCTTCGGCTATATCCTTCCCACTACCGTGGATTCGGGACTTTAACCCGTTAGAAACGTGCGCCGCTAGGCGCACACGCAAAAAACCAGATACCATTTTCGAATGATATCTGGCTTTTCTCTTCTTATACATCTCTTATCAGTCTTTCGTTTCCATAATAACAATCCGACCATTTACAAAACTGATCTTCACTTCATCATCCACAAACTGGTTGCTCACCGTCAAACTGTCGCACGGCATCAGATCATGATGATTGAGCGGCCATTTCGTACCCTCCAAACTGAAATCATAAATCTCGCCTTCCAAAGAAAATACAGAAAGATATGGTCCGTATGCTTCTGACTTTTTCAGCACACAGGATTTATTCGTTACCCAGATTTTATTTTCTCATCCAGAATGCAGGCATTTACTCCGGCATCACATGCCACACTAAGTGTCTGGACATTCGCCCACAAATGATCGATTCTTCCACCGGTTGCCCCAAGAAGGATCATCTCTTTGCTTCCCAGTGTAATTCCCAGCCGAAGAGCATCTCTGTATCCGTCGCATCCTTAACCGGATTATATTCCCGGATCGGAATATTCGTCTCCTTGCGATAGTAATCAATCACCTTTGGATCAATACTGTCAAAATCCCCAACAATATACTGAGGCTCAATCTTATGGTTATACAGATACTCAAGCCCCTTATCTACTGCGATAATATAAGCCTCCGGATTTGCTTCAAGAACCTTCTCTGCAAATCCCTCGTCAAGCATTCCCCCACTGATAATGACTGTCTTACTCATAATTCTTTAAAATCTCCATAATTCTCTTGTGTTTTCTCCTGCATTCCCTTTGAATACAGCTGATCCCGCAACAATCACATTTGCTCCCGCATCCAGTGCTTCTTTCACATTGAATGCATAAATTCCTCCGTCAACCTGAATATCAGTCTCAAGTCCACGTTCATTCAGCATTGCCCTAAGTGTTCTGACCTTATCCAAGCATCTCAAAAATCAGCTTTTGTCCGCCAAATCCCGGATGGACTGTCATCACAAGGAACATATCCACTTCACCAAGGAATTCCTTCAGGACCTCCACCGGTGTATCCGGTGAAATTGCCAGTCCTGTCTTCATGCCACACGCTTTGATCTTGTCCAGAGTCGCACGTATATCCTTGCATGCTTCATAATGTACAGTAAGAATATCCGCTCCTGCCTCTGCAAATGCTTCCACATAACGGATTGGTTCCGTAATCATCAGATGCGTATCTATCACCTGCTTACTGCCGGTTTGATTGATGCAAGCACAGGCATTCCAAAAGAAATACTCGGTACAAACACGCCATCCATCACATCAAAATGTAAATATACCGCTCCATTTTCCTCTGTCTGGCGGATACCTTCTTCCAGATTACAAAAATCTGCCGATAAAATAGATGGTGATAATTTATATTCCATTTTAGTTTAGTACCTCCTTTTTTCCTTCTGTTCCAGTTCCCGATACATCTCACAATAATCTTCATACCGCACCTGATGCACTTTTCCCTCTTCCAGAGCCTCTTTTACCAGACACCCCGGTTCACTGATGTGATTACACCCCTGAAACCTGCAGCCTCCCTGATACTGATCAAACTCCGGAAAATAATATTTCAATTCTTCCTTGCCAAAATCATTGGTATACAGTGACGAAAATCCCGGTGTATCCATGATATAGGAATCCTCGTCGATCGGGATCAGTTCTGAATGGCGGGTAGTATGTTTTCCCCGCTCGATCTTTCTGCTGATACTTCCGGTCTCCATATTGACATTTTCCTGAAGACAGTTGATCAGAGAGGATTTTCCAACTCCTGAAGGTCCGGCAACAGTTGTTGTCTTTCCTTTTAGTGCCTCTTTAATCTCCAGAATATTTTCTCCTTCTCTGGCACTTGCAAAGATCACACGGTACCCACAAGCCTCATAAGTCTTCTCCAGAGACTCGATTTCCGGCTCATCTGCAATATCCTTCTTGTTGAAACAGATAATAACCGGAATCTCCTGCCGCTCCATCATAACCAGAAACCTGTCCAGCAGATTAAAATGCGGATCCGGCTTCTTCACTGCAAATACAACCAGTGCCTGATCAATATTTGCCACTGCCGGTCTGATCAGTTCATTCTTCCTTGGAAGGATCCGGATGATATTACCGGTCTTCTCTTCTGCATCTAAGATCTCATATTCTACCAGATCTCCGACCAGTGGTTTAATCTTCTCCTTACGGAAAATTCCTTTTGCTTTACATTCATAAATGACAGATTCTACTACGTCATAAACGTAGTAGAATCCTGCAATCCCTTTTATAATTCTTCCCTGCATAAAACAGTCCTTTTAATTTCCTGTATTGTTGCCGTTATTTGAGTTGTTACCGGAATTATTGCTGCCCGAATTGTTACTGTCGGATCCACTGCTTGCCTGTGAGCCATTGCTTACATACAGTGTGATCGCAGTTCCTACATCTACCGATGTACCTTCTCCCGGATCAACTTTTACAACTTTTCCAGATGGTTCTGCACTGTCAATATCAACTTCTGTATAAGTCAGATTTCTGGCATTCAGTGCTGAAATCGCATCTCCAAGTGTCTTTCCTGTCAGAGTTGGTACCTTCACCTGATCTGCAGGCTTTGGTCCTTTGCTGACAACATAACTCACACTTGTTCCTTCAGCCACCTTCGTTCCGGCATCTGTGCTCTGACGGATAATCATACCTTCTGCATAATCATCTGAATATTCTTCACTGCTCGTTCCGCCATCGGACAGTCTGCTTGCACTCAGTGTAGATACCGCATCATTTACATACATTCCCACAATTGGCGGAACTGACACCTTATCCGGCTGTTTTTCACCTTTACTGATATACAGTGTGATTTTAGAGTCAGCAGATACCTCTGTTCCCTCTGCCGGATCAGTCCTTGTTGCTTTTCCACTTTCAACATTACTGCTGTATTCACTGGTAACAGTAATGTTCTTGCTCGTAAAGCCCTGTTTGATCAGTGCTTTCTTGGCTGCATCTTCATTCATTCCCTCTACACTCTGGATCATGATCTTTTCCGGTCCTGAACTTATTACAACCTTGATCACCGTATTTTTCTTGACTTTCTTTCCTGCTTTTGTCTTCTGCTCAATAATCGTACCTGCTGCCTTATCTGATGCTTTCTCGGATTCTACTTCCAGCTTCAGCTGCTTCTTTTCGCACATCGTCTCTGCAACATTCTGCGGCTGTCCAACCAGATTTGGCACTTCAATCTCATTGGAAACTGAAATCTGACTGTCTGAACGCTTACCGAACACACCTGCTGCTTTGCCAATCAGGAAAATCAGCGCAAATGCAACGATCACTGCAACTGCAACCATGAGGATCTTCATCATCTTGTTCATCTTCGGATCTACGCCATTTTTACTGTTACCGCGTCTGCCCCGTTATAATTATCCTCTTCGTCATCCTCATCATAGTCATCATTTTCGTCATATTCTTCATCGTCATAGCCATCATCATACTCTTCGTCATCATAACCATCGCCCTGACGCTTTTTCATACGTGCCATCGCTCCGGCGAGATCATCACCGTATCTCCCATACTCCGGATCGGAACCATATCTACAAATTCGCCACTCGGATCGACCAACGCCCTCTTCAGATCCTGGATCAGTTCTCCGGCACTCTGGTAACGTCTTTCCGCGCTCTTCTGTGTACACTTGAGAATAATCTTCTCCAGCGCCGGATATAAATCCGGTGCATACTCAGAAGGCGGGGTAATATTCTCCTGTAAATGCTTCATTGCAACCGAAACAGTAGAATCGCCATCGAAAGGAACCCTTCCGGTCACCATCTCATACATGGTGATACCTGCAGAATAGATATCACTCTTCTCATCACAATAGCCACCCCGTGCCTGCTCCGGAGATACATAGTGTACCGATCCCATTGCACTGGTGCTGACTGTCTGCGATGTTGTCGCCTTTGCAATACCAAATCCGTAACCTTTACCTTTCCTTCTTTGGAATGATAATATTCTGCGGTTTGATATCTCTGTGTATGATGTGATGATTGTGAGCTGCCTCAATACCGGTACACATCTGAATTGCAATACTGATCGCTTCCTTGGAAGAAAGCTTTCCTTTTTTATGCACATATTCTTTCAGAGTGATTCCTTCTACCAGCTCCATGACCATATAATAGAGTCCTCGATCCTCCCCTACATCATATACATTGACAATATTCGGGTTCAGAAGCCCTGCTGCTGCCTGTGCTTCTGACCGGAATTTCTTTACAAAGTTTTCATCTTCCCTGTATTCTTTTTTCAGGACTTTCACTGCGACATATCTGTTCAGCATACAGTCCTTCGCCTTATATACATCCGCCATTCCACCGGCTCCGATCTTACTCAGAACCTGATAACGGCCACTTAAATAAATCCCGTCTTTTACCATATACTCACCTCATCAGAAAACGGTTCTGCAAGAACAACACTGATATTGTCATTGCCCCCGTTCTCATTCGCCCGGTCAATCAGATTCTGACCGGCTTCTACGATATCTCTTGCCCCTTTAACTATCGCAAAAATTTCTTCATCCTCTATCATATTACTGAGTCCATCGGAACACATCAGGATGATATCTCCCTTTTTGAGGCTGAATTCATAAAAATCCACCTCTACATCCTCTTTTACTCCAATTGCTCTGGTAATGATATTCTTATCCGGATGATGTCTTGCCTCTTCCTCATTGATTCCTCCCAGACGAACCATCTCTTCTACCAGGGAATGGTCTCTGGAAAGCTGCCTGATATCCTTATTCAGAAGATACAGACGGCTGTCACCTACATTTATAAAATAAAGTGTATGATCGATCACAGTTGCCGCAACCAGAGTGGTTCCCATCCCCTCCAGATTAATGTCTTCATCTGCTTTCTCGATCAGCTTGTGGTTCGCTGTCTGAGCCGCATCTTTTAAAATCTCTTCCGGTCCATCCTTTAATGTATGCTTCAGTTCTTCTTTCAGAACTTCCACCGTATATTTTGACGCAAAATCGCCTGCCTTGTGTCCACCCATTCCATCGGCTACTACCAGAAGATTCGGCAGCGTACCTAATGACTCATCTGTGGCAAACACGTAATCCTGGTTCATTTCACGTTTTCTTCCAACATCTGTCATAGAAAATATTTTCATATTTTATACTCCTTGCATCGTCTTGCGCCGTAACTGTCCACAGGCTCCGTCTATATCTGAGCCCATTTCTCTTCTTATAGTAACATTTATCCCGTTTTTTTCAAGTTTATTTTTGAAATTCTCGGCACTTTTTTTGTCCGGTTTTTCGTAGTTTCTCTCCTTGATCGGGTTCACCGGAATCAGGTTTAAATGGCAGTTTCTGTCTTTTAAGATTCCCATCAGCTCTTTTGCATCCTCCGGTGTATCGTTTACGCCGTGAACCAGACTGTACTCAAAAGTGATCCTCCGTCCGGTTTTTTCAAAGTAATAATCACACGCTTCCAGAACCTCATGAAGCTCGTATTTATTTGCCACCGGCATCAGCGATCTTCTCTTTTCCTGGTTGGAACCGTGCAGGGAAAGTGCCAGCGTGATCTGCAGCTTTTCTTCTGCAAGTCTCCGGATGTTCGGTACAATTCCACAGGTAGACGCCGTGATATTTCTCTGGCTGATATTGAGCGTGCTCATCACTGACCATGTGAATGAATTTCAGAAAATTGTCATAATTATCCAGCGGTTCTCCGGTTCCCATGATCACAATATTAGAAACTCTCTCGCCAGTTATCTTCTGGATCTGGTAAACCTGTCTTAACATCTCTGACGGTGTCAGGTTTCGCTCCAGCCCGTCCAATGTAGATGCACAGAAGCGGCATCCCATCCGGCAGCCAACCTGCGAGGAAATACATACCGAATTGCCGTGTTTATATTTCATCAGAACACTTTCTACCATATTCCCGTCTTTCAGACAAAACAGGAATTTATTGGTTCCGTCAATCTTCGAAATCTGTCTTTTTCCATCTCGACTCTTCGTATTTCGTATGCTGCTTCCAGTTTCTGGCGTAAAGTTTTTGGAAGATTGGTCATTTCTTCAAAATCATCCACCAGCTTTTCATGAATCCAGGAATAAATCTGTCGACTGCGAAATCCTTTTTCTCCAATCGCCAGCATTTCTTCCTGTAACTCTTCAAATGAATACGAAGCGATATCTTTTTTTTCCATTATCTGCCCCTCCGGATAAATTTAGCAATATAGAACCATCGGTTATATCAGACGGGAAAAATCTGTTTCTCCCATTCCAGGTCAAATTCCGGATGTTTTTCGGCAAACCATCCGGCGTTTTCCTCATTCTCTGTCCTGCTGATCGTACAGGTGCTGTACATTAGTGTTCCCTCCGGCTTCACATATCGGCAGACCGTATCCAGGATCTCTCTCTGAAGTGCTGCAACTTCAGTCTCCGTCTCCGGGTTCATCTTATACTTCAGATCAGTCTTCTTCGCAAGGACACCAAGACCGGAACACGGAAGATCCGCGATCAGAACATCTGCTTTTTCCTCAGAGTCCGCATCGAAGCAGGTTGCATCCTGCTGCACTGCACGGATATTTTCAAATCCCATCCGTGAAATATTTTCCCGAATCAGCTCTACCTTCATCTCTGTCAGATCCCTTGCCTCTACCATACCTGTCCCATTCAGGATCTGTGCCGCATGGAGCGCTTTTCCTCCCGGTGCCGCGCACACATCCAGTATGTAATCTCCTTCTTTGATTCCTGCCTGTTCCGCTACCATGATCGAAGCTGCATCCTGTACCTGGAATTTTCCTTCCCGGAACGCCGGGATTGCTGCCAGATAATCATAGCCTGAGATCAGAAGCGCAGACGCAAGAAGCGGATGTTCTTTTACCTGAATGCCTTCTCCTGTCATCTCTCTGATCAGCTCTTCTTTGGTGGTTGCATTTCCATTGATCCGGATTGTTGTTGCACGTTCTTTATAAAAACCTTCCAGGATGTATTTCGTCTTCTCTTCTCCATAATCTCTCACCCACATACGGATGATCCATTGTGGCATGGAATACTTTATTGAGAGAAATTCTTCTGTATTCTCCGGATACGCAATCTTATCAATGTTTCGTGCGATATTTCTAAGTACCCCATTTACAAATCCCCGCAGGTTCTTAAAGCCTTTCCTGATAGCAAGGTTGACTGCTTCATTGCATGCTGCCGAATCCGGAACCTGATCCATGTATTTGATCTGATAGACCGCACAGCGCAGGATATTGCGGATCACCGGTTTCATTTTTTCTTGTCTTTACTTTTGAAAACTGGTTGATAATATAGTCCAGTTCTATCCTCCGCTCTGTTGTCCCTTCTGCAAGCCTGGTCAGAAATGCACGGTCCTGCTTGGACAGATACTGATATTTTTCCAGCACCTGTCTGAGCACGATATGACTTTTCTCTCCACGCTCGATTTCCAACAGGATCATCAGTGCAAGTTCTCTTGTACCTACTCCCTGGTTATTCGTCGTCATTTCTTCTTCCTCCTGTCAGGATCAGTATTCTTAAAAGCTGCAGAAGTGCAGATGCTGCACTCGCCACATAGGTAAGCGCTGCCGCTGTAAGAACACTTCTTGCCTCACGTACTTCTGATTCATATAGCATGCCTGAATTTTTTCAGGATTTAAGTGCTCTTCCCGATGCATTAAACTCTACCGGAAGCGTGATGATCTGGAACAGCACTGCCAATGAAAACATCAGGATCCCAAGATTGATGAACAATGTAGACATTTCTCCTCTGATAAATAATCCCATTATGATCAGCGGCCATGAAATCCCGGATCCAAAATTCGCCACCGGAACAAGTGCTCCGCGTATTGTCAGCGGTACATAATGCCTTGCATGCTGGATCGCGTGTCCACATTCATGTGCTGCAACTCCAAGTGCCGCAACCGATATCGAACCGTAGGTGGAATCTGAAAGCCGCAGTACATGGTTCGCCGGATCGTAATGATCGGTCAGTTTTCCACTTACTCTCATCACCTGTACATCATAAATCCCTTCCATCCTGAGGATCTGCTCCGCAGCCATCGCACCGGTGATCCCGGCGTGGTTGCGAACCTGATCGTACCTGGCGTAGGTGGAATTCACTTTGGCGGATGCAAGGGCGCAGATGATGACGCCGATGATGACAAGGAAATAAGTTGGATCAAAATAATATGGGTAGTACATGTTTGCCTCCTTGTTGAATAAGGGTCCGCCCGGAAGCGAAATATATTCGCACGCAGGCCCGCTCGCGCTTGCTTTGCATGCCTAAATAAACGTCCGGTGGACGTTTATTCGGCTAGTCCGGAAACGCAGCGGTACTAAGCGCGACCTTCGCTTGCGCTCGGTCTTGCTAAGTGCCGGCGTTTTCGATGACCTGCTTAGCGAATATATTTCGCTTCCTGGCTACATTTTTCAATGGGTGTCGGCTGTTTGTCCTATCGCGCGGTGCACGATGGGACAAATGCGCCAAAGGGCGCGAAAAACGCTTGGCGTTTTTGGCGCCAATTAGATTTGTTTGGCAGACCAAAAACTATTTATTAAATTTGC
>ENA-OQHY01001022-OQHY01001022.1-human-gut-metagenome-genome-assembly--contig:-NODE-1022-length-13461-cov-3.636868_pt1 | contig 13461 bp, 17 predicted proteins | sample MGYA00242570_ERZ504733 | MGnify/ENA primary metagenome ERZ504733 (study PRJEB26092, sample SAMD00036219) | human gut metagenome | host: Homo sapiens | study: EMG produced TPA metagenomics assembly of...
TGCACGCCCTGCCGCCGCCTGCCGGGCATCGCTGCCCACCACCGCAAACCGCTTTGTCTGCCTCATGTCGTCATCTCCCCTTTTCCGCTGTGCACCATCCTATGCAGGAAGAGGAAACCGCGTGAGCGGAAAGATGCTGACCGGCAGAAACAAAAAAGCTCCCCCTTTCGGGGGAGCCGTCATCGCGCAGCATGACTGAGAGGATTCTTATTTCAGCGCTTCTTCCAGCACCTTCAGCAGGTGCGGGATATCCAGCGGCTTTGCGATGTGGCCGTTCATGCCCGCATTCAGGGCGTTCTGCTTGTCCTCCTCAAAGGCGTTGGCGGTCATGGCAAAAATGGGGATGCCCGCCTTGCGGGGGTCGGGCAGGGCACGGATACGCCGGGTGGCTTCGTAGCCGTCCATCCGGGGCATCTGGATGTCCATTAAGATCAGGTCATACTGCCCGGGCGCGGACTGCTCCATCTTTTCCACTGCTTCAACACCGTCTCCGGCGGTATCCACAAGGAAGCCCGCTTCCTTTAAGATCTCCATGGCGATCTCCCGGTTCAGGGCGTTATCCTCCACCAGCAGCAGGTGCTTACCGCTGAAGTCCGCCTTGGGCAGCAGGACGGACTTCTGCGCCGGTTGTACCGGAAGGCTCTGCCAGCACCTTGCGCAGCTCCGAGAGGAACAGCGGCTTTTCGCAGAAAGCGGTCACACCGGCGGCGCGCGCTTCCTCCTCGATATCCGCCCAGTCGTAGGCGGTCAGGATGATGATGGGGCAGCTGTCCCCGATGACCTTGCGGATCTGCCGCACGATCTCGATGCCGTTCATATCCGGGATGAGCCAGTCGATGATATACACACTGAAGGCATCGCCCTGCTCCACGGCGTACTTCGTGCGGATGACTGCTTCCTTGCCGGAGATGGTCCACTCCGGCCGCATGCCGATCTTGGAAAGCATGGTGCTGACGCTCAGGCAGGTGTTGGTGTCGTCGTCCGCCACCAGTGCCCGCAGCCCTTCCAGCTGGGGCAGCTGCTTGATCTCCGCCTTCTGCCCGCTGAGAGGGAAGCAGAGGTTCACGATGAACTCGCTGCCCTTGCCTGGCTCGCTTTCAAGGGCGATGGTGCCGCCCATCAGGTCTACAATGTTCTTGGTGATGGAAAGGCCGAGACCCGTGCCCTGAATGCCGCTGACGGTGGAGCTTTCCTCCCGGGTGAACTCCTCAAAGATGTGCTTCTGGAACTCCTTGTTGATGCCGATGCCGTTATCTTTAATGCGGAACTCATAGTTGCCGCAGCCCTTGGGCGCGCCGGGCTTCTGGGCAATGCGGATGCTCACCATGCCGCCGGTGGGGGTAAACTTGATGGCATTGGAAAGGATGTTCAGCAGCACCTGATTCAGCCGCAGCGGGTCGGTGATGATATCCTCGTCCACCACATCCATGGTGTCGATGAACAGCGCTAAGCGCTTGGAGCTGATGTTGGGCTGGATGATGGAGCGTATATCGTGCACGAGATCCGGCAGATGCACCGCCTTTTCCTCGATCTTCACCTTTCCACTCTCGATGCGGCTCATGTCCAGCACATCGTTGATGAGGGAGAGCAGGTGCTGGCTGGAAGTGGATATCTTTTTCAGATAGTCCAGCACCTGTTCTTTATTATCAACATGGGTCGCCGCCAGCGAGGTGAAGCCGATAATGGCGTTCATCGGAGTGCGGATGTCGTGGCTCATGTTGAACAAGAACTCCCGCTTGGCGCGGTTTGCCGCTGCCTCGTGCCGGACGGCAAGCTCCAGCTTGCGGTTCTGCTCTTCCAGCTGGGCGTGATACTTCTGCTCCTGCTCCCTTTTTTGCTGCTCCGCAAGCTTCATGGAGCGGCGGCGCAGCGTTTGCAGCACTGCCACACAGATCAGATAGAAGATCAGTACCGTCAGCAGTGCGCTGCTGAAATTGCGGAACACCGATTTTTCGTCGATATAGAGATACAGATCAAAATTCTGTCCGTTGCTGTACATCCCGAAATAGCAGCCGGAATTTGCCCAGTCGCGGGTGTGGGTCAGAATGTCGGGCGCACCGGCCTTGCGGATGCCCTGCACCAGCGGGCTGTTCGTGGTGTACAGTCCGATGAGGCTCGGGTCGTTTGCGGCGATCACCTTGTTGTCCTGCACGATAAAGATGGTGCCGCTGATGTTCTTCGGGTAGCCGTCCAGCACGCTTTGGATGGACAGGGCTGTCCCCTCCACAAACTCCGGCGGAGTCACCCGGTAAGCCAGCAGCACAGCGTCCCCTGCTGCGGCGCGGCGGGTGGCAACATCCACCGCTGTACCATCCTGTAACAGAATGCGCTTGAGATAGGTCTTTTGCGGGTTTTGCAGCACGTTCAGTGCGGCTTGCTCCCGCAGCGACTCTGCAAACTGCGCATAGCTGATATTACCGTCCGTATATTCGCACAGTGATTCTCCATTTTCGTCCAGTACGGCAATGCCGGTAAGCCAGAGGGACTCCGTTTCTGCCCGGAGGCTTTCGGGGTCGTAAATATCCAAAGCGTCATTTTCGGCCAGCTGCCGCACCGAGACCGCCATCCGGCGCAGCGACTTTGCGGTGATGGTATCGTTATATTTTTCGTAGCTGGTGGACTGCACCTTTACAAAGTTGATGGTGCGGTCAAAGTATTCCTCGGTAGCGCGCATGGACTCCCGCCCGGAGAAGAGGGTCACTGTCAGCAAAAGCAGCACGCCCATCAGCAGGTAGAGCGCCGTCACCCGCATACCGGGCGTGAACGGTTTCTTGTTACGGTTCAAGGGCGTCCACCTCCAGATATTTTTCCGGGTCCGGCAGATATTTGCCTACGATCTGCTTCATCGTGCCGTCGGCGCGCATGGCGGCAAAGGTCTCGGTCAGCTTTTCGTCCAGCCCGCGGGTGTCGTTCAGCGCAAAGGCCACGCCGATGCCGGTGACCAGCAGCGGCTCCTCCAGAATGCGGAAATTGGCATTGCAATCCTGCATATACCGCAAAATGGCGGCCTCGTGGGCGGCAATGGCGTCCACATAGCCGCAGTTCAACATGGCGTACTGCACGCTGCGGTCCTCGGCGCTCAGCAGTTCACCAAACTGCGGGATGCGGGGTCGGTGCCGGCGAGGAAGATTTCCTCCGGCTTGGTGGTGCTTTGCACCATCATGGTCTTGCCCGCAAGGTCGGCAAGCGTTTCAATGCCGCTATCGGCATTGACCGCCACCACCTGACGGCTGACCATATACGGCCCTACCCAGCGGTACAGCTGCTCCCGCCCATCCATGGAAAAGCAGCTCCAGATGCAGTCGATGGCACCACTTTCCACCAGATTGGTTTTCTGCTCCCAGTCAATGATTTCAAACCGTACCGCATACCCTATGCGGGCAAAGGCCTCGGTGGCAATGTCCACATCAATGCCGGTGGGCGTGCTGTCATTGTTCAGGTAGATAAAAGGCGGGTAGTTATCGCTGCCCACCGTAAGCTCGGGCAGCGCTGCCGCCGCCTGTGTTTTGCCGCAAGCGGTCAGCCCGGCTGCCGCTGCCGCCGCGCACACCTTTAAAAAGGTACGGCGGGGTATTTTATGGTTGAATCGCTGTTCTGTCACGCGTAATTGTCCTCACATTACCATTGTAAAATTTCCTGTTTCAGTTCCCCCTGCACGTCCAGCAGGCACTGCAGCAGCAGCGGGTTGAAGGCTCCGCACTCACCGTTCGTGATCATCTGGACAGCCGTTTCGTGCGGGAAAGCCTTTTTGTAGCATCGCTCGCTGGTCAGCGCGTCATACACATCTGCCATGGAGACCAGCTGCGCGCTGATGGGGATATCGTCCCCCTTCAGCCCGTCCGGGTATCCCCTGCCGTCCCAGCGCTCGTGGTGCCAGCGGGCGATCTCGTAGGCGGTCTGCAACAGCGGCTGGTCTGCAAAGCTTTCAGTCTTTTGCAGCATCTCTGCGCCCAGCATACTGTGGGTCTTGATCACCGCAAATTCCTCTGCGGTCAGCTTGCCGGGCTTGTTCAGGATAGCTTCGTCAATGCCGATCTTGCCGATATCGTGCAGCGCCGACGCCAGCGGGATGTTATCCTGCTGCTCGGGAGTCAGGTCGTAGCGGCTGGTCAGCTCTATCAGCCGGTGCAGCAGCGTCTCGGTGATGATGCGGATGTGCCGCACATGAGAGCCGGACTCGCCGTTGCGGAACTCCACGATCTGGCTCAGCACACCCACCAGCACATCGGTGTTCTTTTCCCGCGCGCGGATCTGGTCAGACACCATCTGCACCAGCGCCGCTGCTTGGCGTACAGCTTGATGGTGTTGGACACCCGGCGGTAGACGATCTTGGCGTCAAAAGGGCGGTTGACATAGTCGCTGGCACCCAGCTCGTAGGCCTTGCGGATGGCTTCCTCCGAGTCGTCACTGGAGATCATGATCACCGGCACGTCCTCGATGGTGTGGTTGGTGTTCATGGTGCGCAGCACCTCAAAGCCGTCCATGACCGGCATATTGATATCCAGCAGCACCAGCGAAATCTGCCCGGCGTTTGCCCGCAGCAGCTCCAGACACTGCTTGCCGTTCTCGGCTTCCAGAATGCGGTAGTCCTCGCCCAGAATGCCGGCAAGCATCATGCGGTTCATCATGGAATCGTCCACCAGCAGGATCACGGGCTTTTCCCCTAAGACATCCTTCTGTGCAGCCAACCGGCTGTCCTGTGTGTCCACCGCCACGGCGTCCTTGTGGTTTTTGGCCTGATACATTATAAAATCTGCCCGGCGCACCACGTTTTCCATCGGGTCGGCAAGGGTCTGCAGCGCGCCGCCGATGCTCAGCGACAGCCGGAAGTGGGGGTAGCCCGGCACCACCGTTTGCTGCACGGCGGTGCGGATCTGCTCCAGCTTTACCTTGAAATAATCCGCCGGGATGCCGGGCAGCACCAGCAAAAACTCGTCGCCGCCGTAGCGGATCAGCAGATCTGTTTCCCGGATGCAGCTGCGGATGGCCTTTGCAACGGTTTCCAGTGCCAGATCTCCGGCGTGGTGGCCGTAGGTATCGTTGCAGATCTTGAAATCGTCGATATCCATCAGGGCAATGCCCGCCGGGCCGATGTTATTGCGCACCACTTCCTCGTAAAAGCGGCGGTTGTAGGTACCAGTCAGGGCGTCGTGGTTCAGCCGCTGCCGGTAGCTCTGTTCTTTTTTCATGCTCCGGGCAGTAGTCTGGGCAAACTGCGCCTTCTGCTCCTCCATCTGCTGCATCATCCGCAGCAGATTATGGTTGGCGGTTTCCAGCGCCTCCCGCTGGGTACGGTTCTGCTGTTCCAGCTTTTCCCGCAGTTCCATATAGGGGGTGATATCCGTGATAGTGCCCACGATATAGCCTTTGCCGTACCATTCCACCTGATTGGCAGCGTTGGTGACCCAGCGGTAGCCGTTTTTGCCCAGAATCCGGAAGATGCTGTCACCATTCTTGGCGTAAGTCGCGCTGTTTTCCGCATTCCGGTAGCGCAGCCCGGCCGCCAGATCATCCGGGTGTATCAGCGCTGTATAGCGGTTATCGAACCTTGCCGCAAATTCTTCCCGCTCCCAGCCCAGTATCTCCAGAAAACGGTCACTGACATAAGCAAACGGATAGCCGTTTTCAGGGTCCTCTGCGCAGCAGTGAAAGCCGCCCGGTATATTCTGTGCATAGCGTTCCAGCCGCAGAAATCCTTTTTTTATTGTCTCGTCTGTTTCCATTTTACCTTTCCTGCCTTTTTCTCCGCGCATTGCAGCACGCAGTACCCCCTGTTACCGCAATTTCAAACTTTACCTTCCTGTACGCCCCGCTTTTGGGCACACTATAACATTTTGATTTTATCATCAAAACCGCCTAGATGCAAGCATTTTTTACCAGTTTTGCCAGTGGAAAGGAAACAGTTGTTCCCCTTTACGCCCCTTCCCGTGAAAAGGGTACACCGGAGCGTCCGCAGACGCTCCGGTGTACCGAAAAAACAAATCATTTTTCCGCTGAAAATGCCCAGAGCAAAGCGGAGGGCATTCCCAATCGTTCCGCGCAGCAAAAAAGCCGCCGCACAAAAAGTGCAGCGGCTTTGCGGGGCGTCACCTCACAGCCAGCGCTCTGCGATGATCCACCACATACCGGGCAGGTTGATCCGACCCAGCAGATGCTCCAATACGATCAGCATGGTATTCTCCTTTCAGACCGTCCGTTTCAGCCGAACAGCCCCTTCAGTAAAAACAGAAGCAGCTTAGTCAAGCTGCCGCCGCCCAAAAAGTTGAGCAGCGGCCCAAGGCCTTGAAACATGGAAGGTTTGCTCCTTTCGTTTCTTTCCGTCCCGGCTGCTGCCGGGTGCCGGTCTGCCTTATATACGAACCAGTCCGCCGCAGGATTGCAAATACCATGGTGGTAAATATTGGGAAGAATCAATTCAAATCGTTTCTATTGCACAAGGTCAGCATCCTCGCCCTCTCAGTCATGCTGCGCGATGCCAGCTCCCCCAAAGTGGGAGCCCTTGGCAGTCCACGCAAACTTCATCTCTTTGCCAAGGCCTCTCCCTTTGGGAGAGGTGTCACCGTAGGTGACGGAGAGGGCGAGCCCGCTGAAATTATTCGCAGCTGCCGTATGCCTTTACGACCCCTTCCCGTGAAAAAGTTGCTCAGAAACGCCCGCAGGCGTTTCTGAGCAACAAATCCAAAATACTATTTCCGCTGAAAATGCCCATAGCAGCGCGGAGGGCATTCCCAATCGTCTTACTTAAAATGCTTCCATGCCGGGGTAGACGGCGCTTTCGCCCAGCTGTTCCTCAATGCGCAGCAGCTGATTGTACTTTGCCACACGCTCGGTGCGGCTGGGTGCACCGGTCTTGATCTGGCAGGTGTTCAGCGCCACAGCCAAGTCCGCAATGGTGGTGTCCTCGGTCTCGCCGGAGCGGTGGGAGCTGATGGCGTTGTAACCGGCCTTGTGCGCCATTTTGATGGCTTCCAAGGTCTCGGAGACAGAGCCGATCTGGTTCAGCTTGATCAGGATAGCGTTGCCCGCACCCAGCTGGATGCCCTTTGCCAGACGCTCGGTGTTGGTCACGAACAGGTCGTCGCCCACCAGCTGCACCTTGCCGCCCAGCTCGCGGGTCATCTGCTGCCAACCCTCCCAGTCCTCTTCATCCAGACCGTCCTCGATGGAGATAATGGGGTACTTTTCCACAAGGCTCTTCCAGTGTGCGATCAGCTCGGCAGAGGTGAACTCGGTGCCCGCCTTGGGCAGCTTGTAAAAGCCCTTGCCCTTGGGGCTCTTCCACTCGGAGGCAGCGGCGTCCATTGCCAGCATAAAGTCCTTGCCCGGCAGATAGCCCGCCTTTTCGATGGCAGCCAGAATGGTCTCGATGGTCTCCTCGTCGCTGGAAAGGTTGGGTGCGAAGCCGCCCTCGTCGCCCACAGAGGTAGCCAGCCCCTTGGACTTCAGGATGGCAGCCAGCGCATGGAATACCTCGCGCACCAGCGCAGCGCTTCCTTAAAAGAGGGTGCGCCCACCGGCATGATCATGAACTCCTGCGTGTCCACGGTGTTGGTGGCGTGTGCGCCGCCGTTCAGGATGTTCATCATGGGCACAGGCAGGCGGTTGCCGTTTACGCCGCCCAGAAAACGGTACAGCGGCATCTCCAGCGAAGCGGCTGCTGCGCGGCAGGCTGCAATGGACACCGCCAGAATGGCGTTTGCGCCCAGATTGGATTTATCCTTGGTGCCGTCGGCTTTGATCATGGCGGCGTCCACGGCGTAAATGTCGGAAGCATCCATGCCCACCACTGCGTCCGCAATGACCGTGTTGATGTTTTCCACCGCCTTGGTCACGCCCTTGCCCAGATAGCGGCTCTTGTCGCCGTCCCGCAGTTCCAGCGCCTCAAACTCGCCGGTGGATGCACCGGAAGGGGCACAGCCGCGCGCCACAGTGCCGTCTGCCAGCGTGATCTCGGCTTCTACGGTGGGGTTGCCGCGGGAGTCCAGAATCTCGCGGCCAACAACAGCTTCAATTTCCAGATAATTCATCTTGAAACCCTCCTGAATATCATTTTCTCTCCCATACTGCCCGGGCGGGCAGACGGGGAACTGCTCTATTTAGATAGTTATATATAACTAACCGTCAATATCCTACCACGCTTTGCACCCCGGCGCAAGAGCCGGTGCGTATGTTTGCAGATCTAAATTTTTAACAGGAACGCAAACCGCCGTGGAAAACCCGTTTACAGTCTGCCCCCTTGCGGCAGCGGGGATACGTTATGCTTACCATGTGTTTTTTATATGGCATATATGCCAAAAATTTTCTTTACTTTTTGGTAGTTCGGTTCTATACTGGTTGCGGCGTTTACGCTGTTTTCCCATTTATAGTCGTTATAGAGGAGGATTTTTGCAATGAATAAGGATCTGACGGTGGGCAAGCCGTCACAGGTATTGTGGCAATTCTGTCTGCCCATGTTCGGCAGCATCATTTTCCAGCAGCTGTACAACATCGCGGATAGTCTGGTAGCGGGCAAGTTCATCGGTGAGAACGCGCTGGCTGCGGTGGGCAACAGCTACGAGATCACCCTGATCTTCATCGCCTTTGCCTTTGGCTGCAACATCGGCTGCTCGGTCATCGTGTCCCGCTACTTTGGCGCAAAGGAATACCGCGAGATGAAGACCTCGGTCTACACCTCCCTCATCGGCTCTGCCGTGCTGTGCGCCGTGCTGATGGGCATCGGTCTGTTTGGCTGCGACGCCCTGCTGGAGCTCATCAACACCCCGGAGGAGATCCTTGCAGATTCTGCGCTGTATCTGGATATCTACGTTCTGGGCCTGCCCTTCATGTTCTTCTACAACATTGCCACCGGCATCTTCTCTGCCCTTGGCGACAGCAAGACCCCCTTCTACTTCCTTGCAGTCTCTTCTTTGTCCAACATCGGCGTGGACATCCTGTTCGTCGCCGGTTTCAAGATGGGCATCGCCGGTGTGGCATGGGCTACCTTCCTGTGTCAGGGTGTCAGCTGCGTGCTGGCCATGGTGGTGGTGTTCCGCCGCATCCGCGCTTTCCACACCAAGGGTCATGTGCAGCTGTTCTCGTGGAATATGCTGGGCAAGGTGGCCGTGGTGGCTGTGCCCAGCATTCTGCAGCAGAGCTTTGTCTCGGTGGGCAACATCATCCTGCAGAGCATCATCAACACCTTTGGTGCCAGCGTCATTGCAGCTACTCTGCCGCCGTCAAGCTGAACAACATGGTCATCACCTCCTTTACCACCCTGGGCAACGGCATCTCCAACTACACCTCCCAGAACATGGGTGCCGGCAAGATGGACCGCGTCAAGGAAGGCTTTGGCGCGGGCCGCAATCTGGTGTGGCTGCTGTGCGTGCCGCTGGTGGTGCTGTACTTCTTCTTTGGCCGCTTCCTCCTGCTGCTGTTCATGAACGACCCGCAGGGGCCCGCCATTGACACCGGTATGCTGTTCTTGCGTATCCTCTCCCCCTTCTACTTTGTGGTATCGGTCAAGCTGGTGGCAGACGGCATCCTGCGCGGCTGCGGCCTGATGGTGCGGTTCATGATCGCCACCTTCACCGACCTGATTTTGCGCGTGGGCATTGCCGCCGTGCTCAGCGCCACCGCGCTGGGCTCCACCGGCATCTGGATGGCAGTGGCTGTGCTGGTGCATCGGTACGGCGCTTTCCATGGTGTTCTACGTCACCGCCATCCGCAAGGCACTGGCAGAGCCGTTGGCTGTTGCCGAGGCCGAGGGACAGCCGCCGAAGTCCGCGCCGAGGCCGAATTTGCCGCCGACGTGAGATGGAGACCCTGTAACCTTTTTGCAACATGTGAATTTGTTTCATGTCACAGATAAACAAAATGAACAATTTGAAATAGTGCACAAAATTACGCTTTAATTTTTGTATAAAGTATCAACAAAGCCGAGAAAATGCGCCCAAAAGTATGGACGGTTTGTGAATTGCGGATTTGAACCCAGATAGCTATAATAACAGACAAGAACAGGAGCAAGGCCACTTTAGAGGGGAAGGGCCTTGCTTCCGTTTTTATCAATTTACTTTGTAGAACACTCCGAAGGAGGAGATTTTTATGAAAAAGATGATCACTCGTCGTCAGTTCATGGCCGCTGCCGGTGTTGTTGCCGCAGCAAGTGCTCTGACTGCCTGCGGCGGTTCTTCCGCAAGCACTGCCGCTTCTTCTGCTGCTGGTTCCGCTGCTGCTTCCGGCAGCACCATCAAGGTGGGTGTGATGGGCCCCCTGACCGGTGACGCTTCCGTTTACGGTCAGGCTGTTGTAAACGGTGCCAGCCTGTACATGAAGCAGGTCAATGCCGATGGCGGTGTCAACGGCAAGCAGCTGGAGATCATCACCATGGACGAGCAGGGCGATGAAACGCAGGCTGTGACCTGCTTTACCAAGATGGTGGATCAGGGCATCACCGCTCTGGTAGGCGATGTAACCACCGCTCCCACGCTGGCTGTTGCCGCCGAGAGCGCCGATTACAATATGCCCATGGTCACCGCTTCCGCTACTGCCGAGGCTGTTACCTACGATGCCGAGACCGACACCGTGAACGGGAATGTGTTCCGTGCCTGCTTCACCGACCCCTTCCAGGGCGTGAAGATGGCAGATTACGCTTACGAGAAGCTGGGCTACACCAAGGCAGCCGTCATCTTCCTGAAGGGCAAGGACTACAACGAGGGTCTGGCCGAGAACTTTGCCAAGGAGTTTGAGGCAAAGGGCGGCACCGTCGTGGATCAGGAGAGCTACTCTGAGGGCGACGTGGACTTCAAGACCCAGCTGACCAGCATCCTTGGCAAGAACCCCGAGATGGTATTCTGCCCCAACTACTATCAGGAAGTGGGTCAGATCCTGGCTCAGGCTGAGAGCGTCGGCTTGACCGTTCCGTTCCTGGGCGGCGACGGCTGGGATGGTCTGGAGGGCTACGCCACCGCCGACCAGCTGAAGGACTCCTACTTCTGCGCCTGCTACGCTAAGGCTCCAGCACCGCGTTTGAGGATGCCTACAAGGCCGAGTACGGCGAGGCCTATCCCAACGGCTTTGCACCCTTGGGCTACGATGCTGCCATGACCGTCGTGTACGGCATCAAGGCTGCCGAGGAGCAGGGCCTCGAGCCGGCTCCGACGAGTACAAGCAGGCCGTCATCGATGCCATTGCCGGCGGCACCATCGAGGGCATCACCGGCACCTTTACCTTCGACGAGCACCACAACCCCGTCAAGAGCACTGCCATCCTGACCTATGTGGACGGCAAGCCCGAGCTGAAGGAAATGTTCTGATCCGCGCTGTTCCATCCACCGGTGATGGAGCCGCCCGCACAGAGCAAACCCCATGATTTTTTTGGAGAACGCCGGAACAGCTTTTTTCTGGTCAGGCGTTCTCCGTTTTTTATATCAAAAAGTGTAAACGCCGCAAAGAAAGGAAGTATCCAACCATGACAGTGTTCTTTAGCCAGCTGATCAACGGCTTGTCCCTTGGCAGCATCTATGCACTGATCGCACTGGGCTACAGCATGGTGTACGGCATTATCCTGCTGCTGAACTTTGCCCACGGCGATGTCATCATGGTGGGCGCATACATGTCCTGGTTCGTCATGAACCAGCTGGGTCTTGGCCCGGTCACCGCTGTGTGCGCCACCATCATCACCTGTACGCTGCTGGGCGTGGTGATCGAAAAGATCGCCTACACCCCCCTGCGCAGCGCACCCCGTATCTCGCTGCTGATCACCGCCATTGGTGTCTCCTTCTTTCTGGAGTACACGGCAGAGCTGATCCTTGGCTCGGGTGCAAAGGTGATCCCCGCCTACTACACCAACCAAACCTTCCGTCTGGGCAAGGTGCCGCTGGGTCTTACTTCGATCATCACGCTGGTGGTCACCGTGCTGTCCATGCTGGTGCTCACCTTTCTGGTGCAAAAGACTAAGCTTGGCAAGGCCATGCGCGCCGTTTCGGAGGATATGGATGCTGCTCGCCTGATGGGCATCAATGTCAACAGCACCATCTCCTTTACCTTTGCCGTGGGCTCGGCGCTGGCGGGCATCGGCAGCGTGCTGTACTGCTGCTCCTACCCGCAGGCCACCCCCACCATGGCTCCATGCTGGGTCTGAGGCCTTCGTCGCCGCCGTGCTGGGCGGCATCGGCTCCATCCCGGGTGCCATGGTCGGCGGCATTGCCATCGGCCTGTGCGAGTGCTTTGTTTCCGCCATCGGCCTTTCCGCTTGGAAGGACGCTGTTACGTTTGCAATTCTGATCATCGTGCTGCTGGTCAAGCCCACGGGCTTCCTTGGCCGCAAGGTGCAGGAAAAGGTGTAAGGGGGCATAACGATGAATATCAAACGCAAGACCCTCAAAATGCCCGTGCGCTACCTGATGAATCTGGTGCTGGTGGGGCTGCTGTTCGTGGGGCTTTCCTATGTGACCGGCAATATGCTGTCCACCTACCAGAATAAGGTGCTGCTGACCGTGGGCATCAATATCATTCTGGCTGTCTCGCTGAACGTTGCCACCGGTTATCTGGGGCAGCTGCCGCTGGGTCACGCCGGTTTTATGGCGGTAGGTGCCTACGCCTGCGCCTGTTCACCAAATCCTCGGGCCTGCCCAAGGGCGTGGCCTTTGCCATCGGTCTGGTGCTGGCATGGGTGATCGCCGGGCTGTTCGGGGTGCTTATCGGTATCCCTGCCCTGCGCCTGACCGGCGACTATCTGGCCATCCTGACGCTGGGCTTTGGCGAGATCATCCGCATCACCTTGAACAACATTGATGATGTGCTGGGCTTCAAGTTGTTCTATGGCTCCAAGGGTCTGAAAAACATCCCCAAGTATTCCAACTTTACCAACGTGTTCCTGTGCGTGGTCATCACCTGTTTCCTCATCCACGCCATGATGAAGAGCCGCCACGGCCGTGCTGTGCTGGCCATCCGCGACAACGAGATCGCCGCCGAGAGCTGCGGCATCCAGACCACCTATTATAAGGTGATGGCCTTTGCCTTCTCCGCTGCCTTCGCAGGCTTGGCGGGCGGCCTATACGCCTGCTACATCGGCGTGCTGAACCCCTCCACCTTCGGCTTTATGAAGTCCATTGAGATCCTTGTCATGGTGGTTCTGGGCGGCATGGGCTCCATGCTGGGCTCCATTCTGTCCGCTACCGTGCTGACCATCCTGCCCGAGGCTACCCGCAGCTTTGAGAGCTACCGCATGGTGGTCTATTCGCTGGTGCTGGTGCTGATGATGATCTTCCGCCCGGGCGGACTGCTGGGCAGCTACGATTTCTCCCTGAGCCGCATCGTGGAAAAGGCCATGAATGGCGAACTGTTCCGCAAACATACCCTGAAGCTGATGATCAAGCAGTATCGTATCCATATCTCTTATCTCTCCTTCTTTTATATTTGGGTAAATAATACCATAAATTGAGCAGATAAACTATAGAATCGCCTATGAGCAGGTGATATTATC
>ENA-OQHY01001024-OQHY01001024.1-human-gut-metagenome-genome-assembly--contig:-NODE-1024-length-13425-cov-3.872462_pt1 | contig 13425 bp, 16 predicted proteins | sample MGYA00242570_ERZ504733 | MGnify/ENA primary metagenome ERZ504733 (study PRJEB26092, sample SAMD00036219) | human gut metagenome | host: Homo sapiens | study: EMG produced TPA metagenomics assembly of...
CGAGCAGGGCAAGCACCACAACGCCGCCGTCATCCGCCTCGCCCGCCGACGCTGCGACGTGATCTACAGCAGCTCAAAACGGCGTCCTCTACCAGGAGCCAGCTCGTAGCCTGAACCGGGCCACACGGGAAAGGACGCCGGACGCCACCGGCAGGGCGAAGCGCGCCACGACAGCCAGCCGGAATCCCGACACGTCAACTCCCCAAGGAGTTGACAAAAAACATAGGAACGCCCCACACACCAACACGACACCCCACACAAAGATTGACAAAAACATAGGAACACCCCTCTATCATGGGCCCCCTGAGGACGTGCGGAACGCTTGTGTTATATGCGCAGGTCATCTATGACCATTACTCGGCATCAGTGAACCATTGCAGGATGCGTGTGCTTTGTGTTGCGTGTCGTAGGCGAACAGGGATTGTCATAGAGTGGTGCCAGCCGGGGCGTTCCGTTGACCGGTTCCAGAATCGCATAGCTCTTGACATGAGCGTATGGCCCGGCATCGATAGTGAAAGTTGTGCGTTACTGGGGGCTGTTTCGTTTGTCTCCTCGGGGGTGCCGTAGGAAACTGTGAGAGTGATTCCAAGGGCGTTGCACAATGTCAGGATACGCCGATGCTGGCGTTCTCGATTTTGCCCTGTTCGAATTGGTTGATCCAAGGGCGGCTTAGCCCGGTGCGCTCGGATAAATCAGCTTGGGTGAGTCCCTTGATGAAGGCGGTTGGAATTGAAAAAGTAAAAGGTCTCCGACTGAATTCACCAGCCAGAGACCTTTCTGATTACAACTGAGGTTGAGGAAACCTCGGCAGTCAGGTCCAACGAGGCGAAAGTCAGTGGCGCCGCCTAGAAGATTGCCCCGAAGCTAGCGCGACCTTTCTGCTAGAACACAGCATACCAGCATCCATCGAACCTTCCCCCGTACACTGGACAGACCAAACCAAGGAACTACTAGCGTGGCGTCTTGGCACGGTGTCATTGTGCCAGCAGGCATAGTGACTGGTTACAACTAAAGAGGAGGTTCTCATGGAAGGCAATGACCATGACAACCGTCCGAGATCTGACCGGCAATACCGGGAAGGCCTGATGACGGGCCTGTTGATCGCTCTGGCCAACCAAGTTGGACAGGGATGGTCGACGGCTATCATCATCGCCACACTGGTGTTGCTTGGTCTGAGCCTCAGGCGAGGCCGCTGATTCGTCAGCGGAATAGCCGGAACCCTTGACGGGTTCCGGCCCCTCGTCTTCACTATGACTCATAGTTTAATGCAGCTGTATATGCTTGTGGGCTTTGCGCTGGGGGAGCTGGAGCGTGTGGGTTCGGCGTCGATGTCGACGGTGACGCGGCCACGGTTGGTCAGGTCGCGCAGGTCGCAATCGCTTGCAGATTAGTGCTGGCCTTGGCGTTGGCTGCCGTTCTCTTTTGCTGCTCCATGCTGTGGATGAAGAGGGCCGCGTTGTTGACGAAGCATTTTGCGCCGGTGAAGGTCGTCTTGATGCTAATGGCCTTCCACGTGCTGAGGGTGATGAAACCGGAGAGATTGATAATCGCAGGGCTACTTGAGACGCGCACCATGGTGGTGTGCGTGTGCAGAAGCTGCTGCACATGTATCGTCTACTGTACTGCTGCCAATTGGTTTGCGGCGATGATTTCGGCGAAATCCACGGCGGCCCGCTTGGGTCGGCGATCCAAAATGTTCTCGTCGGGATTCGCGTCGTGATCGCGATGTTAATGCCATACGTGATGATGGAGTGTGGCTTTCCGCTGCTGCCCTTTTCGACGCTGGATGCAGCAGATGACTTGTCCGTCTCGGTCTCGGCCATAACATGCCGTCCGCGTTCGTACTGGTCATGTGCGTATGCAGGCATCCGAACCACTGTCCTCCCTGAAAATCCGTTGTTCTCAGGTTATATCACGCCTTGTCTGACGATGAAATACCGAGCATGGACTGTGCAAACAAAAGGACGCCAACCTTCACGGTTGACGTCCCCTTGGCCCTACCGGCAAGAATGCATCCAGTTCGATGTGTCGAATCAGCGGCCTTTTTGCGACCGCGGCGCTTCATGGTGCCAGCGGTGGCATTGGCCACATCGAAAATCACGGTCTTGCTTTCGGGGTAGGCGGTACCGTTGACGGACTGGTAGGCGATTTCACCTTCCGGAGTCTCGGGCAGAGTGAAGTATGCCTTCACTGCTTCAATGAGCGTGGCTTCCTTGACGCTTACCGAAGCGGCCTGCTTGCCTTCGGGCTTGCTGAACTTAATGGCGTTGTCGGCCTTGGCGGTGGTCGGGGTCACGGCGATCTGCTTGGTCTTGTCGTTAATCAGCACCTTGACGTACGCCGGGAATCCGAGCACTTCAGCGGTGGCTTTGTTGAAACGAATGGCGGAATCGGTAACGGTCAGAACGGTCTTGCCCACCGGCTTGACCAGCTGAACCTCTTCGAATCCCTGAAGCAATGAAGCCATAATTGCTCTCCTTATTGCATTGGTTACGTGTTTTTATTTACGTCACTAATTGTAACCAGCTAATTTCGCATTATACAAATCATATGCATGCATGATTGAAGAACATTTGACCTACGTATTCCGCTCCCCGAATAGTACCGATTTAACCAATACCAAGAAAAGAGGAAACAAGAGCCCGCAATATCAGCCGTATTGAATATAGAAATATGCAATTTCAACATCGCAATAACTGACGGCCTTTTTTGCTGGCTCTATTCGCCGATATTGCATTCAGGCCACAGCACCGAGCATAATATCGACGCCGTGCTTGATTTCCGCATACACGCGTTCAAACACCTCGCGTGATTGACGATGAGGGTCTTCGGTTTCGAGTGCCGTAGGCAAAAAACGGCCGCAGCATAGGTACGCAATCCATGATTTCGATGAGCTTGTCTGCGGCGGTATCGCCGGCAATCGGACCCTCAGCATGCATATGTTTGCAAGCGTTCACGAAGTCATTGAACAGAAATACTTTGCGAATAGCCAGTGGATTCTGCTCAAGCAAATCGGAAATTTGCTCACGCTCAAAACACAGAATCAGGTCGGCTTGCCGGCTGATATCGGTGGTGAGAGGGGTGGAAGAATGGGAATTCGCGTCAATGCCGTCGTTCTTCAGCAAATCGATAACCATCGGATCAGCGGGATGAGGGGATAGTGCAGAGTACCCGCGCTGCGCACGGTGATATTGCCGCTCTGCAAGCCAATTCCTCGGTCGACAAGCTTGGCTCGGGTGTAGTATTCGGCCATCACGGAACGGCATTGATTGCCGGTGCATACATACATGATTTGCATAACAACGTCCCTTCTCAAGTGTTGTGAGCATTCCCTCATATATTCCAGTGAGCATTCCTGCGAATATGCGTGCGTTATGTACCGTAGCAATAAGATAACGTCCGATTTTTTGGGCCCTATTGCTGTTTTCGTGGGTGGCGGTTCGTCGTTGAGTCGTTGGGGGGCGTTTTGGGTGGGATGTTCATCGACCAAGAAAAACGTACTACCCGGCGGCAGGCGCCTGATGAACGGCATATTCAAACAGCTTCTCAACGTCAAAGGCACGGTGGTCGAGGATGTGCGGATCACGGATTCGCCGCTGCGTTCCGGACCCGTGCTCGAGATCCGCGTGCGTCCACGCGGGGGCATGCTCCGATGCTCCCGCTGCGGCAGGAAGTGCCGCGGTTACGACCGTGGCGGCGCCGTCGTCGTTAGCGTCATCAGGATTTCGGCTGCTGGAGGTCGAACCGGTCGCCGACATGCCTGTGTTTTAGCAAGTTGGCGTCCGCTTTGTGAGCGGTGTTTTTCCGCAGTGTAGGCAGCGGGTTTTCCGCAGGGTGTGCGGTATCGGCCGCTGCCTGTCTGCGTTGTGTTGGTTATTTGGTCATGAGGGCGTGTTCGCTTCGGTAGGAGCGGCCCTCGAATCTGATGAGCCGTCCGTGGTGGACGGTGCGGTCGATGAGGGCGGCGGCCATGTTCTTGTCGCCGAGCACGCGTCCCCATCCGCTGAATTCGATGTTGGTGGTGTAGATGATGCTCCTTGTCTCGTAGGAATCGGAAATGATCTGGAAGAGGAGCCTGCTGCCCTCCTCGTCTATGGGCAGGTAGCCGAACTCGTCGATGATGAGAAGTCGGGCCTTGCCGATGCTCGCGAGTTCCCGGTCGAGCCGGTTCTCCTGCTGGGCGCGGCGCAGACGCATGAGCAGTCCGGTCGCGGTGAAGAAGCGCACCGGGACGCCCCGCTCGCAGGCGAGCCGTCCGATCGCGATGGCCAGGTGGCTCTTGCCGGTGCCGACGGGCCCGTAGAGCACGAGGTCCTCGCATCCGGCGACGAAGTCGAGGTTCTCGAGCTGCGCGCGCCCCCAGTCGGCGGGCATCTTCAGGTTGGTCCAGTCATAGCCGTCGAGGGTCTTGTCGGCGGGGAAGCCGGCCTGTTTGAGCAGGCGCAGGCGTTTGGATCGCTCGCGCGAGTCGAGTTCGGCCGTGAACCATCGTTCGATGAAGTCGAGCTGGTTGGGCGTGGCCTCGGCGAGCGTGCCGGCGAGCACGCTGCGTGTCAGGGTCAGGCTGCGGCTCATCTTCAGGATGCGTTCGCTTTTCTCGGTCGTGGACGCGCGCCTGCGTCGGGTCTCCGGGATCACCGGATCGGGTCTGACGCTCACCGTTCTTCCCCTCCGTCGTCCGTGCCGGTGATGAACCGGTCGTAGCCGCTCAGGTCGGGCTCCTCGATCCCGCCGGGGTATTCCCACTCGCCGTCGCGCATGCGCAACGCGATCGGGGTGAGCGAGTCCGCGTGCAGGCCCATGTCCCTGTTCGAGCGCAGGATCTCGCCGCACGCCTGCATCGCGGGATCGAACCCGGCCGCCCGGCACGCGTCCCCGATCGCTTTGAGGCTCTCCCTCAACGTCTTTTCGTCCATGGAATCAAGCCACGCGCGTATATCGTCGGGCACGTCCGGGCGGATCGAGCTTTCCCGCCACGCGCGGGGTTTGACCGCGAGCCGGGGAAGCACGAGCGCGGGATCCTCCACATTGCGCGACCGTCCGTACTGTCTGGGATACTCCGCGAGGAGCTCGCCGGTGGCGGGCGATGCGAGCGTGACCGTGTCCCACCGGATCGCGGCCAATACCCTGGAACGCGCCGAATCGGGGCCGGCGAGGTACCGGTTCGAGTCGATGTCGACCAGCCCGTACTTGTCGGCCGTCCGGCTTTCCCAGCGAACCGGGTCGAACGCCGTGGACGGCAACGGCATCAACGCGGCCCTCTCCTCGTCGAACACCTCGGCCACGGGCACGTCCGGCAACCTCGGGCAACACGAGTCCCTGGCGAGCCCGTCGCACCGCTCCAGCAGGAGACGGCTCAACTGCCCATACGATTCCGCGCGCATGGGCGGCACCATGAGATTGCGCCGCAAAAACCCGACCGCGTTCTCCACGCTGCCCTTCTCGTTGCCCGAGTACGGGTTGCAGAACCGGACCTCGAGCCGGTAATGCGCCACGAACGCGGAGAACACCCCGGTCAACGCGACCTCGCCCTTCGCGTTGCGCCGGCCGGCACCGGTCGCGTTGTCCATCACGATCACGGGAGGAACACCCCCGATATGCTCGAACACGAGCATCAAACCATGGCACAGACACTCCGCGTTCTCGCCCGGCAACGCCACGCACAACCGCATGTTCGAATACGGCAACGAGACCACCAGGCAATGCACGTCCGCCATCTCGCCCGCGATCCGGGCCCGGGCCACGCCGAAATCGACCTGCATGCTGCCCGCCGCCCACTCGAGCCGCACGTACCCCTCGCGATCCGGCACGCCGCGGTTCGCCTCGCGCCACCGGTGCACGTAACGCATCGTGGTCGAATACTCGCCGTCGTAGTCCGTCTCCGCCAGCAGACGGTCGTGCACGCGCCTGATCGTGTGCCGCTGCTTCCTGGGCAGCAGACGATCGGCCTCCAGCCACTCGTCCACCAGATGCGCGTACGGGTCGATCTTCGACCCGTACCTGCGATCCGCCTTCGGCTTGGGCGAGCAATCCTCCATATCCGCGTACTTCGCGACCGTCCCGCGATCCACATGCAGACGACGCGCTATCTGCGCGCGCGACATTCCCTGCCGGTCGAGTCTCCTGATATCTTGCACAATGGGCATCGGTATCGCCATGTTCCTTTCCTTCCCGAGCGCCGCCGGCGGCAACCGGCCGAATCAAAACCGATTGGCAACTCGGGAATATACAGGCCGCGGCACCGATGCTCTCACATCACCGGGAAACGATGACGACACCGGGGAAAACCATCAGCCCACACTGCGGAAAAACACTGCCGAACCTGTCGAACAAACATTGAAGCAAAACAACGGACGGGACGACGGACGCGCACGAGGGGGACCACACGCCCGCGGACGGTGCCGGGACGGAGGGCGAAGGCGGCAAGCCAGACACTAGGCCGGGCGACAAACTCGCGACCATCCGACGCACGCTGTGGTGGATAGGACTGGCGCTACAGCTCCCATTCGCTTTGACTCTGATCCATTTTGATACCCCTTACCTGATATTGGAGCGTATCCTATGCGCTATTCCGCCAAGACTGGCAAGCGACCCGTCATCAATCGTCGGCATTCCCGCACTTGAAACGGAATGGTGTCGAGAATTCCTGGCACTAGTCCTGGGCGCAGTTTGCTGGGTTACAGCTGGAGTAATGAGATTAGTTGCGGACAGCCCATCAAACCATGGAAAAGAAACCCTTCCTGTACGCATCTTCGCCGGAATCATCACCATCATCGTATTGATGGCCACCGGTATTACAGGACTCTTCCTCGGCATAGCGGCCTTTTAGAAGTTTCCCCGTATCTGGCAGAGGAATTCCAAATCGAAAGCACAACAGCGAATGTGTGGGCAGACGACACATCTGCCCACACATAATGCATTATGCGAGCTACCGTCTTGGCTGATCAATGAATGCAGCGAACGCCCGAGCACTCACTTCAGCTTCCTGCTTATCAGGAAGCTTGTCTGTACCGGCAGCCTTTTTTAGGATGCTTTCGCTCATTCCAATATTTGTCAAACCAAGTGCATCAAGACCGTCCGCCATTGTTGAATATGCACTCACCACATTATCTGCGCTTGATGCAAAACGTTCGTCGTAGAATCGAACGATACGATGGGTCTCACTCTGCTTAAACGTTTCACGCATAGCAGCAGAAAACAAGCGGTTTCACAACAAATCATCATTATCGAAAACACGAATCACATGGCTGGCATTCCTCTTGACGATAACATCAATATCGTCGAATTCTCGAAGGACAAGCACAACGGACGATACGGATACTTGGACGGGATTTACGATGTGTCTGACGAAAGTTAACGGCGGTCCCAAATCAAGTCACCTTGTCGAGGAGCGAACCCGTGCAGCCGCACTCCCCATGATTTTCCAAAGCCATTGACCGGACTAACTTGAGCGCATCGTGGGCGACAAGTGGCCGCTGCAGCACCGTCACGTGCTCGGCCAGGCCATCCGCATCCGCTCCCCATACGTGGACGCGCTGTCCGTCACCCAGGTGCTCGCCCTCAGGTCGCTGCGCAAGAAGGTGGACAAGGAAGAGCTCTCGCAAAGCCAGCAGGCAGGATTCATCTATCTGATCCTCTGCACCGTTTCAGTGTTGCTGCCGGCCTGCAGAACACGGGCTGATCTACACACCAGCGCATATGGGGGAAGCCCCGCTCACATCGAGCGGGGCTTCCCCGTTTTTGTGTGCATCTTTCATCATCTTGCAATAATTCTTACATGTAAACAGAGAGTTCTTGCATGTAAGAATTATTGAAAGGTGATGAAAGAACTTACTTTCACGCGCGCCAATCATCCCAACACGTATCGGGATGACGGTCCATTCCCCTCGCGGCGCAACTTGCCCGCATCCTCTAGCTTCTTCAACAACCGGTATGCACTGATATAGCTCAGGCCAAACAAATCCATGACATCCGCCGTAGTGACGACACCATCATTTTTTTCGGCGAACTCCAGAACAAGGCCACTGCGCCGGGTGGCATCGATGTCACGCTGGCGCACGTAAGACGCCAGCCCCTCTGAACGTTTGTACACTCGGGCACTCAGCATATACGAACGAGAGCTCCCGCTACCGACCCCCTCTACCAAACCAGCTTCCACCAGATTCTCAACAGCGGACACGATGCGTCGATACTCCAAATGAGAAAAATCACACAATTGGACCACGGTAAGCCTACGATGCTCACGCAGCAGCGAGAGCACAATCAGTGACCAGACCGGCAATGGAGCCCCACGTCGACGTTCCTCGTCGCCAATCATGGTTACGAATGCCTCGTCAGGTACCACGCGGCGCAAGAACAAGATAACTTCCTCAGCACTGGACTGTGAATAATCCGGGAAAGAACCACCCGCCGCAATCGACCCGGCATAGATGGTATCCACGCCTCGTCCGGTGCGTTCAACATATCCGGCAGCTTTCAGAATCAGGGCAAGCTGCGGATTGCGGGAACGCGGTTGTGCAGTAAGCAGGTTATCTTCGGAGACACCCTCTATGAATCCTCCGGGGTTGGCTATGGTCAACCCATCATCATCAACCAGGAATCTCACCGAACCCATTCGTGCATAATCGCGATGGCAAAAAGCGTTAATCATTGCCTCACGGAATGCCCCTCGATCGAAGTCTGGCAGATCGACACGAATCAAGCCGCTCATGACTTCGTGGCTGGGATTCCATGGCTCCATCAGCTCGCCTACACGATCAAACATATCCACCAAAGGCAACACGAACGGATCCATATTGACCTTTGGAGACATGCCTTTCATCACTTGAAAAACAGCCGATGCGGCTGGAACCGATCGATGAATAGCATCAACCGAACCAATGGTGAGCAGACCAGCAACAGATGGCTGCAATCCATACGGGCCATCAACAACCAGCTCAAGTGCCCGATCGAAATCCTCATCAGTAAAAGACAACAACGAGTTTTGCGCATTGGCACTGCGAATATGGCTTCTCAACTTGTTCCGTGAGTCTGGATTCAAATCGTCCAACCGAGCCTCTGGTGCAGGTTGCGCGCTGAAATCGTAGAACCGTTGTTGAGATAAACGGCTAATGAATTGGGCAACAAACAGCGGAACGACCTCAGGCGAGCCGTCTGCTTTCAGCCGGCGCTGCAATGTCTTCCCCTGACTGGTAGATACGATTTGCTGACTGTTATCCACCTCAATACTGACTATTGGCACCTCGTTCTCATACAAGAGCGTCACGCGAGCAGGAAGCTGCGGAACAGTCTTATTGAAAATTAGTGCCGCAAGTCCATTGATATTGCGATGCTCTTCACATACGCCGGTCACAGTGCCATCGTCTTCAATACCGAGATACAGTGTGCCGCCTTCGGTATTGGCTAGAGCCACTACGTTGTCAACAATTTCATCATGCGATTGAGGACGCTTCTGCTCACTCTTGAACTCAACTGTCAAACTTTCTTTAGTCGGCAACATGAGCATCCCCTTTCACCATCTTGCAATAATTCTTACATGTAAACAGAGAGTTCTTGCATGTAAGAATTATTGCAAGATGGTGAAAGGGGTAAAGAGCAATCCATCCTGTCATCTCCAGCAACTTAAATCCGATCATCGCTGCTTTCGGCATATCTGATATCAGCCGCTGGTGCCAGTCCAATCACCCAATTGAAGCTCAACACGGCCAAAGACTCTACGCCGCAGTGGATTCGCGCTCGATGAGCTTATAGCCCACGTTCACGGTCTGCGGGAAGAATTCATCGTCCGGGTTCTCGATACGCCGCATAAGCAAGGTCAGCGCGGTATCCGCCATGCCCTTGAAATCCGTGGCCACGGTGGTCAGCATTGGCACGCTGTACGCACCCTGGCTCAGGCCGTCGAAGCCGATAACGCGCACATCGCCCGGCACGCTCACGCCATCATCCGCCAGACACGCAGAATACCGAGCGCAATACCGTCGTTCAGGCAGTACAGACCGTCGTACTTGCACTTGCCTTTCTTGGCCAAGCCGCGCCCGGCTCGATACCGCCGTCAATCGACCACGAGGATTTGATGTAATCGCGGCGCTCGTCAAACGGCAGTCCGGCCGCGAGAATCGTCTCCTTGGCGGCCCGCATACGAATATCACGCGAGCCGGGAATGATGTTGGGATTGTTGGGATCGTGATTGTCGCCGACGATGCCGATGCGCGCACAGCCACGCGCGATAAGGTGTTCGATTGCCGCCCGTGAGCCGGCGTCGCTCGGCGCGTTCACGGTGTCGATGGGCAGGCTGGTGTCGTAGTTTTCCAGCATGACGGCCGGGTGCCGCTTCAGGATATCGACCGCACGTGGCGCATTGATGGCGATGATGCCGTCCGAAAACGTGTACGACAGATCGTTGTCGTCGGTAAGATACCGGGACAGTTCGATGAGCATGTGCGAGTCGCGCTTGTGCACTTCCTCAGCCACACACATGGCCAGATGGGAGAAATAGTCGCCCTCGAGGCCCGAGGTAAGGAAGGTGATGGTATCGGACCGCCCAGAACGCAGGGACCGGCCAGACAGGTTGATTTTGTAGCCGAGTTTGCGGGCGGCGTCACACACGCGTTGCGTGGTTTCGGGCTTGACGTAATCCTTGCCTCGCAGGGCCGCGGAGGCGGTGGTGGCGGTCACTCCGGCCAGTTCGCCGACATCCTTTAAGGTCACCATCGTTACCATCTCCGCATATCACGAACCTTATCGATAAGAATCCATAGTACCGCCCACATCTCAGCCGAGGATGAGACCCTCGGTCGAGGCCCTGCCCGGCGACTCGAACGCCGCGGTCACCGTGGTGAGCACCGACGCTGCAAACGAAAACATGTCAAACCAAGAAATGGACATGACGGAGTCATTGTTTTCCGAGAGGGATATGCCGCGTCCACGGGCAGACGTCACGTATCAATCACGCCGATACCGTCATATAACTGTTTTCGATGTGAGAAAGCTCATAGCTTCCGACCACAGAAATCAGCCACAGCAACCCCATAACAGCGTTATAGTTCTGTTTGTCGGCGTCGACAAGAGCCAGCAGCGCCGATGAAATGCACACCAAGGATGTTTAGCGAATTGTTCGCAGTTCGCACGATTCGATTTGATTCGATTCGTGCAGCCCGGATGGTTCACGGGGGCATGCCGTCGTGATGTGCGTGGATATGGGCGATACGACTCTCGTTCGGGCCGGCAGGCATCGTACACCAGTTACGAAAGGATCCGCCATATATGGCAAGGTTTACCGAGAATCGTTGGACCAGCGCGATTATCCCTGCACTGCTGATTCATATCCCAATCGGTACCGTCTATTGCTGGAGCGTGTTCAAGCAGCTTATCGCTGACCGTCTCCACGCCAGCCCCGCCTCCGTGGAATGGGGCTTCTCACTCGCCATCTTCTTCCTCGGCATGTCCGCCGCGTTTGCCGGGCCAATGGTGGAGAAAAACATCAAGAAATCCGCACTCGTCTCCATGGTCTGCTTCGTGGTCGCTTCGCCGGCACGGGCGTGAGCATCGCCCTGAACTTCCTGCCGGGCGTGTTCATCTGTTATGGCGCGATCATGGGCATCGGCCTGGGCGTCGGTTATCTGACTCCGGTCAAGAACCTGATGCTTTGGTTCGCCGACAACAAGGGCCTCGCCACCGGCATCGCCGTCGCCGGCTTCGGCCTGGCCAAGGCCATTGCCAGCCCACTGATGGAATATCTCATCGGCACGGTTGGCCTGGTCAGCATGTTCTTCATCCTCGCCGCGGTCTACGCGGTGATGATGTTCGTCGGCTTCCTGCTCATCAAGCGTCCGGCCGGCTGGGTGTACGATCCCGCGACCTCACACGTCAGCCGCAAGACAATCCTCAAGAAGCCCGTGTTCTGGGGCATCTGGATAGCCTTCTATATCAACATCACCTGCGGCCTGGCCTCATCAGCCAAGAGAAGGACATCCTGCACGATGTGCTCAGGGCCTTCCCGCAGTATGCCAACCTGAGCCCCGCCAAGTTTGCCGCCGCCATCTCCGGCATCATCGGACTGGTGCTCGCCGTGGACTCCGTGTTCAACACGGCTGGCCGCGTGGCTTCTCCACACTCTCCGACCACCTGAAGCGCCGCGAGACCGTCTATCAGGTAATCTTCATCATGTCGATTGCCGTGTGCTTGCTGCAGATCTTCACCAACAGCATCGGCAACGCTCTGCTGTGGGCCGTGCTGGCCATGCTGTTCCTCGTCAACGCGGGCTATGGTGGCGGTTTCTCGACGCTGCCCGTGCTGCTTGATCAGCACTTCGGCACCAAAACCGTCTCCACCACGCACGGTCTGACGCTGAGCGCCTGGGCGTTCGCCGGTCTGTCCGGCAACCAGTTGGCCTCGTTCGTAGTTGCCCACGCGCCTGATCAGGCCCACCGCTACGCCGCGCTGATTCCGGTGCTCACCGGCCTGTTCGTCGTGGCCCTGATCAGCATCAGCTTGGTCAAGTACCTCGGCGACAGAAACGTCACGAAGGCCGTCGAAGACCGAGGCTGAGCTGCCGCAAAACAACGATTCTGCCGGAGTCGGGCGCATCGATCGCATCAATCGATGTACGTCACGATTTTGCAGAATCGTTGTTGTTGCTGTTGAGTACCTGAGGTCGTGCGGCTTACGCGCCGACCAGTTCGAGCATTTGGGGGATGCTCTTTTTGCCGAATTCGACTTGCTGGGTGCCGTCGGCGTGGGTGATGACGATGCAGGGCACGCTCATCGCGCCGTACTGGTCCTTAAGTTCGGGGAAGTGCGAGACGTCGTAGGCTTCGGCGCGCACGGCCGGGCTCAGGGAGGCAATGCGCTGGGAAGCAAGCACGGTTTCCGGGCACATCGTGCAGGTGAGCGAGACGAGGATCATGATGTTCAGCGGGTCCGTGATGGACTTCGCGCGTTCGACCAGGTCATCGCCCAGCGGCTGGCCGGGACCGGCCGCGTTGTACAGGCCGAGCACGAACGAGTTGAACTCGTGGCCGGAAGGTACGCCGTGGAAGGCCAGACCGGTGAAGACCAGTGAACCATTGCCGTCCTTGCCGGCCTTGCCGTCGCCCTCAGCCGGCACGCAGATGCGCACAGTTGGGCGGGCGAGCGGCAGGCGCCGGCGACGTCGAATGTGGCGCGGCCGGAATCGTCCAACGAACCATAAGTGGGCAGTTCGGTGCCGTCCGGCAAGGTGACGGACAGCGGTTCGCCGACCACCAAAGAAGTAGGCACAGAAGCACCATCCACCGCCGTGATCAGCCTGCGGCATCAACGGCAACCGAGTTCAGCTTGCCGCCGGACAGCGCAACCATCTCGCCGATGAAACCCTGCAATTCCGCCGAAAGCGGAGTGCCGTCCAGTTCGAGAGCGAGCGTGACCGGGCGGGTCATGCGTCCGAAG
>ENA-OQHY01001025-OQHY01001025.1-human-gut-metagenome-genome-assembly--contig:-NODE-1025-length-13420-cov-1.799669_pt1 | contig 13420 bp, 13 predicted proteins | sample MGYA00242570_ERZ504733 | MGnify/ENA primary metagenome ERZ504733 (study PRJEB26092, sample SAMD00036219) | human gut metagenome | host: Homo sapiens | study: EMG produced TPA metagenomics assembly of...
TTCACCGGCTTCTGATACAACACTCGGACTTACATCAGGTCTGAATGCAGATGGTCAGCATGACCACATTCTGGGATACTTGCGTACCTACATTCCTGCACTTTAACATTCCGTTAATGATTGCAGCAATCGTAGCAGCACAGTTCGTATAAGATGTCTGCATAAAAAAAGATTGCCATCTGGAAAAGTAACTCCTCATACTTTTCCAATTTGAAAGGGCTCTACCTTGGGTTTCCAAGGTGGAGCTTTTTTTCATTAAATAAAGTATTTTTTCCAAAATTTTTTTCGGCAATTCTGCCACATTGACAAAAAAATCAAGGCTTGCTATGATTGATGTAATCATTAGAAAGAGAGGCTTGAAAGTTATGAGATTTACGAAGATGCATGGAATTGGAAATGATTATGTATATGTAAACTGTCTGGAAGAGAACGTAGAAAATCCTTCTGAGCTGTCAATAAAAGTGAGTGACCGCCATTTTGGAATTGGTTCAGACGGTCTGATTTTGATTAAACCATCCGAAAAAGCAGACTTTGAGATGGAAATGTACAATGCAGATGGAAGTCAGGGTGCAATGTGCGGAAATGGAATCCGCTGCGTGGCAAAGTATGTGTATGATTACGGTTTGACTGATAAAACCAGCATCAGCGTAGATACCAAGAGCGGAATTAAGTATTTGGAATTGACCGTAGAAAATGGAAAAGTAAGTCTGGTAAAAGTAAATATGGGTCAGCCTGAATTAGAAGCTGCAAAGATTCCGATGATTTATAAAAAAAGAAAAGGTCATCAGTCAGCCTCTTGGCGTAAATGACGATGTTTATGAAGTAACCGCAGTATCTATGGGGAATCCACATGCAGTGGTCTATATGGACGAAATTGGGAAACTGGAGATTGAAAAAATCGGACCGTACTTTGAAAAGCATCCGGCATTTCCGGAAGGCGTAAATACTGAGTTTGTACATGTCATTGATGAAAATACGGTAGAGATGCGTGTATGGGAACGTGGAAGCGGAGAAACACTGGCATGCGGAACCGGAGCGTGTGCGGTTGCTGTTGCGTGTGTATTAAATGGTTATACGAACGACGAAGTAACCGTAAAACTGCTTGGTGGTGATTTGAAAATTTTCTGGGACAGAAAAGAAAATCTTGTTTATATGACAGGTCCGGCAACTGTTGTATTTGACGGAGTCATTGAAGCGTAAGAGAAAAGCTAAGAAAAAAATAAAAAGAAAAATTTTTATCAAAGTAAAACAGGATGTTTAAGGGGATACTTGATATAAATCGTCAAGATTTGTGCAAGTTTCCTCTTTCATGACCGGTAAAATGTGCTATACTGGCTAATACCAAATATGGGACAAAAATAACGAAAGAAATAAAATGTCATACCAGATATAGTATGATGATAGAGGTGGAAGAAATGGTGTGTATTATAAAAAAAGACGGGACAAAAGAAGAATTTAACGTGCAGAAGATTGTAAGAGCGGTAAATAAATCAGCAAGGAAGGATTCTTATCAGTTTACAGAAGAGGAGATTGATTTTATCTGCCGGTATGCAACAGAAAAAGTAGAAGGCATGGGAAAACCGGAAATTTCCATACAGGATATGCATAATGTAGTAGAAGGAGCACTTGAAAAAGTGAATCCGGCGGTTGCCAAAAGTTACCGTGATTACCGAAATTACAAACATGATTTTATTCATATGATGGATGAAGTTTATACCAAGAGCCAGTCCATTCGTTATATTGGAGATAAGAGCAATGCAAATACAGACAGTGCGCTGGTTGCAACCAAGAGAAGTCTGATTTTTAATGAGTTGAATAAAGAGCTGTATCGTAAATTTTTCATGAACCGCAATGAACTGCAGGCCATGTAAAGATGGTTATATTTATATTCATGACCAGTCCGCTCGTCTGGATACCATGAACTGTTGCCTTTTTGATGTGGCGAATGTATTGCGTGGTGGTTTTGAGATGGGAAATGTGTGGTACAATGAGCCGAAGACACTCGATACAGCATTTGATGTAATGGGAGATATTATTTTAAGTACCGCAGCCCAGCAGTACGGTGGATTTACTGTTCCGGAAGTGGACAGAATCTTAGCTCCTTATGCAGAAAAGAGTTATCATAAGTACAAAGAAGAATTTTTAAAATATGTAGACCCGGACTGGGAGCTTGCAGAAGAACGTGCAAAACAGTATGCAGTCGATAAGGTGCGTCGTGATTTTGATCAGGGCTGGCAGGGAATTGAATATAAATTAAACACAGTCGGCTCATCAAGAGGCGACTATCCATTTGTAACGGTGACTCTTGGACTTGGAATGGGGCGTTTTGAAAAAATGGCAAGTATTTCCCTGCTTGAAGTACATAAAGACGGACAGGGAAAGAAAGACCATAAGAAACCGGTTTTATTCCCGAAAATTGTGTTCTTATACGATGAAGAGCTTCATGGACCGGGAAAAGAGGGAGAAGATGTATTTGAGGCAGGAATTTCCTGTTCTGCAAAGACGATGTATCCGGACTGGCTTTCCCTTACCGGAAAAGGTTACATTTCAAGTATGTATAAACGTTATAAAAAAGTCATTAGCGATGGGATGCCGTGCATTTTTAAGTCCATGGTATGAACGAGGCGGAATGAAACCGGCAGACGAGAAGGATGCTCCGGTATTTGTAGGACGATTTAACATTGGTGCAGTCAGTCTTCATCTTCCTATGATTCTGGCAAAAGCACGTGCAGAGAACCGTGATTTCTATGAGGTGCTTGATTTTTATCTGGAAATGATTCGACAGCTTCATATTCGTACTTACGATTATCTGGGTGAAATGAAAGCGTCTACAAATCCGTTGGCTTACTGTGAGGGAGGATTTTATGGCGGACATTTAAAACCATCCGATAAAATCAAACCATTATTAAAGCCAATGACAGCATCCTTTGGAATTACTGCATTAAATGAGCTTCAGGAATTATACAATGGAAAATCCATTCGTGAAGATGGAAAATTTGCACTTGAAGTACTGCAGTATATCAATGATAAGGTAAATCAATTCAAAGAAGAAGACGGTTATCTCTATGCAATTTACGGAACACCGGCAGAAAGTCTGTGTGGATTACAGGTAGAGCAGTTCCGCAAAATGTATGGAATTGTAGAAGGAGTTTCTGACAGACCTTATGTCAGTAACAGCTTCCACTGCCATGTAACAGAAGATATCACTCCAATTGAAAAACAGGACTGCGAAGGTCGTTTCTGGGAACTGTGTAATGGTGGAAAAATCCAGTATGTACGTTATCCGATTGGATACAATGTTGAGGCAATTCGCTCTTTAGTCAGAAGAGCAATGGATTTGGGATATTACGAAGGAGTCAATCTTTCCCTGGCATACTGTGATGATTGTGGACATGAGGAACTTGAAATGGATGTTTGCCCGGTATGCGGTTCTAAGAATCTGACCAAGATTGACCGTATGAACGGATATCTTTCCTACAGCCGTGTCCATGGAGATACCCGTTTAAATGCTGCCAAAATGGCGGAAATTGCAGAACGTAAATCAATGTAACGGTATCCTCATTTAGAATGGAAAAACTGCTGTAAAAGCCGTAATTTTTTTGGTGATATTGTATATTACGTTTTCAGATAAAGTGTGTTACCATTAACTCGATTTTTGTTTTTTTTAAAATACAAAAATAACAGAGGAGATGGAAAACATGGATTCTTACACGTATTTACTTGACTTGGCATTGATTCTAATCAGCACAAAATTGCTCGGGCTTCTCACCAGAAGGGTAAAGATGCCGCAAGTAGTTGGTGCACTGCTTGCCGGACTGATTTTGGGTCCAGCCTGCTTGGTATTTTAAAAGAGACAGAATTTATTCATCAGGTTTCTGAAATCGGTGTTATCGTGCTGATGTTTTGTGCCGGACTTGAAACCGATATCGGTGAGTTAAAAAGAACAGGAAAGGCATCCTTTATCATTGCACTTATGGGTGTATTAATACCTCTTGTTGGCGGATATGGAATTGCATGGATTTTTAACCGCCAGGTATGATTGAATCCACAGCGACTGCAAGCACAACACTCCAGAACTTTTTCATTGGTGTTATTTTAACAGCAACCAGTGTTAGTATTTCCGTTGAAACTTTAAAAGAGATGGGAAAACTGAACACAAAAGCAGGAAATGCAATCCTTGGAGCAGCAGTTATCGATGATATTCTTGGTATTATTGCTTTGACAGTAATTACAAGCCTTGCAGACCCGAGTGTCAATGTGGCAATGGTATTTGTAAAAATCATAGGTTTCTTTGTATTTGTTGGGGTTGGAGGATATATCATCCACGCAGTTTTCCAGAAATGGGTGCAGGGATACAAAAGAGATTTACAGCGTTTTGTTATTGTATCATTTGTAATTTGTCTCTTGTTTTCTTACTGTGCAGAGCAGTTCTTCGGAGTTGCAGATATCACAGGTGCATTTTTCGCAGGACTGATTATTACAAACACAACTCATACAAACTATATTGCAAGAAGATTTAATATTCTTTCTTATATATTGTTATCTCCGGTATTTTTTGCAAGTATCGGTATCCAGGTCGAACTTCCGGATATGAGCGCAATGATTATTATCTTTGCAGCAGCATTGGTGGTTGTTGCAGTACTGACAAAGGTAATCGGATGTGGATTGGGAGCAAAATTATGTCATTATTCCACACAGGACTGCTTAAGAATCGGTGCAGGTATGATTTCCCGAGGTGAGGTTGCTCTAATTGTTGCCTCAAAAGGAAATGCAGTTGGTCTGATGCCATCTTCCTTACTTGGACCGGTTGTTATCGTGGTTGTTATTACAACCATCATTTCGCCAATCTTCTTAAAGATGACCTTTGCTTCAAAAGGAAATGAAAAAGCAGATTACGTGGAAAATGAGTATACAAAAGTTATGGCAGACCATTCTCCGGCAGATGAAACTCGATTTGTTAAAAAATTAAAGAAAAAATAAATATTTTTTTATTGTATGAGAAAGAGGCAGTGAAAGCTGTCTTTTTCTTTTTGGTCTTTAAAAAATAAAATAGGATGTGTATAATCAACGTTGTATCGATTGAAAAATAAAAAGAGGAACAGAAACTTATGAAAACAGTATTAGTTGCAATTAATGCAAAATATATTCATTCCAATCTGGCGGTTTATAGCTGCGTTCTTATGCAAGAACCTTTGGTTATGAACCGAAGTTATTGGAATTTACAATCAACCAGCAAAAAGACCAGATTTTAAAAGGAATCTATGAGGCAAAGCCGGACTTGCTTTGTTTTCCTGCTATATCTGGAATCTTTCTTATGCAGAAGAAATTATAGAGGACATCAAAAAAATCCTGCCAAAGGTTACGATTTGGGCGGGCGGACCGGAAGTATCTTATGACGCACCAAAATTTTTAAAACGACATCCGGAAGTAGATGGAATTATGTGTGCCGAGGGAGAGAAAACACTGACAGAATTAATAAGCTATTATGAAATCGGAAAAAGTCAGGGAAAATCCTTAGATGGAATCAATGGAATCGTGTATCAGGAAAACAAGACGATCCATCAGACACCGCTTAGAGATATCATGAATATGGATGATTTAGTTTTTCCTTATGAAGATTTAAAAGATTTCGAGCATAAAATTATTTATTATGAGAGTAGTCGGGGCTGTCCATTTTCATGCAGTTACTGTCTCTCTTCAATTGACAAAAAGTTAAGATTCCGCAGTTTTTCTCTGGTGGAAAAAGAACTGGAATTTTTCCTTGCGCACAAAGTACCGCAGGTAAAATTCGTGGACCGTACCTTTAACTGTAAGAAAAGTCATGCGATGGCAATCTGGACTTATATCAAAGAGCATGATAACGGAATTACGAATTTTCATTTTGAGGTAGCAGCAGATTTATTAACCGAGGATGAAATTGCTCTGATTCAGACGATGCGGCCAGGCTTGATTCAGCTTGAAATCGGTGTGCAGTCCACGAATGAAAAGACCCTTGCGGAAATCCATCGAAAGACTGATTTTGAAGAAATCACAAGAAAAGTAAAAGCGGTACAAAAAGGAGAGAATGTACATCAGCATCTGGACTTGATTGCAGGACTTCCTTATGAAAATTATGAGAGTTTTGGACATTCCTTTAATGATGTCTATGCGTTAAAACCGGAACAGCTTCAGCTTGGATTTTTAAAAGTCTTAAAAGGTTCTTATATGGCAGAGGCAGCGGAAGGATATGGCTGTGTGCATAAGGCAAAACCACCTTATGAAGTGCTTGGAACACGCTGGCTCTCTTATGAAGAGATTTTAAAGCTAAAAGGCGTTGAGGAAATGGTGGAAGTTTACTATAACAGCGGTCAGTTCCAGAAAACCATCCGTGCTATGGAACACTTATTTGAAACGGCCTTTTCGATGTATGAAGAACTGGCAGATTTTTATGAGAAAAACGGTTATAACGAGGTTTCTCATACCAGAATCCGTCGTTATGAAATTTTACAGGAATTTTTACAGGAAAAAGAAGCAAATCTGGAATATTTTAAACAGCTTATGATTTTTGACTTATACGCAAGAGAAAATATGAAAACAAGACCGCAGTGGGCAAATGATTTGTCAGCTTATAAGATGCAGATTCTGGATTTTTATAAAAAGAAGAGGAAATCCGGAGCTGTTAACCGATTATCAGGGCTATCAGGCAAGACAGACGATAAAGATGACGCACATTGAAGTGTTTACTTATGATGTCATAAATGAAAATGAAGAAAAAGGTGCTTATCCGGTCTTATTCGATTATAAAAAGAGGAGTCCGCTGACAAATGATGCAAAAGCGGTTTTTGTTCAATTGTAAGTATAAGCACTGAATTGTAAGAAGTAAAGGAAAGAGCTGGAGTAATCAAAAATGTAGAAAATTCAAAGATAGAGGAGACAAAAAATGGAAAACTATGTGGCACTCGATTTGGAGACAACCGGTCTGTCACCAAAAAACGACCGGATTTTAGAAATCGGTGCAGTCAAGATAGAAGAAGGAAGAGAAACCGGAAGAATTGCCACATTAATTGACCCACAGATGAAGATTCCGGAGCGGATTACGGCACTGACCGGGATTTCTCAGAAGATGGTAAAGGGAATGCCGGTAATTGGTGAGGTTGTTGGAGAATTGGTTGAATTTTGCGAGGGATTTCCTCTGCTTGGTCATAATATTATCTTTGATTTCAGTTTTGTAAAACAATGGGCGGTAAATTCAGGACTTGAGTTTGAACATCAGGGAATTGACACGCTTAAGATCGCAAGAGTTTTAGTGCCGGAACTGCCTGAAAAGGGGCTTCAGGCTCTGCGTATGCACTATCAGATTGAGCAGGAACATGCGCATCGTGCCTTTGAAGATGCCTGGTGACACATAAACTTTATCAGAGATTCATACAGGAATATGAAGCGTCAAATCCAGATGTGTTTAAACCGTATCAACTTGTCTATAAAGCGAAAAAACAAAGTCCGGCAACTCCAAGACAAAAACGATACTTGCAGGATTTGATAAAATATCATAGAATAGATTCTAATGTAGAAACAGATGCGCTTACAAAAAGTGAAGCATCAAGGTTAATTGACAAGATTTTGTCGTCTTATGGAAGAATAATGGAGTGAATGAAATTATGATGAAAATGACAGGTAAGAAAAAAGGGTAGTAGCAGGTGTACTGGCAGTTATTTTGGCGCTGGCGATGATTATTCCGGCAGCACTGGTTTATCTGGTATAAGAAAAAAATAGAGAAGAGAATACGGGAGTAACTGTGATGAAAATAGGAAAATTACCGGAACCTATGTTGATTCGTTCCGTTTTAAAAGAAGTAAAACACAGAAGAGAAGAAATATTAGTCGGACCGGCAGTTGGACAGGACTGTGCAGTTTTTGAGCCAAAAGAGGGAGACGTTTTAGTTTTTCCACAGATCCGATTACCGGAACAGTAAAAGATATCGGAAGCCACAGCGTACACATCACTGCAAATGATTTGGCGGCTTCCGGCGCAGAACCGATTGGAATTATGCTTACCATGCTTCTGACACCGGAAACCAGGGAAGAAGAATTAAAAGAGATGATGCGTGGAGTGGAATCTGCCTGCAGTCAGTTAAATATGGAAGTAATGGGTGGACATACCGAGATTACTGATGTAGTAAAACATCCGTTAATCTCTGTGACCGGTGTTGGAACAATTAAAAAAGAAGAAGTGTTAGTAACTTCGTCCGTGAAACCGGGACAGGATATCGTGATTACCAAATGGATTGGTCTTGAGGGAACATCCATTGCCGCAAAAGAAAAAGAAGCAGAGTTGTTAGAACGCTTTGCGCCATCTTTTGTGGAGACAGCAAAACACTTTGACCAGTATCTTTCTGTTGTGCCGGAAGCAAAAATCGCAAAAGAATGGGGCGTATCTGCCATGCATGATATTACAGAAGGTGGTGTCTTTGGCGCACTCTGGGAAATGGGAAGTGGTTCGAATGTTGGTCTTGATATTGATTTAAAGAAGATTCCGATTCGTCAGGAAACGGTTGAAGTGTGCGAACTGCTTGGCTTAAATCCTTATATCTTAATGTCCAGCGGTTCTATGATGATTGCAACAGATGATGGATATGGTCTGGTAAGAAAATTAAATCAGGCAGGTATTGAAGCTTCTGTAATCGGAAAAGCGACTGATAAAAACGAACGAAATTTTAATGAAATGGGGAAGAGACCAGATACATGGATAAGCCTCAGAGTGATGAATTATATAAAATTTATCAGTAATATACGAATAGAAGATTTATTAGTCTTAAAGGAGAAAAGAAAAATGGCAAAATTAAATATTGTCCTGTTTGAGCCGGAAATTCCGGCAAATACAGGGAATATCGGAAGAACCTGTGTGGCAACAGGAACGAGACTTCATTTGATTGAACCACTTGGATTTAAATTAAATGAAAAAGCAATTAAACGTGCCGGAATGGACTACTGGAAAGATTTGGATGTCACAACTTATATTAATTACGAAGATTTCTTAAAGAAAAATCCAGGTGCGAAAATTTATATGGCAACCACAAAAGGACCTCAGACTTATGTTGATGTGCATTATGAAGAGGACTGCTATATTATGTTTGGAAAAGAAAGCGGTGGAATTCCGGAAGAAATTTTGCTGGAAAACCAGGAAACAGCAATTCGTATTCCAATGATTGGAGATATCCGTTCTTTAAATCTAAGTAATTCTGTGGCAATTGTACTCTATGAAGCACTGCGTCAGAATAATTTTGATCACATGCGCTTAGAAGGACACCTGACAAAATACGATTGGAAATAAAAAAGAGGGAAACAGTGCCGGTATATTAAGCCGGTCTGTTTCCCTCTTCTGTTCGGGCGAGTGTGAAGATAAACTCTGTGCCGACGCCCTCCGTACTGATTACATTAATATGCTGATTGTGAGAGCGGATGATTTCTTTTACAATCGAAAGTCCAAGTCCTGTACCTTTTCGATCTTTTCCACGGGAAGAATCAATCTTATAAAAACGATCCCAGATTTTATTTAAGCTGTCTTTTGGGATTCCACATCCACTGTCTTTTACGGAAACGAATATCGTCTCATGTTTTAAAGAAGTCTCGATTTTAATCGTAGATTCAGCAGAGCTGAATTTGATTGCATTGTCAATCAAATTATAAAGTACCTGCTGGATTTTACCCATATCGGCATTCACGTAAAGGGTCTGTCCGGTTAAGACCAGTTCAATAGAAATTCGTTTTTTTCGACACGTTCCTTCAAAAGTGGCAGCAGTACTTTTGACAACTGCATTGATATCAAAATCGCAAAAGTCAAGCATACGTCCTTTTTCATCAATGTCATTTAAGGTTAAAAGGCTTTCGGTCAGTTTATAAAGCCGGTCTGTCTCATAGACTACGATGTTTAAGTATTTATCCTGAATTTCCACCGGAATTGTGCCATCTAAAATCGCTTCGGTATAGCCTTTAATCGAAGTCAGCGGAGAACGAAAATCATGTGAGACATTGGCGACAAATTTTCTCTGATATTCGTTGACTTTATCAAGTTCGTCTGACATATAATTTAAGGTGACAGCAAGTGTTCCCATTTCGTCGTTTGTATGAACCGGAATGTTGTATTTTAAGTTTCCGGAAGCAAAGGCATCCGCACCGGCAATAATCTTGCGAAGCGGTTGATAGACCATAAAAGAAAAAACAAGCAGGATACAGAGCATAATCAGAAGAATAATTAAAATTAAAGAATAAATGATATTCATAATCTGATTCTGCTGGTTCAAAATCACACTTTCCGGCAGATGGATGGCAACATATCCTTGTATATTTAACTGGGAAGTGACTGGAACCATTACGCTTAAATGTTCGGTAGAGAACATGTTAAAGAAAGTTCCGGTCTGGTAGTAAGTTCCATTTGAATGACCGGGATTAAATCTTCGATGACAGTAAGTTTATTATCATCCGAATCCGATGCAGTATTTAAAAGAATTTCTCCTTTTTTGCTAATCAGCCAGATTTCCACATTCTGATATTTTGACAATGTTTCCAGATTTTGCGCTACACTTTCCAGGGAAGCCTGTTCCCTATAATATTTAGAAGCCTGGTTTTGGGCAATATTTATGGCTTCCTGATATAAGGAAGTGCTGTAAACAGAGTCCAGATGATTGTGTACCATAGAGGAACCAAACATGGAGACTGCAAAAAATCCAATGAAAGCAAGAATCAGGTAGGAAATTACAAATTTTATATAGAGAGATTTTCTCATGTATTTTTAACCTCGAATTTATAACCGATTCCCCATACAGTGCTGATAGACCAGGATGGATGGTCTTTGATTTTTTCTCTTAAACGTTTGATATGCACGTCAACTGTACGGGTATCTCCGATATATTCATACCCCCAGATATGGTCTAAGAGTTGTTCTCTGGTAAAGACTGATTGGGAGAGGAAGCAAGGAAATACAAAAGTTCGAGTTCCTTTGGAGGCATATCAATCTGCCTTCCAAAGTAGAGAACGGAATAATTTGCCAGATTGATAGCAAGGTCTGGATATTCTACGTATTTTCCGGCAGGCTGTCCGGCAGGAGCGACCGTTGGCTGATAACGGCGCAGGACAGCTTTTACTCTTGCAACAAGTTCTTTGGAATCAAACGGCTTAATCATATAGTCATCTGCCAAGTTCGAGCCCAAGCACTTTATCAAAAATTTCACCTTTTGCAGAAAGCATGATAATCGGTACATTGGATTTTTGACGGATTTCTCGGCATACCTGATAACCATCAATTCCAGGGAGCATCAAATCAAGTAAAATCAAATTCGGACTAAAAGAGGCAAATGCATTTAATGCCTCTTCTCCGTCATTGACAATCATTGTATTAAAACATTCTTTGGTAAGATACAATGAAATCAGTTCTGCAATGTTATTGTCGTCATCGACGATTAAAATTTTCTGTTTTGAAACCATTTATTTAACCCCTATTTTTTAAATTCCACAATTGTAACACCGGCGTCACCTTCGCCAAACTCCGCAAGGTGAAAATCCTGAACATATTTTAGACGTTTCAGATAATTGTGTACGCCTTTTCTAAGGGCACCGGTTCCCTTACCGTGAACGATACGGACACTGCTTAAATGTGCAAGATAGGCATCGTCTAAGTATTTATCAAGTTCTGAGACTGCTTCGTCTACGGTCTTTCCGAGCAAATTGATTTCGGTGCGGACAGAAGCGGATTTATTCATTTTGATTTTTCCGGCTCCGGTACGAGAAAGTGCAGGTCCTGTGATAACCGGTTCATCGATTAACTGTAAGTCAGAGATATGGACTTTGGAACGTAAGATACCCATCTGGACAAACAGCATACCTTTGGAATCTGGTTTGGAACTGACTGTTCCCTTTACATTTAAGCTCATGACTTTTACAGAATCGCCAAGCGATAAATCCTGCGGACGAAGGGTAGATTTTTGTTTTTGTGGTGTTTTTAAGGCAACTTTCTTTCCAGCCTTGTCCATTTTCTTCCTTAAATCAGAACGGTGTTTTTCCAGATCTTTTGCAGACATGCTGTCTTTTCCGGCTTTATTAAAGATACGCATGGTCTGGTCAGCATAATCTTTGGCTTCCCGTAAAATACGGTGCGCTTCTTCATTTGCTTCAGCAATAATCCGTTCTTTTCGCTGGTCTAATTTATCCTGTTTTGCTTCTAATTGTTCTTTTAAGGTTTTGATTTCTTCCTTATAAGAAGCAAGTTCTTCTCGTTCGGATTCGATCGTCTTACGGCTTTCTTCGAGATTGCTTAAGACATCTTCAAAGGTTTCATCTTCCTGACTGATTTGTTCTTTGGCACGCTCAATAATAGAAAGCGGAAGTCCGAGCTTTTGTGAGATAGCAAATGCGTTACTCTTTCCGGGAACTCCAATTAACAGACGATAAGTCGGGCGCAGAGTTTCGACATCAAATTCGCAGGAAGCATTTTCTACACCCGGAGTAGAAAGCGCATAGACTTTTAACTCACTGTAATGAGTGGTTGCCATCGCACGGATGCCACGCTCGTGAAGCGTAGAAAGGATGGCAATTGCAAGTGCTGCACCCTCTGTCGGGTCTGTTCCGGCACCAAGTTCGTCGAAGAGTACTAAAGAATCGGAATCAGCAGTTTCCATAAAACGAACTACGTTGGTCATGTGAGAGGAGAAGGTACTAAGACTCTGTTCAATACTCTGTTCGTCTCCAATGTCTGCATATACCTCACGAAAAACACTCAGTCTGGAATTATCAAATGCCGGAATGTGAAGTCCGGACTGACCCATTAGAGTTAAAAGTCCCACGGTTTTCAATGATACGGTTTTACCGCCGGTGTTTGGACCGGTTACAATTAACAGGTCGAAGGTTTCACCGATACGGATATCAATCGGAACGACTTTATGTTTATCAATTAATGGATGACGGGCTTTTTTGATGTCAATGATTCTGTCTCGGTTAAAGCGAGGCTCGGTTGCATTTTGGGATTTTGCAAGCTGGGCACGTGCAAAAATAAAATCAAGTTCGGATAAAAGTTTGACGTCATCAAAAATAGCGTCAAGATTTTCGGCAGCAAGCTGGCTTAAATTAGAAAGAATCATTTCGATTTCTTTTTGTTCCTGAATTTCTAATTCACGCATTTCGTTATTTAAACGTACAATTGTCATTGGCTCTACGAAGATAGTAGAACCGGTAGAAGACTGGTCATGAATCATACCGGGAACCTGACTTTTGTATTCTGCCTTAACCGGAATACAGTAGCGTCCATTTCTCATAGTGACAACGGCATCCTGAAGATAGGTTCTGGAATTTCCACTTACAAAGGAACTAAGCTGTGTATGAATTTTATCATTTGTCAGTTTCATGGAACGACGAACCTGACGAAGTCCGGTACTGGCATCGTCACTGATTTC
>ENA-OQHY01001026-OQHY01001026.1-human-gut-metagenome-genome-assembly--contig:-NODE-1026-length-13402-cov-1.522034_pt1 | contig 13402 bp, 21 predicted proteins | sample MGYA00242570_ERZ504733 | MGnify/ENA primary metagenome ERZ504733 (study PRJEB26092, sample SAMD00036219) | human gut metagenome | host: Homo sapiens | study: EMG produced TPA metagenomics assembly of...
GTGGCTCCAAAGATAAGGCAGAGCCAGATGCTCCCCTTCGCCCACTGCCTCCAGGTATGCAGCCTCACGCCAAGCACCCGGTATTCATACAAATATTTCTCTACAAATGCACCAACATTCTGTACTTTATCACTCACCATACACCCATGCTCAAATTTCGCCCTTACAAGCCGCATCAGCGGATGATTGCTTTTACTCATGTTACTTGCTGCTCTTACCAGCTTTTTCAGTGAAATCCCGGTAATCAGTCTTGCAATCGCGCCGATCCCGATCATCACTCCCGTCAGAAAAAATACCGTTTCTCTCACCACGAACATTTCCAACATAAAAAGAATCCTCCTTCTTAGATTTACCGTCATTATACCGTAAACCTCCGAATTTGGATTCCCTAATCGTTCGCCACAATCCGACATCCTGTCTGGAAAATGACGCTGCTTTTCTGTTTTACTTTGCTGCCTTACGCATTACATTCTTTCTACAAGACCTTTGACAAGCCCTACATAATGGGTGATTGCCATCTTCACAAACTCCGGATAATCCATCGTTGCACTGTTGTCAGCTTTGTCCGAAATTGCACGAATAATGACATACGAAACTTTATTCAGATATGCAGTCTGCGCCATTGCTGCGCCTTCCATCTCCGCACACTTTCCATCAAATGTCTTTACCAGATATTCCTTCTTTTCCTTGCCGGAAATAAACTGATCTCCGCTGAGCACTCTTCCGGTAAATGTCTGAATGTCCGGATTCACTTCTTTGTTTACTTCCACTGCCAGCTTCACAAGCTTCTCATCTGCCGGGAAAGAAAAGGTATCCATTCTCGGAATCTGTCCTACCGGATCGCCAAGCATACTTACATCCATGTCGTGCTGAACTGCATCTGTAGAAATCACGATATCCCCGATATTGATATCTGCATCCAGAGAACCTGCCACACCTGTATTGATCAGCGTATCCACACCAAAACAGTCAATCAGAATCTGTGCGCAGATTCCCATGTTGACTTTTCCGATACCACTTCTTACAACTACAACTTCCTTGCCACTCATAATACCTTTGACAAAAGTCATTCCGGCACGTTCCATCATATCCTGAACTTCCATCGATTCCTTTAAGACTGCAACCTCTTCATCCATTGCTCCGATAATTCCTATCATTTGAAAATCCTCCGCTTTTCCTACATATTGTTTTTATCTATATCTATAGATTTCCCTTCAAAATTACAATAGCTATTATATCAGATTTCTTATAATATGCACTAGCATTTTCTTATAAGGCTGTGTTATAATCATTGAAGCAATTTTATAAGGCACAATAATAGTATAAATATAAAGGAGGACTATACTCATGGAATTTACACCACACGGCGTCTGTTCTAAGAATATTCACTTAGAAGTAGATGAAGCTGGACGTATTCATAATGTTGAGTTCACAGGCGGATGTAACGGTAACTTACAGGGCATCGGGCGTCTCGTTGAAGGAATGGATATTCACGAAGCAATTTCACGTATCGAAGGTATCAAATGCGGATACAAAGCAACATCCTGCCCGGACCAGCTTTCACTTGCTTTAAAAGAATATTTAAGCAATAACCAGTAATCAAATAATTTTTTCGCAATTTTGTGTCAAAACAAGCAGGTCAGGAATTATCCCGACCTGCTTGTTTTGGTCTAATTCAGTTTAACATTAGTTAGGCTTCTTGCTTGCTCTGATGTTCCATACTCACATACTTCGCGACCGGGTTGTATTATTTGGTCATATGCTTTCTGTCCAATCAGAAAATACGTTTATTAGTTGTGGCCTTTACAGTCCTGTTCGCCCTCTTGTCAGTCTGCAAGACCGGAGATGTTGAACTTTATCAACCTGCAATTCAGACAGGTGTTAAAAGGAATCTTCCCATCTCCCTCCCTCATATTGTTCCCTTGTCCTTACTTTCGCTAACTGCCGCACCGTTGATAGTCGTATGAATATTTTATAAAAAATATTTTTGGTTTGGTGGTGCGGGGTGAGTTAGGGTGGGTAAGGGATTGGGATGTTTGGTTTGTGATTTTTAGATGTAAATGCCGTTGGTGAATGAATCGCTTACATCTGAATTTGCGTAATGTACACAACCTACACGATAATAATATCCAGTTGGTACAGTTAATGTTTTACTCGTACTTACATAAGCAGAATTATAGTTTGTTTCAACCCATGAAGTATAATATCGCCATTTTCCGTCCACATATCTTTCTACTGTTACATCTACTGTAATTTTAGAAACAACCTTCTGCCCTACCGTGTTTCCTCCAGCAGCAATTTTACCAGTTCCTGCTCTAGTAATACTTGAAGAGCCACTTTTTCAGATATATGCCTCGACTTTTCGAGTCTACTGTTACTTCAGATGAATCCTTATTAGTTAAATAAGAGCCATCAACACATTCTGGCATATCTGCAGCCTGAACATTTTGCTGTGTACCGATAAGCAATGCACAAACCATAACCATTGCCATAATCAGCGATAAAATTTTGCTTTTTTTCATCTTTCGCCTCCTCTCTACACTATATTAACAATCGAGAAAAGAAAATCTCACGCGATATTTAGAAAAAATATAAATTTTTTAGAAGATCTTTAAATTTTTCTTCATCCATGATTCCATTCAATGTGTAAAACACATCTTTATATACAAATTTAGCTACATTCTCTTTACCACCATTAGGTAATTGATACTGGCTTACATCAATTGTATGTCCTCCTACCTCAATCTGAAATTCTTTAATTTTTTCATCTTCTATATCATATCCATAAGACTTATTTTCAACTTGAATCTCCATTTGATATTGAATAATACCATCTTCATTTTCATAAATCAAACAAACTCTTTTCAATGATTCATCAATATCACTTTGTACTAATAACATATCTTCCGATGTTCTTTTTAATCTAACAACATCTACTCCCAATTTTTCTTTTATTTCTTCATAAACTTTGAAATTCATCATAATCATCTACTTCATTCTTATCCCCATCCTCTCTCTCCGTATCTACCTGTGTCATCTTCCTATCTCCGATAGTCTGCGTCCACAGTTTCCCAAAGAACGGCGTCCCACCAATACTCACCATACTCCACATCATAGCAAGCACAGCCACGATCGCCACGATTCCATATACCTTCCAGTGCCGTTTTCTCTTCTTAACTTTCTTCTTCCCGGCTTCCTTCTCGATCTCTCCGTTCGTACCGTCGTCACTTGCTTTATTATCTGTTTCATGCTTCACATGCTCAATTGGCACAACATTATCTATATAACTGTCACTCTCCACATCTTTCTTAAGATGATCCTTCGTATCCTCCCCGCCGCGAAGTGCCTGAACCTCTCGTCCGAGACGGATTGCCTCCTTGTCGGCATCTGACAGTTTTTCATATGCTTTCTGCTGTTCTTCATATTCTTGGATTTTACTCCACATCTTTTCATCCAGGTCTTCCGGAAAGGAAATGTCCTGCAGTGATTCGTCCGAGTCCACTTCTTCCATGATTTCCCCGGCTTCTTTTTCCAGTTCAGCTTTTAAAAGCTTATCCAGATTATCTTCATGTTTTTCCATTTTAAACCTCATTCTTTTGGATTTCTTTTCCCTTTAACTTGACCTTTTTCCTTCACCTGTTTAATATTATGATATCAGGCAGTCTCTCTGCCTGTATCAACTGCGAATCTTAATTCGCACCATCAATGGGAGGATTTTTATTATGAAACGCATCATTCTGACCGGCGGAGGTACTGCCGGACATGTTACACCTAATATTGCACTGCTTCCCCGTCTTCGGGAACTGCAGTATGACATACATTACATCGGCTCATACAACGGTATGGAAAAGCAGCTGGTTGAACAGCAGGGGATTCCATATCATGGTATCTCTTCCGGTAAGCTCCGCCGGTATTTCAGCCTTCAGAACTTTACGGATCCGTTCCGCGTCCTGAAAGGCTTCAGTGAAGCCAACCGCCTGATCAAGCAGTTAAAACCGGATGTAATTTTTCAAAAGGTGGATTTGTAAGTGTTCCTGTTGTTATTGCCGGAAAGAAGAACCATGTTCCTGTTATCATTCACGAATCGGATATGACTCCGGGACTGGCTAATAAGCTTTCCATTCCTTCAGCTGCAAAAGTATGCTGTAACTTCCCGGAAACTTTAAGTTCCCTTCCTCAAGATAAAGCAGTCCTTACCGGATCCCCAATCCGTCAGGAGCTTTTCACCGGAGATAAAGAAAAAGCCCGCGCTTTCTGTGGTTTCAAAGAAGTCAAACCAGTTATCCTGATCGTCGGAGGAAGTCTTGGCGCAGTCGCAGTCAATAACGCAGTACGCAAGATCCTTCCTGAACTATTAAAAGATTTCCAGGTTGTTCATCTCTGTGGTAAAGGAAAGCTCGATGAAAAGCTCACCGGTCTGAACGGCTATGTTCAATTTGAATATATTCAGGATGAACTGAAAGATCTCTTCGCCCTTGCCGATGTTGTAATCTCAAGAGCAGGTGCAAATGCAATCTGCGAATTGCTTGCTCTTCGCAAACCAAATCTTCTGATTCCACTTTCAGCTAACGCAAGCCGTGGTGACCAGATTCTGAATGCCCGTTCTTTTGAACGTCAGGGATTCAGTATGGTTATGGAAGAAGAAGAGCTTACAGATGAAAAGCTTCTCGCAGCTGTCCACAAGCTTTATGATTCCCGTGAAGACTTCATAAATGCAATGAATCAGTCTTCTCAGCAGGATCCGATCAAGACAATTATCGGTCTGATCGAAGATGCTGCTTCCAAATAATTTTTTAACAACAGTTATTTACATTGTTCAAAAACAGGTGCCGGAACGACACCTGTTTTCTTTACATATCCATCGGTGCTATTTTGTGTAATCATCAGAATTGTAATGTATCTTTACCCATTTTCTTGCTCTGTACAGTACACCCGTCAGTGCTTGGATACTGATCCCATAGATTCAGCACATCTTTGTTTTCTCTCCAGACAGTAAACCATGGTAATTGCTTCGTACCAGTTTTCATTTTCTTCGTACAATGCATCCAGAATCGTCCATCCATAACCCACTTTTTCTTTTTGTAAAATTTTGTGGAATACATGCTCCTCTGCACTTTCCGCATATTCCTTCGAGTACAGATCCGAAAACAGCTCAATATCTGCCTTCGGACATTCTCTTGCCCGCTTCTTCATATAATTGATAGCTGTATTTTTCGTTGTTGTTACCAGCATGCTGCCATGTATTCTTCATCCACTGTATCAAAGTGTGTATATAGTTTTAGAAAAACCTCCTGGAATATCTCTTCCGCTGACTCTTTGTGACTGCCAGAATAATCCATTGCTATCCGATAAACGTTGAACTTATTTTTATAGTACACGTTCTCGAATTCCTTTTTATTCTTATTCTGAAAACTCACTCCAGTACCTCACTATTTTATTTTTCTTTCAGTTTTTCCAGGATTTCATCCCGATCTTCATCTGTAAGTTTACCCGGTTTCCAGCCGAATCCGCTCTTGTCATTTTTATATCTCGGAATCAGATGCATATGGAAATGGAATACGGTCTGACCGGCCACTTCCCCGTTATTCTGTACGATATTATATCCGTCACATCCAAGTACATCTTTTAATCTTGTTGTGATCTTCTTTGCAAGCTTAAATGCTTTTCCTGCCAGTTCTTCATCAATAGAATAAATATCTGCCGCATGTTCTTTTGGCAGGATCAGTGCATGTCCCTTTGTCGCCGGTCCAAGATCCAGAATTACTCTGAAATCATCATCCTCATATATGGTTGCAGATGGAATTTCTCCATTTGCGATTTTACAAAAAATACAGTTCTCATCCCTCATGTTTTTTCCTTCTTTCTACATTTCTTCGATTAATCTCGAATTTGTTTACGAACCAGACTTTCAATGATAAACTACAATTACTTTATATCATGGAAAGGATGGTCGTTACCATGCCATTTACTGCAAATGATTATGAAAAGTTACATCAGCTTATGAATTCCAGTCCGGAAATTCGTGAATTACTTCAGAAACTCCTGGATTCACAGCAATATACAATCAGCAAGATCAGTCATGAAGTTCGCAATCCACTGACGCTGATCTACAGTACCTTTCAGCTCATAGAGTCCAGTCACCCTGAAACCAGAGATTTCAGCCACTGGTCGGAGCTTCGCGAAGACATCGAATACACAATCTCTCTGCTGCAGGAGCTGTCTGCCTATAATAACAGTGAACATCTGCATCTGAGCACGTTTTCTGCACAGGACTTTTTGGGACAGATCTGCCTGTCCTTTGCCGCCTCCTGCTAGATACCGACATTGGATTCTCTTCTCTGATAGCCCCTGATCTTCCATCTCTGACGGCCGACAGATTAAAGCTGCAAGAAGCGATTCTCAACCTTTTAAGAAACGCCCGTGAAGCCATTTCGTCTGCCGGTTCAATCCGTCTGGAAGCAGTCCTCAAAGATCAAATGCTTCAGATTACCATATCTGATACCGGATGTGGAATCTCACCGGAATATCTCGACACGATTTTTGATCCTTTTGTCACTTACAAACCAGACGGCACCGGTCTTGGTCTTGCCATTGTCAACCGGACAATCACAGCTCACGCCGGAACAGTAACAGTTACTTCCTCCTGTGGAAAAGGCACTTCTTTTTTGCTTTTGTTACCAATTACATAATCATTTTTATTATAAAAAACACGTAATTGTTTTACAAGTACTTCTTTCCATAAACTGGAAAATGTAGTAAAAAGAAAAACATGTCCTATCTTACTTATTCCTCTAAATCATCCGCCATTATCTCATCCCATTGGGATTCCCGTTTTTTTCTACGTTTCTGAAGGCGCTGATTCAGAAATCCCCAGACACTCTGCCTGTCCTTTATAACCTGCCCTTTCATTCCCTGTTCTGCAATCCAGTCATCCAGGATCAGTTCCTCCTGCAGATCATATCCTGCTTTTTTCTCCGGCTGTATACTCTCCATTTCATTCTCCTTTTTCTCCAGTATCCGCTCCAGCGCATACTCAATATTATAATTTTCTTCCATTGAAGCCTTATGTAATTCATATGCCAGATAGACTGCCTCTTTCTGTTCATAATCTGTCTCCCTGACAAAATACTCTGTAAGCTCATGAAACTTTTCCAGAATATTACCTTCCAGTCCCGGACAATAACAAAAGTAATAGATTTCATCCGATACATAAATATGTCCCGGATCCAGGCTCAGACAGTTCACGTCCAGCAGATAATTCTTCACTGCATAAAGCACCTGGATAAACTGTCTCATAAATTTTTCCAGATCTGCAAATTTCCAGTGCTCTTTTTCTCTCTTTGCCTTCACGGATATCTTCCCACTGATCTCGTAGCGTACTGGTCTTTATCATTCTTTCCCCTGCCTCTTACCGACAAGAGTCCGGGAATCGCATTTTCCATCAGCATCCGCATCTGATAATCTTCTTTATATAGCTCATCTGTTTCCAGAATCATCCAGGCATGATGTAAATCTCTTTCGTACTCTTCTCTCATTCCTCCTGGTCCCTTTCTACAATCTCCTGCAATACTTTTTTCCTGCGTATTTTTTCCTCTGGAACGGTCAGTGCCGCACTGCGTTTAACAGATACGCGCATTTTTCTCTTTTGCGCTCCTGCTGTCACTTCAAATTCATCTTTTACTACCGCAGTTTCCACCGATACTGTATCAAAAAATATCAGTTTGTTTTCAATTCTTTTCTGAAAATACTGCTCCATTTTTCCATCTTCTATTTCCTTTTGCCATCGCCATTCTTCACTTCCGACAATCGCAGTCTCATATGCCGCCCCACCGATAATATTTTTATCATGGTAATAAAAAAGTGCGAAAATAACTGCCATCCAACAAAGCAATACTACCGGCATCAGATACGCCATCTCAATTACTGTACTTCCTTTTAGCTTTACCATATAAATGTCCCCAGATAGCCGATCAGAAGAAAAGGATAAAACGACATTCTTGTCGTCCGTTTCCATTTTCCGCTCCAAAGACCTGCTCCTGCTGCCATCGCAGCCACAAGAAATGCAAGCATCAGCATTCCAAGCAGATTCCAGATCCCAAGAAAAATACCCATATTCAGGATCATCCAGCTGTCTCCGTACCCTATTCCCTCCTGTGACCATTTCGATATCATGAGAAATACAATTCCACATCCCAGTCCGGCAACCCATACACTCCAATGCATCCGTCCAAATAACGCACGGTACAGAATCGCCGCACAGCTTCCTGCGAGCAGATATTTCGTCGAGATTTTCTGATATTTTATATCCTGTGCTGCTCCGAATCCTAAAAAAATAATCCTGCCAATTTTGCTATTTTCCACCACATTTTGAACATGCTCCTTTTCCTTTTACTTCTGACAGCGGAACTGTATAAACTTTTCTCTTCAGTCCGCTGCATGATAATGAAGTATGATAACGATCCCCGTAATCTGTGACATAGCAGTTGCCATCATTTCCCGGCATCCATCCACACCGTTCGCACAAATGATAAATTCCTCCACTGCTGTTTCTCAGTTCCCCTAACTGTGTTTTCGCAACACTGCGCACGGACGGTTCCAGATAAGTGCACTGATAATTCCGGTGATATACGATTCCTGTTTCTGTCACATATACAAGTTCATTATCTCCAATTCCTGCTTCGTAGGTCTTTACATAACCGGTCCATGTCTTCATCCTCATTTTTTCTTTATAATGCAGTACCGGAATATGAAAGACAGGAACCGGCAATTCTACTTCATATTCTGCCGTTAGTTCCAGCACTCCCATTCCCGGTATCGCCCAGGATCTTTTACAGCTGACTCCTCCGCTTCCGCCAACAATCATACTTCGATCCATTCTTTCTTTCCCGACCGCATTTACAAGATCTGCATGCAGACTTATCGGTTCAGCATCGGAATTTCTGCAAAACTCTCTGCCACCTGCTTTCCTGCACTCTGCAGTCCGCATCTTACTGCAGACTGGATGCTTCTGAGCTCCAGCATCCAGATCAAACTCACCGCCGCATATAGGAACAGCGGAACACAAAGTACAGCTTCTACTGTTACCGAGGCAGATACAGATGCCTTTTCTTTGACACAAGATATGGCGATCAAATCAGGTAGAAAATCAAATCCTTCCTCCTTTCTGCGAATATCAAATATGTGTTTGTAATTCAATATTTTTCTATACATCATCAAAGGAATTTTATTTATTATTTCGATTGTCCTCAGAAAAGACACCTGTATCCACCTCCTAACATTTTCATTTTTTGTTACTGATATTGATATAAAATATGATACTGATACCGGATTCCTCTTCTCAGATAACATGTCATGTCAAAGTCTGCTCCTGATACGCAGGCATCTGCCCGGAAAAACGTTTTCTCCATTCCGGATCGCAGATTCATTTCCACCAGATCCAATGCTCTCATCGACAGTTCTTCCTTTGAATTTTAAAACCAGCATCTATTTGCAGATACTGCTCATAAGAATTTCCCTCTTCTGTCTCCTTCCCTTCCGGAATACTTCTGTTCTTTGACAGTTCAAGCAGACTATCCAACGTCAGATTCCAGCTCTCCTTACTCTTTACAGCCGGAACCTTCTTCCCTGCCAGAAGCGTCTTAACATCCGTAAGGCTTTCTCCATAAGCCCATGCAAGAAGCAGCGCATGCTTGATCACAGGTCTGATCTCCGGTGAAAGAAACACCGCACTCAGTGTCGTTGCAAGGGTATCCACCTCCATTTGCATGTCCTTATCGGTCAGCAAATATCCATAATTCACTGCAAATCGAAGATTCGGATTCTCCCGATCACATATTCCAGATTGTCCTTGTCGCTCGCCTTTCCTCCTAACAAATACTCCATCTCATAGTCCAGTACCGTATTCTTTTTCTTATTTGCAGCATTGCCAAACTTATCTATAAGGTACAGATTGAAAAAAATGGTATCTCCGGCTCCATTATCTTTTTCCTTCATGGTTCCGTATCCCTGCCTGAGCTTTCGGTTCGATACAGTCTCTTCTGACTTTACAGCTTTCGATGACAGCGTAAATCCTTCCGGGCTGACCAGATTTAACAGTGCTTGCGCCTGTATATCCACAATATCCGCCAATGGATTATTTTCTGCAGGAAGTTCTTCTTTTTCACTTTCCAGCATCTGGTCAAGTTCTTTACTCGTCTCTATATTCTCTTTCCCATATTCATTTGCTTTCAGTTCCTGCTCCTTCCATTCGGATACCTTTCCCGTCAGATTCTCTATCGCCGCAGCTCCTGTCTTCATTTTCTCGTATTCAACCGCCTGCCGCAGAAATTCTTTTCCATTCTGGTCTGTCAGATAACGGATTGCCGCAATCTCTGTTTCTATATTTTCTGCCCCGTAAAAGGACAGTCGGTTTAAAATATTTTCTTCAGACATTGTTCCGGATTCATAACTGCCTTCTATTGCAAAAATACCATATCGCTCCAGAAGATCTTTCTGATATTCTGCAAACGCAGATTCCACTGCCCTGCCTGCGTCTGCTCTTCTCTCATTCTTTGCCAGCTGGATCGAGGCACTTTCCAGCAAAGCCCCAACCAGAGTAAGAAGCAGAAGAAAGACCAGGCTTAGAAACACAGTAATCTCTCCCTTTACCATTTTTTTCATTCTCTGTACACACTCACTTCTGAAATAAAATTTTTATTTTAGATTCCTGAACTTTCATTCGTTATTTTTTCAAATATTTTAGTTACAAGTTCATTAAGCTGTTTCTTAAAATGATAACCAGACCGATAATGACGACCAGTACAAGGATCAATTCTACCGTTGATATCCCGTCTTTTTCCGTCAGAATCTTCTGAATTCTGATCCATCCTGTCCACAGCTTCTTTTTTACCGCCTTCATTCTCTCACCTCCTACACCTGGATCGACAAAAATGCCGGTACAACTACGATCGTAATCACGATGATCAGCATCAAAAGCATTGGGATCAAAAGTCTGGTTCCTGCCTCTTCTCCCAGCTGTCTCGCCCTGCTCTTTCTGTCCTCCAGTGCCTGTACTGCCTCCATACGAAGCATTTCAGAAATTCCTTTTGCACCCTTTTTCAGATTCTGTGAAAGAAGTGCTCCCATTTTCATATACGGAATCAGATCACATCTTCTTGCAAATCTTTCATAACATTCCATCTCCGGAATCCCACTTTTCATTTCCTGCCAGGTTTTCCAGATTTCTTCATATGCTTCTCTTTTTCTTCCCGTTTTTCCCCTGGTGATCCCATAGTCTTCCGCAATCCTTTTCCACACATTTTTCGCTGTCATTCCGGCACCGGTCAGCATCGTAAACTCTGTGATAATTTCCGGATAATCCAGCATCATCTGCTCTTTTCTCGTCTTCTTCCGATTGCTTCTTTCTGTATTTCTCTTCCGACAAGCAGAATACTTATCGCTATTCCGAGCATCAGAATCGGAATCACTTTTGAATCTTTCTCCTCTGTCCAGGCAATTTTTCTTCCGTCCAGACTGGAAGGCAGTATAAGATATGCTTTCTGCCTCGTAGCACTGTCCTGCGATCTTACCAGTTCCAGAACCCGCTCTTTCGTGGAAAGCGTTTTCTCCTGTCCTGCAAAAATAACCAGATCCATCTCACACGGATATACCTTATCTTCATAATGCAGAACTCCGGTAATATTCATCCCAATCCCCTGGTTCTCCGGATCTTCTTCCCGGATTTTTCCTGATCCAGTCTCCCAAGCGAATCCATTACATCATATCTGCTAAGTTCCCAGGAAACCGAAAACGGAAAATCGTCCAATGCTGTTACCAGATCCAGATCTGTCTTTATATGCGACAGATCCTGATTTTCCCCGGAAATCACTTTTGCAAGCTCTTCCCTCGCTTTCTGAAACTCCTTTTCCAGCCGCTTTTCACTGTAAATCTTCGGTGACACACGAATTTCTATATTCTGCTTTTTTTCTCCTTCAACCTGCATAGAAAGCGCCGCTTCTTTTTGTCCTTCCCCGTACCCGTTCCGCTTTATCTGCATGGTTTCAGAGTTTTCCGTCCCTGTCTTCTGCACGATTTCCGACAAAAATGCCAGAACTTGTCACCGCCAACATCAAAAAAATATCTGCCTGAGAAGCCTGTCCCATTTTCTGAAAAGTGATTTCTTCTTGAAATACATCCATGCACAAGCTCCGAGAAAGAAAATACATTCCGATACAAAACCACATTTCTATACCTCGATTTCCACAATCTTACATCCAAGTCTCCAGGCAGCAATGTAAGCTCCAAGACAAATACTCATAAAAGCCGCTCCTGGCAGATTCCCGTATAACCCCGCCATAAATTCCGGAAAGCTCAGACGCATATAACCAATAATTCCCAAAGGGATCACTGACATGATCTGAAATTCCATTTTTTTCGCTGCAATTACGGTATCAATTTCTCTTTTTACTTCCGCTTTATCACCAAGTTGTCTAACCGCATTTTTAATGATCAGAATACTGTCGCCTCCGCTCCTCTTTGCCAGGGAAAATACAGTGACAAATGTATCCACCTCCGGAAGTGCTACCCTTGCAGCAAAATCCTTCCAGGCAGCTTCCGCGGTTACGTTCAGATTCAGCTGCCTTACCATATACGTAAATTCCCGTACAATAAGTGCATGCCTGTCATACATGATCTGCAGATCTCTCTGTACCTCTTTGATCGCGTTCTCCATAGAGTATCCCACATTCAGCTGCGCTTCCAGTGATTGAAGTGCATCCTGGAACTGTCTTTCAAAACGTCTCTTCCCTTTTCCTCCGCCTGACGGATCATCCTTTCGTAATACTTCATTCCCAGAGGAAAAAACACTGCCATCATCCACAGTCTTGAATAGAACAGCATGGCGATCAGAAACACCAGAAGAATACTTTCCGTTATTGCCAGGGCATACTCCTTCCGGCTGATACCCTGCCGCCATAAGTTTTTCCGTCCTTGTAAGCGTGGACCTTTTCACCCACTCCCCTTGGATTTTTCCATCCTTACTTCCCGTCTCCTGAAAGGAAAATAACGGTTGAAGCCTGATTTCTCCTTTTTCATATCCCAATACCTCCATGATTTCCAATACTTCCTGCTCTTGTCCCGAGGCGTCCCAGATGTACCAGGATATCGATTCCGGAAGCGATCTGACGCATAACTGCTTCCAGCGGAAGTTTAATCCCCATCAGTACCATTGTAGACAGTCTGCTCATCATATCATCCGGACTGTTCGCATGGCCGGTACTGATCGACCCGTCATGACCTGTATTAAGTGCCTTTATATGGACTCCCTATGTTCCCATCATGCAGAAATACAATATCTGTACTTAATACACAATGTATATAACGTTATTATCTTGCCATTTCACAGTTGCAAAAAGAAAAGAGAACC
>ENA-OQHY01001027-OQHY01001027.1-human-gut-metagenome-genome-assembly--contig:-NODE-1027-length-13390-cov-2.117696_pt1 | contig 13390 bp, 22 predicted proteins | sample MGYA00242570_ERZ504733 | MGnify/ENA primary metagenome ERZ504733 (study PRJEB26092, sample SAMD00036219) | human gut metagenome | host: Homo sapiens | study: EMG produced TPA metagenomics assembly of...
TGGTGCTCTACGCGCTGAGCGTGGATGACCACCTGGGCTGTGGGCTTTATCCCGGGCGCAGGTCTGGCAGAAATTCTGATTCCCTTCTGCGTGTGTGGCCGTGGCGAACGGTGCGATTACCCTATCGTCGTAGCCAGGCGTTACGTCCGTTCCCACAGGCAACAGGCCGTGCGGCCGCGCTTCAGAATACCCTGCAGCTGGGTCTGTGCTTCCTGGCAAGCCTGGTGGTCTCTGCGCTGATTGCCACGCCGCTCCTGACCACCACCAGCGTCATGCTGGTTACGGTTGCGCTGGCTCTTCTGGGATACCGTATGCAGTCTGCGGCACAACGTGAGCAGGATGACCGCGCAGAGGTGAAAACCTCGCATGCATAATCGCGCCAGAAATTATGTTAAATATCAGTGATTAGGTTGCTAAGAATTTTCTATTGAATCACCAAATTTTGAGGCCTATACTAAATTTGGTTCGATTAAATACGATAAATATTAAGTGTTAACGGGAGCCGGAGCGCTCCCGTTTTACCATGGAAGGCATTTCGGCAAGGGTTATCTCCCTTCCTCTGTTCTACGTCGGATACTAGCCTCACGGGGAAATACCGTGAGATTTCTCACAAACCATAAAAAGCGTCTACGCTGTTTGAAGGTTCTGATCACAGTAAGGTGATGGAGAAGCTATGAGTTCATCGTGTATAGAAGAAGTCAGCGTTCCGGACGATAACTGGTCCCGGATCGTCAGTGAACTGTTAGGTCGTGCAGGCATCACTATTAATGGATCTTCGCCATCCGATCCACAGGTTAAGCATCCCGACTTTTTTAAACGCGTATTGCGGGAGGGATCGTTAGGCCTGGGGGAAGTTATATGGACGGCTGGTGGGAGTGTGAACGGCTGGATATGTTTTTCTCCAGCGTGTTACGCGCCGGTCTGGAAAACCAGCTCCCCCGCAATCTGAAAGATACATTACGTGTCGCCTCCGCCCGGCTGTTTAATCTGCAAAGCAAAAAACGGGCGTGGATCGTCGGCAAGGAGCATTACGACCTCGGTAATGACCTGTTCAGCCGCATGCTCGATCCTTTCATGCAATATTCCTGCGCCTACTGGAAAGAGCCTCAACCCTTGAAGAAGCCCAGCAGGCTAAGCTGCGTCTGATTTGTGAAAAACTGCAGCTACAGCCGGGTATGCGTGTGCTGGATATCGGCTGTGGATGGGGTGGTCTGGCCTATTTTATGGCGAAGCATTATGGTGCCAGCGTGGTCGGTGTGACCATTTCAGCTGAACAGCAAAAAATGGCACGGGAGCGCTGCCAGGGCCTTGATGTGGATATTCGCCTTCAGGATTATCGCGACCTGAACGAGCAGTTTGATCGCATAGTCTCCGTCGGCATGTTCGAACACGTGGGGCCGAAAAACTATGACACCTACTTCAGCGTGGTGGACCGTAACTTGAAACCTGACGGTATCTTCCTGCTGCACACCATTGGTTCTAAGCGCACCGACAATAACGTCGATCCGTGGATCAACAAATACATCTTTCCGAATGGCTGTTTGCCGTCCGTTCGCCAGATTGCTAACGCCAGTGAACCTCATTTCATTATGGAAGACTGGCATAACTTTGGCGCGGATTATGACACCACGTTGATGGCATGGCATTCACGTTTTCAGGAAGCCTGGCCAGAAATTGCGGACAACTATTCTGAACGGTTTAAACGGATGTTCAGCTATTATCTCAATGCCTGCGCAGCGCCTTTCGCGCGCGTGATATTCAACTTTGGCAGGTTGTTTTCAGCCGAGGGATAGAACACGGTTTGCGGGTCGCACGCTAAAAAAACCCCGGATATCCGGGGTTCATTTTATTCTTCTTCTGCGGTCTTTATTATTGCGGCTTCTTTTGCCGCCAACAGCCGCTCAACGGTATCCACAACCGCCTGAGTCTGCGGATCGATTTCGATATTAACCCGATGCCCCAGTTTTTTCGCCCCCAGGGTTGTACGCTGGAGAGTTTCAGGAATTAAATGCACGCAGAAACGGGTCGGCGTCACTTCCCCAACCGTCAGGCTAATCCCATCAATACCAATAAATCCTTTATACAGGATGTATTTCATTAATGAAGGATCCTGCACTTTAAACCAGATTTGACGGTTATTTTCCGAGGTGACAATCTTCGCCACTTCCGCGGTGGTCATAATATGGCCTGACATCAGATGGCCGCCAATCTCATCGCTGAACCTGGCCGCACGCTCTACGTTTACGGTATCCCCTACCACCAGCTCGCCCAGGTTGGTGATGCGCAGCGTCTCTTTCATTAAATCAAAGCTAATCTGGTTCCCGTTAATTTCGGTTACCGTCAGGCAACAGCCGTTATGTGCAATCGAGGCGCCAGTTTCAATGCCATCAAGCATATATTCCGGAAGCTCAACCACATGAGTTCGGAAATTAGGTTTTTCATCAATGGACACCACTTTGGCGGTGCCCTGCACAATACCAGTAAACATGCTTACAACTCCTGTTTTTTCCGGACGGTGGTGACACCGTTTAATCCCACCACAATAACAGTTGGAAAAACAGGTTGCCAGCGGAGCGCATTTTGTGGCGATTTTTTCACTAGATAAATAGCTAAACCCCGCTACAATAGCTGGCACCCCCTGCATTTTCTTCTTGCTGCCAGTTACGGCGCCTTTTTAGTCTCTCAAATAACTAGAATATAAAGGTGTTCACGTGCAGAAGTACATGAATGAAGCGCGCCAGTTATTGGCACTGGCTATACCAGTGATCATCGCGCAAGTGGCCCAGACCGCAATGGGATTTGTGGATACGGTAATGGCGGGTGCTACAGCGCCACCGATATGGCCGCCGTGGCAATAGGCACCTCGATCTGGCTCCGGCCATCCTGTTTGGCCCACGGCCTGCTGCTCGCCCTCACCCCGGTTATCGCTCAGCTTAATGGCTCAGGGCGACGTGAACGTATTGCCCATCAGGTTCGACAGGGGTTCTGGCTGGCAGGGTTTGTCTCCGTGCTGATAATGGTTGTGCTGTGGAATGCCGGTCATATCATCCGCGCCATGCATAATATTGACCCGGCTCTGGCTGACAAAGCCGTCGGCTATCTGCGGGCCCTGCTGTGGGGTGCGCCTGGCTATCTGTTCTTCCAGGTCGCGCGTAACCAGTGTGAAGGTCTGGCGAAAACCAAGCCGGAATGGTGATGGGCTTTATCGGCTTGCTGGTGAATATTCCGGTGAACTACATCTTCATCTATGGTCACTTCGGTATGCCGGAGCTCGGCGGCGTCGGCTGCGGCGTGGCGACGGCTGCCGTCTATTGGGTGATGTTCTTCAGTATGATCTCCTATGTGAAACGTGCTCGTTCAATGCGCGATATCCGCAATGAACGTTCGTTCAGCACGCCGGACTGGAACATCATGACGCGTCTGGTGCAGTTAGGCCTGCCGATTGCACTGGCGCTGTTCTTTGAAGTGACGCTGTTTGCCGTGGTCGCCCTGCTGGTTTCTCCGCTCGGCATTGTGAACGTAGCCGGTCACCAGATTGCGCTGAACTTCAGTTCCCTGATGTTCGTATTGCCGATGTCGCTTGCCGCAGCGGTGACCATTCGCGTGGGCTTTCGTCTGGGGCAAGGTTCGACGCTGGATGCGCAAACGGCGGCCCGCACGGGGCTTGGCGTCGGTGTCTGTATGGCCATCTGTACGGCACTGTTTACCATCACGCTGCGTGAGCAAATTGCCCTGCTTTACAACGACAACCCGGAAGTGGTGGCGCTGGCATCCCATCTGATGCTGCTTGCCGCGGTGTACCAGATCTCCGATCCATACAGGTGATTGGCAGCGGCGTACTGCGTGGGTATAAAGATACGCGTTCGATCTTCTTTATCACCTTCATCGCTTACTGGGTGCTGGGTCTGCCGTGTGGTTATATCCTGGCGCTTACCGACCTGGTGGTTGACCGCATGGGGCCGGCAGGATTCTGGATGGGCTTTATCATCGGCTTAACCTCTGCGGCAATTATGATGATGCTGCGCATGCGCTTCCTGCAACGCCAGTCATCCTCGGTAATATTGCAACGCGCTGCACGTTAAATACGCAGTAGCCGCCAGCTGGCGGCTACTTTCTCTTCACTTTGCGCGGTAATAAAGCAATCGCGTGAAATCAGAGAGAAAAATGCATTTTCCCTCTTGCCTCAACGATGCTGTGCCGCTAATATTCGTCCCCGTTGTCACCGACAACACGTTGCGTTCATAGCTCAGTTGGTTAGAGCACCACCTTGACATGGTGGGGGTCGTTGGTTCGAGTCCAATTGAACGCACCATTCTGCGTCCGTAGCTCAGTTGGTTAGAGCACCACCTTGACATGGTGGGGGTCGGTGGTTCGAGTCCACTCGGACGCACCATTCAGTCCTGAAATGGTGCAAATCCTCTTCTTAACCCCTGATTTTTCTTAATACCCCAATTTCATCATTATTCTCCTGCTACGCTTTTCTTATGGAAAAAAACAGGAAGACTGTCGATGAAGAAAATCGCCATTATCGGCTCCGGCCCTATAGGGATTTACACCTTTTATTCTCTTCTTAAGAACACGTCGCCGCTCTCTGTCTCCGTTTTTGAACAGGCAGACGAAGCTGGCGTGGGAATGCCCTACAACGACGACGATAACTCTCGCCTGATGCTGGCGAACATTGCCAGCATTGAGATCCCGCCCCTTTTTATGACCTACCTCGACTGGCTTAAGCGCCAGAGTGAAGCCCATCTGGCGCGCTTTAAGGTTGATAAAGCCACCTTGCATGACAGACAGTTTTTGCCCCGTATTCTGCTGGGCGAGTATTTTCGCGACAGTTTCCAGACGATAGTCCAGGAAGCTAAGAGGCGGGGATTCAGGTTGAGATCACACGTCTGCCACCGTCACCGATGTTGCCCCGTCCTCCTCCGGCGTGACGCTTTCGGTCAATGACTCGCCGTTTCCGGAACGATTCGATCTCGCCGTGATCGCCACCGGCATGTCTGGCCAGAAGAAGAGGAAGCCACGCGCGCGTATTCCCAACCCGTGTCCAGGTGATGAGTGCCGCCATCGCCCTCCGCCGCGTCGGTATTATGGGAACATCCTTAAGCGGGCTGGACGCGGCGATGGCCGTGGTCATGCAGCACGGTGAGTTTCGCGACGGCACGTTCCTCCTCGATAAAGGAAGTGAAGCGTTAAAAATTGTACTCATGTCCAGGACCGGGATTCTGCCAGAGGCCGATTTTTACTGCCCTATTCCGTACGAACCGCTGTCGGTATTAACCGAATCGGTACTCGAAGCCGAAATCGCCAAAGGATCAGACGGTCTGCTTGACCGTATTTTCGCCCTGATGGTGAAAGAGCTTGAACTCGCCGACCCGGCCTGGTGTGAGAAAATATCGCTGCGCATGCAGACGGCGGACAGCTTCGTGAAGCGTGGTTTGAGGATCGAAAACAGCACGGTCCGTTTACCTGGGCTGAAGAGAACCTGATTGAGGTCGAGCGGAACAAACGTGACCGGCGCACGGTGGCCTGGCGCTACACCGTGCTTCGGTTGCATGAAGTGGTCCAGGAGATGGTTCCTCATCTTACCGAAAAGGACGCTGAACGCTTTAAAAACGGGCTGGCGCGCGTCTTTATCGACAACTATGCCGCCATTCCCCCGCAGTCGATTCGCAGGCTTCTCGCGCTTCGTGAGGCCGGCATCATTAGCGTTGTGGCGCTGGGTGATGATTACACGCTGGATATTGGCAGCGCGCAGACGGTCATCACCACAAAAGAAACAACCTACCGTTTCGACGTCTTTATTGATGCCCGCGGGCAAAAGCCGCTTAAAACAAAAGATCTGCCCTTCCCGACGCTGCGCAAACAGCTACAGGCGACGGGCGATGAGATCCCGGATATTGGCGAGGATTACACGTTAAAAGCGCCGGAAACGCTTCGCGGACGCATTGCATTTGGCGCAATCCCGTGGCTGATGCACGATCACCCTTTTGTTCAGGGACTGGCGGAATGTGCAGAGATAGCAGAGGCGATGGCAAAAGCCGCAGAGAAAACCGCATCGGGTTCAAGAAGGAAATTACCGTACAGTGATGACTGACAGGCATCCGTGCCTGCAACGCGGGATTACTCGAAGTAAACCTGCGGGTATCGGATAAAGAGACGAAGGTTTTCGTCTCTTTATCCAGTGCAAGGATTTTGCCGCTTTCAATGTCATACACCCAGCCGTGAAGACGGATAGCGTTATTGCGCAGGCCCACCGCCACTGACGGGTGAGTCTTAATGTTGCTCAGCTGCGCAAACACGTTTTCCTGCACCATCGCATTCACTTTATCGATTGGCTTATCCCAGGTTTTCTTCTCAACCACCGCTTTTGCCGCATCGGAATAGCGTAACCAGTGAGAAACTGCCGGCATAGGTTCGAGGTCCGCATTGTCGGCAATGGCTTTCATCGCCCCACAGTTGGAGTGGCCGCAGATAACAATATCGGTCACGCCCAGCGCGACAACCGCGTATTCAATCGTTGCGGAGACACCGCCTGGCTCAGGGCCGAACGGTGGCACGATGTTGCCAGCATTACGAATGACAAAGAGTTGTCCTGGCTCTTGCTGAGTGACCAGTTCTGGGACCAGACGCTGTCGGAGCATGAGATGAACAGCGCTTTGGGATTCTGGCTGGACGCTAAACTGCGGAAGAGCTCTTTACGTTGCGGGAAAATCTCTTTTTGAAAGCTGAGAAAACCTTCAATGATATGTTGCATAGCAATTTCTCTTTTATCTGTTTTAGTTTAGGTATGATCGGGATCACACAAGTAAAGTTTACCCACCGGACTTTACTTCAGACAAGCAATATATTTCTGGCCCGACCGCTGCACAATCTCATCCGCATTCGCCAGGATATTTTGCCCTTCAAAAGCGCCATACAGGCGAGCGAATTTTTTCCCCACCAGCCGCCCGGTCACGTCTTCGACGCTGCGGGCGGGCAACGGCAGCATATTCGGATAGCTCCACATAAACGAGACAGCATCTTTGCCCGGCGTGACCTGTAGAATATCGCCTGCCAGCAAGACACCACCACCCTCCTGCCAGTGCAGCACCGTTCCGCCAGCGAAATGTCCTCCGAGGCGTAATAACGTTACCGCGGGGAGAATGTCCAGCGTATCGCCCTGCCAGAAGTGGAGCATCGGGCTGTCGCGCATAACCCACTCGCGATCGTTCGCGTGCAGGTAAACCGGCGCATCGAAAGCCCCGGCCCACTCCTGCATCGTGGTGTAGTAGTGAGGATGTGAAATCGCGATCGCGCTGATGCCGCCGAGCGCCGTGATGATGGTTCTGGTTGCCGGGTCGAGATTCGCAATGCAATCCCAAAGGATATTGCCGTGGGGGGTACGCAGAAGCAGCGCGCGCTGGTTGATGGCAAAAGCGGGCACCGTTTTGATACTGAGCAGCTGCGGCTCAAGCTGCTGCCATTTATTGCTGTGTGTGGCCGTCAGCGTCGCAAAATCACTCCACGCCTGGCCGCTGGCCGGAACATACTGGCGTTCATCCTCGCACACAGGGCATCGCGCCGGCGTTGCGTCATAAGAGGTACCGCAGGTTTTACACAGTATAATCATGAGCTCTCCTCAGCGATAAAGCACTGAGTATGGCAGGGATTATCGTTATGTGCTGCGCGGTACATTGCCGGCTCTTTTTTGCCCTATACTGTGCCAGTATCAAAAACCGAACAAAGCAGGTGCCATATGGAAATTGATCTCGAAAACTTGGTCTTTAACGGGCTGGATGAAGCTGAAGAGCGTAACGCGGAACGTCTCGACGACGCTGATAAAAAAGCGCAGTCGATTATCGCCGATGACGACTGCGGTGATGCCTGCAAGATCTGATGATAAAGCACCGGAAAACCCGGTGCTTTTTTATATTATTTCTTCAGCCCGTCAATCGCCGCCTGCGCGCACGCTTCATCCAGATGACCACCCGGCGCACCGCCGATCCCTATTGCGCCGATCACCTCATCCCCCTCTTTCACCGGCAGACCACCGGCCAGCAGCAGGAAGCCCGGAATATCACGCATGTTTTGTGCGCCGGCATTGCTCTGCGCGGCTTCCATAACCTTGCCTGACGCATTTTTTGCACTCAGCGCGGTATAGGCTTTCATTTCGCTGGCTTTTACCGTGTGTGGCCCGGCATTGTCGGTACGCTGCACCGCTTTGACCACACCGGCGCGGTCCACCACGTGACCGTCACCTGGTAGTTTTTCGCTACGCAGGCCTGAATGGCGGAGGTCGCCAGCGCGTTGGCCTGCGCCAGGGAGAGATTTTTCTGGTTCAATGCGTCGGCCTGTGCCGTCAGGCTTACGCTACCGGCGACAAGCGCGGCTGCCATCATTACTTTTTTCATCGCACGTCCTCGAATGATTGAATACCGTTCGATCGTACTCAGACGCGCGATGAAGCGTAATTCGGTTGATTACGCAATTATCCTGGTAGTTATACGGATTGTAATTTGTCGTAATCGCGGATTGCCTGCACCAGGCTGGTCACGCCAAGCTTGGCGAACGCCGCGGCCCGGTGCGCTTCAACCGTTCTGGGCGAGAGGTTCAACTGCAGGGCCACCTCTTTATTGCTGCGTCCTTCCATCAGCACCGCCAGCACCTCGTGCTCACGCGCCGTCAGTTGTTCGAAACGCGCTTTAATCCGCGACGTTTCCTGCCAGCGGGTCAGTCGTCTCTGGCTCTCTTCGAAGGCGAGCCCTACCGTTTCAATGAGCTTATCGGCATCCAGCGGCTTGGTGAAAAACTCAAAGACGCCATTGCGAAAGGCGCGGCGGCAGGCATCAACGGTGCCGTGTCCGGTCATGACGATAACCGGCAGCAGCGGCCAGGGCCATTTGCCCTCCTCCAGCCAGGTCAGCCCGCCTTTTCCCGGCATGCGCATATCCAGCAGCAGACAGCCGACGAGCGCCGCGCGCCCACCGTGCGCTGACGTAAACGCGTCCACGCTTTCAAACCCATTGACCTGCCAGCCCATTCCCGAGAGTAAGAAGGCCAGCGACTCACGGATGGATTCATCGTCATCAATCAGCCAGACTGTGTTATCCACGCGTATTTACCTCTCCACTCGCCAGTTGTAACCGGACCTGCGCCCCGCCCTGGGGCGCATTGCCCAGCGTAATTGATCCGTTCATGCGCGTCATCAACGACTCCGTTAACGTCATTCCCAGCCCTATTCCCTCCTTCCGCCCGCTGTAAAACGGCATAAAGGCGTTCTGCAAAGCTCCGGGCTAAAGCCAGGTCCGCCATCGGTAAGGGTGATATAAATCCAGTTTTCCCGTTTCTCGCTGGTTATTTTTACCCACCCTTGCGCGCACTCTTGCTGGGCCTGAATGGCATTACTGAGCAGATTATGCAGCACCTGTTCAAGCCAGAGTCGGTCTGCCAGAACCCGCGTGGCACCTGCCGCGAACGCATGGCTCACCGCGATATGCTCAGAGCGGCGTTCATGTTCCAGGAGATCGACCACCTGCTGCCAGCACGGTTTCAGGTCGATGTCGCGCAAGGTGACTTTTCCTGAACCACATGTTCGCGAAAGCGGGTTAAAAGCGCGCTGATACGCTGGGTTTGTACCAGCGCGGCAGCCAGCGCCTGCGATACGGCCTGCGGATTCGCCTGCTGTTGCTGGCGCTGAGCCCCTGGATCCAGGTCTGAACGGCAGTCAGCGGCTGGTTAATCTCATGCACGATCCCAGCGGTGATCTCTCCCAGGGTGTTGAGCCTTGCATGCTGGTAATAGTGTGCGCGCTGTTCGGCGTGCTGGCGCTGCCGCCGTTGCCAGAGCAGCAGGCTGGCCGCGGCGATAAGCACCGCCCAGCCGAAGAACAGGAACGGATATACCACCAGGAGACGGCCAGCCAGTGCGGCTTTGCCGTGGCCATAAGGGTAAAAGGTTGTGTGGGTTGCGTGAAGGTCCGCTGCCAGTGCCAGAAAGCCCCGGCAGGGGGCGCGTTATCTGCGTCATTGAAGCGAATGGCAAGTGCATCAAAGGTATGTTGGGTGCTGAGCAGCGGCGCAAGATCGATAAGTACGCGGATCTGACGCCAGGGATTATACAGCCAGTACTGACAATCGCGGGTCGATTCCACACGGGCGGCGTTCAGCGCACGGCCTGAAGTTTTCTCAAGGGCGAGGATGTGCGGGAATTTTTTGCGCAGGCCAGCGAGGTCTTCCTCGCCGTTGAGTAACGGCAAAACAGATTCATTTTGCGTCAGCACGGCGCTAAGGGTGGAATAGCGTGTCGAAAACTCACGATCGCGTTCCCAGAACTGGCGGCGGATCTGTTCGGCATAGAGCAAAACGCCGCTGATGAGGCACACCAGCAGCCAGACAATAACCGTGCGCCTGAAAAGAGTGTTATTCATTCCGTTAACGGGTCAGGAGATTCATCCTGCCGACATTAGCAGTTAACCGTTGTCAGAACAAAATTTCGCACAGCTCATTCCAGTACATTTCGCGCGTGCGGCGCAGTTCAGCGTGACGTTTTATCATGGAACCACTCCGGATCAATGTTGGCAACGTCCACGCCATACAGGCTGGCGACAGGCAGTACGGACTCAAGAACACGTTGCGCGCTGTTCTCCGCATTCGCTGGTCGGGTCGCAAAAAACCGCCGTAACGTGTTTATCCACTTTTTCATCGTCTTTCCCCCTTTCGCTTCACTTGCCCTAAGTTAAACACCCAACACCCGCACAGGGGAAATACCAAAATCCACTGTCGATGTGCAGGATTTGCAAATAGCCCTCCATTCTTTTACTCGCCATTAACACCTTGTTCACTAATGCTTTTTTGCTTATAGCAAAGAACGATTTCTTATTTGGCGAGAGCTTTCGCTTATGGGAGCGTAACGGGGTAAAACAAAAACAACGGGATGAACAATCACTATGGCAGCAAACACGAAAGGGTTTAAAAAAAGGACACTGGTGCTGGGCTTACTGGCGGCAGGCGGTCTGTTCTCAATGCAGGTGCAGGCCGATCAACTGGCGGATATTAAAGCCGCAGGCGTGGTCAAAGTTGCCACCTTTGATGCCAATCCGCCGTTTGGCTCCATCGATGCAAAGACCCATGAGATTATCGCTACGACGTCGATTTCGCCAGAGCGCTTGCCAGTGCACTTGGCGTGAAGCTTGAACTGGTCGCCACCAACCCGGCTAACCGCATTCCCCTCCTGCAGTCCGGTAAAGCGGATTTGATTGTGGCAGATATCACCATTACCCCGGAACGGGCGCAGGTGGTTGATTTCTCCCTTCCCTATTTCGTGACCGGCCAGCAGTTCCTGGTACCGGTAAAAGCTGCCGATACGCTTAGAGCCTATAGCCGGGCGCGCATTGGCGCGGTAAAAGGCACAACGGGTGAGCAGGCGCTGCACCAGCGTTTCCCACATGCCCGCGTGCTCTCTTATGACGATATTCCGCTGGCGCTGACGGCCCTGCGCAACGGTAACGTGCAGGCTATCACTCAGGACAGTACGATTCTGGCCGGTCTGCTGGCGCAGGCGCCGGACAAGGCGAACTTTAAAATCCTGCCCGATCTGCTCAGCAAAGAAGAGATTGGCGTGGGGGTAAAAAAAGGCGAAACCGCACTGCTGAAAGCCGTCAACGACGAGCTTGTTAACCTTGAGAAGAACGGTCAGGCGGCAAAAATCTATGACGTCTGGTTCGGTCCGGATACCCCCTCCCCACAGCCTCGTGCCTTTAAAATAGAAGCTCAGTAATATGCTCTCAGCGCTTTTTTCACACTCCGCGGCCGGTGCCGCGGATTTTTCACATCTGGAACACGCCAGCGTCGAGTTTCGCGATGTCCAGAAACATTACGGAAACCATCAGGTCTTAAAGGGCATTAACCTCACCATCACGCCAGGTGAAGTGGTGGCCATTCTCGGGCCTTCGGGTTCCGGTAAATCCACCCTGATCCGGCTTATCAATCAGCTTGAAACCCTGAGCGGTGGCGAGATCCTGATCGATAACAAACCCACCGGACGGCTCTCCGGTATCGCGCTGCGTCAGTTGCGCAGCCGCGTCGGGTTTGTGTTTCAGCAGTTCAATCTTTACGCCCACCTCACCGCCAGTCAAAACATCACGCTGGCGCTGGAGCATGTTCACGGCTGGAAGGCCCAGCCAGCTCAGGCGCGGGCGCTGGCACTGCTGGAAAAAGTGGGGATGCTGGAAAAAGCACACCATTTCCCTGCCGAACTTTCCGGCGGTCAGCAACAGCGCGTGGCGATTGCCCGCGCGCTGGCCTCTTCACCGCAAATCATTCTGTTCGATGAGCCAACCTCCGCGCTTGACCCGGAGATGATTGGCGAAGTGCTGTTCGTGATGAAGGCGCTTGCGCACAGCGGGATCACCATGATTGTGGTGACGCATGAGATGCAATTTGCCCGGGAAATTGCCGACCGGATTGTGTTTATCGACGCCGGGCACGTTCTTGAAACCGCGCCACCGGAGCAATTTTTCAGGCAACCGTCGCACCCACGCGCTCAGCGATTCCTGCAAAAAGTCCTGAACCGCTGCATCAGGAGCATCTCTAATGCCCACACTTGACTGGCAGGGCGTGCTGACCGGACAGCCCCTGCAGTGGATCGTATCCGGATTTCTCACCACCCTGTGGGTGACGCTCGCGGGGATGCTGCTGGCAACCCTGCTCGCGCTGCTTTTTCTGCTTCTTCGCCTGACGGGTGGACGTGTCGGGAACGCGGTCGTCAGTAGCTGGGTGTCGCTGTTTCGCAATACACCGCTGCTGGTGCAACTGCTGTTCTGGTATTTCGCCGCCTGGAACGGGTTACCGCAGGCGTTCCGGGATGCCGTGAATGCGGATCACCGCTGGTCCGTTTTGCCCGGTGACGTCTGGTGGTTTACCCCTGAGTTTTATGCTCTGCATGGGGGTTAGGCGTATTCACCTCGGCTTTCTTGATTGAGGAAGTGGCATCGGGACTACGTTCAGTTCCTGCCGGGCAACGGGAAGCGGCGCTCGCACAGGGGTTTTCCGCATGGCGCTTATTTCGTTACATCCTTCTGCCGCAAGGGCTGGCCAACGCCTGGCAACCCGTTGTCGGGCAGTATCTCAATCTGATGAAACTCTCATCGCTCGCCAGCGGTATTGGCTTTGGCGAACTGACCTATCAGGTGAGACAGATTGAAAGCTACAACGCCCATGCGCTGGAGGCGTTTACCGTCGGCACCGTCCTGTACCTGCTTACCGGTATGCTGATGGGGGCGGTGCTGGTGCGCCTCGGCCCAATCTCAGGGAGGGGAAACCATGCTTGCCGGACTTAATGTCATTACCGATAACCTGGATTACCTGCTCTGGGGACGTGCGGCAGTCGGTGAGCCTGGCGGGGTCTTGCT